>Ga0105251_10001590_pt1 | contig 19393 bp, 16 predicted proteins | sample KBSS64metaG_FD_80424 | JGI IMG/M metagenome (GOLD analysis project Ga0105251, IMG submission 80424) | Switchgrass rhizosphere microbial communities from Kellogg Biological Station, Michigan, USA - KBS S6-4 metaG | ecosystem: Host-associated > Plants > Roots > Rhizosphere > Soil | place...
CCAGCGTGGCGCGCAACAACTTCCCGATTCCCAGCGCTGGCCGCGCCCTGGCGGTGGCGTGTGGCGGGCTGACAGTGGGGGCCAACAACCTGCGTGTCTTCAACGCCAACGCCGCCAGCAGCGAAGCGATCCGGGTAGTGGTCAGCCATGCCGTGCAGCAAAGCGTTGCCGGTGCAATCGGCGCCCTGTTCGGCGGCGACGGCCGTGGAGCGACCGTCACACTCACCGCGACCGCCGTCGCCGCATTGCCGCCCCCGCTGGCCTCGCTGACCCTGCGCAGCACCGCGCTGAACATCGACAGCAGCAAATCCGCCACACTCAACGCGCTGTTCGGCGGCCTGCTGGGCGGCAGCCTCAACCTCAGCGCGGTGAGCTGGAACGGGCTGGTCAACAGCAACATCAATCTGCTCAGTTACCTGAACCGGCTGAAGCTCGATATCGGTCTCAACGCCGCGGGTTACGAACAAGTGCTGGGCAACACCATCGCGGTCAGCCAACTGGTGCAGACGACGATCAATGTGCTCGATCCCAATGGCACGCTGGGCGCCACGGCCACCATCGTCGGCCTGCAGGCGATCAAGGCCGCAGCTGGCACCACGCAAGTGGTGCTGGGCAATCTGCTGAACGTCCAGGCCGGCACCCAGGCTACGGCGCTGGCGGTGGATCTGCGCGCGTTCGATCTGATCCAGGGCTTCGTGCAGCTGGCCAACAAACAGAACGGTCTGGTGGCCAACCAGACGATCAACCTCGGCGTGGCGCAGATCAGCGCGCGGGTGCAGGTGCTGGAACCGCCGCAACTGTCGGCCATCGGCGATCCGCGCAAGGTCATGGCACCGAACAACCCGCTGGGGCCGAACCGGATTTATGTGAAGACCGCGCAGGTCCGCACGCTGCTGTCAGTGCAGTTGCCGGTGCTCGACGGCATCGCCTCGCTGGTCAGCGACGTCGCCGGTCTGGCGGCCCCCCTGGCGAGCATTCTCAGTTCCCTGCTGCACCTGGATATCAAGGGCGTGCTCGACTCGTTGACCTGCGCCCTGGGCGTGCCGTGCCAGACACCGGATGTGATCCTGCTGCCGGGCTCGTTCCGCCTCGATGTGGCGCTGGACGTGGCCGCCGCCAACAGTTACGTCACCGCCTACAGCTGCCTGACGCCGACCAACAAGACCCTGACCACCAGCACCACGACCTCGGTGGCAAGCCTGAAAATGGGCACCATCGATCCCCCCTCAGCGGTATTCGGCAGTAACTCCGCGCCGCCGAACGTGGTGGTGCAGCCGCTGAAGTTGATCGATATCGGGGTGAAGACCTGCTCGCGCCTGCTGATCATCCTGCCGTTCAACTGCGGCCCGCGCACGCCCGGGGTCGGCGGCGGCATCGATATTTCCGCCGACACCACGGTCGGTCAGAACGCCGGCATGTCCCACGTCTATTCCGCGCCACCGGCGGCCAGCCTGCCGGAGATCAATCAGGCGCCGTTCTATTACAGCTACAGCACCAGCAATATCGTCAGCAGCCTGAGCGACACGCTGACCAACATCAACCTCAACATGCACGGCCCGTCGGGCACGCTGGTCAGCGGCCTGGGTGCGACGCTGGCGTCGGTGAAAAGCCTGCTGGTCACGGCGATCAACAGCGTGCTCAGCCCGCTGCTCGACACGCTGATCAACACCTTGCTGAGCGCGCTGGGGATCAACCTCAACCAGGTCGATGTCGGTGCCAATCTCAGCTGTCAGTCGGGGCGGGCGACGCTGGTGATCTGATCGTCAATGGCCATCGGCAACTCGATGCAGAATCGCGCGCCCTCGTCACCGTTGCGCACACTCAGGCGACCGCCCATGTTCTCGACGATGCCGTAGCTCACCGACAGCCCCAGCCCGGTGCCGACGCCCACCGGCTTGGTGGTGAAGAACGGTTCGAAAATCCGTTCGAGCAAGCGCGGATCGATGCCGCCGCCGTTGTCCTCGACCCACAGCCGCACCACATGCTCGTCGTGCTCGGCGCGCACCGCGATCCACGGCTGGAAGTCGCGGTCGGCCTCGCGTTTGCTCAGCAGGGCGTCACGGGCGTTGACCATCAGGTTGATCAGCACCTGCTCGAGCTGGTCGACATAGCCGCGCACCTGCACGTGGAAATCCGCCTGCTTGACCCGCAGCTCGACGCCCTTGCCGCGCAGCCCTTCAGAGAGCAGCGACAGCGTGCCTTCGATGGCCTCGAGCGGGTCGAACGGATGCTGCTCGATCTCCGAGCGCCGGCCGAACACGCGCATGTGATCGACCACCCGCGCGGCTCGTTGCACCTGGGCGTCGATGCGCTTGAGCTTGTCGGTCAGGTAGTCGATTTGCACGTCACCGTTGCCCAGACGCTTGAGCACGTTGACGATGGCCATGCGCATCACGTTCAGCGGCTGATTGATCTCGTGGGCCAGGCCGGTGGCCATTTCGCCGAGGGTGGCCATTTTCGCGCTCTGCGTCAGTTGCTGTTGCGAGCGGCGCACGTCGGTGTTGTCACGGCCCACGGCCTGCACTTCGAGCAACTGGCCGTGTTCGTCGAACACGCCGCGATCGGCCCACACCCACCATGCGTGCTCGCGTCCCGGCAGGCGCAGATTGATTTCCGCGGTACTCAGCGGTTGCTGCGGGGTCAGGTGCGCCAGCCGCTGGAGGAACGCTGCGCGCTGTTCGTCGGACATCCAGCTGCCGAGGTTGATCCCGGGCAGTTGCTCCGGCGCGCATTCGAGATAGGTCGCCAATGGCCGGTTGCCGAAGGTCAGGGTCAGGTCCGGGCGATAGCGGCAGATCATCGCCGGCGAGTCCTCCACGAGGATGCGGTAGCGTTCTTCACTGGCCCGGATGCGCTCGGCCGCCAGGGTCGCCTCGGTCACGTCCAGCCACAGGCCGACCGCTTCCACCGGCAGGCCGAGGTCGTCGCGCAGCAGCCGCGCTTCGTCGAGCAGCCAGTGGCTGTCGCCGCGGCTATCGAGCACCCGATAACGCACACTCACCGCACCGTCGCGCAGCAACTGCCGGGTGCGTGCGAAATACACCGGCCGATCGTCCGGGTGCACGTGCCGGACCAGGCCGTCGTCGGCGCAATCGGCCAGGCTCCAGCCGAGCAGCGCGTGCAGGCTGGCACTGAAAAACACCGGCTGCAGCGCGCCCTCGACGTAGCGTTGCACATAGATCACCGCCGGTGAGCTGGCGATCAGATTGTCCAGCCGCGCATGGGCGGCGGCGGCCTGTTGCTGCTGTTGCTTGATGTCGCTGATATCGAGCATGAAGCCCACCAGTCGCCGTTCGGCACCGATGCCCAGCGACTGGCCTTGCAGGCGATACCACTGCGGCGTGTGCCCGGCATCCTCCAGGCGCACGCACAGTTCCAGCGGCTGGCCTTCGTCCTGCAACGCTTGCAGGCGGCTGCGCAGCTCTTCGCGGTCGGCGGGATGGGCGCGATTGAACCAGTCCGCCAGGGGCAGCCGCGTGGCGAGGCCGAGGCTTTGCGCCAGGCGAGGCGCGAGCAGCACTTCGGCGCTGTCGCCGAGCACTTCCCACCAGCCGGTGCCAAGCAGCGCCTGCAGGGTTTCCAGGCGCTCGAGTTGCAGGTGATGACGATGTTCGCGCAGACGCTCCAGCAGCGGCGCGGCGACGGCCGCGGCCAGTTGCAGCCAGTCGTGTTCGCTGAGATCGGCGGCCTGCTGCTGCGGGTCATAGCAACCGCACAGCAGCCACGCGGCCACGCCCTGGGCATCGCGATACGGCACGGCAAAACCGTCGGCCGGGCCGAAAATCGCCGCCAGGCGCGGCTGTTCGTTGGCGCGCAGACGTTGCGGCGCGGCGCCGTTGAGGCTGTCCAGACCGGTGCCCAACGCTTGCGCGGTGTGCCACAACTGCGGCGCGTCATGGGCGGCGTAATGCTGATGGACCAGCCAGCCCTGTTCCTGCTCATCGAGCAGCGCCACGGCCAGGCACGGAATGCTGTAGTGCTGGCCCAGGCGTTCCAGCTGTTCGCCAAGCACCTGCGGCAGCCGTACCAGGCTGCACAGGCGCAGGTGATCGCGGATCTGTGCGGCGAGCAACTGGCACTGCTCGCGAACGAGGCCCTGACGCCGCTCCACCAGCAGATCGCCGATATCCAGCAGTTGCAGGAGCCAGCCGTCGCCTTGCGGCTGCACCCAGCCGCGCAGGTGCAGCGGCGGCCCGGCCTGGGTGAAGAAATCGAGGTCGAGCAGTTGTCCCTGCCAGTCAGCCGGGCGACCTTCGACGACGAGGCTGCTGTGCGGCAGCAGGTACGTCAGCAGATGCGTCGCCCGTGCGCTGGGCAGTTGCGGCGCCAGCAAGTGGCGCAGCGGCCCGGTCAGGTGATTGACCTGGCCCGCGTCATCCAGGTACAGCTGCAAACCGACGCTCAGCACGCTGGGGCTGTCGAAGTTTTCCGACAGGACGGACGATTGGCGATTGAGCAGGCGATCGAACAACTTGTCTCCGGCACTCAAAATTGCAGGCTCGAACTGGCGCTCAGGTTGGCGGGCAGGCGAGGGACCGCGCCGATGCCCGGCAGCACCAGAAACGGCAGGGCCTGGTTCAGTTTGCTGGTGGGATAATTGACGCTCACGGTCAGTAGGCCGCCGGCGTAGGTGACGTTCGCATCGGTGGCCGCGTTGAAGTTCAGAGCCGGTGGCAGCCAGGCCAGGCGCAGGCTCAGTTCGTTGCGCGCAACCGTCTGGATGGCCGTGGCGTAATTGGCCGTCGCCGGGTCGAGGGCGACGCTGCGGCGTACGGCCTCGGCAGTCGACTGGGTGAACGCCTGCATCAGCAACAGCGGCAGGCTGTAGCTGACCAGTGCGTAGAACACGGCGAAGAAAATGACGAAGACCAGCGCGAACTCGATCGCGACGGCGCCTTTTTGTTTGCGCGGCAGGCCGGTTTTCATGAGTGCGTCTACCCTGACAATCACTACGTAATATCAGCATAGAATCATTCAGCCAAAACGGACGTTTTTTACCGGATGCACAGCTTTGTCCTACTGCTCTGGCTGTCGCTCTGCGCGGTGCAGGATGCCCGCCAGCGGCATATCGGCAACAGCCTGACCCTTGGCGGCGGTGGCCTGGCCCTCGGTTATCTGCTCGTCACCGGCAACACCTGGCTGGGCGCCGACGCGGTGCAGGCGGCCTGCGCCCTGCTGCTGGCGCTGGCGTTCACGCTGCCCGGTTACGCGCTGCAGCGCATGGGCGGCGGCGATGTGAAACTAATGACAGCTTTGGCTCTTGCGACGGACGGTATGCACCTGCTCGGCGCCTTTATCGGGGCCGGGTTGAGCATGGCGCTGTGGTCGCTGCTGGTGCCAAAACTCTGGCTGCATATGCGTCAAGGGCTTAGGCGGCCTCTGCACAACTTCGCGCCAGGTATGTCAAAAAAGCTGCCATTTGCGCCGTTCGTGCTGATTGGCATAGGCCTGACGCTGTTTTGGATCCATTAGTCGCAGGCTGTCACTACTGCTATGTACATAGTCGGAAAGTGGGTCTACTTTCAATTCAAGGGTTATACAGCCTAGAGCTGTCAGTACAGGAACGGTCAGCCTTGATCGAGCATGGAGTGGCAAGTGAACAAGCTTATGTCTGCTGTGAAAGTGCTGGTGGTCGATGATCAGCCGCTGATTGTCGAAGAACTGTGCGAATTTCTCGAAAGCAGCGGGTACCGGTGTGTGCCTTGCGAATCGAGCCGGCAGGCCATCGAGCAATTCGTGGAAGACCCTGGCATCGGTCTGGTGCTGTGCGATTTGCACATGCCGGAGATGGACGGCATTCAACTGGTCCAGGAGCTGCAGCGGCTGGCGGGCAAGCAGCGGGTCTTCGAAGCAATCATGCTCACCGGCCGCGCCGACAAACAGGATGTGATCAAGGCGTTGCGCGCAGGGATTGCCGACTACTACCAGAAGCCCATCGAACTGGACGAATTGCTCGAAGGCCTGCAGCGCCAGGAAGCGGCGTTGCAGGAGCGGCAGAAGACCCTGCAACTGGGGCATCTGAATCAGAAGCTGCAATACCTTTCCGAGTCGATCGATGATCTGTACCAGGACCTCGACAAGGTACGGCGCGGGCCTGCGCCGGCGAGTGACGAGGCGCCGGGCGACGTGGACGGGCTGGAGATGCCGGCGATTTTCAATCAGCTGTCGCCGCGCCAGCTCGACGTTGCGCGGCTGGTGGGCAAGGGCCAGACCAATTATCAGATCGCCTGTGAGTTGGGCATTACCGAAAACACGGTGAAGTTGTATGTGTCGCAGGTTCTGCGCTTGACCCATATGCATAATCGGACGCAGTTGGCGTTGGCCTTGTCGCCCAGCGCTTCGGCGGGGCGCCAGCGGGTGACGGCGCATTGACCTGCCTGCGCGGCCTGACAGCCGGCCCGACCTGTCGGGTGTGATCCCGGCGTAGGGGCCGGCTGGTGGCGTCACAGCCGGCCCGACCTATTATCCAATTCCCCTGTGGGAGCCGGCTTGCCGGCGCAGCGAGCTGATCACCGACGCACCTCTGTCAGCCATCCCCTATTGCCTCCTCGCGCTGCCGATCTCGCAGGCTTGCGCTTACCCGCCCGTGCCACTGTCCACTTTCCCGCCCTCTTGCTGGTCGAAGAATTCGGGGATTTCGTGGGTGTAGCTTTTCAGCCAGCGTTGCAGGCTCAATTCGCGTTCGGTCGGGGTGCTGGTCTGGGGTTTCGGCGAGGCGACTTTGTTGCGGCTTTGCAGCAGCAGCCAGCCTTCGGTTTCCTGTTGTTGCGCGGAGGCGGGGCCGGCGTCGATGGCATGGCTGGTGAGCGGCAGGGTCAGGAGGGTCAGGCAGAGCAGGGTGGTTTTCATCGCGGGCCTCCTTATTTGAGCGTGGCAGCGGCGAGGCGGTTGGCGGGGCCCGGGGTCTTGAGTTTTTCCGCGCGGGCCTGGGCCTCGCTGAATTGTTCGGGGCTGAGGCTGAGGCGGCTGACCAGTTCGGCGGCGCGGGTCCAGTCGTCCTGGTAGAGCAGCAGCGTCACCAGGTTGACGGCGGCCAGTTGATCGCTCTGCTTGAGCTCCATGGCGGTGAGGAATTCGAAGCGGGCATCTTCGATGCGCAGTTGGTTGAGGTAGACCACGCCGAGGTCGTTGCGGATTTTTTCGTCGGTCGGCGCCAGGCGGGCGGCGCGTTGCAGGTGGGCCTGGGCCTGGCCGAAATCGTTGCGGGCGGCGGCGAGCTGGCCGAGGCCGTGTTCGGCTTCGGCGGCCAGGCAGCTGCCGAGCAGGCCGCGGTACAGCGGTTCGGCTTCGCTGCGGCCGAGCAGACGATAGACCCTGGCCTTGCGCAGGCGCACGTCGGCGAGGTTGTCCGGCAGGCTCTGCAGGTTGGCCAGGCTGGCGTGCAGTTTGCCGTCCTTGGCCATGTCGTCGGCCAGGTTCAGCGACAGTTGCTGATCCGCGCTCAGCTTGGCGCAACTGGCCTGGTTGGTCAGGGCTGCCCAGGGCGTCTGCCCGGTATTGGCGCAGCCGCCGAGCATCAGCAAGGTCAAACCGGCAATCAGTGCTTTCATACCACTCCCTCTAAGAACCCAGGGCCCGTGCCAGGGCGGTGAAGCCCGGGCCGGCCAGGACGATCAACAGCGCCGGGAAGAGAAACATCATCATCACGACGGACATTTTCGCGGACATTTTCGAGATGTATTCCTGCAGGCGCGTCAGGCGCCGGTCATCGAGCAATTGCTTGAGCGCCAGCAGCGATTTCATCGCGCCGCCGCCCTGGTGCAACAGTTGCTGGAGGATCACGCAGGTGTCGGTGAACTCGTCCACGGCGAGCAGGCGCGTGGCCTTGTTCAGTTCTTCGCCCAGTTCCAGGCCGGAGTCGACCCGGGCCAGCACCAGGCGCAATTCCTGGGTCAGTACCGGCAACAATGCCTCGGCTTCATGGCTCAGGACGCGCAGCGCCTGCTCGACGGCCATGCCCGATTCGAACAGGATGCGCAGCAGCGGAATGAACGTGGAAATTTCCGTGGCCAGCTGTTTCTGCCGGCGCTGGGCTGCCCACGCCAATAGGCGCTTGGGCAGCAGATAACCGAGACCGACAGCGAACAGCGGGGCGATCCATTGCCGTTCGGCATGCGGGAACAGCACGCCTTGCAACAGCAGCCCCACGCTGAGCAACAGCAGCGGCGAGCCGATCTGGCACGCGGCGAACAGCGAGCGCTGGCGCGCGCTGCGCCAGCCGAGACGGTTGAGCAGGATCTGGGTTTCGTTGTCGAGCCTGACGCTGTGCTGGCCGACCTTGCTTTCGCCAAGAAAGCGCAGCAGATGGCTGAGACGATTGCTGCGCACCAGGTCGCCGTCCAGCCGGCGACTGACCTGCCGCGCGCGCCGCCGCTGCTCGAACAGGCTGCTGAACAGCAACGCGGCGGCTCCCAACAGGAACAGGGCGCTGATCACCAGTGGCGTGCTCATAGGCTGCGCAACATCCGCCACAGCAGCAGGCTGCCGAGCACCTGCAAGCCGAAGGCAGTGGCGAGCATGATCTGCCCGGAATGGTCGTTCCACATGGCGACCAGGTAGCGCGGATTGGACAACAGGAAGTAGCCCGCCAGGCCGATCGGCAGCAGCCCCAGGACCCACGCGGTGATGCGCGTTTCACCGGTCATGGCGCGTAGCTGGCGGGACGCCTGGTCGCGCTCGCGGATCATCTTGATCAGGTTTTCCAGGAGCTCGCTGGCATTGCCGCCATAGCGGTGATTGACCTTCAGGCCGAGGGCGAACAGGCGCAGTTCATCCTTTTCATAGAGTTCGGCCATGTCCGACACGGCGTCCGCCAGGCTGATGCCCAATTGCACGTTGCGCTGCACCCGGGCCATGGCGTTTTTCAGCGGATCCTCGCTGGCCTCGATGGCGCCGAGCACCGCATCGGCAAGGGTGCGCCCGGATTTCAGGCTGCGTACCGTATGGTCGAGCAGTTGCGGCAGTTGTTCGATCATCCGCCGTAGCCGGCGCTGGTAGCGCCAGCTGACATACAGGCGCACGGCCAGTGGCGGCAGTACCAGCAACAGCAGCAGCCCCAGCCATTTGCCGAGGACGAACCCGAGCACGATGCCCAGGGCCCACAGCATCAGCCACAGGCCCAGGCGTTCGGTCGGGCGTCCCAGGCCGGCGCGCAGGAATGCCCGTTCCAGTCCGGCCCAGCGCGGTGTGGCCGGGGCGAGCTGTGGCTGGCCCTCATTCAATCGCTCCAGCACGCGCTCGGAACCGCTCTGCCGCCAGCCGTTGTAGAACAGGCGCAGCGACAGCCCGAGCAGTGCCAGGCAGACCAGGATCAACAGCAATGGCTTGAGCATGGGCCGTTCCTCAGTGCACCAGCACGCTGTCGCGGCGCAGCTTGTCGCCGGCCGGGTTCACCGCTTCGCGCAGGAAGCCGAAGCCGCTGCGGCGGTCGAGACGGAACAGGGTGTTGGTCACGTAAACGTCGTCGCGCACGCCCACCACTTCCACCACTTCGCTGACGCAGCGGCGGCCATCGGGCATGCGCGTCAACTGGATGATGACGTCGAGCGCGGCGCAGATCATCTGGCGCAGGGTGCGTTCGGCGATGGTGCGGCCGGTGAGGCCGACCAGGGTTTCCAGGCGCAGCAGGGCGTCCTGGGCATTGTTGGCGTGCACGGTGCTCATCGAGCCATCGTGGCCGGTGTTCATCGCCGTGAGCACGTCGACCACTTCGACGCCGCGAATCTCGCCAAGGATGATGCGGTCGGGGCGCATCCGCAGGGCGTTGCGGATCAGGTCGCTGGCCTTCACTTCGCCGTGGCCCTCGGCATTCGGCGGTCGGGTTTCCAGACGCACCACGTGCGGGTGGCCGAGTTGCAGTTCGGCGACGTCTTCGATGGTCACCAGGCGTTCATGAGGGTTGATGAGCTGGCTGAGGATATTCAGCAGGGTGGTCTTGCCGGTGCCGGTGCCGCCGCTGATGAGGATGTTGCAGCGCTTGCCGACGGCCTCGGCGATGAAGTCGAAGATCGCCTGGTCGATGGTCTGCATCGCCATCAGGTCGCTGCTCTTGAGCATGTCCTTGCGGAATTTGCGAATCGACAGGCACGGGCCGTCGAGGGCAATCGGCGGGATGATCGCGTTGACCCGGCTGCCATCCGGCAGGCGCGCGTCGACCATCGGCGATGACTCGTCGAGGCGTCGACCGAGGGGGGCGAGGATGCGTTGCATGACCCGTTCGACATGGTGCGCGTCGATGAAACGCAGGTCGCTCAGGTGCAGCACGCCCTCGCGCTCGATGAACACCCGGTGCGGGCCGTTGACCAGGATTTCGGTTACGGCGCTGTCGCGCAGCAGCACTTCCAGCGGACCGAAACCGGTCAGCTCATCGACGATTTCCTCGGCCAGGCGCTCCATCTCGTAACGCGAGATCGCCAGGTGCAGGCGGGCGATGTATTCGCCGACCTTGTCGATGACGAACTGCGAGAGCACCTGCCGTGAACCCTCGAGCAGGTTCTTCCCCGATTCTTCGATGGCGTCGATGATGTAGCGGTGCAGCACCAGTTTCAGACCGTCGTGATCGCTGTTGCCGGTGGCCTGGCGTTGCGGCCCGCCGAACAGTTGTTCGCTGCTCATGAGTTGCCTCGCAGGCGGTCGAACCAGGTGACCTTGGGTTTGGCCAGGCCTTCGGAGCGTTTCGCCAGGCGTTCGCCGAGGGTGCGCAGGCTCTGGCTGATGGCTTCGCGCGGGGCCAGTTCGAACAGGCTCACACCCTGGTTCTTGGCATTGAGGCGCACCTCCGGGCTGTAGGCGAGTACGGCGATGACTTCCAGGCCGAAAGTCTTGCCGAGGGTGTCGGAATCCGGCGCGACGTTGCGTAGATAGCGATCGACCAGCAGGCGACCGTGATCGAGCTTCATGCCTTTCTCGCGCCACAGATTGAGCACCGCCAGGTTGCGCCGGCAATCGAGCACGTTCTGGTCGGTGTACCACAGCAGCTTGTCGCAATGGCTGACGAAGGTGCGCAGCGCTTCGCTGTCCGGTTGCCCGGTAAGGTTCACCACGATGTGCTGGAAGTGCTGGCGCAAGGCGCTGAGCAGCATGTACAGCTCGGCGGCGCTGGTGCGCTCCAGCGGTTCGTCGCCGGGGGCATACGCGAGGATGCGCAGGCCGGCTTCGGCGCTGGTGAAGGCGCTGTCGATCAGGGTTGTGTCGAGCCGGCGCAAGTGGCGCAGGGCGTCGCCGAAATGAAACGAGCTTTCCAGGCCGAGCAGCGCCAGGCTGTCGCCGCGGGGCAGGCCGAGGTCGAGCAGCAGGGTTTGCTGGCCGCTCTTCTGCACCACCAGCGCCATGTGGTTGGCCAGCAGGGCGCCGTCGGCGTTGGCCTGGGTGCTGTAGAGCACGGTCAGGCCGCCGAGCTGGGTGTTCGGCGTCACGGCCGGCAGGCGTTTGCTCAGGCGCCGAACAAGTCCGGCGACTTCGCTGGAGCGCGAACCGTAGGCGACAAAATCCCGCGCGCCGGCGCGCATCGCGTTGAGGACCAGTTGATTGTCCATGCCGTCGCCGAGGGCGACGATCGCCAGCATCGGCTTGGCCTCGAGCACGCCCTCGATCAGCGCGCTCTGCGCGACCAGATGTTCACGGTCGAGGCCGACGAACACCAGGCTGGCGAAGGTCACGTCGACCAGCGCCAGCAACTCGTCGAGGCTGCCACCACCGGCGCTGACCACCTGGCCCAGGGGCGCGAGTGCGCCTTGCAGCCACTCCAGGTCGGTGCTGTTGCGGGTGATGGCGAGGAAGGTCTGGCTCAGGCTCTGGCTCATTGCGATAACCCGCTGCGTTTATCGAAGTTGCCGTTCTCCAGGAAGTACAGGCGATACCAGTTCGGATCGTAGTTGCGCAGTTTCTCCCCCGGCAGCGACGGCAGTGGTGCGTTGGCCGCCAGCGGCTGCACCAGGTGCGGCGTGACGATCATCAACAGCTCGCGTTCCTGGCGATTGATCGAGGAATTGCGGAAAAACGCGCCGAGCACCGGGATATCGCCCAGCCCGGGGAATTTGTTCACCTCGGAGGCGTTGTTGGTGCTGATCAGGCCGCTGATGACGAAGCTCTCGCCATCGGCCAGGGAGATGCTGGTGTCGGTGCGGCGAATGGTGAACGCCGGCACGGTGGTGCCGCCGATGGTCACGCCGTTGTTGTAGTCCAGCTCGCTGACTTCCGGGGCGACCTTGAGGGCGATACGGTCGCGGCCGACCACGGTCGGGGTCAGGGTCAGGCGGATCCCGAATTCCTTGTATTCGATCGAATAGCTGTTGCTGTTGGCGCTGGGCACCGGGATCGGAATCTCGCCGCCGGCGAGGAAGCTTGCGCTCTGCCCGCTCAAGGCGACCAGGCTCGGCCGCGCCAGGGTGTAGGCGAAGCCGCTGCCTTCGAGGGCGTTGACGATGCCGAGGAATTTGCTGCTGCCGCCGCCCCAGACGATGTTGAACATGTCGTTGGCCAGGGGGATGCTCGGCACGGCGATACGCGGGTCGAGGTTGCGCAGCGGCACCACGCCCGGGGTCACGCCGGTGTTGGGTACGGTGCCGGGTGCGCCGAACAGGAAGTTGTTCGAGCCCTTGCCGAAAATCTGTGTGCCGGCCTCTTTCAATTTGGTCCGGCTGACCTCGACGAAGCGAATATCGGTCTGCACCTGCGAGGGCAGGGTCGGGTCGTCGCCGGCCGGCAGCGCTACCGGGGTCATCGCCGTGCTGGCCTTGCCCTGGACGAACACCATGCTCTGGCGCGGGGCGCTGGCGCAGGCGCTCCAGATCATCAGCGTGGTCGCGCCGGGGCCGACACCGGTCAGCAGCACGCCCTGGTCACCGGTCACCCGTACGTCGGCGATTTTCGGATCGCCCACCGCCACCCGAGTGATCGCCACCGGTGACTGCAGCGCCTGTTGCAGACCTTCGCCGACTTCCAGGACCGCCGGCAGCGCCGCCAGCGCGTTGCAATTGCCAGCAGCGGCGACGGCGCTGCCGATGGAAGCGACACTCAGCAACGTGACCCGGAGCAAACCGTGGAACAGGGGCGTGAGGCGTTTGCGCATGTACGTGCGTCCTTGCTCGGAATTTCAGGGAGTGGATTGGACGGTTTCGGTGCCGCGGATCACTTCCACCGGCGGTTTGCGCGGCGCCGGCTGGCTGGCCACGGTGAGGGGCCGGGGCGGCGCCGTCAGCGACAGTTGGCTGAACTCGATCAGTTCGCGGCGCGGCGTGTCGAGCCCGGCGGCGACGTTGTTGTCACCGGCCCAGTACCGCGCCAGTTGCTGTTCGTCGGCACTGCGCACGGCCAGGCGCAACACGCCGGCGCTGGAGGCCAGCATCAGGCGGTTGATCAGTGCTTCGGGCACCGCCAGCACCACGCTGCGCGCGGCGTTGCGCAACTGTTCCTGTTTGAGTTTTTCTTCTTCGCTGTGCGCCGGGCTGGCCGGTTGGCCGTCGTTGGTCAGGCCCATCTGGCTGCCGACCCCGAGTACGCGCACCGCCGGCACCACCAGTTGCGCGGACGGTTGCGGGTTGCTGTCGTCCTTGCGCAGAAACAGCAGCACATCGACGTAATCGCCCGGCGCCAGTTGCCCGCCGGCATTGATCACTTCATCCACCGCCACTGCCAACGCGCGCTCGCCAGGGCGGATCATGCGCGCCAGCGGACTGCCGGCAGCGAAGCTGTCTTCGCTCAGCCAACTTCCGGCCGACAGGGCGCGCCATGGGGTCCGGCCGATCACCTGATCGACGTTGCCGAGGCTGCCGGTCGGGGCGATGTGCAGTTTTTCCACGGCGACGTCGGCGGCCGTGATGGTCACGAACGGGGCGATGTCACGCACCAGCACCACCACCGGTTGGCGGGTCGGATCGTCCACCGGTGCCGGGGCGACGGCGCTGGGTGTCTCGGCAACGGGGGCAGGCGCCACGGGTTCGGCGGCCGGTGCCTGGCGGCTCAGTGTCAGGCCCCAGTAACCGGCGAGAATGGCACCCAGCAACAACACGCCGGCCAGGCCCAGGGTGACGCGACTGTTCATGACGGCTCTCCCTTTCCAGCTGTGCTTTCTGTCTCTGCAATGACCCGTAACTTCCAACGAGACAACTTCGCAATCAGGCAGCTATGAACAAGTAACTATTTCGCTATTTGACGGTAGCGCAGGCCGAACAAAACGCCATTAACGCCGCGCAAATAACTAGCCAAAGTAGGAGGCTAAAGCGCCAAACAGGGTTTTTTGCCGTTATTCGGGCAACTACTACTTAAGTGTTAATGCGTTCTTACAGTTGTAGGTGCCGGGAATGCCGACAATGCTGATGCTGGCACAGGGGAATCATGTTGCGAGCGCGCAACACCCGGGCCTTCAAGGAGAAGTCGACATGTCCTTCGCAAAGAAAGCATTGCTGAAAATCAAATCGGAAATCGCCTTTTATAAAGGCCTGGCCAAAGACACCGAAGGGGCGTCAGGCATCGAGTACGCCATCATCGCCGGCATGGTCGCAGTGGCGCTCGCGGCATTCGTGACACCGATTTCCACCGCCATTACAACCATGTTCACCACCATCCAGAACGCACTCTGAACGGGTGAGCTGGCATGGCCGGCAACTTGCGCATGCACCCAAGGGGTTCTAACGTCAGGGCTTAGTCCATTGCAGGTATTGCCCATGAATTCCTCAGCCAGTTCCCGTCAACAATTGCTCCTGGTCGATGACGAGGAGGACGCGTTGCTGGAACTGGCGGAGTTGCTGGAAGGCGAGGGCTTTGTCTGTCACACCGCGACGTCGGTGAAGCTCGCTCTGCATCATCTGACGCGGCATCCGGATATTGCCCTGGTGATTACTGATCTGCGCATGCCGGAGGAGTCGGGCATGTCGTTGATCAAGCGGTTGCGCGAGCACACGTCGCGCCAGCATTTACCGGTGATCGTGACGTCGGGCCATGCCGATATGGAGGACGTCAGCGATATGCTGCGCCTGCAGGTTCTGGATCTGTTCCGCAAGCCGATTTACCACGTGAGATTGTTGGAGACGCTGGACAACCTGTTTCCCAAGCCCAAGGTCAACGTTTCTTAACGTGGACCTGAATACGTCCTTTCACACCCATCGAAAAATTGACGTCATGGCTTTGACTTTTTAGTGGTGTCAAAGTGATGGCTCAGGTAAATTCTCCGCGCCCGAACCAGGCGAGCTGGCGGGTGGTAGGGATGCCTGATTGAAACGTTGAGCCCTGCCCGAATTTTTTTCGTTTCGGAAGGGACTCTTCAGTGATTTCGTCTTGCCTGCGCCGCTCTCTGCTGGCGCTTTCTGTGTGTGCTGCCGTGCATTCGCCTGGCGTTCAAGCCGTCACGCTCAATTACGATCTGGGCACGGGGCCGCTGGTCAGTGTCGATCAGTATTACGACTTTCTGAACCTGGTCGGTAGCGTCAACGTCGTGCAGACCTCTGCGGCGGCCGTCACCAGTGCCGCGCAGTTCACGCGGCCCATGGCCAATCACGATGTCAGCAACAAGGCCACGATCACCATCGAGGGGGCGACGCACGGTGTCGGCATCGGTATGTCTCCCGGTGCAGTGACCTGGTCGAAGCTCAACTACAACCTCTACAACGAAGGCGTCATCACGGTCAGCGGTCTGGCTGACAGCGGTGAGTCCAGCGGTTTTGCCGTGCGCGGCGTGGCGTTGGGGGGCAACTTCATCAACAAGGGCACGGTGGCCGTCAGTGGCAACAACGCCACCGGCGTGTCGCTGGCCGGGATGAAAATGCGCTACGGGGTGATCAACGAGGGCACCATCAGTGCCAGCGGCAACGGCGCGCGCGGTCTGTCCCTGGAAAACACCACGCAGACCATGCCGGTGGTGAACTATCGCAGCCTGACCGCCACCGGCAACGGCGCAGAAGCGCTGACGTTGAAGGGGGCGAGTTTCATTCCCGATCCTGGCGTGCGCACCAACAGCATCGTGAACATGGGGGTGCTCTCCGGCGAGAGCATCGGTATCCATGTCAGCGATCAACCGGTCGCGGGGGCGCCGCTGAACATCACCCAGGACTTCGGCTCCATTGCCGGCGGCAAGGCGGCGATCCAGGTGGATGATGGACAGAGTTACTTCTACTGGCGCGGTGGCGATGTACATGGCGATCTGCTTGGCCTGTCCGGCGTGCTGATCGATGACGAGGTCACGTTCGACGGCTCGCTCATCCGCGCCGGTTACGTCACGGTGCAGGAAGGGGCGCTGACGCTGGTCAAGCCGCACACCACCATCATCGGTGACCTGGACATGGAAGAGGCCGACTCGGTGATCGCCATGTCCGTGGGCAAGGACACCGATATCAACACGCCGATTCTGACCGTTACCGGCACGACCGACATCAGCCCCGGCGGGCATCTGCAACTGCAGGCGCGCTCCAGTGACTTCCGCACGGCGGCCGGTGGCAACCGCTACACCCTGATCCGTTCGGGCAATCTGCTCGGCGGTGAAAACCTCACCGTGGTGTCGACTTCGGCGCTGCTCGATGTGAAGAGTTACGGCGTAGAAGGCAACGACGTGAAGGCGCTGGTCAGTACCAAGTCGGAGCAGGTGCTGGAACAGAACACCGTGGATGCCGGTGGTTCACACAATGCCGGCGTGGCACTGGGGCGGCTGTCCAGTGCACTGATGGCGCGTCTCGATGAGCAGGATCCGCTGTTCCGCGCCTTCGCCAATGCGGCGACCGATGCCGAGCTGGCGCGGTTGTCGGCGACCCTCAGCCCGGACGTCAGCCGTGGCGTGCTGCATGCCGCCACCAACAGCCAGACGCTGGTCTCCGGCGTGCTCGACGAGCGCTCCAGTCGGGCGCGGACGAGCGCCGGTGCGGCGCAGAAAGGTGTCTGGTTGCAAGCGCTGAGCAGCGATGCCAACCAGGACTCGCGCCGTGGCGTCGCCGGTTATGACGCCGACAGTCATGGCATCGCGGTAGGCGCCGATGGCCAGTTGAATGCTGACACCACGCTGGGTCTGGCCTACAGCTACCTGGACAGCGATGTGAAGTCCGACAGCGCCAGCAAAACCAACGTCACCGGCCATGCCCTGACCGCCTACGGCAACTGGGTGCACGACAACTGGTTCGTCGATTCGGCGCTGATGTACGGCTGGAACGACAACGAGTCGAAACGCTACGTCGCCGGCACCCGGGCCAAGGGCGACTACGACAGTCAGGTGTTTGGCGCGAGTGCACTGGCCGGCTACAGCCTGCGCCTGACGCCCGCCGTGGTGCTCGAACCGCAGGTCGGTGCGCGCTATGCCAATGTGGCGATGGACGGCTATCGCGAGAAGGGCAGCTCGGCCGCGCTGAAGGTCGGCAGCCAGCGCTACGAAATCGCCGAGATGGGCGTGGGCGCGCGCGTCGCGGCGGCGTTCGCGGTAGGGGGCGGCAGTCTCGAGCCGGAAGCGAAAGTCATGGCCTGGCATGACTTCATCGCTGACAAGGTCGCGACCACTTCGGCGTTCGTGCTCGGCGGCGACTCGTTCACCAGCCGTGGCACCACGCCCGTGCGTGACAGCTATGAGCTGGGCCTGGGCGCCAACTACCGGATGGGCGCCTGGAGCCTCGGTGGTTCCTACAATTACCTGACCTCCAGCGGTTTCGACGCCGACGGTTTCACGGCGAAGGTGCGCTACGCCTTCTGAGTCACAGCTGATAACTGAAGCTGATGCTGTAGCGCGGCCGGCGATTGAATGTGTCGAGGGCTTCGTCGGACATCGGCTTGGCGGCTTCCAGGGCGATGTTGTAGTACTTGGCATCGCCAAACCGCAGGCCGACGGCGGCGGACGACAGGTCGTTGTCCTGCACGGCGAGTTTGTTGAACCAGGATTTTGAGCGGTCCAGCACCACGTACGGTTGCAGGATGCGCACCCAGCTGCCGTCGCGGTTGAAGCTGTAGTTGACCTCGTAGGCCACGCCCCAGCCCTTGTCGCCGGAGGCCTGGTCGTCGGGGTAGCCGCGACCGAAGTTCTGCCCGCCGAACACCGCGCGCTCGCTGTCGGGCAGGCTGTCGTCGGTCCAGTACAGCGCGGCGGAAACCACGCCCTGCCAGTTGTCGAGGAATTTGTTGCTCTGCACGCCGGATAGGCGCAGGCGGAAAAAGTTGAGGTCGATGGCGCTGTTGTTGGTGTGCGCGCCCATGCTGTCGAAGCCCTGATAGACCCCGCCGCTGAGGATGCGCAGCTGGCGGGCGTCGGCCACGCGCCAGTCGCTTTCGAAGGCGAGGGCGCGAATGTCGGTGCGTTCTTCGACGCTCAGCGGATAGCCGACCACCTTGTAGCGGGTCTTGTCATTGACCGCGTAGATCCGCGATCCGACGCTCAGCAGTTCGCTGGGCGAGGCAATCAGCGGCAGGCTGACGCCGATCGAGTAGCGGTCGTTCTCGCGGTGCGGCTTGAGTTCCAGGCCATTGGTGAGCACCACATTGCTGCCAGGATCGGCGCGGTAGCGCGAGGCCGACAGTGCCAGTTGCGTGCCTTCGGCATCGAGGAACTGGTTGTAGTCCAGGCGATAGTAATGCTCGTGATCGTCCCCCGGCGGGAACAGGCCGCTGAGCGACAACTGCTCGCCCAGCGCCGTTTGCGAGTTGCTGCTGACGCCCAGCAGGGCCTGGGTGCCGTTGCGGTTGTCTTCGGTCATGTTCAGGCTGGTGGTGAGCGGTTTGCGGCTCGCCTGGGCGATCAGCGTCGTCGCGCCATCGGTGGTGCCGGGCGGTGGCACCTGGGCCTGGATCGTCACGCCAGGGATGCGGCTCATCAGCGTGGTATAGCGCTCGAACGTCTTGCGGGTCAGCGGGCGTTCGGCCTGCAGCTTGGCCACCAGTTTGTCGAGCAGCGCCTTGACCCGGCCGAGGTCACCCTGCAACTGGTAATCCCTGACATAACCTTCCACCAGCACCACGCGCGCCACGCCATCGTCGAACGTCTGCTGCGGCAGGAAAGCGTAGGACAGCAGGTAACCGTCCTGCTGGTAGCGGCGGGTGATGGTGCGGGTGGCTTCGATCAGGTCGGCGAGGCTGGCTTGCCTGCCGATCAGCGGCTTGAACACTTCGGCCAGTTCGTTGAGCGGGTAGATCGTGCCGCCCTCGATCTGCACGGTTTTCAGATTGACCTGGGTGCTCATCTGCAACGGTTGCGCGGCAGCGCCGGGCTCGGGCACTTGCAGGGGCGCGGCGTTCGGCCGATAGGCGTCGGCGGGCAGGTTCGGTACCGGCAGATTGCGGATGGTTTCGTTGCTGTTGAGAAAGCTGGGCAGGGTGTCGGCGAGGGCTACGGAACTGAGACTGAGGCACAACAGGGATGCCATTACGCGCATAGGACACTCCATGGTCAGATCACAGCGCTGGGCTGAATTTTTCCTAAGAAAAAAGCGGAAGA
>Ga0105251_10001594_pt1 | contig 19336 bp, 18 predicted proteins | sample KBSS64metaG_FD_80424 | JGI IMG/M metagenome (GOLD analysis project Ga0105251, IMG submission 80424) | Switchgrass rhizosphere microbial communities from Kellogg Biological Station, Michigan, USA - KBS S6-4 metaG | ecosystem: Host-associated > Plants > Roots > Rhizosphere > Soil | place...
ACCATCGATGGCATAATCATCCACGCAACCGATGTCCGCTGGGTCGAAGTATTTCCTAAGGAGACGATTGAAGATGACAAATCTGCGAAAGGGATCTAATCCCCCGCCCCCGGGTAGGCAGCACGTCTTTGACAATGCCAACCCTCCCACCCGCAGCGCGCGACCGGTGCCGCCGCCGAACCCGCCTCCGCCGCCCAAGAAGCCCTGAAGATTGAACCAGAAGCCCCTATCGGGGCTTCTGCCGGTGAGGCGCACCGTGTGCCACGAAGGGCACATCAAAGGCGCCCTTCCTATCTCGCCACGACACGCTCAGCCAGCCATTGCTCGATTGTCTTGCCCTTCATTCCCTTCGCCATTTCACTGGCACAGAGCATCGAGCCGTTCTGGCGCACATTGGCGACGGCATTCGCAGCGAAGATCGAAGCAGCATAAAGATCGCCTTTGGTGCGCCCGCGCTCTGTCCAGCCATCAGGCAAGGCTTCCAATGCGCTCAAGGCCTCCTTTCCGGACAGATACTGCAGGCAGGTCAGGAACGACCACTGCAAACCGACGTCCTCTCGCAGCCATTTGCCTGCGCTCTTCTCGTCAAAGACCCCTTCCATGGTGTCGAGAAGTGCGGTGGCCGCAGCAACAACTTTGCGCTGCGGCGATACCAGAACCTTCTTAGGCGACCGGCGCCGCATGGTCATGCCTTCTTGGTGACCCGCTTCTTCGTCGCCTTGGAGCCTCCCTCCGTTGCCTTCTTCTTGATTGCGCCCGCCTTGGTGGCTTTCTTGACCGCTGGTTTGGCAATGCGTTTTGCGCGGGACGTCTTCGATGGCTTAGAGCCGGCCTTGCTCGCCTCATTCGCCCCGCTGGCGGCCGGGAACTTGATGCCAGGATTAGCCTTCGCCCATGCTCTGCCCTCGGCGGATTTCGCCCAGGCAGTGAAGACCTTGGGAGACAGTCCGCGTCCCGTCCAAGTCTCACCAGTTGGCAGGCGGTATTTCGGTGCGACCGAACCGAGCTTGCGTCCCTTCAGTGGGCCCTTTGGGGTAGTGGCAGTGCGCCTGGACGGGGCCTCTACCGTCTCCCCGATGATCTTGGTCACCTGCCGGCGCTGGGCCGGGGTAAGGACCTTGGCGTAGCGCTGGAGCACGGCCAGAGCCTTGGGGACTTCCCCATCACGCTTCTCGACCAACTTCTTCTGGGCTTCCAATTGTTTAATTTCGGCGTTCAGCGATTTGAGCGTTGTCAGGGCCAAGGAAGATATCCTCATGCGTAAAACAAGATTTATAGCCTATTTGGCGCTGACTTGGGCATGCGCCATAAGCGCGCCGACTTCGCAATTGCGGCATAGCACCTGCCGGCCCCTGCCAGCTGCCCCCTCCAGGCAACCTGAAACTCGTATCAACCTACGCTACTGATTCACCGAAGCCCACGGCGTCGGCTGGACGAGTTTTGACGGGCAACGCCCACCCCGCCCATAAGGCGGTAGCTCCTGCATTTTCAGAAAGGAACATCTAAATCTGAGCGAAGTGCTTCGGCCTGGCGAGCCTGTGCAGCGGTCTCCCACTGCCGTTCGCATGCCTTGATAAATCGGACTGTGCTAGTGACGTTACTGGCGATCAGCAACGCTTCGTCGTAGGCAAGCACGGGGTTGTCGTGGGCCATGGAGTGATTGTTTCGCACGTGGTCAAAATGCCCGAAGACGGCGATGGATCCTTTAAGGATGTGCTCAGCCATTTGCGACGTCAGCAGCCCCTCTTCCTTGACTCGCTTAACGTAAGCGCCCATTAGACCACCAAGCGGCACGGTGCGATCTTTCGGGATCGCATGATGCTCGCAGAGCTTGCGGAGAAACTTGACTAAAAAGGTGTGCAGTCGATCCAAGCCCTGCTCCGGTTCATTGCGCTCGAAGCACTCGCGAGCTGCCTTGGCAACCCGCTGAAAGTCCTCCGTATCGCCCTCTAGTGCCTCAACGTCCGGGACCGCCTTGGCTTGAGCTAACCGGGCAGCAATTGCCTCGCATTCACGGAAAAGCGGTTGTCGCTCCAGAGCACGGTTGCCCGTCTCCCTACAGTGTTCAAGCAGACCATTGAGAACCCGCCCCACCAACTCATCGCCTTCGATGGCCCAGAAGCTCCTCAGATGATTGGCCTTGGAGCCCCCATTTCCTTCATAGGCCCCGCTGTAGATGTTCCGGCTGATCTCTTCATCGAAAAAACGTGCGAACGTGTTGTTGGAGAAGTCCAGCACATAACCCGTGTTCATGCCGAACAAGTCTTCTAGCTTTCGCTTCTCTCGGGGAGTCAAACTCGACATCTAGTGACAGTTCCTGGCGGCTTGTAAATTGTCTATTTAACGTCGAAACACGACGCTGAAGCTAAGCCGCGACGAGGCCTCTCATGCGCTGCCTAACGGCGAGGCACATTGACCAGCGGATATCCTCTGGTCCAATACCAGTCGACCTCGTTAAACGGAGCTGGCGCTGATTCGTGCGCAGCTAGGCACTCGACCGCCCCATCAGGCGCCCTTCTTGTGCTTGTGCGTTTTGAGGCCGGCCGTGTTGCCCGGCGTTTTCTTGTTGTCGCGCTGACGCTGATCGGGCTTTCCGGTCGACTTGGCAATACGCTTGGGACCAGGTTTGATGCTCATGACCACTCTCCAATGAAGAGCTGGCGTTTAGAAGGGCCGCCAGGCGTCGCCCTTTGAACTGTTCGAAAGCCCCCTCTGTAGTGAGGAGACATCCACATCCACGCTAGCACCCCTGTATGCAAGTCCACACGCTGAGACTGTAGCCATGAAGTAACCTAACTGTCTACGCAAAATACTCACCACTTCATTCAGCCCAAGCCGATAATTCGATTCGTCGGCCGGGCCGGCTAGGACTAATCCTCGCCCCCGATAACCAGCCGACTGACCGCGTCCTCGCTATCCCGCCAGTCGATCGACAACTTGATCGGGAACTTACGCTCAAGAGATCTCGGCATATTTCTAGCGGACCATCGAATCAGTAAACACCCCTTTGGCTCGCTCTCCTCTTGTGGAAGGCACAGGATGATGGGAAGCTTAACTTCACGCACCTGATGCCGGAAGTCGACGCAACTTCCTTCCGCTGATTTGCATAAGATCGCGTCTTCAGCGTATTCCCAGTAAAAGCTCTGTGGATCGCGAGGAGCGAGTTGAGGATGAAAAAATGTGTGCCGATCAGCGATCTCAGGGAGCATGTGCTTCCTGAAGTTTGCGATACCAGAAGAGCGCTCCAGCACTGGTGGCTTTGGAGGCGTGAACCTAACCCCAGGAGGAAACCACTTCTCCTTCAGCTTGGCATTGACCAGCATCATCGGCCCCTCCACAAGGACTTCGAGGGTCAGCCCATCGGCTGGAGCACCTCCCACGTTGCTGACAGCTAGCGTCAGCTCAAAAAGTCCCTGATCAAAATTGAGCCCTGCCGGAAGCCTCTCAATGCGTTCCCGGACACTATTGCGCCACTCCCGCCTTGCTTGCTGATACACCAATAGATCACTCTGCCTCGTCACTGTGACCTGACCTGGCACTCCAACGCCTTCTTCAGGAAATCGGGTTTCGATGATTTCGGCTGCATCATCCAGAAGCTCGTCGGTCAAGGGGCGGTATCGGCTGATTGATCCAGAGATACGTTCGACCGGCTTGTCATCACGAAGAAGTTGAACCTCCACTTGAGGGGACCGGCTGCTCCATGCTTTTAGTTCGTCCTTAAGCTTGGCGAGTTCCTTGTCACGCTCATCCGTCTCAGCGGCGAGAAGCCAAGACTCGGGAATCTTCTCACATGGCAGCCCAATGGATCTGGCCATTCTTCGTGGCAATCGGTCATGGGTCAGGAACACGACGCTTCCGCAGACCTGTTGCAAAGCGAAGGCTTGCTCCACGATTCTTCCATCCGCCGATGAGAGATCCAAGCTTGCTGGCTTGACACGCTCCAGATCAAAGAAGGGAGCAAGCAGCCATGCGATCTGCGGACCACTTTCCCTGACCACGAGTTCATCGATCTCGCCATCGATCAGAGGATCGAGCTTCTCGAATACACCCCGCGCCCGCCTGGCTGCCCGGCTGTTACCGTTGGACTTGTGGCGATCAAGCTCGCCCATTACTTCGTCCAAAAGGTAAAGCTCGACTCTAGCCGCGTTGGTCAATTCCTCCCAGGGCAACAGCTCTGCTGCCCTCACTTGTAGGAAGAAGTTGGTGTCCAGGGCGAATCGTTGAATAGAGTCCATGGCTAATTCTGCGCCCGCACAACCGCGGTTTCCAGTCGTCCCGGGTCGTCTGCCACTAGTGCGACTGCAATCACCCCCGAGGAACTGCGGTCCGATCCCACGCCCGCTTCGCACAGCCCAGCACGACGGCGGGCACCCCGATTACTACGGCGCCATAAAGGTAGGCCAAGTAGAAGGCTGCCACCGCTAAGTCCCCGTAGAGCGGGTGCCCCGCAAGGGCCCCACCGACCCACGCGCACGCCACGACGAAGGCGAGGCCCGCACAGCCGCCCAGCAACGCGCCCTTCCAGAAGCCCCCCGCCCGGAACTGGGGAACTCGACCCGTCCTCAAGTGCCAAGCCCACACCCGCTGGGCACGGATGTGTAGGGCGAAGCAGAAACACAGGAAGGCAAGGATCAGAACGCCCCCCGCGCAGTAGACCGCGCCCATCGGCTCCTGACGCTGAAGTGCCTCCAAGCCCCCAGCCATCAAAAGTAGACCCATTGGCCCCAGGATCACGGCCGGCAGAATCATGGCAGCGGGACCGGTCGGCGGATTCAGCCGCCGGTAAACGGGAGGGTAGTTCATGGGCGGTTCTCAGAGGGTTGAGAAGGGCCCGGTGATTGGCCGGGCCAGATCATCAGTGGCTGCAACACGGATCACTACCCCGCAGCGGTGCCTTCGTCGGTCACTTCGGAGACTTGCCAACCCTCCCCGGCCGACCGGAACCGCATCCGAAGGTTCAATCGCATTTCCTTGGGCTCAGGTGTCGTGGGCTGGCCTCCGATGACACCTTGGGCGTCCACTGCGCCGGTCACCCAACACTCCTGGTCACCATTCGGCATCTTTTCGCAGTCCAAATCCAACCCGGTTGCGTCTTTCACTACCAAGCGCCACGAGCGTTGCAGTGTTGCCTGCTGCCCCTGGTCGGTGAAGAACCGCTCAACCGCTCCGACCGCATCCTCCTTCGTAGGACCGCTTGCGCCACCGCACGCCGTAAGCGCGAGTGGTGCAAGGCAAACCGCGATCCAACCCATCTTCTGCGCACGCATCACGACTGCCCTTCCTTTTTCTTGGTCAAATCGACACCAATGAGTTCGTTGCGGTAGCCCACCTGAACCCGCTCCACGTCCACCTCGGCTCGCGGAGCGCCCTGTTCGACCCAGACACGCTTCACTGAAAAGACAATCAAGTCGTCTTTAGCGTCCCTGCCCTGCTGGAAAAGACTGTGGGCCTCGCTCTCACTCATTCGAAGCGGCAGGTGGTAACGCCCCCCGTTTTTGGGCGTCCACACGGTGCGCTCACTCTTGGCACTGCTGGGCACGAAGCCTTTTCCGGTTACCCCACTCACTTGGAACCCGCTAATCCAAGGAATAGGGACGTAAATGTCCAACGTTCCGCGGGTCCGGTCATACGTGGGATGGGGGTCAATGTTGGGACGAAGAGCGAACCGCTGGGTGTTGCGGAAGCGCTCTGCTCGAGCGTCAAACGCCGCACCATACTTGCGCTCGATCGCCTCGGTCTGTTGGGGCGTAATCCCGTTGGGGCCATGCTGCTTCGTATCGACCAGCCATTCCGCATACAGGCACTGTTTTCGCTGGTCATCGGTCAGGCGGTAGGTCGACCGCGTCATTGCGATGAGCTGTGCGTCACACGTCCGGGCCCCACCCGACCCCGTCGACGCCAGCCCCGCGCGGACATGCTGCACACCGGCAAGTGTGTCGTCGTCTTGATCCCAGTAGGTCCCTGCTGGGTCTTTGTAAGGGCTCTTGCTCGCCTGGGCCGACGCCTGGGGCCCGTTCGTAATCGCCCGTCCGATCTGCCGGAGCAGATTGCCCCCATCCTGTGCCTGCACCGCCATGCTTGCAGCCAAGACGCATGCGCCCGTGACCGCCGCCCACTGCTTCTTCATGCCCCGCTCCTTTGGGTTGCGACAAACTTACGTGTCACGTAGAGTCTACCCGTGGCGTAAGGCTTCCGTCATGCTTCTTCCATGCCTGCACTGCATCGGTTCAGCCTGTGAAGCCCGCCACTGCCGCCCCCCGGGAGGTCGTGGCCGCGCGCTTGCGCCAAGCCCGCGAGATTCGGGGTTTGAGTCAACGCGAGGTAGGGATGCAGATGGGCTTGGACAAAGACACAGCGTCGGCGCGGATTTCCAGGTATGAATCCGGGGCCATGTCTATTTCTCTGGAGTCCTTGTTCGAGCTGGCCAAGGCCCTCGAAGTCCCGCCGGCCTTCCTGTTGGCCAGCACCCCGGGGATGGCGGACGCTATCTTGGCGCTGGGTGAGCAGTCTCAGAGTAAGCAAGATCAGTTAGCGAAGGTGTTGGTATCGCTGTCCAAGATGGAGCCCAAGGCTCGGGCGGAGTGGGTCCACAGCCTCCTGCCGCCAAACTCCCAGGATTAGAGGCGCTCGTCGCCATCCTTGGGCTGATTTTTCTACTGAACCCCGTGCTATACAGGCACCTGGCAAGGAGGCCTAGGGGGGCCTGAGCATGGGACTTTATCTGCGCAAGAGCGTGTCGGTGGGGCCACTTCGGTTCAACCTGTCCAAGGGCGGCGTTGGCGTATCGGCTGGCATCAAGGGATTTCGGGTCGGCACCGGTCCCAGAGGCAACTACGTGCATATGGGAGCCGGCGGCATCTATTACCGCGCAACCGTTCCTTCGGGATCCGCGCGTCCCCGGCCAGCGACACCGTCCGGCCCCGTCCGTCCGCCGTTTGGCAGTCCGCCTTCCCCCCCTCCAATCCAGCAGTCTCCCGACATCTCCCACACGCACGGGCCGATGGTAGACGTCGACTCCGCAGATGCCACCACGATTGTCGACTCGTCGTCACAGGCTTTGCTGGACGAGCTCAACGAAAAGAAGCAGAAGTGGCGGCTCTGGCCCGGAATTGCTGTTCTTTCGGCAGTGGTCTTCCTGACCGCCGCCGCGAAAGGAGCACCAAACTGGGCGCTGGTTGTGCTGGCGGCATTGGGTGCGGGAGGAATCGTCGTGGCGCATCTGAAGGACCAGCTTCGCAAGACTGCGGTCCTGATGTATGAGCTTGATCATGCGATGGAGCAGGCACTGGAAGCGCTCCATGCAGGGGCGAGCGCACTTGCATCCGTCAGCGCCACTTGGCACGTGGCCTCCCATGCCAGGGTCTTTGATCAGAAATACCACGCCGGCGCCGGGACAGTGGTCGACAGGAAGCTAACGCGATTCATCAAGGCACCGCCCCCGTTTATTGAAACCAACATCCAGACGTTCTCGGTCAACGTCGGCGCGCAAACGCTTCACTTTTTCCCGGACCGAGTCTTGATCTACGACTCCAATGGGGTGGGAGCTGTCAGCTACCAAGGACTGCAGGTGTTGGTTTCTTCTAAGCAGTTCGTTGAGCAGGAAGCAGTGCCGAGCGATGCGACGGTGATTGGCCGGACTTGGCGCTATGTCAACAAGAATGGCGGGCCTGACAGGCGTTTCAAAGACAACAGGGAGATTCCAGTCTGCCAATACGAGCAAGTCGCACTGCGCAGCGACACCGGTCTGAATGAACTACTCCAGGTATCACGTCTGGGGGCCGCTGCGGACTTTGCGTCAGCCATAGCGCGCCTGTCCCGCACCATGCCCAAAGAGTTGCCCTGAACGAGGCCAAGTCTGAAAAGCTTATTTTCAAATCACCCCAGCGGCCATTGCGTCCGCCGTTTGCTGCGAGAGATCGTCGACCGCGGCACGCATCGCTTCCTCCAACGATCTACGGCGAGCCATAGCTGACTGTCGCATCTGTAGAAGCGCTAGGCGGCCAGCCACAAGATCTGCCTCGATCTGAGCCCTTCGTGCTTGAATCGTCCGGTCCAAATCCGCGACCTGCCGAGGATCGATTGATGAGTTCGGGTTGAAGTGGAAGCGTGCTTCCTTCTCTTGTCGCCACTTCATCACCCGGTCCGTCAGCGCAGGGCCAAAGCCGGGAACGTTCAGCACCGCATTGCGATTGACATCGGCTGCAGTCTCGATGCCGAACGACTCCAACATGGCCTTCTTCGCCGCGCCGACCCCGGGAATGGTCGCCTGCTCGATCTCGAACTGGTCTAAGAACTGCTTCAAAGCACTTTGCCTTCGGTTGTTGAAAAGCGCGTTGTAGCGTCTCTCGCGCTCGGCCTGCAACCCGGCATGCTCATCCTTCAGCGGTCGAAGCTGATTCTGCTTCGCCTGAAGCTGAGCGTCTCCTTGCTCCTGCTTCCATCGAGCTGAGAGACCGTCGTATTGAGCTTTTGCCTTCTGGTAGCCTGCTGTAAGGGGTGCCAAATCCGAGCGGCCGCGGCTGTTGACCCAGGCGCCGAGCGCCCACCCTAGACCAGCCCACACGGGCGCTAACACTGCAGACACCGCGATACCCAGCACAGCGATTAGCAGTCCCACCAGCACCCCAGTAGCGTTCCAGAAGGTGCGTCGACTACCCAATGCCTTCATATGGGCAGCGGGCGGCACGGGCTTCACTTGCGGAATCGCCTGCATCGGCGGCAACGCCGCCATGGTGATGTCTCGCCAAACCGCGTCTAGGTTAAAAGGACCAGAAGCCAGTCTGGGGATGACCACCGCAGCCCCGCCAAAGAGAGCGATGCCCGCGCGCTCAATCGGACACCAGGGACACTCGGCCAGCCCAGTGAAATAGAAGTGGGAGGGTCTGGAAGAGCACCGCTTGAAGTGCTGCTCCAGCTTGGTCAACGCTTGAACCCAATCTTCTGCCTTGGGCCGCCCTCCCGGCTTAGACCCCTCCGTGCCGAACGCCTTCTCCCACAGATCTGAAACCCAAGGCGATGCGGCGGCCGGGGAAGCGCTGAGCGGCGGAGGGCTCATCCGGGTTCGAGCAGTGTCCCTCCCATAGGCATAGCGGAACTCGGGGATCGCCTTCTCGATTGGCATGTCGCCCGGCCCACTGTATCGGCCCGCAAAGGGATGCCGACCGTTCATGAGCATCTGAAAAATCAGGACAGCCAGGCCGAAGTTGTCGTGGTTGGCGGTCCGAGTGACTTGTTTGAAAGCCTTTCCGTGGAGCTCGGGCGGCGTAAAGTCTTGGACGCCGACCTCACAGAGGAAGGTGCGCCCTTGGTGCGAAATCTGGAAACTGTCTGTATCGATCAGCTTCACCGTGGCATCCGGCGATACCCTAACGCCGCCGTGATTGACGTCCCCGACCAAGTGCCCCGCCTGGTGGAGGACTGAGAACGCCCGCGCCGTGTTCAACGCAGCGCGAACGACCAGCCTCCAGTCGGCCTGCGGGAAGTCCGCAAGACGGCTCTTGGGGCTGTAGAGCTTATGAATGTCCTTCGACGCGCGAAGGTTGGCCATGACGAAGCCACAGACCTTGCCATCGGATTGCCGCAGCACGTCAGTGGGCCAGGCGGTGAGCTGATCAAGCGCCGCGGTCCGGACGGCAGCCATGGCCACCAGCTTGTCCGCCCTCTCAGTGCTGATCGCCGCCAAGTAGATCTTGGCCGCCGAGTCTGGCCGCCCCTCAACCTCGAAAACCGTTCCCTCGCCACCTTTGCCCAGCTGCTTTCCCAGCCGGACCGGACCGGATTTGCCAATCAGCACAGGCGATACCACTTAGGCGTCCTCTGCAGGCGCGGGTGCGTCGGGCAGTTTCGCTAGGCGACTGGCGAGCAGCAGCGTCTTGTCGTCGTCCGTCCGCTCGCAGATCAAGGGCGAGGAAAGATAGGTCTCCAGCTTTGAGGACAACTCTTCACTGTAGCCCGGCCCATCCAGCGCGCGAACGGGTGCAAATATTTTGTCGAAGAAAGGCGAATGAACGCTCTGTGTCGCTTGGTGAAGCACCAAGGCTTCGATGCCGTCAGTGAATACCGCGACCTCATCCACAGCGCAAGCATTGCAAGAGAACTCCGCATTCAGCAAGGCAACTGGGTCAGTGACGAAAACCGTCGTGTTGATGTATTCCCCGTGCTGCGGCCAGAAGACATACGCCCAGTCGTCGCCACGAGGGCGAATGACAATGGCACCGTCGCCCACCTGGAAAAAGCATGCGTGCGTCGGCGAGACAATGGCCGCTACCAGCGTGCAGGCATACTCCCTGACCTCCAATCCGTCCCCTGCGGCCCTGTGGCCAATGCGGGCCGCAACGCCGGCGAGCCAGTTCAAGACCACGTCTCGCGTTAGCTCTCCGACGCCATGCCCGTCCTCAAGGTGATTGCGCACACAGTCTCGAATCTCTGCCGTCGCCAGCTTCGCACCGGTTTCTGATTGCGAGGCGCTACCTGCACCATCGGACGCCACCAGGAGCACGGCGCCGTGCTCTGGGAAGAACTCCTGCTCATAGGCGTCCTGGCACTCCGTCCCAAACTTGATGTGGGACGTGCCAATGGAAGACGCCGCGACGACGCGCCAGTCCTGCAGATCCATTACACGCTGGCCCAGCCGTCCGGGGCAGTGGGATTCACCAAAGGCACATTGTCGCCCGGAGTCGAACGGGACACTGCACCCATGGAGTTGGACAGCCACTTGAAGAGTTCCTTGAACTGGAGCCCCTTAAGGTTCAGCGGCGCACGCGTGGAAATCTGGCTGAGGATTTCCATGTCCGCCCCCTTCACGCCAACTGCGAAGAACTGGAAGTTCTTCGTTGCCTCACCTTCTCGGACCAAGGCTGCGGCGCGTTGCCAGGAGTCAGTCGGCGCCCCATCGGTAATGAGGAACACCCAAGGCCGGTAGTAGGAGACGCCATTGGCCTTGTAGACCTCCTTGCGCTGCCGAACCATCTCCAAACCTTGCTCGATCGCCGCCCCCATCGGGGTATCCCCCGTGCACGACAACACGGGAGGATAAAAGCTGTCTGCGGTGACGAAATCGGTAATGGTCTGGACCGGCCCAAACGTGACAATGGCCACCTCGACTCGCTTGGCAGCGAGCGAGTCCGAGTTCAGCTCTTCTTGGAACTGCAGAAGTCCCGCGTTGAGCTCCTCGATCGCCTTCCCAGCCATCGATCCAGAGGTGTCCAGTAACAACAGACAGGCGCAACGATTTTCGGGATTCTCGGCAAAGTCGCTGGCACCAAAGGGCACCTGTTCAAAATCGTTCATTACGTTGGATCTCCCTGTCCATGGCTTGAAGGGCCATCATAGCTCCGCCTTTCAACCCAATCTATGATGGGCCATGGCCACCCACCCTAATCCCTCTTCATTGCCAGCCTGGGCCCCGCGGGGAATCGCAGACTGGGCTCCCTTGGCCGTGTCTGCCGGCATAATCCTCATTATGACGACGGTGCTTTTGACCCGTGTCGGTGGCGATGCAAAACTCGTGCCAGACGGAAACGCTGAAGAAGGAAGCGTGGAGGGAAGCTCGGCACTGCCGCTGTTGAGTTCGGGAACGCCCGCCCTATCTACCGAGCGTGCAGGCAGCCTTCGTCTGGTGCCCACCGATCGACTGCCGCCGGCAAAGCAGTCGGTCCAGACCGATGCTCAATGCCCTCGCCCTACGCTCCCCAGCCTTTCGGCTCAGGCAAAAGTGGCCATCACGGCGGGCTGGCACGTCAGTGCGGTCACCGTGGTCAACGGTTTTCAGTTCGTCATGGTAGACGCAGGTGTGGAGAAGGGTTCCGCCGGCTGCGCGGCCATTGGAGCCAGCGCCCTGGTGTTCAACGCCCATGGCCTCATCGCCATCGCCTACGACCGAAACGCCAAGCAATCGTCGAGGCTCAGCTCACTTACCGTCCCTCAACCAGGCGTCGTCCAGCTTTTATCTCTGAAGGGACCTCTAGCGGAGCTGAATGTCACCGACCAGCAAATCGGCCTTAGGCCTTTGGCCACGAGCAAGCGAAACCGATCGTCGCGGTGATGGCTGGCTTCGCTCACTACTCGCCACAGCAGTGGGAAGCACTCCCTCGTTTAGAAGACGGTGCGGATGCTTTCCTCAGCCGGGGGAAGCCGTGCGTCTAAATCCCTAGATCGCTGTGCAGAGCGCTCCTGAACCAAGCGCGCGGCAAGCTCGCTCAATGCTTGTTCCATTTGTTGAGCAAAGACATTCCGCTCATCGCTGGTGACCCACGGGAGGCGCAGCGCCTCGTTTAGCGTGGCATCAAAAATGTTTCCAGCATCCAAGGCGGCGTTGAGCGTTCCCTCAGGGGCAGTCAGGACATGGCCGAGCACGCACCCATCTGCTACCGCCCATTGATGGACCTTTTCCAAGCATTCGTTCACTGTCACGAGGGCAAGAACTCGGCCGGCCTTCTTCGTCATTCGAGCGACTTGCTCTCGTAAAGATTGAAGCTCGAGCTCCATTTCGAGCTCCCTAGCCCGCTGCCGCACGCGCTCTAGCTCTTCCACGAGCCGCCGCTCTTTGACCGTCCTCCCCGTTCGGGCCGACTGCCAATCTTCCAGGTCGACGAACAAATAACGGACGTGCTGGTTGGCTCCGCCTTCGTTGTCCCCTGCCCCTTTTTGAAATGGGGGGCCCAACGGCGGCGTCCGCCTCCGCCACTGCCCGAGCGTGTCCACGTGGATGCCCAGGAATCTAGCCGCTGCCTTGCTGCTCACGGATGGGGTCACGCCGGCTTTCGCACGTTCAAGCTCCCTGTCCAAGGCAGCATCGGCCAGCGCGCGGTATTCCTCCTCGCTGCGAACCACCTCAATCATCCAGTGCGGTCCTTCGGTTCCTGGTAGCAAAGATAGTAACGGGTTCGTCGTTCACCTCGTCCAAGCGCACCCGGTCCGTCCCTTTGAGGCGATTCCATACCCTTGGGCTCATGGCGATCATACTTTCCTCGACCCGCGCCATGGCCTCCCGGAGCTTGGACCACTCTTGCCCGGTGTAGCGTTCGGAGACCGCAGCCATGCGGTCCGCCCCGACCCCGGGCGTGTGGTGGTGGAGCAGTTGCGAGACGATCCGGCTTTCGCCAAACAGCAACGATGCGTAGCGGCCGAGGGTTCGCCGAAAGTCGTGCGTGGTCAAGCCAATGTCGACCTCCGCCCTCAAGTCCACGAGCCCGGCATCCCGCCGGACGTTGGCCACGATGCTCTTACTGTCCGAGTAATGGCCTGTCTTGCTGCGATGGGACCTGGCAGGGAACACGAAGACCGACCGTGCCAGCGTGCGCCGCGTCCGCTCGACCTCTTCCTCCAACCTCACCAGCAACTCGTTGCGGGCTCCTTTGGTCTTACCCGCCTTCAGCAGCGCCTCGGCCTCGGCCAGCTTCTTCTGCGCGCTAACTGCATCAACGCGTTCATCGAACCGACGCTGCAGCACCTTCTCGGCGAAGTAAGTGACCGGCAGATAGCGCTCCTCCCCGCTTTTGGTGTCGAACAAGTAGACCTGCGACCCGGCCCGGCGGGTATAGGGATTGACTTCGTCGGGCCCGGCCAGCGAGACCCAAGAAACCTCGGATTGCCTCAGCTCGCCAGGCGAGCAGCGGTCGAACCACCGAAGCTGCGCTGCCTCGCTGCGGCGAGTCCCCCACAGGAGGGTCAACAGCAGGTAATCCGCTCCCGTGGCGTTCAGCCCGCCCTGCTCGTCCCGGCGCGCCAAGATCACCTTCAGCACCCGAGGAAGCGTCTCGTCGCCCAGCGGGTTCCGCACCTCGGCTCGCTCGTAGTGCCGGCGGAGCTCCTGGGCGTCCCGAAGCATGTCGTCGTCGTGAATGACCTGGAACGGGTTGTAGCGCAGCACGGGCTCGCGCTGCTCCCTTGCAGCTGCCTTCCGCTCCCGCTTGAGCACCAGGTCAATCGCCCGCTTGGCGTCGGTGAACGAATGCTCGGTGGAAGCCCGCCCGGCAGCTTTGACCCGCTGCAGGTATCGACCGCTGATGCCCAAGGCCTCGAGTTGCTGCGTGGAGAGCTCCGCCCAGTCGGGCTGGTCGGCCAAGGCGGTTCGCATCGCCGTCGGGATCCGGTTGGATCGGACCATGGACGACCTCCGCAGGTTCTCGAAGGCTTCATGGATGTCCCGGTCCGTCAGGCGGAGAATGGCTTTGTCGGCCAGCCCAACTTCAGCACGCGCAAACCGAGCCAAACTGTCCTGGACGGCGCGCACGCTGGCCGGTTTGGCCTTCTTGTTTCGGACCTTCTTTTCAAGGTCTTCGATGTAGGCGGCGAAGCAATCGGCCAGGGTGACCCCTTTGAGCTCAAGCAGGTGCTCGCTGCGGGCCTCCTGCCGAGACGGGTGCTCCCCGGTTTCCCGAACCACGGCCAGCTTCTGCCGGGCCAGCTCGTAGGCCTGCTCGGGCCCCATGTCGGCCACATTCCCCAGCGAGAACCGCCGAACCCCTGACGGCCCTCGAACCACGACCTCATACGTCGTCCGGGTGGTGCCTACGTAGAAGCCGAAGCCGGTCGGCGCTCCCTGGTTGCCATCCAGGACCCGATACGGCTTCCCTACTTCCGCTCCCTGGCGTGGGGAGATGATGGTCCGGCCCTGCGGCCCCTCCACGGGGCCTTTAGCCACGCTCAGTTCGCAGATTTGCCGGTAGGTCAGCTTAAACTTAGTGCCTCGGCGACGCGGGGCAGCCGCCTCCGTCGCAACAACCGTATCCATGGTCGATCCGCTATGTGTCCGTCGCAACATCAGTTTCATCCCGTTTGAGTGAGCGACGCAACCGCGACGCAACAAAAAACACCGCTACTTGCCGCCAGTGACCCGGATTGACCGCTACATCCCGTAAGGACGTTTCTTGCAAACCACTGATTCCACTCCGAAAACCTCATCTCCGAAGAGCACTGCCGAGCACACTCCGCTCATGAAGCAGTTCTTCGCAGCCAAGTCCGAGTACCCGGACCTGCTGCTGTTCTTCCGGATGGGCGACTTCTACGAGCTGTTCTACGACGACGCGCGCAAGGCGGCGCGGTTGCTGGACATCACCCTGACCCAGCGCGGCAGCTCCGGTGGCGCGCCGATTCCGATGGCCGGCGTGCCGGTGCATGCGTACGAGGGCTACCTGGCACGGCTGGTGGCGCTGGGCGAGTCGGTGGCGATCTGCGAGCAGATCGGCGACCCGGCGCTGGCCAAGGGCCTGGTCGAGCGCAAGGTGGTCCGCATCGTCACCCCCGGCACCGTCACCGACGAGGCGCTGCTGGATGAGCGCCGCGACACCCTGTTGATGGCGTTGTCGCGCGGCAGGAACGGCTATGGCCTGGCCTGGGCCGATCTGGCCGGCGGTCGGTTCCTGGTGAACGAAGTCGATTCAGATGACGCGCTGGAAGCCGAGCTGGCCCGACTGGAGCCGGCCGAACTGCTGGTCCCGGACGAAGAGAACTGGCCGGACTTCCTGAAGCAGCGCAGCGGCATCCGCCGCCGCGCCCCCTGGCTGTTCGACGCCGACAGCGGCCGCCGGCAGCTGCTGGCGTTTTTCAAGCTGCACGACCTGACCGGTTTCGGCATCGACGACAAGCCGCGCGCCACGGCCGCGGCCGGCGCGCTGCTCGGGTATGTCGAAGAAACCCAGAAGCAGCGCCTGCCGCACCTGACCGCCATCGCCACCGAATCGGCCAGCGAAGCGATCGCCATGAATGCGGCCACCCGCCGCCACCTGGAACTGGATACCCGCGTCGACGGCGACACCCGCAACACGCTGCTCGGCGTGCTCGATACCACGGTGACGCCGATGGGTGGTCGCCTGCTGCGCCGCTGGCTGCACCGCCCGCTGCGCCTGCGTGAAGTGCTGCAGCAGCGCCACGACGCGGTGGCTACCCTGATCGACCGTGGCGCCGATGGCGACATCCGCGATGCGTTCCGTGCACTGGGCGACCTGGAGCGCATCCTTACCCGCGTCGCGTTGCGCTCCGCACGTCCGCGCGATTTCTCCACCCTGCGCGATGGCCTGGGCCTGCTGCCGGACGTTCGCGCGGTGCTGGCACCGCTGGATTCCCCGCGACTGGTCGCGCTGCGCGACGCGCTGGGCTCGCATGACGAATGCGCGCACCTGCTGGCGTCGGCGATCGCCCCTACCCCGCCGATGAAGCTCAGCGACGGCGGCGTGATCGCCGAGGGCTTCGATGCCGAGCTGGACGAACTGCGCCGCCTCTCCACCCATGCCGACCAGTTCCTGATCGACCTGGAACAGCGCGAGCGCGCGAGCAGCGGCATTGCCACGCTGAAGGTCGGCTACAACCGTGTGCATGGCTACTACATTGAAATCAGCAAGGGCCAGAGCGACAAGGCGCCGGTGCACTACACCCGCCGCCAGACCCTGACCAATGCCGAGCGCTACATCACCGAAGAACTGAAGTCGTTCGAAGACAAGGTGCTTTCCGCGCGCGAACGATCGCTGTCGCGCGAGAAGCTGCTCTACGAGCAGCTGCTGGATACGCTGGGCAGCGAACTGGAGCCGCTCAAGCAGTGCGCCGCAGCGCTGAGCGAACTGGACGTACTGGCCGGCTTCGCCGAACGCGCGCAGGCGCTGGACTGGGCCCGCCCGGAACTGGACAGCGCGCCGTGCCTGCGCATCGAGCGCGGCCGCCACCCGGTGGTGGAGGCGGTGCGCGAGCAGCCCTTCGAACCCAACGACCTGGACCTGCATCCGGACCGCCGCATGCTGGTGATCACCGGGCCGAACATGGGCGGCAAGTCGACCTACATGCGCCAGAACGCGCTGATCGTGCTGCTGGCCCACATCGGCAGTTTCGTGCCGGCCACCCGCGCGGTGATCGGCCCGATCGACCGCATCCTGACCCGCATCGGCGCCGGCGATGACCTGGCGCGCGGGCAGTCGACCTTCATGGTCGAGATGAGCGAAACCAGCTATATCCTGCACCACGCCACCGCACAGTCGCTGGTGCTGATGGACGAGATCGGCCGCGGCACGTCCACCTACGATGGCCTGGCGCTGGCCGATGCGGTGGCGCGCCACCTCGCGTTCGAGAACGGCTGCTACACGCTGTTCGCGACCCATTACTTCGAGCTGACCGCGCTGGCCGACGAACAGCACGAAGGCGGCACCAGCGGCATTGCCAACGTGCACCTGGACGCGGTCGAGCATGGCGATGCCCTGGTGTTCATGCACGCGGTGAAGGACGGCCCGGCCAACCGCAGCTTCGGCCTGCAGGTGGCGGCGCTGGCGGGCCTGCCCCGCGCCACCGTGGCCCAGGCCCGGCGCCGCCTGGCCGAGCTGGAGCAGCGCGGCGGCGACACGGTGGCGGCCAGCGTGGCCCCCCAGGCGCTGGACGCGCCGCAGCAGTTCGGGCTGTTCACGACACCACCGAGCAAGGCGCAGGAGGCGCTGGCGGCGATCGACCCCGATGAGCTGACGCCGAAGCAGGCGCTTGAGGCGCTGTACCGGCTCAAAGCCCTGGTGTAATGCTCAAGGCGGTCACGACCAACGGTCGTGACCTGCCGGGGATCTTGGGTCACGACCAACGGTCGTGACCTACCGGGGATCTTGGGTCACGACCAACGGTCGTGACCTACCGGGGATCCTGGGTCACGACCAACGGTCGTGACCTACCGGGGATCCTGGGTCACGACCGACGGTCGTGACCTACCGGGATGTTGGGTCACGTCGTGACCTACGTGGGTACCGCCCGGCGGGCGGAATCTCCGGTAGCGCCCGACCGTTGGTCGGGCGGCCGGCGGCGTGAAGCCTTCGCGCGCTTTTCGTGCAGGCGGCGTTATGCTCCGGCGGTCCCATCCCGGGCAAAGGAGTCGATCGTGAATACGAATTCGCTCACTGCATCCTTACTCTCGCAGCTGCAGCAGGGGGGCGCCCTGCAGCAGGTCTCCCGGCAGCTGGGCCTGGACCAGGGCCAGGCCAGCCAGGCGGTCGGCGCTGCGCTGCCGCTGTTGATGGGCGCGCTCGGCACCAACGCCAGCCAGCCTCAAGGCGCTCAATCATTGCTCAACGCGTTGCAGAAGGATCACCTTGGCAGCGGCGGCGGTGGCGGCGGCTTCGACCTGGGCGGCATCCTGGGGGCCGTGCTCGGCGGCGGCGGCGGCCCTGCCGCCAATGGCGAGGGCATCCTGGGTCATGTGTTCGGCGGGCAGACCCCGCAGGCGGCGCAGGTGCTCGGCCAGAAGACCGGCCTGGACAGCGGCCGCTCCGGCCAGCTGCTGGCGATCCTGGCCCCGATCGTGATGTCCTTCCTTGCCCAGCGGTTTGCCCAGCAGGGCAATGCCGGCCAGCTGAGCCAGGCGCTGGGCGCCGAAACGCCCGCAGCGGCGTCCGGCGGCATTGGCAGCCTGCTCAACGCATTCGACCAGGATGGCGATGGCCAGTTCGGCCTGAGCGATGTCATGGGCATGCTCAGCAAGCGCTGACGCGTGCAAAGGTCGCCGGCGGAACGCGGCCGGCGACCTACTGATAGTCCACGACTATCGAGTCGTTTGACGCAATCGAATTTACCAATTGATGCACCCCGCTTAGGGTAGATGGGCTGCCCCTTGCACCCACCGCGAGGCCATTCCCACATTCGCCAGTCCACAGGTAGACGCACCCATGAATAGCGAAGCAAAGTGCCCGTTCAACCACGCCCTCGTCGGCGACGCCACCACCAACCGCGACTGGTGGCCCAACCAGCTGCGCGTGGACCTGCTCAACCAGCATTCGTCCCGTTCGCATCCACTGGATGCCGGATTCGACTATGCCAAGGCCTTCGCCGGGCTCGATTACGCCGCACTGAAGGCCGACCTCACCGCCCTGATGACCGATTCGCAGGAGTGGTGGCCGGCCGACTTCGGTCATTACGGCGGCCTGTTCGTGCGCATGGCCTGGCACAGCGCCGGCACCTACCGGATCGGTGATGGTCGCGGTGGCGGCGGCCGCGGCCAGCAGCGCTTCGCCCCGCTCAACAGCTGGCCGGACAACGTCAGCCTGGACAAGGCGCGGCGGCTGCTGTGGCCGATCAAGCAGAAGTACGGCCAGGCCATTTCCTGGGCCGACCTGCTGATCCTGACCGGCAACGTCGCGCTGGAATCGATGGGCTTCAAGACGCTCGGTTTCGCCGGCGGCCGCCCGGATACCTGGGAGCCGGACCAGGACGTGTACTGGGGCCGCGAAACCACCTGGCTTGGCGGGGACGTCCGCTACGCCCATGGCTCCGAAGGCGTGGCCCAGGACCACGGCGTGCTGGTGTCCGATGACGACGCCGATGGCGACATCCATTCGCGCAAGCTCGAGAACCCGCTGGCGGCCGTGCAGATGGGCCT
>Ga0105251_10001596_pt1 | contig 19332 bp, 14 predicted proteins | sample KBSS64metaG_FD_80424 | JGI IMG/M metagenome (GOLD analysis project Ga0105251, IMG submission 80424) | Switchgrass rhizosphere microbial communities from Kellogg Biological Station, Michigan, USA - KBS S6-4 metaG | ecosystem: Host-associated > Plants > Roots > Rhizosphere > Soil | place...
AACGCCGCCGCGCGGCTCGCACAATGCCTTCAGGCGGTCTCCTTCGCCGACGAAATCGTCGTCATCGACGGCGGGAGCACCGACGCGACCGTGGGCATCGCCGAGGCGCATCGCGCGCGCGTGATCGAGGCGCGCGACTGGCCGGGCTTCGGCCCGCAGAAAAACCGCGCGCTCGACGCGCTCTCGACAGACTGGGTGCTCTCGATCGACGCCGACGAAATCGTGTCGCCGGAACTGGCGGCTTCGATCCAGGCGGCGATCACCGATCCGCAGGCAGACGTCTACGCGGTCGATCGCCTGTCGAGCTTTTGCGGCGTGTGGGTGAAGCACAGCGGCTGGTATCCCGACTGGATTCCGCGGCTCTTCCGGCGCGGCACGGCGCGCTTTTCGCCCGATCTCGTGCATGAGCGCCTCGTGCTGTCGACGGGCAAGCCGGTCGCCCGCCTCTCCGGCAAGCTGATGCACTACTCCTACGAGGATTTCGAAGCGGTGCTGCGCAAGCTGGATGCATACTCGACGGCGGGCGCGCAGCAACGTCATGCGGCCGGCAAACGTGGCGGCTTCGGCATCGCGCTCGCGCGCGGCGCGTGGGCGTTCGTGCGGACTTATGTGTTGCGGCGCGGCTTTCTGGACGGCAAGGCCGGCTTCATGATCGCGGTGTTCAACGCGCAGACGGTCTACTACCGGTTTCTGAAACTCGCGCACCTGAACCAGATGCGCTGAGCGTCTCAGCGCTTCGTGGCAATGTCCCGCGCAAGGTCGATCAGCACTCGCACGTGCGAATCGACACGGGTGTCGTAGCGCACCGCGTCATCCGGCACGCGCGCGGCGTCGCGCCGCGTTTCGATGGCATCGAGCACCGTGCGGCGCAGATCGTCGGCGTCGCCGGATTTGAAGACGTGCTTCGCGTGGTCCGCGATCGCATCGCAGCAGCCGATGCACGCCGGAAAGATCACCGGTGTGCCACACATGACCGATTCGATGCCGACGAGCCCGAACGGCTCGTAACTCGACGCGAGGATCGTGAAATCCGCTGCGCGATACGCATCCTCGATGTTCTTCGCATAACCGACGTAGCGCACGTTCGCCGCGGCCTTCTCCGGCGCGCGACCCGCGACGGCGATCACCACGTTCATGCCGGCGAGCGCCTTTTCGATCAGCGGCAAGCCCTTGCGTTCGTGACTGCTAGACGGAAAGAGCAGCACGGTCTCATCGGGTTTGAAACCGAAGCGTTCGCGCAGGCGTGCACGCGTAGCGGCATCGACCGGTGAGAATCGCGCGCCGTCGACGGGCGGATAAAGCACGCGGATTTTCCGGCTGTCGACACCGTATAGCACGCGCAGTTCGTCGCTCATCATGTCCGAATGCGCGACGATCACCTCGGCCTGAGCGTACTGGCGGCGTTCCAGCGCGATCTGCCGCGTGTCCGAGCGCTTCTCGCGCCGCCCGGTCGCGCGCAAAAAGCCGATGTGCGTGCCGCCGCAAATGGCGATCTCGGAACCTTCCACGCGATTGCAACCGATGAGCACATCGACCTTCGCACGTTTGCGCGCGCGCTTCAGCGCCCACGAGAAGTAGGCGTCGCGCAGCTTGCCCGGCAGAAACGACACCTTGATGCGATGCGCCTCGATCAGCCGGCTTTCGGCCAGCGACATATCGATCTTGCGCGCGAAGAACGCGGGCTTGCGCTTGCCGTCGAAGCCCGCGGCGGCGAGACCGCGCACGAGATCCATCGCATAGCGCTCGAGACCGCCGGAATGCTTCAGCGCATTCGCCGATATGCCGATGCGCATCAGTAGACGATTTCGATCGCGCTGCCCGCGAATTCACCGCGCAACGCCGTGATGAGTTCGTCGGTCGGCTTGACGCGCCATGCGTCACCGAGGCGCACTTCGCCTTCGGCGTGCTCGCTGCGATAGACGATGCTTACGTTCAGGCCGTTAGGAATGGGCGCGCTTTGGCGCGAACGTCCGTTATCGCGAGCGGGCGGCGCGGCAACAGGCGCCGGCGTTTCAGCGCCCGCCGCATGCGCTTCGAGCACACGGCGCAGGCGCAACGCATCGGCGTTGCCGTTCATCTCGACCTTCACCGACTGCGCATAGCGGCTGCGCGCGCGCTCGAGATCCATCGCCGTATCGACGGTAAAGCGAATGCCGCCCGTAAAGGCGTCGTTGCGCGCCTGACCTTGCACGACGAGCAACTCGTCTTCCTTGAAGAGCGCCTTGTTCGCTTCGAACTGCTCGTTGAAGACGGTGACTTCGCACTGCCCGCTGCCATCGTCGAGATTGACGATCAGCATCTTGCCCCGCTGCGTCATCTGCGTGCGCATCGCCGAAATGACGCCCGCGACCAGCTTGTCGCGCCCTTCCTTCAACTCGCCGATTTTCTGGCGCACGAAGCGTCGCACTTCGCCTTTGTAGGCATCGAAGAGATGCCCCGACAGATAGAAGCCGAGCGCGGTCTTCTCTTCCTGCAAGCGCTTCTTGTCCGACCACTCGGGTTCGTCGACATATTCGTGTTTCGCGAGCGGCGCGTCGCCCATGTCGAAAAGGCCGGCCTGCATCGCGTTAGCGGCGGCCTGATCGGCGGCTTCCATCGCGAGCGGCACCGATGCGAGCAGTTGCGCACGATTCGCATGCACCGTGTCGAACGCGCCCGAGCGGATCAGCGCTTCCACCGTGCGACGATTCACGACACGACGGTCTATGCGCTCGCAGAAGTCGAACAGATCGACGAACGGGCCGTCCTCGCGCGCGCGCAGGATTTCCTCGATCGCGTTCTGACCGCTGCCCTTTACCGCGCCGAGACCATACCGAATGGTTTTCGAGCGCTTGCCGTCGGCTTGCGCAACCGGCTCGAAGCGATACGCCGAGCGGTTGATGTCCGGCGGCAGCACCGCCATGCCGTTCGCGATGCAGTCCTCGAAGAGGATCTTCACCTTGTCGGTGTCGTCCATGGCGAGCGACATGTTGGCCGCCATGAATTCAGCCGGATGATGCGCCTTCAGCCACGCCGTGTGATACGCGAGCAACGCATAGGCGGCCGCGTGCGACTTGTTGAAGCCGTAGCCGGCGAACTTCTCCATCAAGTCGAAGGTCTCGTCCGCCTTCTCGCGCGTGAGGCCGTTCTTCGCCGCGCCTTCCGCGAAAATCTCGCGATGCTTGGCCATCTCCTCCGGCTTCTTCTTGCCCATCGCGCGACGCAGCAAGTCCGCGCCGCCGAGCGAGTAGCCGCCGATGATCTGCGCCATCTGCATCACCTGCTCCTGATAGACCATGATGCCGTAGGTCTCTTTCAGAACAGGCTCGACTCGCGGGTCCGGATATTCGACGATCTCCCGCCCGTGCTTGCGCGCGCAGAAGCTCGGGATCAGGTCCATCGGGCCCGGACGATACAACGCCACGAGCGCGATGATGTCTTCGAAGCGATCCGGCTGCGCGTCCTTCAGCATGCCTTGCATGCCGCGGCTTTCGAGCTGGAACACAGCGACGGTGTTTGCTTTCTTGAGGATCGAGAACGACGCCGGATCGTCGAGCGGCACCTGCGAGAGATTCCAGTCCTTTTTCGACGGATCGAGCCGGCGAATATAGCGCTCGGCCCAGTCGAGAATGGTGAGCGTGGTCAGGCCCAGAAAGTCGAACTTCACGAGGCCGACGGCTTCCACGTCGTCCTTGTCGTACTGGCTGACGACGCCGCCGTCCTCGCCTTGCGTATAGAGCGGACAGAAATCCGTGAGCTTGCCCGGCGCGATCAGCACGCCGCCCGCGTGCATGCCGACGTTACGCGTGAGCCCTTCCACGCGCTGCGCGAGTTCGAGCAGCTGATGCACTTCGTCTTCGCTGTCGAAGCGTTCCTGCAGCGTCGGCTCTTCCTTCAGCGCATCCGCGATGGTCACGTGCTTGCCCGGCTTGAACGGAATCAGCTTCGCGATGCCGTCCGTGAACATGTAGCCGAGATCGAGCACGCGGCCGATGTCGCGTACCGCGGCCTTCGCGGCCATCGTCCCGAAGGTCGCGATCTGCGAGACCGCATCTGCGCCGTACTTTCCCTTCACATACTGGATGACGCGGTCGCGCCCTTCCTGACAGAAGTCGATATCGAAGTCGGGCATCGACACGCGTTCCGGATTCAGGAAGCGCTCGAACAGCAGGTTGTAGCGCAGCGGATCGAGGTCCGTGATGCCGAGCGCATACGCGACCAGCGAGCCCGCGCCCGAACCGCGCCCCGGGCCGACCGGCACGCCATTGTTCTTCGCCCACATGATGAAGTCGGCGACGATCAGGAAGTAGCCCGGAAAGCCCATCTTGATGATCGTGCCGCACTCGAAGTCGAGGCGCGCGTAGTACGTTTCGCGCTGCGCTTCACGTTCGGCTTCATCCGGATAAAGCTGTTGCAGACGGACTTCGAGACCTTCCTTCGACAACTGCACGAGGTAGTCGTCGAGCGACATGCCATCGGGTGTCGGGAAAAGCGGCAGCTTCGGCTTGCCGAGTTCGAGCGTCAGATTGCAGCGCTTCGCGATCTCGACCGTGTTCGCGAGCGCCGACGGAATGTCGGCGAAGAGCGCGCACATCTCGTCCTGCGTGCGGAAATACTGATCGTTCGTGAAGCGCTTCTGACGACGCGGATTGGCGAGAATGTCGCCTTCGGAAATGCACACGCGCGCTTCGTGCGCGGTGTAGTCGTCGGGCGTCATGAACTGCAGCGGATGCGTCGCGACCACGGGCAGCTTCAGCTTCGCGGCGAGCTTGACCGCTTCCTGAACGTAGGCCTGCTCACCCGGCAGACCCGCGCGTTGCAACTCGATGTAGAACGCGTTCGGAAAAAGCGCCGTCCAGCGCTCGGCGTTGCGTTGCGCGCCGGCTGCATTGCCTGCCGCGAGTGCCATGCCGATGTCGCCCGTCTGCGCGCCCGAGAGCGCGAGCAGTCCTTGGGCCAGGCCTTCTTCGAGCCATTCGACCATCACCTCGGCGCGGCCGCGATACTGGTTCGTCAGCCATGCGCGGCTCAACAGCTCGCACAGATTGAGATAGCCCTGCTTGTCGCGCACGAGGAGCAGCAGGCGCGAGGGCTTGTCGCGATCGGCGGGATTCGTGATCCAGACATCGCAGCCCGCGATGGGCTTGACGCCATTACCGCGCGCTTCCTTGTAGAAGCGCACGAGGCCGAACGCGTTGCCGAGATCGGTCAGCGCAAGCGCGCCTTGCCCGTCTTTTGCGGCAGCCTTGACGACGTCGTCCAGCCGCACGATGCCGTCGGCGATCGAGAATTCGGAGTGGACGCGGAGATGAACGAAGCGGGGATCTGACATGGCGGTATTGTACATGCGGGATACACGCGAAAACGGGCGCGGCGAAGCGCGTTGGCCGAACGGATAAGGCCTGCGCGCACGCCCGACATTGCGCACGCGCAAGACCCGGCGACACGGCAGATCGAATCCCGGAGAGCCACGCGCCGTTTGCGGGATAATACGTGTTTTGCGCGCGTTTCATCCGCGCACTTTTTACCCGTTACAGCCGTTTGCGCGTCATCCGATCATGAGCATTCTGAATCTCTCCGCCTACAAATTCGTCACCATCGAGGACGGCCCCGCGTGGCGGCCGCTCGTCACCGAACGCTGCAACGCGCTCGGCCTGAAAGGCACGATTCTGCTGGCGCCGGAGGGCATCAATCTTTTCATTGCCGGTCCGATTGCCGAAGTCCGCGAATTCATCGACTACATTCGGACGGATGCCCTCTTCGGCGGCCGTTTCGCCGATCTGCAGTTCAAGGAAAGCCTCTCCGCGAAGCAGCCGTTTCGCCGCATGCTCGTGAAGCTCAAGCGCGAAATCATCACGATGAAAAAGCCCGCGATCAAGCCGGAACTCGGCCGCGCGCCTTCCGTCGACGCGCCCACGCTGAAAGCTTGGCTCGACCGCGGCCATGACGACGAAGGTCGTCCGGTCGTGATGCTCGACACGCGCAACGCGTTCGAAGTGGACGTCGGCACGTTCGACAACGCGCTCGATTACCGCATCACGAAATTCAGCGAGTTTCCCGAGGTGATCGAGCAAAATCGTGCGGATCTGCAGGACAAGACCGTCGTGTCGTTCTGCACCGGCGGAATCCGCTGCGAAAAGGCCGCGATTCACATGAAGGAAGTCGGCATCGAGCACGTTTATCAGCTCGAAGGCGGCATTTTGAAGTACTTCGAGGAAGTGGGCGGCGCGCATTACACCGGCGAATGCTTCGTGTTCGATTACCGTACGGCGCTCGATCCGAACCTGCAGCCCACCGCGACCGCGCAGTGCTTCGGCTGTCGCGCGGTGGTGTCGGTCGAAGATCAGATGTCGCCGTTCTACAAGCCAGGCGAAACGTGCCCGGCTTGCCATCCCGACGCAAAGGTTAGCCGCGCGGCCTAGAGATCGACAAGAGCCCGATGACCTATCGCGGCCGCTTCGCGCCCTCGCCCACTGGACCGCTGCACGCGGGTTCTCTCGTCAGCGCGCTCGCGAGTTTTCTCGATGCCCGCGCGCACGGCGGGAGCTGGATCGTGCGCATCGAGGATGTCGATGCGCCGCGCACCGTGCCCGGGGCCGCCGATGAAATCCTCGCGACGCTCGCGCATTTCGGTATGCATTCGGACGAACCGCCGGTCTGGCAAAGCGAGCGCGGCGATGCATATCAGGCCGCGTTCGAACGTCTTCAGGCGGCAGGCTTCATCTATCCCTGCGGCTGCACGCGACGCGAAATCGCGGATTCGCTGGTGCACGCGCACGCGCGCCATGCGACGCTCGCCTATCCGGGAACATGCCGCGGCGGCCTGCATGGCAAGCCCGCGCGCGCATGGCGGCTGCGCGTGCCGGATGGCGATGCGGCGGTCGTTACGTTCGTCGATCGCTGGCAAGGACCGCAAACGCAGAATCTCGCAACCGAGGTCGGCGATTTCGCGCTAAAGCGCGCGGACGGGCTGTGGGCATATCAACTGGCGGTCGTCGTCGATGACGCCGACGCCGGAATCACGCACATCGTGCGCGGCGCGGATCTGCTCGATTCGACCGCGCGGCAGATCTATCTCCAGCGCTGCCTCGGTGTGCCGACGCCGGCTTATCTGCATGTGGCCGTCGTCAACAACGACGTCGGCGAGAAACTGAGCAAGCAGACGGGCGCGGCGCCGCTCGATCGGCACGCGCCTCTCCAGGCGCTCGTCGCAGCGGCGCGGCATCTGGGCATCGATGTGTCGACCGATTCCCTCGACACGTTCTACAGCGCCGCGACGGCCGAATGGGCGAAGCGCTTCGCGCGCTAGATTCGTCGCCCGAAAGCAAAAAAGGCAGCCGCGCGGGCTGCCTTTTTCGTTCGGCGTCAGGAACTCACGACGACTTGCGCGGCATCCCAAGCCCACCGAGCAACGCCGCGAGCGGCTGTTTCGGCGCGCTTTTGCGCTCGGGTTCGACCGTTTCCTCGTGACGCTTCATCGCCGAAGGCGACGGCTCGTACGGCTTCAGGAAAAATTCGTCGACGGGCTGCTGACGGCCACGCGGGCGATCGTGCGCGCCCGCCGGACGGCGCCGCGAACCAGATTCGTCGCGCGAGGCATGACGATGCTCGGTCCGCTCCGGGCGGCCCAAGCGCTCATCGCGACGCGGCGCCGATCCGTCGCGGCGCGCACGCTGCGTCACTTCGAGAGTTTCGACTTCGAGCGGACGCTTGATCAGTTTCTCGATGTCCGCGAGCTGCTTGCGCTCGTTCGCGCTACACAGCGACAGCGCATCGCCCGACGCACCCGCACGCCCGGTTCTGCCGATACGGTGCACGTAATCTTCCGCGTTGAACGGCAAATCGAAATTGATGACGGCCGGCAACTCGGCGATATCGAGACCGCGCGCCGCGACGTCGGTGGCGACGAGCGCCTCGATCTCGCCCCGCTTGAACGCGTCGAGCGCCTGCATGCGCTCGCCCTGCGTGCGGTCGCCGTGAATCGCCGTCGCAACGATGCCGTCGCGCTCCAGCACGCGCGCGAGCCGGCTCGCGCCGATCTTGCTGTTGCAGAACACGATGACCTGCTTCAACTCGCGCTCGCGAATGAGTTGCGAGACCGCGCCGGACTTGTCGCTTTCATGCACCTCGAAGACGATCTGGCGCACGTTGGTGGCGGTCGAATTGCTGCGCGCGACTTCGATCGTCTGCGGATTGCGCAAGTACGTGGACGCGAGCTTCTTGATTTCCGGCGAGAACGTCGCCGAGAAGAGCAGCGTCTGACGCTCCTTCGGCAACAGATTCAGGATGCGCTGCAGGTCGGGCAGGAAGCCCATGTCCAGCATGCGGTCGGCTTCGTCGAGAACGAGCATCTGCACCTGGCCGAGATTGACCGTCTTCTGCTGCACGTGATCCAGCAGACGCCCGGGCGTCGCGATCAGGATCTCGACGCCGCGGCGCAACGCATCGGACTGCGGGTTCATATCGACGCCGCCGAACACCACCGTGCTGCGCAGCGGTGTGTGCTTCGAGTAAGTCTGCACGTTGGCGGCGACCTGGTCGGCGAGCTCGCGCGTCGGCGTGAGCATCAGCGCGCGCACCGGATGGCGCGCGGGCGAGGCGCTCGTGTTCGCCGAGGGCAGCAGGCGCTGAATGATCGGCAGCGAGAAGCTCGCGGTCTTGCCGGTGCCGGTCTGCGCGGCGCCCATGACATCGCGGCCCGCGAGGACGACCGGAATCGCCTGCGCCTGGATCGGCGTGGGCGTGGTGTAGCCGGACTCGCTCACCGCTTTCAGGATGTCGGCGGACAATCCGAACTGGTCGAACGTCGGCGCGTCGGCCCCTGCGGTGGACGTGTTCGTGGCGGCGGAATCGGACATGGTGACTATATTGGCTTTCGCTAAAGTGCCGCTCGATGCGGCGCGCGTAAAAAATCGGTCGAATCGTTCGGTCGATCGTCGCGACCGGTTGCTTACGCGGATGGGTTTCGTTGGCGCACGCGGCGCATCAATCAGGCACGAAGTGCGCGCTAGACGGGGCGGCCTGTTTCGAGCCTGACTCGCCCGTTCCGGTACGCGAGCCCGCGCTCCGATAGGACACGGCTTCGATGACGCCTTCAAGGCACGCGGCATCGCCGATTTTCTGGAGCGGCGGTTCGCTCGAGGCCCGTGTACCGCTCAAGCCGGCATCGAACGGCGATGCCGGAAAATCCGGAATCCGGTCCGGCAACGATTTCACAGCCGGAAAGCCGCACATTGTAGCACCGCACGCCAGTACGCTCGCGCGGCGCGACAGCGCGGTCCGACCTTCTTCCATCATGCTGCGCGCCTACTTCTTGCGCGCCTCGCAATCCGCGAGCAGGGGCGGCGAGTCCTTCGCGGCCATTTCGTCGTACAGGTTCGCCTGCGAGCCCTTGGTCCACCACGTGTACTGATCGGCGACGTATCTCGCGCCGGATCCCGCAACCACGTTGACGAACAGCAGCTTGCGCCCGTCGACGGTCAGCGCCGCGAAACTCTGACGATTGCGCGTGTTCGTGTACTGCACCGACACGCTTTTGCCGTCCTTGCAGTCGTAGCGGGTCGTCTGCGTCGACGCGGTCTGGATCTGCGGCACGGTGAGCGGCATTGCAACGGCCGATTGCGTGACGAGCAATGCGAACGTGAGTGCGATGGGTTTCTTCATCATCCGATTTGCGATGGTTTCGAAGTCGATGCGAGCGCAGCGATCACGGATCGATCACGTCCGCGCATGCGTCGGTCGGCGCCGCCGCGACATGCCCAACGACCGGCACGATCTTCAGTCCCGCCGAGGCGATACGGCACGGCGCCGCGGCAAGCCCGCAGCCTGAAAGTCCCAGCGAAACCGCGACGAGCGCGGCCAGTGCTTTCCATATCACGTTCTCGCTCCCGCCGGCGCCTGTGGGCCGGTCATCTGGCCGAAACCGGCCGCACCTTGGACGCCGCGAGTTTCGCGCGCTCGCGCGCCTCGTCGGTGTCGGCCCCCGTCGCCAGCGCGACGCCCATGCGGCGCTTCACGAAGCTCTCCGGCTTGCCGAACAGCCGCACATCCGCGCCCGGCACGGCGAGCGCTTGCGCCACGCCCTCGAACGCGATGCCCGCTTCATCCAGACCGCCGTAGATCACCGCGGACGCGCCCGGCTCGCGCAGGGCGGTATCGACCGGCAAGCCGAGAATCGCGCGTGCATGCAATTCGAACTCGGAGAAGCGCTGCGTCGCGAGCGTGACGAGGCCGGTGTCGTGCGGACGCGGGCTCACTTCGGAGAACCAGACGTCGTCGCCGCGCACGAAGAGCTCGACGCCGAAGAGCCCGCGCCCGCCGAGCGCGGTCGTCACCTTCGCGGCGACATCGCGCGCTTTCTCGAGCGCGGCGGGGCTCATCGCCTGCGGCTGCCACGATTCGACGTAATCGCCCGCGACCTGCACGTGCCCGATCGGATCGCAGAAGTAAGTTTGCGTTTCGCCGCTCGCGGGGTCCGCCGCCCGCACGGTGAGCTGCGTGATTTCGTATTCGAAGTCGATGAAGCCCTCGACAATCACGCGTCCGTAATTCACGCGCCCGCCTGCCATCGCGTAATTCCATGCCGGTTCGACGTCGGCATCGCTGCGCAGCACCGACTGCCCCTTGCCCGACGAGGACATCACCGGCTTCACGACGCACGGAAAGCCGATCTTCGCGATTGCCGCCTTCATCTCGTCGAGCGATTGCGCGAACGCATAGGGCGATGTCGGCAGGCCGAGCTCCTCGGCGGCGAGGCGCCGGATGCCTTCGCGGTTCATCGTGAGCTGCGTGGCGCGCGCCGTCGGGATGACGGTCGCGAGTTTCGCCGCTTCTATTTCGGCGAGCGCGTCTGTCGCGATCGCCTCGATCTCCGGCACGATCAGATGCGGCTGCTCCTTCTCGACGAGCGCGCGCAGCGCCGCGGCGTCGGTCATGTCGATCACGTGCGCACGATGCGCAACCTGATGCCCCGGCGCGTTCGCATAGCGGTCGACCGCGATCACTTCCACGCCCAGGCGCTGCAACGCGATGATCACTTCCTTGCCGAGTTCGCCCGCGCCGAGCAGCATGACGCGGGTCGCGTTGGCGGAAAGCGGCGTGCCGATGCGCCACGCATCAGGACGGATTGAATCGGTCTGCATGAGTGCTCCAGGGATCGATCGGTGACGAGGCCAATAAAGCCGAAAGCGGCGGAATTGGGCGCGATGTTAACACGCAGCGCCGACCGTAACACTCTGCCGTCCGGTCTATTGACAGCGTCCTCGCAAACCGTGTTGACACGAAAATGTCGACGGGAATTCCCGCGCATTGCCGATCGATGACAGCCGCGGACGGTCAAGTCGAACATTTTGTTGCTCGTGGGCGCTAGACAAATAGTAGGACGCGTGCGATACCCTTACGGTTTCGCCTGCTTCAGGATCATCGATGCCCATGCATTTCCTTCGCGCATACGCTCTTCGTTCGGCGCGCTCATCGTCAGGTTTCCTGTCGCGCCGCAAAGCGGCGCTTTCGCTGGCGTCCCGCGCGTGCGCATTCGTCGTCGCGGCGACGGTCGTCTCCGGCTGCGCGCTGCCGAAGCACCCCGATGCGAGCGCGCCGCCCACCGATCCTTATAATCCTGCCGCCACGCAATTACTCGACGACACGCAATGGGAGCTCACGAGCTGGACCGACGCGAGCGGCCAGCCGCGCGCGGTGCCGCACGCGGGCGAGAGCGACGCGCGGCCGATCACGCTCGATTTCTCGACCGCGAATGGTCATCGCCAGGCGAGCGGTTTTTCGGGCTGCAACCGTTTCGCGGGCGCATACGCACTGAAGGACGGCAAGCTCACGTTCGGCCCGCTCGCCGGCACGCGCATGGCGTGCGTGCAGGGTGCGGGTGCCGCGCTGGAGCGGCCCTATCTCGAGGCGCTTGCGCATATCGCGAAAAGCGGCGTGCAGATGAACCCGCCGCAAACGCTGCAACTGACGCTCGACGACGGTCAGGTGCTCATCTTCTCGGCTCGCGCGAAGTGATGTGTTGCGTACATGCGGCACGCGTGTCGTGCCTGCGCGGCGCCCGCGCGGTTGCCGTTAAACTGCTCGATCGAACAGTCCGGCCGGCAGGCGCGGCCGAGTGGCAGTCTCCGGGTCACAACCTGATTCGTTTCACCCAACATTGATTCAATCTCAAGCATGCACATGGTAGTTCTCGGCTGGTTCGGTGCATCGGTCGTCTGGTTTCTTCCGCTCTTCTGGCGCATTGTCAAGCTCGCGCTGCCGGGCAGCGCAGGCGTGCGCGGCCCCGGCACGATCCGCCTCTGGCTCGGCTTTATCGGAGTACTGCTCGCGAGCAGCACGCTGGAAGGCGCGCTCGCAAACTCACTCGAAACGCAGGTGAACATCAACCGCTGCGGGCGCGCGCTCGCCACAGCGTTGAGCGGACCCGCGCATCTGGGCGGCGCAGCCGCGCTCGCGGCAATCGTGCTCGCGATATGCCTGCCGTGGCTGATCGAATTCAGCTGGAGTTCGGTGCTCGCATGGGCGGACGAAGCGTTCGGCTTCGGCCTGCCGCAAAGCTGGCTCACGCCGCGCGAACGCCAAAGCGAGTCGCGACAAAGTTCGCCCAGCCGCGACAAGACTCGCAACAAGGCGGGCAACTGGTTCGAACGGCGCGCGCACGCAAGAGCCGCGCGCGATACGCAGGAACGCGCTCATCGCGCGGAGCGTTTCGATGCGCCGCCGCCGCGCACGTCGCACGACGAGCCGACGCTCGGTCTTCCGACCGCCCCCCGGAGCAGCCGTTATCAGCGGCCGACCGTGTGGCGCCCGCCTTCGAACGGCAAGAGTGCCAAACGCACGTCGATGGCCACCGCGAGCGCCATCGCCACCGCCGAGGCTTACGCGAAGCGCCCCGCGTTCGAGGCGGCCGGTGTCCCGCGTCCGGTGACGCAGATCGAGCCGGTCGCGCCTTCGGACTGGCTGAATCCGTCGGCGTCATCGGCGAATCGCGAGGCCAGCGCGCCGTTCGGGGCGCGTCGGGCGTCCGCGTTCGAACCTTCGGGCTCGGGCTTGCGCGCGTCTGTCGCCGTCGACAAGCCGCGCATGTCCGCGCCGCCGACGCCCGCGCCTCGCATGGATCGCCCGCGCAGTCCGGTGACGTCGATGCCCGCGCAACGGCCGTCAGGCGCGGCGAGCATATCCACGTCCGTCGCGACGGGCGTGAGCGCCGCGCGTAGAACGCCTCTGCCTCGGGCGCCACAGGGCTTCCGACGTGCGCCATCCGTGCATCCCTCCGCGGTCGGTGCGACGCGTGAATTCGCGCCGACACCGCTCGCCGCACCGGCGTTCTCGCGGCCGGCCACACCGCTCGGGCCGCCCACGCCGCCGCCCGCGCCCGAAGCGATTCAGGCGACGTTGCGATCCATCGAGGAGAAAACCGCGCTGTGGACGTCGCTCGCGGGCGCGAGTCTCGCTCGCGGACATGTGGCGATGGCGCGGGCCGGTCAGCCCGACGTTCAGCCGAACGCCGAGGAGGTGAAAGCGTCGACGACAGCCGACGAAGGCATCGTCGGAACGGTGCCCGAACCGCGCATCGAGCCGCAGCCGCAGGTGCCGCCGCCCGAAAAGGCCCGGGAAATCGAAGCGCGCATCGAGCCCGCGGCGCCCGTGCCCGCACCGATCCAGCAATTCGACGCGGCCATCGAGGCTGTGACGCCGCAGCCCGAACGGGTCCGGGAAGTCCTTCCGCACATCGAGCCGATGGCACCCGCGCCCGAAAAGGTCCAGGAAACCGAAGCGCGCATCGAGCCGCCATTGATCGACGCGCACGTGATCGCCCCCGCGCTTGTCGAGCCGCCGCCGCTCTTCGACTTGCGTCTGCCGGAACCGCCGGCCCCCGCCGAGCCGAACGCGGCCGAGGCAAACGCAACGCAAGCGCCCACGCGCATTCACTTGCCGTCCGAACCGGCACTGCCTCGCCCGGCCGAGACGGCGGCGCTTCCGCCCGTCGCGCGACAGCCGGAACAAGCACAGGACTCGCGCGATCTCGCGCCGACGCCGCCGTGGCTCGACATGCCGGAGTCCCGCGCAGCCCACAGCGAGCCCCCTGCCCCGCCGCTCTTGCGCGTCGCCGACGAGCCGGACGATGTGCTCGACATGCCGGAGGAGGAGCCGCAACCCGTCGCCGAGCGCCAGGTCGCCGGCGACAAATTCGCATCGCCGTCGAACATCGTGCGCTTTCCGGTCGTCGCGCCTCCCGTCACGAGTCAGCAGGCCGCGACGCCGCCCTCCCCGCCCGAACCGCGCCCGCCGGTGCGCGGCTCCGCGCCGACCGAGTTCGAGTTCCATGCGCCGCACGCGTCGGCGGTGGAATTGCCGACGCTCGATCTGCTCGAACCCGCGTCCGGCGAAATCGAGCCCGTCTCCGAGGAGCATCTGAACGAAACCGGCCAGTTGATCGAGCAGCGTTTACAAGAATTCAAGGTGCCGGTGACGGTGGTCGGCGCGTCCGCCGGTCCGGTCATCACGCGCTTCGAGGTCGAGCCGGCTCTCGGCGTGCGCGGCAGCCAGATCGTCGGGCTGATGAAGGATCTGTCGCGCGGCCTCGGCCTCACGTCGATCCGCGTCGTCGAAACGATTCCCGGCAAGACCTGCATGGGCCTCGAACTGCCGAACGCGAAGCGCCAGATGATCCGCCTCTCGGAGATTCTCGAGGACGACGTCTATCGAACGTCGAAGTCGAATCTGACGATCGCGATGGGCAAGGACATCGTCGGCAATCCGGTCGTAACGGACCTCGCGCGCGCGCCGCACATGCTGGTCGCGGGCACGACGGGCTCGGGCAAGTCGGTCGCGATCAACGCGATGATCCTCTCGCTGCTCTACAAGGCGAAGCCCGAGGACGTGCGCCTCATCATGATCGATCCGAAGATGCTGGAGCTGTCGGTCTATGAAGGCATTCCGCATCTGCTCGCGCCGGTCGTCACCGACATGAAACTCGCGTCGAACGCGCTCAACTGGTGCGTCGGCGAAATGGAGAAGCGTTACCGGCTGATGTCGGCGGTCGGCGTGCGCAACCTGCAAGGCTTCAACCAGAAGATCCGCAATACCGAGGCCGCAGGCAAGAAGCTCACGAACCCGTTCTCGCTCACGCCCGACGCGCCCGAGCCGCTGTCCACGCTGCCGCTCATCGTCGTGGTCATCGACGAGCTCGCGGATCTGATGATGGTCGCGGGCAAGCAGATCGAGCAGTTGATCGCGCGTCTCGCGCAGAAGGCGCGCGCGGCCGGCATCCACCTGATTCTCGCGACGCAGCGGCCGTCCGTCGACGTGATCACCGGCCTCATCAAGGCGAACATTCCGACGCGCGTGGCGTTCCAGGTCTCGTCGAAGATCGATTCGCGCACGATCCTCGACCAGATGGGCGCGGAATCGCTGCTCGGCGCGGGCGACATGCTGTTCCTTCCGCCCGGAACTGGCTATCCGCAGCGCGTTCACGGCGCGTTCGTCGCGGACGACGAAGTGCATCGCGTGGTCGAGCATCTGAAGCAGTTCGGCGAGCCGGAGTACGAGGAAGGCATTCTGTCCGGCCCGACCTCCGAAGGTGGCGGCGCCCAGGATCTCTTCGGCGAAACACCCGACGCCGAAGCCGATCCGCTCTACGACGAAGCCGTCGCCTTTGTCGTGCGCACGCGCCGCGCGTCGATTTCGTCGGTGCAGCGGCAGTTGCGCATCGGCTATAACCGCGCGGCTCGCCTCGTCGAACAGATGGAAGCGGCCGGCCTCGTCTCGTCGATGAGCAACAACGGCAACCGCGAAGTGCTCGCGCCGCCCGGCCCGGCGGACTGAGCGTTACCAGAGCCGCAGGCGGCGCAGCAGAAAGATGGTGATGGCGGCACAACCCGTCATCACGCCGACCACGATCCAGAACGACGCCGGATCCTTGGTCCCCGGCAAGCCCGCCACGTTCATGCCGAAGATGCCCGTCACGAGCGTGGCGGGCAGCAGCAACGCGGACATGATCGCGAGCCAGAGCAGCTTGCGGTTGATGTCCTCCGACAGCGCCGTGGCGATTTCATCCTGCAACAGCTTCGCGCGTTCGTAGAGACCTTCGAGACCGCCGCCGAGGCCGTTCAACACCTGAATCGCCTGCACGAGCGCTTCCATCGAGCGCGGCTCGGCCCATTCGAGGCGGCGCAATACGAGCTGCGTCAGCGCGTTGCGCTCGGGATCGATGAACCGCTTCACTTCGACGATGCGCCGCCGCACGTCGCCCAGCACCGCGCGGCATCTGGAATGGCTTCCTTCGAGCACGCTTTCCTCGACATCGTCGAGACAATCGCCGATTTCGTCGATGCGGTCCGCGAAGGTATCGTTCAGCGCGCGAATGAGTCCCGCGAAGAGGTCGACGGTATCGCGGAATATCGCGCCTTCGAGGACCGCGTGGCGCAACCGGTCCGTCGATTGCAGCGGCCGTGCGCGCACGGTGATCATGCGATGTTTGTCGACGTAAAAGCGCAGCGCGCCGGTCGCACGGTTCGCTTCGCGCGCGCCGGGCGCGGCCGCATCCGGCGTCTTCGCGACGAGTTCGAGGTCCGCGACGACGCCGTACATGAAGTTCGAACCGATATGCACGCGCGGACGCTTGTCCTCGCCGTTCAGGAATTCGCGCGCGACATCCGGCATCGACGTGACGCCTTCGAGCCAGCCCTCGACGGTGTCGTCGTTCGCCGACAGATGCAGCCACGTCGGGCCATTGCCCGCGACGGAATCGCGCGCTTCGTCCCACGTCAGCCGCAGCGCCTCGCCGCCGGCAAAGCTGAACGCGCTGATGAATCCCGGCGGCGCCGGCTCGTTGCGCTTGAGCGGGCGCTCGCGCGCGTCGAATGGTTGAGTCATGTTCAATCTTGCATTTCCTGCTATTGCCTTTCGGTTTCCTCAGGACATCTTCAGTCAAATGGGCGCGAAAAGCGCTTCGGAACCGCATCGTACTAGAACTCGTAGCGCCCCCAGAAGAAAGCGACGTCGCCATCGTTCAGGCCGGGGATGTGCGGGATGATCGTCGCCATGACGGACGCGCGCCGGTAGCGTATCGAGCCGATCGGCAGCGCGAGCGGCAGCGGCAGGTAATGAGCGATGTCGCTGCGCGCCGTGCGCCGACGAAGAACCCGCCGCCCGCCTGCAATCCGCCGAGCACCGGTTTCGTGTACCACTGTCGTGCGTAGCCGCCGATCGGTCCGAAGTTGTGATGCGAATCCGAAAAAGCGAACGCGAAGAGGATGTCCTCGTTGCCGTTCGCATCGGTCCAGTGCTTGCCCGCGCCGCCGCCGTATGACCACGGGTTGAGTTCGCTGCGATTGTCGAAGCCATCGATATGCCAGCCGTAACCGGCTATGTAGAGATCCCATGTGCCGTCGTGCGCGACGCGCATCACGCGCTGACACGCCGACGACATCCAGTCCCGCTTGAAATCGCACTCCTTGTTGTCGTCCGCCCGCACCGCGAGCGGCGCGCACAACATCGAAACCATGACCGCCTTGAGCAGTTTCTTTTTCATCGTCGTCGGACAGCATGCCGCGGTGTGGGTCGCGGCTCGTCGGCCGCTCTCGTCGCTCCGACATCGTCACGACGGCGATACGAACTTGAAATCGACCGGCGAGCCAATCGACAGTTGCTTCGGGTCCGACGCGAGCTCACCCGTCTGCGGATCGCGGCGGAAGAAGTACGCGCTGTCGGTTTCCTGATTGCCGACGACGAGCCAGCGCCCGGTCGGATCGATCGCGAATTCGCGCGGCGTCTTGCCGAGCGTCGGATAGCGTTTGACGAACTTCAGACGGCCGTTCTTCGGGTCGACCGAGAACTGGACGAGCTCGTTGGCGTCGCCGCGATTGGTCGCGTAGAGGAAGCGCCCGTCCGGCGACAGATGAATCGCCCCGCCGCCGATCTTCCCTCTGAAGCCGGGCGCGATCATCGACGCGATCTGGGCCTGCGTGAGATTGCCGTCGCGGTAATCGAACACGAGCACCGACGCGTTCAGCTCGGTCGTCAGATAGGCGTGCTTGCCGCTCGCGTCGAAGATCAGATGGCGGGGCCCCGAGCCCGCCTTGATCGGCGTGTAGCGCGCTTCGGTCGGACCGAAGAGGCCGCGGCTCGATGCGGACGGATCGGCCGTGTAACGGTAGGCAAACACCTTGTCGACGCCGAGATCCTGCGCAAAGAGATATTTGCCGTCGGGCGAGAACACGGTCGAGTGGACGTGCGAATTGTCCTGCCGTCCCTTCACCGGTCCGCGGCCTTCGTGATGCACGGTCAGCACCGAGCTGCCCACGTGGCCGTCCGAGCCAAGCGGAAAGACCGCAAAGCTGCCGCCCGGATTCGAAGCTACGGAGTAGTTGGCGGTCAGCAGATATTTGCCGTCGGGCGAAAGCGCGAGGTAGCAGGGATCATTGCCGTCCGACGAAACGCGGTTGAGAAAGCTCAACTGCCCTGTCGCACGATCGAAGCGAAAGGCGCTCACGCCGCCGCGCTGCGTCGCCGGTCCGTTGTCGCCGGGCAATTCGTTCACTGCATACACGTAATTCCGGTCGCGGCTCACGACGAGATACGACGGATTGACCGTCTGCGCCGACGCGATGCGGGACAGCTCACCGCTGCTCGTGTCGAAACGATACACATAGATGCCTTCGCTCTTGCCGCCGCCCGTATAGGTGCCAATGAGCAGATCGTAGACTTCGCCCGGCGACCCGTTCATCGTGGCCGTGCCGCTCGCCGCACCAGGTGCGGGGGGCGTCGCAGCCGTTTGCGCGAAGACTTGCGCGGCCGCCAGCGAGAGCATCAGCGCGACGCCTTTCGCCCACGCGATGGGCCTTCCGCGCATCGGGCGCGCGTCTTGCAATACGGACCTGGGCGAATTCGCGCCGCTGGGATGGCTCGGGTGCATGAAACCTCCTCATCGTCTCTTTGCTGCGTGTTATAGGGGCGACGCGCGAGTTCGCCGGCATCGCAAGGCCCAAGGACGTGCGAGAGCAAATTCCGCTCCAAACGGCGTACATCGCCATGGCGAGCGATGGAGTTCGCCGCCGAAGTACGCCACGCACGACAGGCCAGCCGACACGATTCGAACCAACAGCAGGAGTTGCCGCGATGACTATCCACCTAAGCCTTGGCCCGCTCGTCTCGCTGATCGCCGGGATCCTGATTCTCATCATGCCGCGATTGCTGAACTTCATCGTCGCGATCTATCTGATCGTGATCGGGCTGATCGGCCTGTTCGGCATGGGATCGGCCCATTTCTGACGGGCGCGCGACTGTCGTTGTGACGCCGATTCACGTCGGCGGTTCCGCGTGCGGCCCTAAACGCGCACGCGCGCGCAC
>Ga0105251_10001598_pt1 | contig 19325 bp, 19 predicted proteins | sample KBSS64metaG_FD_80424 | JGI IMG/M metagenome (GOLD analysis project Ga0105251, IMG submission 80424) | Switchgrass rhizosphere microbial communities from Kellogg Biological Station, Michigan, USA - KBS S6-4 metaG | ecosystem: Host-associated > Plants > Roots > Rhizosphere > Soil | place...
AGCAGGCAGGCGCGCTGGCGGGTCAGCCGCTGCAGCAGCACACCGCCGGCATTGCCCAACACGAAGGTGCCGATGGCCAGCGCCAGGTGCCCCGCGGCAGTCCAGCGGCCTGCCGCCACATCGGCAGCAAGACGGGTGGTATTGCCGCTCATGAAGGAGACGAAGTCGCCGGTGGCGAGAAAGCCGATGGCATCGGTCATGCCGGCCAGCAGCGACAGACCGGCGACCAGCGCCAGGCCGACCGCGCCATGCCGTGGTGTCACGGGCGGAAGAGAAGTAGAGGGATTCATGGCAGCCATCCTGGCGCGGCAGCGAAACACGGCTGCCAGTGTGGAACGTCCAGGGTTCCGGCGCCATGGGCGGCCTCTTGGAAGGCGCCCTGGGCTAGACTGATGGACCCGCCTGGCCGGAGGCCTCGTGACCACGCCCCTGTTCGCCCTGGTATTGCTCGCCGCCCTTTTGCACGCCGGCTGGAACGCCCTGCTCAAGATCGGCCTCGACCGCTTTCTCACCGCCAGTCTGATCCAGATCGGCGCCGGCCTTGCCGCGCTGCTGGCGCTGCCCTTCGTCGTCCTGCCGCCCGCGGCGGCCTGGCCCTGGATCGCCCTCTCCGCCCTGCTGCACATCGGCTACAACGCCTTTCTCGCCCGCGCCTATCGCTATGGCGATCTCGGCCAGGTCTATCCCCTCTCCCGCGGCAGCGCGCCGTTGCTGGTCAGCCTGGTGGCCTTTCTCGCCCTCGGCGAAAGGCTTTCGCCACCCGCCCTGCTCGGCCTCGGCCTGCTGGTGACCGGGCTCGCCCTGATGGCGCTGCTCGGCGCTCGGCGCGGCACGCCACCCAGCCTGGCGCTGCTGGTCTGCGCCTTCACCACCGGCAGCTTCATCGCCGCCTACACCCTGGCCGATGCCCTCGGCGCCCGCGCCAGTGGCAATGCCGTGGCCTATGCCCTCTGGCTGTTCGCGGTCAACGGCGTGGTGGCGGCGCTGGTCCTGCGGCTGAGCCGCGGCGCCGCGGCCTTCGCCGGGCTCGGTCCGCACTGGCGCGCCGGGCTGGCGGGCGGGGTCATGTCGATGCTGGCCTACAGCCTGGTGATCGTCGCCACCACCCAGGCGCCCATCGGCCTGGTCTCGGCGCTGCGAGAGACCAGCGTGCTGTTCGCCCTGCTGATCGGGGTCTTCTGGCTGCACGAAAGCCTGCCGCTGGGCCGCATCTGCGCCGGCCTGGCCATCTTCGCCGGGGTGGTGGCGATCAAGCTGGCCTGAACGGAGCGCCGCGGGAGCGGCTAAGCTGAGCCTTCTTTCGACCAGGACGGACCCATGGGCAAATCGCTGCGACTCTCGGAAAAATGGTTCAACCGCGGCCTCTGGCTGCTGGCGCTGGTATTCGCCGGCTTTCTCATCGGCCTGGGCGGCACCCTGGTCGGCGATCTGCCCCAGGTGGAGCAGCAGCAGCGTCTGGAAGACTTCATGGACCCCGCCGCCACCGCCGCGGCCCGGGAAGATCAGCGCCAGGCCCAGCTGGCCAGCCGTCAGGCCAGCGACGCCCTGGAACAGGCGCAATTGCGGCAGACCGCGGCCGCGAGCAGCTACCAGGCCAATCGCGAGACCTTCGACAACTGGCTGGCGACCCGTCAGACCACCCAGCGCCCCGAGCAGGATGCCGAACTGATCGCCCGCAGCCGCGTCCTGGACGAACTCAAGGCCGGCGAGCGGGTGGCGGAGCAGGAGGTGGAACGCCAGCAGCAGGCGCTGCTGGATGCCGAGCAGCGCGCCGACAATGCGCAGCGCAGCCTGGCCACCCTCGGTGAGTCGGCGCAGTCGGCCTGGCTGGAGGCGCGCCAGCAGGCCGAGCTGCGGGTCTTCCTCTATCGCCTGGCGCTGACCCTGCCCCTGCTGGCGGTGGCGGCCTGGCTGTTCGTCCGCCAGCGCAAGAGCACCTGGTGGCCCTTCGTCTGGGGCTTCATCTTCTTCGCGCTGTTCGCCTTCTTCGTCGAGCTGGTGCCCTATCTACCCAGCTATGGCGGCTATGTGCGCTATCTGGTGGGCATCCTGCTGACCGTCCTGGGCGGACGCTACGCCATCCGTGCCCTGCAGGACTATCGCGCCCGCCTGGCGCTCAAGGAAGCCCAGCCGGACACCGTCAGGCGCGAAGAGCTGCACTACGACACCGCCCTGGCGCGGCTGGCCAAGGGCGTCTGTCCCGGTTGCGAGCGGCCGGTGGACCTCAAGGACCCGGGGATCGACTTCTGCCCCCATTGCGGCATCGGCCTGCACGACCACTGCGGCGCCTGCCAGACCCGCAAGAGCGCCTTCGCGCATTTCTGCCACGCCTGTGGGACGGCGGCGCGTGGAGGGCCAGGCGCCTAATCCCGGTTCTTTTGCGTCAGCAACCAGGTCTCCCTACTCAGCTCCCACAACTCCGAGGGCAATTTGCCGCAAACATAGTCGGATTCCTCTTTTGCTATGAGGCGCATCCCCTCGCGGTGCGATAAACGCCGCGACCCGTCGTTTAAGGCTGCCTTGGGCACACGCATACACGGGCGCCGCAGGTCCTCGAACCAAAAGGTATTCACCGCAGCGCAGGCCTCGCTCATGAGCCCCTGTTGCCAAAAAGCTGGAGAAAGCCAGAAACCGCGGTTGTTATCTGGCTCGTCATGCAGGCTGATGACGCCGATCAGGACTTCTGGATCGCTACGTAGGCGCAGTGACCAGTGCCATTCAATACCCCGCGCCATGGCCGGCAAAGCGATGTCCTGCAAGAAACGCCGAGCGCCATCTTCCGGGTAAGGCCAGGGAATATGCGCGGTCATGTACCGCACGATCTCCCATTGCGGAAAGATCCGCTGGATCGCTTCTGCATCCTCTAGTTGCAAGGGGCGTAGCAGCAGGCGGGGCGTCTGCAGCATGGGCAACGGCATGGCGGACTCCGGTCAGGTTCCCGACCGGAGCCTAACCTACCTTCAGGGCTTGTTCGAACTGGCGTTGACGCCCTTCTCGGTGTGCTCGCCGGCGTGCTTGTGCAGCTGGCCGGTGGGGTCCTGCAGCTGGATGACCCTGCCCTGCTGCCAGGCATCGGCGCCGGGGACGACCGTGGGCGTGGGCAGATCGGCGCGGGCGGCCTTGGTCTCGGTGGAGGAGACGCCCAGGCGGCGGTCACGCTCGGCGAGCAGCTTGGGATCGAGCTGGCCATCGGCGGTGAAGCCCATCATCAGCTGGGGCACGCCCAGCGGCAGCTGCAGGTCCTGATCGGTATGCCAGGTGTGCCAGGTCTTGCCGTAGGTATGCACCAGCTTGTCCATCAGCCGGTGCTCGGCCACCTGGGGCACGCCGGGCGCGACCAGCTGACCCGACTTCACCTCGTGCACATGGCTGTGCCAGAGCGCCTGCTCGGCCGCGGGCAGGGTCTTGAACAGCCGCTCGCTGATGATGTACTCGACGCCCATCAGCTTGGCATCGGCGACATTGCCGTCGTAGATCACGCACTGGAACATCTCTTCGCCCAGGACGCTGCAATAGTGGTGAGCTTCCATCTGGCTAGCGGGGTGGCCGTTGTAGAAATGGAAGCCGTCCAGATAGGTGTTGAGGGCGGCGATGGGCGGCTTGCGCTGCAGCACGTCGGCGCCGGCTTCGAGCACTCGGGTATCGGTCTGGGCGGGGGTACCCGGCACCGGTACCGGCGACTGGGTATCATTGGCGGCCTGGGTCAGAGGGGCGCAGGCGAGCAGCAGCAAGGCAGGGAGTCGGCGGGTATTCATGGCGGATTCTCGACGGGAGCTTGCCGAGTTCGAAGGCCGGGCAGACGCCAAGGTTCCACCGCTGCGCTAGGCTCGTCATATGAATGTCATGCAACGGCCATAAATTCGTCATCGTCTGCGCCTGGCCTTTCGGTATAAGCGAAACGCCACCGCCACACCTTTGCACCTCTGGCCTCTTCTCTCTGTCGGGACGACTCAATGAACGCACACAGCTCTCCCTCTGGTCATGCCCTGCGCCGCGTGGTCTTCAACAAGAAGGGCGGTGTCGGCAAGTCCAGCATCGCCTGCAACCTGGCGGCCATCAGCGCCCACGAAGGCTATCGCACCCTGCTGGTGGATCTCGATCCCCAGGCCAACTCCAGCCAGTACCTCACCGGCCAGGTGGGCGACGACCTGCCCCACGGCATCGCCGACTTCTTCAAGCAGACCCTAAGCGGCGGCAAGAAGGCCCAGGCCAACATCCATGCCACCGCCTGGCCGAATCTGGATCTGATCGCCGCCTCGGGCGAGCTGAGCGAGCTGCAGTTCAAGCTCGAAGCCAAGTACAAGATCCAGAAGCTCGCCAAGTACCTCGACAAGCTTGGCGAAGACTATGACCGCATCTACCTGGATACCCCGCCGGCGCTGAACTTCTACAGCATCTCGGCGCTGATCGCCGCCGACCGCTGCCTGATCCCCTTCGACTGCGATGTCTTCGCCCAGCAGGCGCTGTACGACCTGATCGAAGAGCTGGAGGAGATCCGCGAGGACTACAACGAGAAGCTCGCGGTCGAGGGCATCATCATCAACCAGTACCACGCCCAGGCCAGCACCCCGCGCCAGCTGATCGAGGAGCTCCAGGCGCGTGATCTGCCGGTACTGGCGGCGCCGCTGATGTCGTCGGTGAAGATGCGCGAATCCCACCAGCAGCATCGCCCGCTGATCCACCTGGACCCAGGCCATAAGCTGACCCGGCAGTACCTGGAGCTGTTCGCCCTGCTGGAAGGCTGAGGGCGCCACAGCGCAAGAACGTTCAAGACGGCGGCGACGCGGTGCGGCACCCTGGGCATCCCCTGCCTTCCGGAGCCCTGCCGATGACCGCTTCCCGCCGCCGCGCCTTCCTCCAGGGTGCCTGGCAGATCATGCCGCTGTCGCTGGCCTGCGCGCCCTGGGGCATCCTGGTCGGCGCCCTGGCCATCGAAACCGGCCTCAGCGTGCTGGAAGGCCAGGCCTTTTCCCTGCTGGTGTTCGCCGGGGCGGCGCAACTGGTGGCCCTGGGCATGCTCAAGGCCGGCGCGGGCCTCGCCGCCATCCTGCTGACCACTTTGCTGCTGACCTCCCAGCACCTGCTCTATGGCCTGCACATGAGACGCGTCCTGGCGCCCCAGCCGCTGCCCTGGCGGCTGGGTTTCGGCTTTCTGCTCACCGACGAATTCTTCGCCCTGAACCATGCCGAGCAACCGGCCGGCTTCGACCGCTGGCGCGCCCTGGGCATGGGTCTGAGTTTCTATCTGCTGTGGAATCTCTTCACCCTGGCCGGGCTGCTGCTGGGGCGGGTGCTGCCCAATCTGGGCGCCCTGGGCCTGGACTTTTCCATCGCCGCCACCTTCATCGCCCTGGTGGTGCCCCTGGTACGCGACCTGGCCACCGTGGCCTGCGTGCTCACCGCGCTGCTGGTGTCGGTGTGGCTGCATCACCTGCAATGGCAGGGCGCCCTGGTGCTGGGCGGCCTGGCGGGGATGAGCGCGGGCTTCGGGGTGCGCCGCCTGCGGGAGCGCCTGCAATGATCCTTGCCACCGTGCTCGGCATGGCCGTCCTGGTCTTCTGCAATCGCTATCTCTTTCTCGAACCGCGCCTGCCGCTGCGCCTGGGACGCAATCTGCGCACCTTCCTGGAATTCGCCGTGCCCGGGATGCTCACCGCCATCTGCGGCCCCATCCTGTTCTCCGGCGAAAGGACGCTGGCCGCGACCCTGGTCGACCCTTACCTGCTGGCGGCCCTGACCGCGGTGGGGCTGATGCTCTGGACGCGGCGGGTGCTGACCACGGTGATCCTCAGCATGGGCGTGTTCTACCTGCTACGCTGGCTCCTCTAGCGCCAGGATGGAACCGATCGGTGCCACGAGAGAGCCATGAACGGACAACAGGAAAACGCCCGCCTCTGGTCGGCCCGCGGGCTGGGCGGCGTCGAGCTGCTGCACGCCCGCTATCGCCGCCAGCGCTTCGCCCCCCATGTGCACGAAGGCTATGTGCTCACCGTGATCGAGCGCGGCGCCCAGCGCTTTAGCCACCGCGGCGCCGAGCACCTGGCCGCGGCCGGCAGCATGGTGCTGATCAACCCGGACGAGTTGCACACCGGTGCGACAGCGGTCGAGGAAGGCTGGCAGTACCGCGGCTTCTATCCGACGCTGGCGCAGCTGATGCCGGTCTTCGCCGAACTGGGATGCCCGATGGACGCCACCCCGGCCTTCGCCACCAGCGTGCTGCACGATCCCCAGGTGAGTGCGGCCTTCAGCCAGCTGCATCGGTTGGCCGACCATGGCGCCGAGGCGCTGGAGCAGCAGACCGCCTGGCGTGAGGCGCTGCTGTTGCTGTTCGGCCGCCACGCCTGCCTGGGCACTATCCCGCAGCCGGGTCGAGAACCCCTGGCGGTGCAGCGCGCCCGCGAATTGCTCGGCCAGCGGTTGCAGCAACCGCCCAGCCTCGAAGAGCTGGCCCAGGCCGTGGGGCTGTCGCCCTTTCATTTCCTGCGGGTGTTCCGCCGGGCGACGGGCCTGCCGCCCCACGCCTGGCTCAAGCAGCAGCGCCTGACCCGCGCCCAGGGCCTGCTGCGGGCCGGCTGGGCGCCCCTGGACGTGGCCCTGCAACTGGGCTTCGCCGACCAGAGTCATCTCACTCGCCAGTTCAAGCAGGCCTACGGGGTGGCACCGGGCGCCTATCGCCGCGCCTGGCACGGCTAGCCGGACACCGACGAACGGTCCTGGCCGCTGAAGCGGCGTGCCAGAGCCCTGCAAGCGGTAACGAGGCCTGGCTGACCGGAGCGCCGGAGAAACTTTTCGTGGTCGCCTCGGGCCTAGTCAGGAAGGGCGCCGGAGCTGCCGGCCGCTCTCCCCTGCCCCTTTGGAGTTACCGGTATGACACTGGAAGAACGCATCCGCCAGCGCGCCTATGAAATCTGGGAACGCGAAGGTCGTCCCCATGGCCAGGATTTCGAGCACTGGTTTCAGGCCAACCGCGAACTGGAAGACCAGCCCGACGACAACCTGACTCAGGTCGGCGGCATCCAGAGCAGCGTCGCCCCGCCGGCACCCAAGCCGCGCAGCCGGTCGCGAAAGAAGGCGACCGCGGGCGACGCCTGAAGCCAGGCGCCCTTACTTGCGGATCATGTCGGCCGCCCGCTGGGTGGCCTCCGAGGTGCGCGTGGCCAGCTTGCGTACCTCGTCCGCCACCACGGCGAAGCCACGGCCGGCTTCACCGGCGCGGGCGGCCTCGATGGCGGCATTGAGCGCCAGCAGGTTGGTCTGGGCAGCGATGCCCTGGATGGAGCCGACGATCTCGGTCACCTTCTGCAGGTTCTCTTCCATGGTGCGGTGCTGGTCTTCCTGGTTGCCGCGCAAGGATTCCTGCTCGTGCAGGGCATGGACATCGGCCAGCGCGCCCACCACCCGCAACGGCGTGCCATCGGCGGTGCGCCGGGTCTGACCACGGGCGCGGAACCAGCGCACCTCGTTGTTCTTCAGCACCAGGCGATAGGTGATGTCGAAGCCGGTGCGGCCGCTGCGGTCATTGATGTGCGCACCGAAGGCCTCCAGTACCCGCTCGCGATCGTCCGGGTAGAGGCGCGAGGCCCAGCTGTCCAGCACATCGGGAAACTCCTGGACGGTCTCGTAACCGAGCAGGTGGCGAAATTGCGGCGACCACCAGAAGGGATTCCTGGGATTGAGCGGATCGCCGGCGATCACCTCCATGTCCCAGAGGCCGTCATTGAGCATCTCCCGCGCCAATTCGAAGCGGGTCAGGGTGACGTCCAGTTCCTGATCGCGCAGGCGCTGGTCATGGATGTCGCGCAGGGAGCCAGCCACCCGCAGCGGTACGCCGCGCTCGTCACGCAGGGTGGCGCCGGTGGCGCGCATCCAGCGGTATTCGCCGGACTTCAGGGCGATGCGATACTGGACATCGAAGGGGGTCTGACCGCTGCGATCCTTCATGTGGGCGGCGAAGGCGTCCAGCACCCAGGCGCTGTCTTCCGGATGCAGGCGCTTGGCCCAGCTGCCGAGTTCGCTGGGAAAATCGCGTTCATCGCGAAAGCCGAGCATGGCGCGGAACTGATCAGACCACCAGAAGGCGTTGCGCGGATTGACCGGATCGCCGGCCACCACCTCCATGTCCCAGAGGCCTTCGCTGGAACCCTGGCTGACCAGCTCGAAGCGGGTCCCCAGGCGCCTGGCCAGCGTCTCGCTTTCGGCCATGCGCGCCGTCAGGGTGGCATTGTCCTGACTCAGCGTCTGCACCTGCTGCTGCAATTCCCGCTGCTGTACCAGCAGCGCCTGCAGCCCCTTGGTCAGGCGTGCCAGGGCAGGATCGCCCTGGAAGCTGCCGCTCTCGGCCAGGGGGGTGACGGTCTCCGTCGCCGCGGCCAGGATATCCAGCGCGCGCATGATCGAGTAGTGCTTGAGCAAGGCCATGATCGAATCCTTAGAGGGAGCAGCCGCGGCAAGGGCTGCGCGCGATCCGAGTCCCTGTATCGGCCTCGCCGCTTCGCTCTTTAGCCCGTTCCAGAGCCTTTTTTCCCTGTCGCCGCTCTGCCGGTCGATTAGCGCCAGTCGTCCAGCAGCCAGACCTCGGGATGATCGTAATGGGCTTCGCCCCGGTGCAGGGTGATGCCCAGGATCTCGCTGCGAAACCCTTCCGCCAGCAGCCAGCGGTAGGCCCCCAGGCGGGCGGTGTTGACGCCGGCCAGCAGGCGCTGCTGGCCATGGTCCCGGGCCAGGCCATCGCAGGCGGCGATCAGCCGGGCGAAGCGCGCCTCGGCCCCCGTACCGGGCAGGACCGCCGCGCACTTCACATAGCAGACCCCGGTGCCCGCCTCGCTGTGGGGCCCGAAATGGCAGACGGCGAAGCCCTCCGCCCGGCCCTGCGCGTCCTGCAGCAGCAGACTCTCGCCGAGTTGCTGTTCACGTACCGCGGCCATCTCGGCGGAGACGTCCAGCCCTGGCGCATTGGCCCGGCCCAGTTCGGCGCAGGACGCCAGCAGCCGGTCGGGCTCGGCCGCCAGGGAAAAGCGCAGCGCCGGCGGCGCCGCCTGTGTTTGCAGCGGACGCGCCATCACCGCGGTCAGGGTACGCGGCCAGAAGCCGAAGCCCTGGTAGAGCCCCAGGTGCCGCGGACTGTCGGGAAAGGTGAAGAGTCCGGCATGCACCAGCTGCCAGGCGTCGAGCTGCTCGACCGCGGCGCCCATCAGCGCCTTGGCCACCTTGGCGTCCCAGTAGTCCGGGTGCACCGCCAGCGGGCCGAGGATGCCGTGGCGCCCCCAGCGGGTGACGCAGACGGCGCCGACCAGGCGCTCGCCGTCGAGGGCCTTGAACCAAGCGGTGTGGGGCGCGGCGAAGCGACTGCGCACATAGTCGCGGTCATTCCAGAATTCGCCCGGCTCGGCGGCGCCCATCCAGGTGGCGAACGCCAGGCGCACCACTTCGGTGGTGGCCGGCAGGTCGGCGGCGGTGAGGGGTTCGACACTGAAGGTAGGGCTGGACATGGGGCGGCTCCTGGGCTGTAGGCCTTGGACCCGCCCAGCCGGGGCTTTGCGCCCGGCCGGCAATCGCCGGTTACAGCAGCAGCACCGCCGCCCAGCCGAACAGCAGCATCGGCAGGCTGAAATGCAGGAAGGACGGCACCACGGTGTCCCAGATATGGCTGTGCTGGCCGTCCACATTGAGACCCGAGGTGGGGCCCAGGGTGGAATCCGAGGCTGGCGAACCCGAGTCGCCCAGGGCGCCGGCGGTGCCGATCAGGCAGACGATGGCCAGCGGCGAAAAGCCCAGGTGCAGGCACAGCGGCCCCAGGATGGCGGCGAGGATGGGCACGCTGGAAAAGGACGAGCCGATGCCCAGGGTCACCAGCATGCCCAGCAGCAGGAGCAGCAGCGCGCCCAGGGCGCGGTTGTCACCGATCAGGCCGGCAGCGGTGGCGGCCAGGTCCTTGATCTGGCCGGTGGCGGTCAGCACCTCGGCGAAGCCGCCGGCGGTGAGCATGATGAAGCCGATCACCGCCATCATCTTCGCGCCCTCGCTGAACAGGTCGTCCGCCTCGCGCCAGCGCACCACGCCGGTGGCGGTGAAGACCACGAAGCCGACCAGCGCACCGAGGATCATGGAGTCCAGCCAGAGCTGCACACCAAAGGCGGCGATCACGGCGATCAGCGCCACCAGCAGGGTGCGGCCGTTGTAGGGGCGGTCGGCCCGCTCGGTGCGCGCCACCAGACTGAGGTCGTACTGTCGCGGCCGGCGATAGCTGACGAAGACAGCCAGCAGCAGGCCGACCACCATGCCCAGGGCCGGCAGCAGCATGGCGCGACTGGGGTCCACGCCGCTGACGTCCACGCCGGCGCGGGCCACGCTGGCCAGCAGGATGTCGTGCAGATAGAGGCTGCCGAAGCCCACCGGCAGGAACATGTAGGGGGCGATCAGGCCGAAGGTCATGACGCAGGACAGCCGCCGGCGATCCAGCTCCAGGCGCGTCAGCACATAGAGCAGCGGCGGCACCAGCAGCGGGATGAAGGCGATGTGGATGGGCAGGATGTTCTGCGAGGCGATGGATACCGCCAGCAGCAGACCGAGCAGCGCCCAGCGCAGCGAACGTCCGCCCTGGCTGGCCTGCCGCTCCATCAGCGCCAGGGCGCGATCAGCCAGCATGTGCGCCAGCCCGGACTGGCTGATGGCCACGGCGAAGGCGCCCAGCAACGCATAGGAGAGCGCCACCTTGGCGCCATTGCCCAGGCCGGCGTTGAAGGCCAGCAGGGTGCCTTCCAGGCCCAGGCCGCCGACCAGACCACCGGCCACCGCCCCGGCGATCATCGCCACCACCACATGCACCCGGGCCAGACTCAGCATCAGCATGAGTCCTACCGCCACCACCACCGCATTCATCGCCGACTCCGCACCACCAAAAGGGCGCGCACTCTGCCGCAGCCCGGCGCGGGCGTCAAAGGCGCGGGATGGATGGCGCGGCGTCCCGCGTGTCCACAGCAGCCGGGCCGGGCTGCGCATGGAACCCTCCCGGTGGGGACTGCCGGTCGCGGCCGAGGAACAGCCGGCAGGCGTTCCGCCGCCGAGCGATCCCGCGCGCAGGAAAGCTTCCTGCCCACGCCAGCGCTCTGGAATGAACCTTTCAGCGCCTGGGGGCGTCTGACGCGGACGCTTCCCCGGTCACGCCAAGGATGAACGGCCCATGCAAGACGCCATCGACATGTTGATCACCGCCTTCAGTCCGCACTCCTGCCTGGCCGTCCCGCGGCGCGCCGATCGCACCCTGCTGTTCACCGTCACCGACACGGCCCGCGCGGTCACGGTCACCAAGGCGATTCCCCTGTGCAGCCTGGAATGCACGGCCACCCTGGCCACGGTGATCAAGGATCTGCAGCGCGATCTCGACCGGGCGCTCGGCACCCTGAGCCCGGCAAGCCTCGCCGACCTGCGCCAGCGTGGTCCGCGGGTGCAGCGGTTCGAGAGCTGAGAGGAGTTGGCCGGGGGGATTGAGCGTTGGCTGAGTCGCCCTCACCCCAGCCCTCTCCCTGAGGGAGAGGGGGCGCTACGGAGTGAGAGGTAGTTCTGCCGTAGGGTGGATGACGGCGCAGCCTCATCCACCCCTGGCCATGCCGCTCAGCGCCGGCTGGTGCGGGTGCTGACGTCGACCCAGACCGCCAGGACCAGGATGCTGCCCTTGACGATCATCTGCCAGTAGCTGTCCACGTCGAGCATGGACATACCATTGTCCAGACTGGCGATCACCAGGGCGCCGAGCAGGGCGCCGTAGACGGTGCCCGAGCCGCCGCGCATGGAGGTGCCGCCGATGAAGCAGGCGGCGATGGCGTCCAGTTCGCCCATGGTGCCGGCCGAGGGCGAGCCGGCGGCCAGGCGGGCGGTGTTGACCAGACCGGCCAGGGCGCACATCACGCCCATCAGGCCGAAGATGCCGAGCTTGATCGCCTGGACGTTGATGCCCGACAGCCGCGTGGCTTCCAGGTTGCTGCCCACCGCATAGATGCGCCGGCCAAATACCGTCTGGCTGGTGATGTAGCTGAACACCCCGAGCAGCACCAGCAGGATCAGCACCGGCACCGGGATGCCGTCATAGCGGTTGAGGGTCTGGATGAAGGCCACCAGCACCACGCCGATCACCACCACCCGCAGCACGTCGCGCCACAGCGGCGCGAGGGCGAGGCCGAGGGTCTTGCGCTTGCTGCGCTGGCGCCAGGTCAGCACCACGGCCACCGCGAACAGCAGCACGCCCAGGACGCTGCCCACCACCGGCGGCAGATAGCCCTGGCCGAGGTAGACCAGTTCCGGCGACACCGGGGCGACGGTGACGCCGCCGGTGAGACCGAGCAGCACCCCGCGAAAGGCCAGCATGCCGCCGAGGCCGACGATGAACGACGGTATCCCCCGATAGGCGCTCAGGTAGCCGTTGATCAGGCCGATCAGCAGACCGCCGGCGGCCACCGCCAGCAGGGTGATCGGCAGGGGCACGTGGTAGGTGACGTCGAGTATCGCCGCCACCCCGCCGAGCAGGCCGAGTTGCGAGCCCACCGACAGGTCGATCTCGCCGGCGATGATCACCAGCACCATGCCGCAGGCGAGGATGCCGGTGATGGACATCTGCCGCAGCAGGTTGGAGAGGTTGCGCGGGGTAACGAAGCCGCCTTCGGTCTGCCAGCTGAAGAACAGCCAGATCAGGGCCACGGCGATCAGCAGGGCGAGCATCTTGTAACGGGTGAACAGCTGTTTCACGGCGTGCATCAGAAGTGCTCCCGGGCTTGGGCGACCGCCCGTTCGGTGGTACCCAGGGCCGCGGCCAGTACCCGCTCCTGGGTCAGATTCTCATTGGGGAAATCGCCGCGCAGCCGGCCTTCGCCGAGCACCAGTACCCGGTCGGAGACGCCGAGCACCTCGGCCAACTCCGAGGAGACCATGACGATGGCCACGCCCTCCGCCGCGAGCAGGCCGATCAGCCGGTAGATCTCGAACTTGGCGCCGACGTCGACGCCGCGGGTGGGCTCGTCGAGGATCAGCACCTTGGGCCGCGCCAGCAGCATCTTGGCGAGCACCGCCTTCTGCTGGTTGCCGCCGGAGAGGCCGGTGATGGGCAGGAAGGGGCTGCTGGTCTTTAGCTGTAGCCGGGCGATCTCGGTGTCGATGCAGGACAGTTCCGCCTCGCTGTCGATGCGACTCAGGTGGGCGAATCTGTCCAGCACCGTGAGGGTGATGTTCGAGCCCACGCCCAGGTCGGGAATGATGCCCTGGCGCTTGCGATCCTCCGGTACCAGGCAGAGGCCGGCGCGGATGGATTTCAGCGGGGTGCGGGTATCGATGCGCTGGCCATTGAGCCAGACCTCGCCTTCGTAACGGCCGTCGTAGGCACCGAAGATGGCCGAGACCAGTTCGGTGCGCCCGGCGCCCACCAGCCCGGCGATGCCGAGGATCTCGCCGGCGCGCACGGCGAAGGAGACGTCGTCGACGCGCTTGCGCTGGGGATTGTCGACGTCCAGGCAGGTGAAGTGACGCGCCTCGAAGATCACCTCGCCGATCTGGTGGGGGATCTGTGGATAGAGGTTGGTCATGGCGCGGCCGACCATCTGGGTGATGATGCGGTCGATGTCCATCTCGGCCATGGGCGTGGTGGCGATGTGCTTGCCGTCGCGGATCACCGTGATGGTGTCGCAGATGGCCGCCACCTCGTCGAGCTTGTGCGAGATGTAGACGCAGGCCACGCCCTGGGCCTTGAGGTCGCGGATGATGTCCAGCAGCACGGCGATCTCGGAGGTGGTGAGCGCCGAGGTCGGCTCGTCCAGGATCAACAGCCGGGCGTTCTTGTTCAGCGCCTTGGCGATCTCCACCAGTTGCTGCAGACCGCCGCCGTACTGGGACACCGGCAGGGCCACGTTCATGTCCGGCACCTTGAGCCGGCGCATCAGCTCGGCCGAGCGCTGCAGCATGGTCGGGTAGTCCAGCCGCCCGCCGAAGCGACGCGGCTCGTGGCCCATGAAGATGTTCTCGGCCACGGACAGATCGGGTACCAGGGTCAGTTCCTGGTGGATGATGACGATGCCGGCCGCCTCGGATTCGGCGATGGACTGGGCTTCCAGCGGACGCCCGTCCCAGCGGATCTCGCCTTCCCAGGTGCCGTGGGGATAGACCGCCGACAGGACCTTCATCAGGGTGGACTTGCCGGCGCCGTTCTCGCCGCACAGCCCTACGCATTCGCCCGGACGCACCTTGAGATCGATGCCGTCCAGCGCCCGCACCCCGCCAAAGCTCTTGGCGATGCCGTGCATTTCCAGCAGATAGTCGGCCATGGCCGCTCCTTGCCCAGGGGCCGTCCGACGCCAGGCGTCAGACGGCCAGCCGGTGGCCAGTGGTTATTTGCCGTCGATCTGGGCCTGGGTGTAGAAGCCGTCCTTGACCAGCAGGTCGACGTTGGCCTTGGTCAGCTCGGTGGGGGTGAGCAGCAGGGTGTCGACCTTCTTGGTGCCGTTGTCGTAGCTGGAGTTGAAGGCCGGCTTCTCGTTGCGCACCAGTTGCACCGACAGCTTGGCCGCCTCGGAGGCGATCAGCTTGAGCGGCTTGTAGACGGTCATGGTCTGGGTCCCGGCGATCACCCGCTTGATGGCGGCGAGGTCGGCGTCCTGACCGGACACGGCGACCTTGCCGGCCAGCTTCTGCGCGGCCAGGGCCTGGATGGCACCGCCGGCGGTGGCGTCGTTGGAGGCGACGATGCCGTCGATCTTGTTGTCGTTGGCGGTCAGGGCGTTCTCGACGATGGCCAGGGCCTCGGTCGGGTTCCACTCCTTGACCCACTGCTGGCCGACGATCTTGACGTCGCCCTTGTCGATGGCCGGCTGCAGGACCTTCATCTGGCCCTGGCGGAGGATCTTGGCGTTGTTGTCGGTGGGCGCGCCGCCGAGCAGGAAGAAGTTGCCCTTGGGCTGGGCCTTGAGCACGCCACCGGCCTGCATCTCGCCGACCTTCTCGTTATCGAAGGAGATGTAGGCGTCGATGTCGGCGTTGAGGATCAGACGATCATAGGAGATCACCTTGACCCCGGCCTTCTTGGCCTCGGCCACCACGTTGTTCAGCACCGTGGCGTTGAACGGCACGATGACGATGGCATCCACGCCGCGGGAGATCAGGTTCTCGATCTGCGACAGCTGGCGCTGCTCGTTGGCGTCGGCGGATTGCACATAGACCTTGGCGCCGAGTTGCTCGGCGGCGGCGACAAAGTAGTCGCGGTCACGGGCCCAGCGCTCCAGGCGCAGGTCGTCGATGGAGAAACCGATCTTGGGATGCTGGGCGTCGGCCTGGGCGAAACCGGTGGTGCACAGCGCGAGCAGACCGGCGAGCAGGGTCGTCTTGAAATTCATGGTGGCGTCCTTGGTTATTGTTGTTGTGGAGCGAGAGAACGGATTTGAGTGTAACGATTCAGCGCACTTGCACAAGCGGGTCAGGCAGGCTTTTCTGCCGACCCGCTCGCGATCGCTAGCGGTACAGGTAACGGTTGACCACGCCTTCGAGCAGCTCCTGGCGACCGCTCACCGGCTGGGGCGCGAGGCCCTGGCTGAAGGTGTGCTCGGCCAGTTGTTCCAGGCTCAGCTGGCCACCGAGGATGCGCTGACCGAGGGTCTGATCCCAGCCGGCATAACGCTCGGCCTTGAACTTGCCCAGGGGATCGTCCTGCAGGAGCGCCGCGGCGCGCTCCAGCGACAGCGCCAGGGTGTCCATGGCCGCCACGTGGCCATGGAACAGGTCGACGTCGTCCAGGCTCTGGCGCCGCACCTTGGCGTCGAAGTTGAAGCCGCCGCGGGTGAAGCCGCCGCCCTTGAGGATCTCGTAGATCGCCAGGGTCATTTCCTCGACGCTGTTGGGGAACTGGTCGGTGTCCCAGCCGTTCTGCGGATCGCCACGGTTGGCGTCGATGCTGCCGAACACGCCGAGGGCCACGGCGCTGGCGATCTCGTGCTGGAAGCTGTGCCCGGCGAGGGTCGCGTGGTTGGCCTCGATGTTGACCTTGATCTCCTTCTCCAGCCCGAACTGCTGCAGGAAGCCGAAGACGGTGGCCACGTCATAGTCGTACTGGTGCTTGGTGGGCTCCTGGGGCTTGGGCTCGATCAGCAGATCGCCCTGGAAGCCGATGCGGTGCTTGTGCTCCACCACCATGCGCATGAAGCGGCCGAGTTGCTCGCGCTCGCGCTTAAGGTCGGTGTTGAGCAGGGTCTCGTAGCCTTCGCGGCCACCCCACAGCACATAGTTCTCGCCGCCCAGGCGGTGGGTGGCGTTCATCGCCGTGCAGACCTGGGTGGCGGCGCAGGCGAAGACTTCCGGATCGGGGTTGCTGGCGGCGCCGGCGGCATAGCGCGGGTGGCTGAAGCAGTTGGCGGTGCCCCACAGCAGCTTGAGGCCGGACTCGCTCTGGTGGCGCTCCAAATCGTCCACCAGGCGGGCGAAGTTCTCGCGGTACTCGGTGAAATTGGCGCCTTCGGGGGCGACGTCGGTGTCGTGGAAGCAGTAGTAGTCCACGCCCAGCTTGCTGAAGAATTCGAAGGCGGCGGTGGCCTTGGCGCGGGCCTGCTCCAGGGGCGAACCTGCTGCCTGCCAGGGCCGCTGGAAGGTGCCCTGACCGAAGACATCGCTACCCGGCCAGACAAAGGTGTGCCAGTAGCAGACCGCCATGCGCAGGTGCTCGCGCATGGGCTTGCCCATGACCAGGCGGTCGGCTTCGTAGTGGCGGAAGGCAAGCGGAGAATCGCTGTCGGGCCCGGCGTAGCGGACTTTCTCGACATTGGGGAAATAAGCCATGGCGTTGTCCTTGTTCTTATCTGTCGCACCCGATACGGCGTACCGGTTTGCGTCGATGGTAGCGCCGCCACCCGGGCTGCCTATTGTGAAAATCACCAGAGCCAGGTGCGATTTTGCCGCTTGAGAGGTGGGCTCGCCGGTCGTAGTCTGGAGCCCCGCCCGCGCCTCCTGCCGGAACCCCGCCATGCCCAGCCAGCCGCCCGTCCACCGCGTCGCCCTGCTGTTCAACGGCAGCAAGATCTACGACAGAGGCATCCTCACCGGCATCGGCAACTACCTGAGCGGCACCCGGGCGCGCTGGGATCTGTTCCTCGAAGAGGACTTCCTCTGCCGGCTCAAGGGCATCGAGCGCTGGCAGGGCGACGGCATCATCGCCGACTTCGACGACCCGGCGGTGAGCGCCGCCCTGGCCCACAGCGCGCTGCCGGTGGTGGCCGTCGGCGGCTCCTACGCGGCCCCGACCGACTACCCGCCCGGCATCCCCTACGTGGCCACCGACAATGCCGCCCTGGTGCGCCTGGCCTATGACCACCTGATCGAATCCGGGCTGACCCGCTTCGCCTGCTTCAGCCTGCCCGCCGCCGACACCAATCGCTGGGCCGGCGAGCGCGAGGCAGCCTTTGCCGCCCTGCTCCGCCGCGACGGCCTGCCGGTGGAGATCTATCGGGGCCTGGAGACCAGCGCCCCGCTGTGGGATACGGCGGTGGAACAGCTGATCGCTTGGCTGGAAGCCCTGCCCAAGCCGGTGGGCATCCTCGCCGTCACCGACGCCCGGGCGCGGCAACTCCTGCAGGCCTGTTTCACGGCCGGCATCCCGGTGCCGGAACAGGTGGCACTGGTAGGCATCGACAACGATCCGCTGGCGCGCACCCTGACCCGCGTGCCCCTGACCTCGGTGATCCAGGGGACCGAGGCCATCGGCCGGGAAGCGGCGCGACTCCTGCACCAGCGCCTGCACGGCGTCGAACTGGGGGCGCCAAGGGTGCTGATCCCGCCGGAGGGCATCAACGTCCAGGCCTCCAGTCGCCACCAGCCGGTGCGGCATCCCCAGGTGATGCGCGCCCTGCACTTCATCCGCCAGTACGCCTGCCAGGGCATCAAGACCGAGCAGGTGGCCAGCTATGTCGGCATCTCCCGCTCGGCCCTGGAGACGTCCTTTCGCCGCGAACTAGGGCGCAGCGTCCACGACGAGATTCTCGGCTTCAAGCTGGCCGCTGCGGCCGTGGCGCTGCAGGAAGAGGCCCCGAGTCTGGCCGAGGTCGCCCGGCGTTGCGGTTTCACCTCGGCGCAGTACCTGCACGCGGTGTTTCGCCGGGAGTTCGGCTGTACCCCGCGGCAGTACCAGTCGAATCCCAAACCCCTGGCGAGCGCCCATGAAAAAGCCCGTCCGGAGACGGGCTTTCAGGTAACTACCGCGGCTTATTTGCCGACGGTCTGACCCAGGAACCAGGCGCGTTCTTCGGCCTGGTCGATCCACTCTTCCAGCAGGCTGGTGGTGGAGACGTCATTGGCGTCGTCGGTCAGGGTGTGGGTGGTACGCATGTAGGCGGCCAGCGACTGGTTGTCGTCGTGCAGCTCGGTCAGCATCTGGTCCGCCGACAGATCGGTGGCATCGCTGCTGGCCAGGCGCTTGAGTTGCACCATCTGCTCCAGGGAGCGCACGGTGGGCTGGCCGATCTTGCGAGCGCGCTCGGCGATCAGGTCGGTTATGCCGTACAGCTGGGTAGCCTGCTCGTCCAGCAGCAGGTGGTAGTCGCGGAAGTGCGAGCCCTTCATGTGCCAGTGGTAGTTCTTGGTCTTGATGTACAGCGCGAAGACATCGGACAGCAGCACGGCCAGGGCTTCACCTACGGCCTGCTGGTTCTGCAGGGTGGCGTCTTCGCCCTGATGGGCCTTCTGCTTGACGCTGGAAACGGTCTTGAGTTCTTGCTTGGCATTGGCAACGGCCATGAGAGATCTCCTGTCAGGACGTGAAGAGAAAGAGGGGTTCGCCTGGTTGGCGCGAACATCAACGTCTGCAGAAATCGACCGCACCAGACGAAAAATCGTTCATCGAATTTGCATATCGCCACCATGGGCATGACGAATGGTTGCCCCTGTTGCGACTGCGTTTCATTGCCCGCCCCAGAGGCCTTCTCCTGCCACGGCCGTTGCGCTTGTAGCTACTTCTGTAGGTAAAACCGTTTGTCTACTTTGCCGCCAAACCGACGCCGCGCGAGAACTGCTGCTCATTGCGCCCGGTCACCTAAAAGGCAAGGCACACGAACGGTCGCCGAGAACTCTCTGCCGGCCACGACAAGGTTCTGCACACAGGTACCCGCGCATGACGACGCCCCTCAATCCCGCTCAGGGACAACCCTCGCAGACCAAGGACGGTGCTACGGCAGAGGCCCATCTGCACGACCTCAAGGAGGTCGCCCGAGACACGGTGCAGGATGCCAAACAGGAAGGTGCTGCCCAGTACGAACACTATCGGGACACCGCTGCCGACCAGCTCGGTGCCCTTGCACAAAGCGCCCAGGCGG
>Ga0105251_10001599_pt1 | contig 19319 bp, 12 predicted proteins | sample KBSS64metaG_FD_80424 | JGI IMG/M metagenome (GOLD analysis project Ga0105251, IMG submission 80424) | Switchgrass rhizosphere microbial communities from Kellogg Biological Station, Michigan, USA - KBS S6-4 metaG | ecosystem: Host-associated > Plants > Roots > Rhizosphere > Soil | place...
TCGAGACCGAAGCCGCCGCCAGCGAGCCGACGTCGGGCGTGGTCGCACCGATGGCAGTGGCGGGGAGCGACGCGGTGCCGCTGCAGGCGGCGGCAGCCGAAGGCGTCAACCCGCAGAACCTGGAAACCATCCAGGTGACCGGCAGCTACAGCCGCAGCCTGGAACAGGCGGTGGACCTCAAGCGCACCAACATCGGCTTCTCCGATTCGATCGTCGCCACCGACGTCGCGGACTTTCCCGAGCAGAACCTGGCCGAAGCGCTGCAGCGCGTTCCCGGCGTGACCATCGAACGCAGCAAGGGCCTGGGCACCAAGGTCAACGTGCGCGGGTTGCCATCCGAGTACACCCATGTGTCGATCAACGACCTGGCCACCGCCTCGGGCAGCGGCGGCCGCGACGTTGAGTTCGACATGTTCGCCTCGGAGATCATCCAGCAGGTCACGGTGCAGAAGTCGCCGACCGCAGCAGACGAAGAAGGTGGCATCGCCGGGTCGGTCAAGATCAGCACGGCCCGCCCGTTCGATTACAGCGAACGCAAGCTGGTGCTGTCGGCCGAAGCGGCGCACAACAGCATTTCCGAGAAGGTCGACCCGCGCTTCGCCTTCCTGGCTGCCGACACCTGGGGCGACTGGGGTGGCCTGGTGTCGTATTCGCAGTCCAAGCGCACCAACCGCACCGACTCCACCTCCGGCATCAACTTTCGTCCGATGTCGCGCTTCCTGAGCGCGTCCGGCACCCGTGGCACCCAGGCCCATGCAGTGCTGGCCCGCGATGCGGGCGTCAACATCCGCAACCGCACCGACACCGATGAAACCAACCTGGTGGTGTTCCAGGACAAGGTCGGCGACCGCGTGTACCTCAACGAGCAGGACAAGTGGGGCGCCACCGCGTCCCTGCAGTACAAGCCCAGCAGTTCCTTCAGCCTGACCTTCGACGCCATGCTCGGCGGCTACGACGCGACCGAGGACGAGTACGACGCAGCGGCGTACTCCGCCTCCAGCCGCAGCACGCTGGACACCATCCACGAATACGATGCCACCACCCTGTCCGAATACGGCATGGTGGTGCTGCGCGATGTCTCCTACACCGCCACCCAGCACGAAATGCTGAGCAAGGAGCGGATCAACAAGACCGACTACAGCCAGTACAGCGTGGCCATGGACTGGAAGGGCCAGGACTGGTACGTGGACGCGATGGCGGGCTACTCGGGCGCGGAGAAGACCTCGGACTACTCCAACCTCAAGCACGTTGCCTATGCGCCGTCGCGGACCCGCTGGACCGGTCGCAGCGGCGAAACCGTGCCGAGCACGCCGGGCGGCTTCGACATGTACAACGCTTCGGACAAGTACCTGTTCGAAGCGTACGAGACCACGCTGGAGAAGGTGGACGACGACAAGTACGCCGCCCAGGTCAACGTGACCCGCATGCTGGACCTGGCGTTCCTGCCGGCAATGCGCGACGTGAAGTTCGGCGCGCGCTACACCGACCGCTCCAAGCAGCGCGAGTACGGCGAACTCAAGATCACCGGTCCTGCCGCGGGCAGCAGCGCCTGGGTGAACACCCGTACCCTGGCCGACAGCCCGCTGCAGTGGATCGGCGACATCGTTCCCGGTGGCGACTACACCATCAAGGATCTGAACTGGCAGCAGGTATCCAACGACTACGCCCGCCGCGCGTTCCGCTACGACGGCTTCTACACCCCCTTCGACGCCGGGCAGTTCTACCAGGTCGACGAGAAGGTGATGAGCGTCTATGCCATGACCGACCTCGCCTTCGACATCGGCCAGGTGCCGGTCAACATCAACGCCGGTGCGCGCTACGTCGACACCCGCGTGACCTCGTTCGGGTACCACCCGATCCAGCGCCCGGATGGCAGCACCGGCTACACCGACACGCCGGTGTCCAAGGACGGCAGCTACGACGACCTGCTGCCGAGCTTCAACATGACCGCCGAACTGGCGCAGGGCCTGCTGCTGCGCGCGGCGGCGTCCAAGGTGATGATGCGCCCGGCGCTGACCGACACCGCCTACAAGCGCACCGCCAGCTGGGGATCGTACCGCTTCACCGACGGCAACCCCGAGCTCAAGCCCACCTATGCCAAGCAATGGGAAGTCGGCCTGGAGAAATACCTGGACAACGGTGCGCTGTTTGCCGCGTCGTACTTCCGAAAGAACATCGACGGGGTGGTGATCAATTCGCTGACCGGCGTGGTCGAGGACGTGGCGGTGTACAACGCCAACGGCACCCTCAACGGCATCTTCGACTTCGACGTCTACCAGCCGGTGAATGCCAAGGGCTCCTACCAGGTCGACGGCGTGGAACTGGTCGCGCAGCTGCCGCTGGGCATGTTCACGCCGGTGCTGGAGGGCTTCGGCGTGAACGCCAACTACACCGTGCTGGACAGCTCGCTCGCCGGTGAATCCGACCTGGGCATCCGCACACCGATGCCGGGCCTCTCCGAGAAGACCTGGAATTTCACCGCGTACTACGAAAACGACCGGTTCGACGCGCGCGTCTCCTACAACCACAAGGACGAGTACGTGGAGTCGATCGGCTATGACATGTACCCGATCTGGCGCGATGCGTACGGACAGATGGATGTTTCGATCGGCTACCGGATCAATGACAACATCAAGATCAGCCTGAAGGGCATCAACCTGACCAACGAAATCACCAGCGGCTACACCATGGATCCGTCTTTCCCGACGATGTATGAAGCCTCGGGCCGCCGCATCAGCCTCGGCCTGCGCGCGGACTTCTGACCATGAACACGCTCCTTCTTCTGGCGCTGCTTGCGGCGCCGGGCACGGCTGTCGTTGCCGACAGCGATCAGGGCCGCGACTGGCAGGCGGGCGACCACCATGTCCACAGCGAGTGGAGCGTGGACTGGGACCACGGCACGTCGCCGCCCACGCCCATCCGGGGCGGCGATTCGTCCTATTCGCGTACCCGCAACGCCCGCCAGGCGCAGCGCTTCGGCCTGCGCTGGATGGTGCATACCGACCATGGCGGTCCTGGCCACTCTGCGGTCACCCGCGATGATGCGTATCCCGCACTGCTGCAGGCGCGACGCGACGTCCCCGGGGTGATCCAGTTCAACGGCATGGAGTTCAACGTGCCCGCCGGCGAGCACGCCTCGTTGATCATTGCGCCAGGGCCGCAGGAAGGCGAGCAGCTGTACGTCACTGAACGTGACTACAGCCGCGGCGAACCACTGCAGGAGGGCGGCCGTGACAGCCAGCAGCACATGCTGGACGCGCTCTCGCACCTGCGCGGACTGCGCCCGCTGCCGCTCATGCTGATCAACCACCCCTCGCGTACCGCGACGGGAGTGGGCGAGTGGGGTGACGTGGAGCCTTCCGAACTGCATGCCTGGCATGCTGCCGCACCCCAGGTGCTGGTCGGCATGGAGGGTGCGCCCGGCCACCAGGCAACCCGTGACGAGCGTGGCCTGTACCGCAACGAGGCCGCGCCGACCTTTGGTGGCTTCGATCAGATGACCACCCGGGTAGGTGGCGTGTGGGACCAGATGCTGGCCGCCGGCACGCGGTTCTGGATCACCGCCAGTTCCGATTCGCACGTCAACCAGCGCGATGGCGGGAGTGACTTCGACCCCGGGGAGTACAGCAAGACCTACGTGTGGGCACGCCGGCAGGCCGATGACATCCTGGAAGGCGTGCGTGCCGGACGCATGTTCGCGGTGACCGGCGATCTGATCGACGCCATGGAGTTCAGCGTGCAGGCGGCCGATGGCAACGGCGGAACGGCACGCATGGGCGACACGCTGCCCCTCCCGGCCGGCACCCCGATGCGGGTCCAGCTGCGGGTACGCACGCCCGCAACGGCGAATGCGGCGGGCCAGCACCCGCGGCTGCGGCAGGTGCAGCTGATCGTGGGCAGCGGCGCCGCGGAAACGCCGAGCATGCAGACCCGTCGGTTCACCGCCAGCGACTGGAAGCAGGATGGGGCGTGGTACGAAGTGACATGGGAGTTGCCCGCTCCGGCCGGTGGCGGTTTCGTGCGCGCACGGGGCAGCAGTACCGACGAGCCCACGCCGCTGGCCGACATCAAGGGCGAAGACCCCTGGCAGGACCTGTGGTTCTACTCGAATCCGGTATTCATCGGTAACCGGTAGGGGCACGGCCCGGCGCGCTGCCCGTGAACGCGGTGGCAGCGCGCCTGCACGATCCGGTCACGTCGACGCGCTGACTCTTTGGGCATTACGTTCCCGGAGCCCGCCATGACGACCCTGACCCTGCACGACCTTGCGAAGAAGATGTCCGGGATCGACTTCACCATGCTGCAGACGTTCGCCGACAACGGCGAGATCGCCGGCCGCCCGATGAGCAACAACGGCGATGTCGATTACGACGGTGACAGCTGGTTCTTTACGCTGGACAGCACCGACATGGTGCGTGAGCTGCAGGCCGAGCCCAAGGTCGCGCTGAGCTTTACCGGCAGCAAGGGCCTGCTCGGCAAACCGCCGCTGTTCGTGTTCGTGCAGGGCAAGGCACGCCTGGTGCGCGACAAGGAAGTGATGCGCGAGCACTGGCAGAAGTCGCTGGAGCGCTGGTTCGAGCAGGGCGTGGACACCCCCAGCCTGGTCCTGATCCACGTGCACGCGCACCGCATCCACTACTGGGACGGCGAAGACCAGGGCGAGATCCAGGTCTGAGGCACGCGGACATGCCCGCCTCCTCCGGGCCGCTGGTCGGCTGCGCAGGCTGGTCCATCCCGGGCCGCTACGCTGACCTGTTCGGCGCAGGCGAGAGCATGCTCGCGCGCTACGCCACCCGGTTCCCGGTGGTGGAGATCAATTCCTCGTTCTACCGCCCGCACAAGCCCGGCACCTACCAGCGCTGGGCGGCCAGCGTGCCGCCGGCGTTCCGTTTCTCGGTCAAGATCCCACGCACGATCTCACACGATTCGGCATTGGTCGGCGTGGGTCCGTTGCTTGACCGCTTCCTCGATGAGTCCAGTGCGCTGGGCACCAAGCTGGGTGGACTGCTGCTGCAGTTGCCACCCTCATTGGCGTTGGACACCCGCCGCGCCTCCAGCTTCTTCCGCGCGCTGCGCAGGCGCAGCGAGGTGCCGCTGGTGTGCGAGCCGCGCCACGCCAGCTGGTTCACCGACGCGGCCGACGCGTTGCTGCTGCGGCACGGCGTCTCCCGGGTGGGAGCCGATCCAGCGCGTGTGCCGGCAGCTGCGCAGCCGGGCGGTGCATCGACATGGCGCTATTGGCGCTGGCACGGCGCGCCGCGCATGTACTACAGCGACTACGACGATGCGGCGTTGGATGCACTGGCTGGACAGGTGATGCATTCGCGTGGACCCCGGTGGGTCATCTTCGACAACACCGCACACGGCTTTGCCGTTGCCAACGCCGCGCGCCTGCAGGAGCGGTTGCATGCCTGAAGGTCCCTCCATCGTGATCCTGCGCGAGGCGGCGGCGAAGTTCCGTGGCAAGAACGTGCGCCGGGCGCTGGGCAACAGCTCCCTGGATCTCGCCCGCATGGAGGGGCGGCGCGTGCTCGCGCTGCGCAGCTGGGGCAAGCATTTCCTGGTCGAGTTCAGCGGTTTCAGCCTGCGCGTGCACATGCTGATGTTCGGCAGCTACCGCATCGACGAACGCAAGCCATCGCCCCCGCGCGTTTCGCTGCAGTTCGACAACGGCGAGCTGAACATCTATGCCTCGTCGCTGAAGTACATCGAAGGAATGCTGGACGAAACCTACGACTGGCGCACCGATGTGATGAACGATGCGTGGGATCCCCGCCTGGCCCGGCGCCGGCTGAAGAAGCAGCCAGACACGCTGATCTGCGATGCACTGCTGGACCAGGAGCTGTTTGCCGGCGTCGGCAACATCATCAAGAACGAAGTGCTGTTCCGTCAGCGGGTGCACCCGGAAAGCACGGTGGGAGCGCTGCCGCCGCGGGTACTCGGCAGGGTCATTGCCGACGCCCGCGCCTACAGCTTCCTGTTCCTGGAATGGAAGCGCACCTTCGAGCTGAAGAAGCACTGGCAGATCCATACCAAGCGGATCTGCCCAACCTGCGGCGGCCCGGTGTCCAAGACCTATCCGGGCAAGACCAAACGGCGCACGTTCTTCTGTCCCAACTGCCAGGTGCGGTACTGAGCGGCAGGCCGATGACGCGGTGACGACACCGCCTGCAGGCCCGATGTCGTAGGCTGCGCCCCATGACCCACCCAACCCCGGCCGCGCCCGCGCGCGAAGCAGTCACCCACGTGCCCACCACGGCAGCGGCGCCGACCCGTTCCATGATCGTGGCCGGTCTCTCCACGGTGGTGGAGTGGTACGACTTCACGCTCTACCTGTACCTGGCCACAGTGTTGTCGCGCGTTTTTTTTGGCGGTGGCGAAAATGCGCTGGTGGCGACCCTGGCTGGGTTTGCGGTGTCCTATCTCATGCGCCCGCTGGGTGCGCTGTGCTTCGGCCACCTGGGCGACCGCTTCGGGCGGCGTTACATGCTGCTCGCGTCGATGGCGCTGATGACCGTGGCGATGCTGGCGACCGCACTGCTGCCCACCTTCGACAGCATCGGGACCACCGCCGGCGTGCTGCTGCTGCTGCTGCGCTGCGTGATGGCCTTTTCGGTGGGCGGCGAGTACACCGGCGTGGTCGCCTACCTGCTGGAGTCGGCACCGCTGCGGCGGCGTGGCCTGGTCACCTCGCTGGCATCGGCCGCCAGCGAGGTGGGCGCCTTGCTGGCGGTAGCACTGTCCGCGTTGACCGTAGCGCTGCTCAGCACCGCGCAGCTTGATGGCTGGGGCTGGCGCATTCCCTTCTTCATCGGTGCGGCCCTGGCCGCCGCGATTCTCCTCGCGCGCTCGACCATGCACGAATCGCCCGAGTTCGAACGCCAGGTGGCCGCCGGCACGGTACCGACCTCGCCGATCCGCGATACCTGGCGCCTCCATCGCGGCGCGGTCGCGCGTACCTTCGCCATCTCCGCGCTGGGCTCGATCACCTATTACGTGGGCATCACCTACGTGCCCGCGTTCCTCGGCTCGGCCAGCGACATCGGCGAATCCAAGGCATTGTGGTTGTCCACCATCGCCGCCGTCGCCGTGATCGGCGTGACCCCGCTGACCGGCGCATTGTCCGACAAGGTCGGGCGCCGACCGGTGCTGATCGGCCTGGCGTTGCTGTCGGCATTGCTGCCGCTGACCATGTTCGGCCTGATGGCCACCGGCGGCGCCGTCCAGATCGCCTTGGCTGCCGTCGTGCTGGCCTGCCTGGCCGGCGGCGTCAGCGCCGTCGCCGCGCCGGCCACCGCCGAACAGTTCCCCGGCGAAGGCCGGCTCAGCGGCCTGGCGCTGGGCGTGACCATGGCCACCGCCTTCTTCGGCGGCGCCACCCCGTTGCTGGCCGAACTGCTCGTACGCCAGACCGGCTGGGCGGCCGCGCCCGGCGCGATGATCGCGGCGGTGGCGCTGTTGGTATTGCCGGTGCTGTGGGGCCTGCAGGAAACGCGCCCCACCGGCACCGCCCCGTAACGCAACGGCACGCACCGCGCAGTACCGCCACGTAGAGCCGGGCTCTGCCCGGCTGCACCGCAAATCAGAACTTCCAGCGCAGGCTCGCGGAAATGAAGCGCGGTTCGCCGTAGTTGTTGTAGTCCAGGTTGGCCCAGTAGGTCTTGTCCATCGCGTTGCGCACGTTGAGCGATGCCGTCCAGCTGTCGTTGATGTCGTAGTTGGCGTGCAGGTTGACCAGCATGTAGGCCGGCTGCTTCACGGTACGGGTGCCGCCCAGCGGGTAGGGGATGTTGTAGCCCTCCACTTCGCTCTGCCAGGAGAAGCCACCGCCCACGGTCAGCCTGTCCAGCACACCGGGCAGGCGCACGCTGGTGTTGAGCTGGAGCAGGTCTTCCGGCGGATTGGCATACAGCAGGTCGGTGGCGGCGCGGGTGACCTTGACGTGGGTGAAGCCGGCATTGACCGTCCAGCCCGGCATCACTTCGCCGTTGATGTCCATTTCCCAGCCACGGGCCTTGGTGCCGTTGACGCCGATATAGGCCGAGCTGCCATCGCTCAGGCTGCCGTCGGGCACGCTCATGTCGCGCACGGCGTAGTTGTCCTGTTTGGCTTCGAACACGGCCGCGTTGGCGGTGAGGCGGCCGTCGAACCACTGCGTTTTCAGACCGGCCTCCAGGTTGGACCCCTGCACCGGGGCCAGCAGGTTTTCGTTGCGGTCCTTGTAGTTCTGCGGGTTGAAGATTTCGGTGTAGCTGGCGTAGGCCGAGACGTTGGGCGTGATGTCGTACACCAGGCCCACATAGGGGGTGACTTCGTCGCTGACCTTGTAGGCGCCGCTGGTGGCGGTATAGGCGCCGGCGGCGTTGTAGGCGCGCGTCAGCGTTTCCCAGCGGCTCAGGCGCGCGCCGGCGATCAGCGAGAGCGGGTCGGCCAGGCGCAGGCGGGTGGCCAGGTAGAAGCCACTCTGGGTGGTGTGGGCGACGCGGCGGGCACCGGTGCGGGTGTAGGTGACTTTGGAGATGTCGCCGTTCCAGGTGTACACGTTGGGAATGTAATAGCAGCGTTCGCTGCCGCAGCGTGCCCAGTCGGCGGGGTAGTTCAGGGCGAGGGTGTTGGTGGTGCCTTCAAGGTCGGACCACTGCGCGCCGACGGTGAGGTCGTGTTCGCGGCCGAACAGCGGGAAGGTGCCGCTCAGGTAGGCGTCGACGTTGCGGCGGGTATCTTCGGAGTCGCCGGCGGCGGTGCGCAGGTAGATGCCGGCGCCGGTCACCGGGTCGGGGTTGCCGGTGCCGTACAGGCGCATGTTCTGCACGTTGCCGCGGGTGTAGGCGGTATTGATCTTCAGCAGCCAGTTTTCGCCGAAGCGCTGTTCGAGGTTGGCGAAGGCGGTGCTGGTTTCGCGCTGCCAGTAACTCCACGTTGGCGAGAGGTTGGTTTCGCGTGGCAGGTGCACGAAGTTGCCCTGGTTGTCGAAGAACGGCACGGTGCCCCAGGTGGAGCCGACCGGGTTGTTGTCCTGGGTCTGGTAGCCGACGGTGACGGTGGTGCTGTCGGTGAGGTCGCCTTCGAGGACGGCCATGCCGGCCATCTTGTTTTCCCTGTAGCGGTCGTAATACAGCTCGCGGTCGGTGTAGGCGGCAACCACGCGGCTGCGGAAGCGGCCGTCGGCGGTCAGCGGGGCATTGACGTCGGCTTCCATGCGGCGGAAGTCCCAGCTGCCGGCGCTGACGGCGAACGAGGCGTCGAAGTCCTTGCCGGGGCGCTTGCGCAGCAGGTTGACCGTGGCCGAGGGAATGCCAGCACCGCTGAGCAGGCCGTTGGCGCCGCGGATGACTTCGATGCGGTCGTAGAAGGCGGTGTCGTATTCCTGGTTGGTGGAGCCGCTGTAGGTGGGAATGCCGTCGACCTGGAAGTCGGTGATGGCGAAGCCACGTGCGTAGTAGAGCGGGCGCTGGGTGTCGTAGAAGGAGACGCTGACGCCGGTGACGTTGCGCAGCACGTCATTGATGGAGAACAGGGCCTCGTCCTGCAGGCGCTGCAGTCCGACCACGGTGGACGACTGCGGGGTTTCCTGCAGGCTGATCGGCAGGCGGGTGGTGCTGGAGGGGGCACGCTGGGTACTGACCACGTTCACCTGGTCCAGGGTCTTGGCGTCGGCGGCCGCTTCGGTTTTGGCCAGGGCGGGCGACGGGGCCAGCGACAGGGCGGAAAGCAGGGCAAGGGCAAGCGGAGCGCGACGGACAGGGCGGGCGGGGAGGGAACGGAAGGACATTTGCGGTCTCAGCGGCAGTGGGGGTGCACAACGGGACGCAAATGTAAATCGTTCGCATTATAATTACAATAAATCAACGGCGCGGCCAGGCAAAAGAAAACCGGCCATCGGCCGGTTTTCGTAGAGCGGGGCGCTGCCTCGCTGCGGTCACGCCTGGCGCTTACAACGCCTGCAGCTCCTCATCCTTGTTGCGCGTTTCGGTCGGCTTTGCCGCCGGCGGCGGGGTCAGCATCACCGCCGGGCTGGTCCCCACCGGCACGTCCAGGTACGGCAGGTGCAGGGCGTCGCTGGTCTGGCGCCGGATCTCGTTGGTCAGGGCGGCGCTGTCGTTGAGCTTGCGCCCGTACGACGGCACGATCTCGCGCAGGCGGGCTTCCCAGCCGGCGGCCATCTGTGCGGGGAACGCCTTTTTCAGCAGGTCGAGCATGATCGGCGGGGACGTCGACGCGCCCGGGGACGCGCCCAGCAGGGCGGCCAGGGTGTGGTCCTGGTCCGTCACGATCTCGGTACCGAACTGCAGCACGGCACCCTTTTCGGGATCACGTTTGATGATCTGCACGCGCTGGCCGGCGGTGACCAGCTTCCAGTCTTCGCGCTTGGCATTGGGGAAGTACTTGACCAGTTCGGCCTGGCGGTCGTCGTCGTTGAGCCGGGCCTGGCCCATCAGGTACTTGACCAGGTCCAGGTTCTCCAGGCCGACGTCGAGCATGCCGACCACGTTGTTGTGGTTGACCGACGAATACAGGTCGAACCACGAGCCGTGCTTGAGGAACTTGGTGCTGTACAGCGCGAACGGGCCGAACAGGACCACCGGCTTGCCGTCGAGCTTGCGCGCGTCCAGGTGCGGCACCGACATCGGCGGCGAGCCGGTTTCGGCCATGCCGTAAGCCTTCACGCTGTGGCGGCCGGCGATCGCCGGGGACTGAAAGGCAAGGAACTGGCCACCGACCGGGAACCCGGCGTAGTTCTTCGATTCCGGAATGCCGGAGAGCTGCAGCAGCTTGAGCGCGGCGCCGCCGGCGCCGATGAACACGAAGCGCGACTTGAGGGTGGATTCGGTGCCGGCCTTGAGATCCTTGACGGTGACGTTCCAGCTCTTGTCGTCGTTCTGGCGCAGGGCGCGGACTTCGTGCTCCAGGTGCAGGCTGAAGTTCGGGTTGCGCTGCAGACCGGCGGTCAGCTGGCGGGTGATGACGCCGAAGTTGACGTCGGTGCCGAGCGGCATCCAGGTCGCGGCCACTTTCTGGGCAGGGTCGCGGCCTTCCATCAGCAGCGGTGCCCAGGCCTTGATCTGCGCGGGGTCTTCGGAATACTGCATGCCGTAGAACAGCGGGTTCTTGACCAGAGCCTGCTGGCGCTTGTGCAGGTACGCAATGTTGTCATCGCCCCATACGAAGCTCATGTGCGGGGTGGGGTTGATGAAGTCCGAGGGCTGGCTGAGGCGGCCTTCCTTCACCTGGTGCGACCAGAACTGGCGGGAGATCTCGAACTGCTCGGCAATGCCGACCGCACGCTTGGTCTCGATGCTGCCATCGGGCAGTTCGGGGGTGTAGTTGAGCTCGGCGAAGGCCGAGTGGCCGGTGCCGGCGTTGTTCCAGCCGTCCGAGCTTTCCAGGGCGACGCCGTCGAGGCGCTCGAACACCTGGATGTTCCAGTCCGGCTGCAGTTCCTGCAGGAACGTGGCCAGGGTGATGCTCATGATGCCGCCGCCGACCAGCACCACATCGACCGGCTTGTCGTTGCTGGCGGCCGGGACCGAACGCTGGTGGAGCGGCCAGTACAGGAAGATGGCCGCTGCGATCAGCAGCAGCGCGAACAGGGCAAGGACGGTCTTTGCAACCGTCCTGCGGCGCCGGCCCTTGGCCGCGCGCGCGTCGGAACGGTGCTGAGCAGCGTCCGACGTCGTTCCAGACGTGTTCGTCATGGGGTTTCTCTTCGATGTGGAGATGGGGGCAGGATGACGACGCTTCGGGGAAGAAACGTGAAGAAACAATCGCTTGGCGCATCCAGAACACGATTCTAGCCGTTTCAGGTACGGTTTTGGTGCAACGCAGCATCCGGTCGCTGTGCCAAGCCGGGTCAGTCGCTTGCCACGGTGAAGTACTCGGCCAGGAAATAGCCGCACTGGTAAAGCAGCGCGAATGCGGCCAGGCCCAGGTGCCAGTGTCGGGATCGGCTGGCCATGCCGATCCCGGCGATGACCAGCAGGATGCCGGTGTGGACCAGGTAGGCCTCGCCGAGCAACTGCCAGCGGCTGTGGCCCTTGATCGCGGTGTCACCGAGGTCCAGCAGGGTCACCAGGGCGAGCATCCCGAAAAAGCCGGCGCGCCGCTGCAGCAGGTACTGCTCGTAACTGCCGTACTCGCGCAGGTCGTCGGGGAACAGCAGCACGCACAGCATGTACCAGCTGGCGCAGTACGCGATCACGAACAGGTACAGCCCGAAGGTCCACTCGCGCACGCCGGCCAGGCGGAATTCCCACCACCAGAAGGTCACCACCGAGACCAGCATCCACAGCACCCAGCACAGGTGGATGGCCGACCAGCCGCCGCGCCGGGCGGGATGCTCGATGATCGAGGCCAGGCCCTTGACCAGGGTGGTGATGCTCAGCCCGAGGATGATGCTGAGCACCACCCGGATATGCAGGTAGACCGGATCCGATTCCATCGCCGCTGCCCCCGGAAGGATGCCGTCAGCCTGCACGATCCCGGGTCGAGGCGCTACCGGCGCTTGCGCACCAGCGTGGACGAGGCCTCCAGTACGGCGCGGGTCAGCAGCGCCATGGTCTGCACGTCGCCCTTCCAGTGCTGCCAGTACAGCGGCACGTCTTCCCAGGCGCGCGGTTTCATCAGCACCAGCCGGCCCGCCTCCAGGTGCCGTTTGACCAGCGGCAGGGGGTTCATGGTCCAGCCCAGCCCGCCCAGGTTGGCCTGCACGAAGGCGCGGGTGGAGGGAATCCACCAGGTGGGCGCGGTCATCGGCAGGTCTTCGCCGGCCAGCCTGCGGGCAAAACGCGCCTGCATGTCGTCCTTGCGGTTGAACACCAGCACCGGCGCCTGCGCCAGCGACTGCGCAGTGACCCCCTTGGCGAAATAGCGCGCGTGGAAGGCCGGGGTGCAGGTGGCGGCGTAGCGGATGCTGCCCAGCGCATGGATCTGGCACCCCTGGACCGGCTCGTCCAGCGTGGTCACCGCGCCCAGCACCGCGCCCTGGCGCAGCAGCGCCACGGTGTGGTCCTGGTCTTCCAGGCGCAGGTCCAGGGTGGTGCCGGTCTGCTCGGAGAACCGCAGCGCGGCATCGGTGAACCACGTCTCCAGACTGTCGTGGTTGACCGCAACGGGAATGCTGGCGTGGGGCAGGTCCTCATCGGCGATGCCCATCCGGTGCAGGGCATCGTGTTCCAGCAGCGCGGTCTGCTCGGCCAGCTGCACCAGCACCTGGCCCTCCGGTGTGGCCACGGCCGGCGACGCGCGTTTCACCAGCAGCCTGCCGACCCGGTCTTCGAGCGCCTTGACGCGTTGTGACACGGCCGAGGCGGTCACATTGAGCGACTGCGCGGCACGCTCGAAGCTGCCCTCGCGGATCACCGCAGCCAAGGCCCTGAGCTGGGCATGGTCGATGCGCATCGTCTTAAGTTCCGCTAAGGATGGTTAAGTAAGTTTAGCTCTACTTTTCCATGTTGCGGCGCGACAATACGCGCCATCCGGTGCTGTACGCCTTGGCGAGGCACCGCCCCCCCGCAAGACAGGTGGCAACCCATGTTCTCCTTCATTTCCGGCGGCCCCGGTCTGGCCGCGTGGTTCAGTGGCGCCGCTGCCGGCATCGGCCTGTTCGCCGTGGTCGGTGCGCAGAGCGCCTTCATCCTGCGCCAGGGCATCCTGCGCAAGCACATCGTGCCGGTCGTGGCGACCTGTGCGGCGATCGATGCGGTCTTCGTCTTCGCCAGCGTGGCAGGGCTCAACACCCTCACCCGCGCACTGCCGTGGCTGACCACCGTGGTGCTGTGGGGCGGTGTCGCCTTCCTGGCCTGGTATGCGTGGCAGTCGGCGCGCCGCGCGCTGGCCGGCACCGGTGGCATGCAGATGGACGACAGCGACAACAGTTCGCGCCGTGCCGTGCTTACCGCTGCGGTCGGCTTTTCGCTGATCAACCCGCATTTCTGGCTGGACATGATGGTGATCGGTTCGATCGCCGACAACTTCGGCAATGCACGCATGGCCTTCGCCGCCGGCGTGGTTACCGCCAGCTGCCTGTGGCTCACCGCGCAGGGTCTGGGCGCGCGCCTGCTGGCGCCGCTGTTCACCAAACCCGGAACCTGGCGGATCCTCGACGGCACCATCGCCGTGATCCTCTCCATCCTGGCCCTGAGCCTGGCGTTCCGCGGCGTGCATTGATCTCTCTCTCCAAGGGCATCGCGCTGAACGTCCCGCAGGACTCCGGTCCTGCGGGTTTTTTTTGGCGACCGCGCCGGCGACATGGTCATTTCCGACACGCATTGGCGGTACTGGTCAGTCCCGAGGTGATCTGTCTACACTCCGCCTTCACGGACAGGGTGTCCGGACCCAGGGGGAAGGATGAAGTACTCGAAGTGGGCGGCGCTGGCCGTCGTGGCAATGCTGTGCGGGACGGTCGGGCAGGCCCTTGCGGCCGACGTGAACCTGGACCAGTACCTCAAGCGCGACACCTTCAACGACATCAAGCTGTCGCCGGGCGGGCAGTACTACGCCGCAACCGTGCCGATGGAAGACCGGACCGCACTGGCCATCCTGGCCCGCAAGGACGGCAAGGTCGTGGCGTCGTTCGTGCCGCCGCGCAACAATCACGCCAGCAGCTTCTACTGGGTCAGCGATGACCGCGTGCTGATCGGCCTGTCCGAAAAGTTCGGCTCGCTGGACAAGCCCCAGCTGACCGGCGAGCTGTACGCGCTGAGCGCGAAGAGCGGACGTGGCGAACTGCTGGTCGGCTACCGTGTCGAGGGCAATGGACCGGGCACGCGCATCCAGCCCAAGAAGGTCGAAGCGGTGGCCGCGTTCCTGATCGATTCGATGCCGCAGGAAGAGCGCAACGTGCTGGTGGCGGTGTGGCCGTTCTCCAGTGACCCGTTCACCCGTGTCGACCGCCTGGATGTCACCAGCGGCCGGCGCCAGACCGTTGCGCGTTCGCCGGTCCGCAATGCCGATTTCGTCAGCGATCCCAGCGGGCAGATCCGCTTCGCCCACGGCGCGGGCACCGACAACGTCAACAAGCTCTACTACCGCGACGCGACCGGCGATGCGTGGAAGCTGGTCAACGACGAGGCTGTGACCAGCCGCATCGAAACCGCGCTGGGGTTCTCCGAAGACGGCAGCACCGCGTACCTGCAGGTGCAGCAGAACGACGGCCCGGATGCGATCGTGAGCTGGGACCCGGTTACCGACAAACGCGCCACGCTGCTGCGCGACCCGGTGGTCGATCCGGAGGAACTGCTGTACCGGCCGGGCACCCGGGTTCCGGTCGGCGCGCTGTATCGGGGAGACAAGCCGCGCACCCGTTTCTTCGACGAGGCATCGGCCGACGCCCGGCTGTATCGCAGCCTGGAAGCCGCGTTTGCCGGCGAAGCAGTGCTGATCACCTCCAGTACGCGCGACGGCCGCGAGGTGCTGGTGCAGACCTGGTCGGGCCGCAACCCCGGCGACTTCTACATCTTCGACACCGTGGCCAAGTCGGCCGACCACCTGATCAGCCGCAGCGAGTGGGTCGACCCCGCGCGCAGCGCCAAGGTGACCCCGTTCGCCTTCAAGGCCCGCGATGGCATGGAGCTGCACGGCTACCTGACCGCGCCGGCAACCGCCGGTACTGCCAGGCTGCCGATGGTGGTGATGCCGCACGGCGGCCCGTTCGGGGTGTACGACGACGGGAGCTACGACACCGAAGCGCAGATGCTGGCCGATGCCGGTTATGCCGTGCTGCAGGTGAATTTCCGTGGCTCGGGCAATTTCGGCCGGGCCTACCGCAGCGCGGGCGCCCGGCAATGGGGCGGCGCGATGCAGGATGACGTCACCGACGCCACCCGTTGGGCGATCGCCCAGGGCCACGCCGACCCGACGCGGATCTGCATCTATGGTGCCAGCTACGGCGCGTACGCCGCTTTGGTCGGGGCGGCCCGCGAGCCGGGGCTGTACCGCTGCGCCGCCGGCTATGTCGGGGTCTACGACCTGCCGATGATGCACACCACCGGCGACGTGCAGCGCACCGGTTCGGGCAGCACGTACCTGAAGGAATGGCTCGGCAGCCCGAAGGACGTGGCCGACGTCTCGCCGGTCAACTTCGCCGACAAGATCAAGGCGCCGGTGTTCCTCGCCGCCGGTGGTGAGGACGAGCGTGCCCCGATCCAGCACACCAGACGCATGGAAGCGGCGCTGCAGAAGGCAGGCGTGCCCGTGGAATCGCTGTATTACCCCACCGAGGGGCATGGCTTCTACACCGACGCGCATCGCCGTGAGTACTACGGCAAGCTGCTGGCGTTCCTGTCGCGCAGCCTGGGCGGCAAGGGCGCGGGTGCGGCAGCCCCGGCAACGCCCTGACCACGGCGCCATTGCAGCGGAATGGCGGCACCTTCGGGTGCCGCTTTTCGTTTCGGCCATTACCTGTCTAGAATCGGCCACCCGGACAGGGGGTCCGGACCAGGGGGAAGGATGCGCAAGACATGGGTGGCTGCGCTGCTTGGCGCGGGCTGTGCGTTGCTGTCGCCGGGTGCGGGTGCGGTCGATCTGGACCCGTTCCTGCGCGAGGATTCGTTCAACACCATCAAGATTTCGCCGGACGGCACCTATGTGGCCGCCACGGTGCCGCTCGAAGATGCCACCGCCGTGGCCATCCTGCGCAGCGATGACATGACCCTGGTCGGCACGTTCAAGCCGCCCCGCTACAACCACGCCGACACGTTCGACTGGGTCAGCGACAAGCGCCTGCTGATCGGGCTGGCGCAGAAGGCGGGCCGGCTGGACCGCCCGCAGGCGACCGGCGAGCTGTACGGCATCAACGCCGATGGCAAGGCCGGCGATCTGCTGGTCGGGTACCGGGTGGGCGGTTTCAATGAAGGTCAGATCGCCGCCTTCCTTACCGATGAGCTGGCCACCGACGACCGCAATGTGCTGATCGCGGTTTGGCCGTTCGCCGAGAATCCCTACACCCGCATCGAGCGCATGGACGCGGTCACCGGGCGGCGCCTGATCGTGGCGCGTTCGCCGGTCCAGAATGCAAGCTTCACCACCGACAACACCGGCGAGGTGCGGTTCGCGCTGGGGTCGAGTTCGGACAACGTCAACAAGCTTTACTACCGTGCCCAGCGCGGCCAGGACTGGACGCTGATCAACGATGAGTCGCTCAGCCATCGTGTCGAACAGGCGATCGGGTTCTCTGCCGACGGCACCCTCGCATACCTGTGGGTGGAGCAGCCGGATGGGCCCGATGCCATCTTCAGCTGGAACCCGCAGACCAACGAACGACGGCAACTGCTGCGTGACCCGATCGTGGATCCCGGCCGGGTGATCTACCAGCCTGGCACCCGCGTGCCGGTGGGGGCACTGTTCTACGGTGAGGTGCCACGCGCGCGTTTCTTCGACGACACCTCCAGCACCGCGCGCCTGTATCGCAGCCTGCAGGCGGCATTGAGAAGCCCGGTCTACATCACCTCCAGTACCCGCGACGGGCGCACGGTACTGGTGCAGACCTGGTCGGGCAGCAACCCGGGCGATTTCTACCGGTACGACACCGTGGAGAAAAAGGCGTCCCTGCTGGCCAGCCGCAGCAGCTGGATCGATCCGTCCAAAAGCGCGGAAGTGCGCCCGGTAGCGCTCACCGCGCGCGATGGCCTGGCGCTGCATGGTTTCCTGACCCTTCCCAACGGCCGCAAGGCGAACAGGTTGCCGCTGGTGGTGATGCCGCACGGTGGCCCGATCGGTGTGTTCGATGCGGGCGGTTACGAGAACGAAACCCAGCTGCTGGCCGCAGCGGGTTACGCGGTGCTGCAGATCAATTTCCGCGGCTCGTCCAACTACGGGCGCGCCCATACTGCGGCCGGCAAGCGCCAGTGGGGCCTGCGCATGCAGGACGACGTGACCGATGCAACGCGCTGGGCGATCGAGCAGGGCATCGCGGATGAAAAACGCATCTGCATCTACGGCGCCAGCTACGGCGCGTATGCCGCGCTGATGGGTACCGTGCGTGAGCCGGGGTTGTACCAGTGCGCGGCCGGTTACGTGGGCATCTACGATCTGCCGTTGATGTTCGAGCGCGGGGACATCCAGAGCGACCGTTCCGGGATGACCTACCTGCGCGAATGGCTCGGCCCGGTTGAGGAACTGCCCCAACGCTCGCCGGCCAACCTGGCAGACCAGGTGCGGGTGCCGGTGTTCCTGGCAGCCGGGGGCGAGGACAAACGCGCGCCCATACAGCACACCAAAAAGATGGAAGCCGCATTGCGGCGCGCGGGCACCCCGGTCGAAAGCCTGTACTACAAGACCGAGGGCCACGGGTTCTACACCCCGGCGCACCAGCGCGAGTACTACACGAAGCTGCTCGCGTTCCTGTCGCGCAGCCTGGGCGGGGAGACCGCCACTGCGGCAACGCCCGCGCAACCCTGACCGGTTGCGCGGCGGTTACTTGACCCCGTGCATCATCCGCTTCAGCAGTGGCGAGCCGGCGAACGCAACGGCGGCACAGCCCAGCCCGATCCACATCAGCAACCAGAACAGGTGTTCGTAGCTGGCGGCGGCACTGGCGATGTTCATGGTTTCGCCTTCGGGCACTTCGATCGCGGCGAGCTTGCCGAACAGGGCAGCAAGCGTTTCGGAGAATGCGGTGGCCAGGAACCAGGTGCCCATCATCAGGCTGACCACGCGCGGCGCGGCCAACTGGGTCACGGCCGAAAGGCCCACCGGCGACAGGCACATTTCACCGATTTCCAGCACGAGGTAGGCCAGTACCAGCCACCACACGCTGGCCATCTGGCCGGTCGCGCCGACCTGCTGGGCCGCCAGCGCGAGCGGGATGAAGGAGAGCGCGGCAAAGACCAGGCCGAGCGAGGATTTGACCGGCTTGGAAGGATCCAGGCGGCGCTTGTCCAGCCACGCCCACAGCACCGCGAACAACGGAGCGAGCACGACCAGGAACAGGCCGCCCAGGTACGTGAGGGAGCCGGCGGTCTGCGGAATCACCAGGCAGTCGCGGATCAGCAGCACCAGCATCAGCGCCACGATCGCGATGAACAGGGTGCGCGGCGCGGACGAACCGGGGCGGCGTTCGGACAGGCGTGCGGCGACCACGAAACCGAGCGGTGCCAGCAGCAGCGAGGCGATCGACCACGGGATCGGGGTGCCGCCCTGGATCACCAGCGACGGGACCAGGTCCTTGGTGAGCATGCGGTCGGTGAAGGTGACCCAGGAACCGTAGGTCTGCTCGTACAGGGTGAAGAACACCAGCGCCATGAAGATCAGCGCCATCAGCGCGATCATCTGCTGGCGTTGTACGGGAGTGCAGCGGGTGCCGGTGAACCAGGCGAACCAGA
>Ga0105251_10001600_pt1 | contig 19308 bp, 11 predicted proteins | sample KBSS64metaG_FD_80424 | JGI IMG/M metagenome (GOLD analysis project Ga0105251, IMG submission 80424) | Switchgrass rhizosphere microbial communities from Kellogg Biological Station, Michigan, USA - KBS S6-4 metaG | ecosystem: Host-associated > Plants > Roots > Rhizosphere > Soil | place...
ATCGGGTATACTCCCGCTCTTTAAATCGCAGCCCAAGAAACAGGTGAATTTCGTGAGCCAGCCTACGCCAGCCGTGCGTACCTTCCAAGACTTGATCCTCGCCCTCCAGCAATACTGGGCCGAACAAGGTTGCGTGGTACTTCAGCCCTACGATATGGAAGTAGGCGCCGGCACTTTCCACACTGCCACGTTTCTGCGCGCCGTCGGCCCGGAAACCTGGAACGCCGCTTACGTACAGCCCAGTCGCCGCCCGACTGACGGCCGCTACGGCGAAAACCCGAACCGTTTGCAGCACTACTATCAGTTCCAGGTCATCCTGAAACCGAACCCGGAGAACTTCCAGGAACTGTACCTGGGCTCGCTCAAGCGCATCGGTCTGGATCCATTGGTTCACGACGTACGCTTCGTCGAAGACAACTGGGAGTCGCCGACTCTGGGCGCCTGGGGCCTAGGCTGGGAAATCTGGCTCAACGGCATGGAAGTCTCGCAGTTCACCTACTTCCAGCAAGTGGGCGGCCTGGAGTGCTATCCGGTTACCGGCGAAATCACCTACGGCCTCGAGCGCCTGGCGATGTACCAGCAGGGCGTGGACTCGGTCTACGACCTGGTCTGGGCTGACGGCCCGTTCGGCAAAGTGACCTACGGCGATGTGTTCCACCAGAACGAAGTGGAGCAGTCGACCTACAACTTCGAACACGCCAACGTCGAGAAGCTGTTCGAATTTTTCGACTTCTATGAAAGCGAAGCCGCACGCCTGATCGAACTCGAGTTGCCATTGCCGGGCTATGAAATGGTCCTCAAGGCCTCGCACACTTTTAACCTGCTGGATGCCCGCCGCGCGATCTCGGTGACTGCCCGTCAGCAGTACATCCTGCGCGTACGTACGTTGGCCCGTTCGGTGGCTCAGGCTTACCTGCAGGCCCGGGCCAAGCTTGGCTTCCCGATGGCTCCACCTGATTTACGCGATGAAGTGTTGGCTAAGCTGGAGGCTGCGCAATGAGTGCTCAAGATTGCCTGGTTGAATTGGGCACCGAAGAACTGCCACCGAAAACCCTCAGCAGCCTGGCCGATGCGTTCCTGGCCGGTATCGAGAAAGGCCTGCAGAGCGCCGGCCTGACTTACAGCGCCAAGCAGGTGTATGCCGCGCCGCGCCGTCTGGCGGTCCTGATCACCGATCTGGCCACGCAACAGCCGGACCGCAGCGTCAATCTGGACGGCCCGCCGCGTCAGGCTGCTTTTGATGCCGAAGGCAACCCGACCCAGGCCGCCCTGGGCTTTGCCAAGAAGTGCGGCGTCGAGCTGAGCGAAATCGATCAGAGCGGCCCAAAGCTGCGCTACACCCAGAGCATCGCGGGCAAGCCAACCGCCAGCCTGCTGCCGACCATCGTTGAAGATTCGCTGAACGACCTGCCAATCGCCAAGCGCATGCGCTGGGCCGCGCGCAAGGAAGAGTTCGTGCGTCCGACCCAATGGCTGGTGATGCTGCTCGGTGACCAGGTGATCGATTGTACGATCCTGGCCCAGACCGCTGGCCGCGACTCCCGTGGTCACCGCTTCCACCATCCGGAAGATGTACGCATCTCTTCGCCGGCCGGTTACCTCAACGACCTGCGTAACGCGTACGTGCTGGCCGACTTCAACGAGCGCCGCCAACTGATCAGCAAACGCGTCGAAGAACTGGCGACCCAACACGAAGGCACCGCCATCGTGCCGCCGGAGTTGCTCGACGAGGTAACCGGTCTGGTCGAATGGCCAGTCCCGCTGGTGTGCTCGTTCGAGGAGCGTTTCCTCGACGTACCGCAGGAAGCCCTGATCACCACCATGCAGGACAACCAGAAGTATTTCTGCCTGCTGGATGCCGAAGGCAAGCTGCTGCCGCGCTTCATCACCGTGGCCAACATCGAAAGCAAGGACCCGAGCCAGATCGTTCTAGGCAACGAGAAAGTCGTTCGCCCACGCCTGACCGACGCCGAGTTCTTCTTCAAGCAGGACAAGAAACAGAAGCTGGAAACCTTCAACGAGCGCCTGAAGAACGTGGTGTTCCAGGCTCAGTTGGGCAGCGTCTACGACAAAGCCGAGCGGGTTTCCAGACTGGCGGCCTACATTGCCCCACGCATCGGTGGCGACGCTCAGCGCGCAGCCCGTGCCGGCCTGCTGTGCAAATGCGACCTGGCGACCGAAATGGTCGGTGAATTCCCGGAAATGCAGGGTATCGCCGGTTTCTACTACGCCAAGGCTGACGGCGAGGCGGAAGATGTCGCCCTGGCCCTCAACGAGCAGTACATGCCTCGCGGTGCCGGCGCTGAACTGCCGACCACCTTGACCGGTGCTGCCGTCGCTATCGCCGACAAGCTCGATACCCTCGTCGGTATCTTCGGCATCGGCATGCTGCCCACCGGCAGCAAGGATCCCTACGCCCTGCGTCGCGCGGCACTGGGTATCCTGCGCATCCTGATCGACAAGCAGCTGGATCTGGACCTGATCCAGGCAGTGAACTTCGCGGTCACGCAGTTCGGGGCCAAGGTCAAGGCTGCCGGTCTGGCCGACCAGGTGTTGGAATTCATCTTCGACCGCCTGCGTGCGCGTTACGAAGACGAAGGCGTGGAAGTGGCGGTGTACCTGTCGGTTCGCGCGTTGAAGCCGGGCTCTGCGCTCGATTTCGACCAGCGTGTCCAGGCTGTCCAGAGCTTCCGCAAACTGCCGCAGGCCGCTGCATTGGCGGCGGTGAACAAGCGCGTCTCGAACCTGCTGAGCAAGGCTGAGGGCAATATTGCCCAGACCGTGGAGCCCAAGTACTTCGACAATGCCAACGAGTTCTCCCTGTACTCGGCGATTCAGCAAGCGGATCAGGCCGTGCAGCCAATGGCCGCAGCCCGTCAGTACAACGAATCGCTGGCACGCCTGGCCGCTCTGCGCGAGCCGGTGGATGCGTTCTTCGAAGCGGTGATGGTCAACGCGGAAGACCCGGCGGTACGGGCCAACCGTTATGCCTTGCTGGCACGTCTGCGCGGCCTGTTCCTGGGCGTGGCTGACATTTCCCTGCTGGGCTGAACGGAGCAAGACGCGTGAAGTTGCTGATACTCGACCGGGACGGAGTCATCAATGAAGACTCCGACGCTTACATCAAGTCGGTGCAGGAGTGGATTCCCATTCCCGGCTCGGTCGAAGCCATCGCGCAATTGAGCAAAGCCGGCTGGACGGTGGCGGTTGCTACCAACCAGTCCGGCATTGCCCGAGGTTATTACGATCTGGCGACCCTGGATGCCATGCACGCGCGTTTGCGCGAGCTGGTGGCGGAGCAGGGTGGCGAGGTCGGCTTGATTGTTTACTGCCCCCATGGCCCGGACGAAGGCTGCGCTTGTCGCAAACCCAAACCCGGCATGTTGCAGACCATCGCTGCACATTACGCGGTGGATCTGGCGGGTATCTGGTTTGTCGGCGACAGCAAGGGTGACTTGCAGGCCGCCGTGGCCGTCGATTCACAACCTGTTTTGGTATTGACCGGCAAAGGTCGCAAGACCGAAGCGGGTGAATTGCCGCAAGGCACGCTGGTTTTTGACGATCTGGCGGCAGTAGCCGCAGAACTTATCCACAACGGCGTATCGTACAACCGCTAGTCGACGGTACCGGTACGCTTCAATGGCGGGCAATGCCCGTATGGTAAAAGCCGCTATGTCGATCGTGCAGGCAATCAGAATCTTCTTCTTTTACCTGCTGTTGGGCACCAGCTCGTTGCTGTGGTGCTCGCTGAGTTTCTTTGTCGCCCCGTTCCTGCCGTTCCATAAGCGTTATCGCTTCATCAATGTCTATTGGTGCCGTTGTGCGTTATGGCTGACGCGGGTGTTCCTGAACATCCAGGTAAATGTAAAAGGCGCGGAAAACGTTCCCGAAACGCCCTGCGTAATTGTTTCCAATCACCAGAGCACCTGGGAAACGTTTTTCCTGTCCGCCTATTTCGATCCCCTGAGCCAGGTGCTCAAGCGCGAGTTGCTGTATGTGCCGTTCTTCGGCTGGGCCATGGCCATGTTGCGGCCTATCGCAATTGATCGGGGCAATCCCAAAGCGGCGCTGAAAGTCGTGGCGAAGAAGGGCGACGAGCTGCTCAAGGATCGCGTCTGGGTGCTGATCTTCCCGGAAGGCACCCGAGTGCCTTACGGCCAGGTTGGAAAATTCTCACGCAGCGGCGCAGCACTAGCCGTCAACGCCGAGCTGCCGGTGCTGCCAATCGCTCATAACGCGGGTAAATACTGGCCGAAAGAAGGCTGGCAGAAAAAGCCCGGCACTATCGAGCTGGTGATCGGTGAACCGATGTTCGCCGAGGGCACTGGCCCGCGCGCCATCGCTGCACTCAATGATCGCGTTCAGGCCTGGAATGAAGACACTCAGCGCGCAATGGGCTCACCCGTTGCACCACTGTCGACCAACGAGAAAGCGGCTGTCTGACTTTTGTGGATAACCTGTGCACGCTTTTGAAAAACTGACTGATAAATAGCGCTAAGTGCTTAATTTTGTTATTTATTTCTTAAGCTCATTAAAGACCCAAAAACGTGCATAAGTTTTTGCAGTGATAAAAAAACCGACCTCCAGAGGTCGGTTTTTTATTGCCCGAAATTCTATTTAGCCGGCTGTAGCAGCAGTGCGACCAAGGCGCTCCATCCAGTCTGATGCGAAGCCCCTAGACCACGGCCATTCTCACCGTGAAAGTACTCGTGAAACAGCAGCAGGTCGCGACTGGCCGGATCCGCCTGCAATTGGGGGTAACCTGCCATCGACGGACGATTGCCGCTGTCATCACGTAGGAACAGACGCACCAGGCGGTCGCTAAGGCCCTGTGCCACCTCTCCCAGCGACGCCAGATAACCAGAGCCAGTCGGATACTCCACAGAGAAATTTTCGTCGTAGTAGCGGTGAAACTCGCGCAGGGATTCGATCAGCATGTAATTGATCGGCATCCACAGCGGCCCGCGCCAATTCGAGTTGCCACCGAACAAACGCGAATCAGATTCGGCGGGCTCATAGTCGGCACACAGGGTGTCGCCATTCATGCGCATCTTGAACGGCGTCTCAGCGAATGACTTGGACATGGAACGAATACCGTAGGCTGACAGAAACTCCTGCTCATCGAGCATGCGCTTGATCAGGTCCTTGGTGCGTTGCCCTCTGAGCAGGGCCAGCAGCAAACGATTGCCCTTGCCTGGCTCAGTCCAGCGCGATACCAGTTCAGCCAGATCCGGTCGGTGATGCAGAAAGCCCAGCAAGCGTTCACGCAGACCGGGCAGGCCTTCATGCTCACGCTGCTCCAGTACTTGCACGGCAAACAGCGGCATCAGGCCGACAATCGAGCGCAGGCGCACCGGCTGACGCTCGCCACCGGGGCAGCGCAGCATGTCGTAGAAGAAGCCATCCTGTTCATCCCACAAACCTTCGCCGGTGTCGTCCACCAGATTGATTGCCCCGGCGATGTACAGGAAGTGCTCGAAGAACTTCACCGACATATCCACGTACACCGCATTGCGCTTGGCCAGTTCCAGGGCGATACGCATCAGGTCCAAGGCGTAGGCCGCCACCCAGGCAGTGCCGTCGGCTTGATCGAGTTGATAACCCGCAGGGAGCGGGGCCGAGCGGTCAAAGACACCGATATTGTCGAGGCCGAGAAAGCCACCCTGAAACAGGTTACGGCCGTCGGCGTCCTTGCGATTCACCCACCAGGAAAAATTCAGCAGCAGCTTGTGGAAGATCCGCTCAAGAAATTCGGCATCACCCGTGCCCGTCTGTGCCTGCTCCATCTTGTAGACACGCCAGGATGCCCAAGCGTGTACCGGCGGGTTGGCATCGTCGAAGCGCCATTCGTAAGCCGGTAGCTGGCCGTTGGGGTGCATGAAGCGATCCTGTACCAGGGCCAGCAGTTGTTGCTTGGCAAAGCCGGGATCGATCAACGCAAAAGCAACGGCTTGAAAGGCTTGGTCCCATGAGGCGTACCACGGGTACTCCCACTTGTCCGGCATCGAAAGAATGTCGAAATTCACCAGGTGCCGCCACTGCTTGTTACGCACGTCGACCCGCTCGGGTGGCGGAGCAGCCTGGGTCGGATCACCCTTCAGCCACAGGTTCACATCGTAATAGTAGAGCTGCTTGGACCACAGCAATCCGGCCAAGGCCTGACGTTGTACGTTGCGTGCGTCGGCGCTTTCCAGTCCGCTCTGCAAGATGCCGTAAAACTCGTCGGCCTCGCTACGGCGCTTGGCAAATAACGCCTTGGCATTGACCTTGGGCGCCTCCAATGGGGCGAAGCGCAGATAGATCACCTCAGTGGCGCGGCCCTCCAGCTTCAGGCTGAAATGCGCAGCGGCACAAGTACCGCGATCCCGGCGAATGGCCTGGGTATCCCCTGCAACCAGATAGTCGTTGATGCCATCCTTGAAGGGCCCCACGGCAGGTTCACCGGAAAGCCGAGGCCAGTTGCTGTCGTTGTTACAGAAGAGCCACTCGCAGGTTTCCCGCCCCCAGGCAGTCGCCTGGCGCGATGCTTGTTTTTGTCGATGGGCGAGGACCTGAACATCATTCAACCCAAGCGTGGGGCAGGGCGCCTCCTCGGTCCAACTCCAGGTATTGCGCGCCCAAAGCTGGGGCAACACATGCAGGTGGGCCGCCAGCTCGGAACGGTTCTCCACGGTCACCCGCATGAAGATATCGTCGGCCTCGTGCTTGGCGTATTCGACGGTAATATCGAAGTAGTGGTTATCGTTGAACACTCCGGTGTCAAGAATCTCGTACTCCGGATCCGCCAAGCCACGACGCGCGTTCTCCTCGACCAGATCGGTATAAGGAAAAGCCGCATGGGGATACTTGTAGAGCATGCGCATATAGGCATGGCTAGGCACGCCATCGAGGTGAAAGTACAACTCTTTGACGTCTTCGCCGTGATTACCTTCCGCGTTGTTCAGACCAAACAGGCGCTCCTTGATAATGGCGTCACGACCGTTCCACAGCCCTAATCCGAGGCACCAATGCTGAGCCTTGTCGGAGAAGCCGGCCAACCCGTCCTCGCCCCAACGATAAGCGCGACTGCGTGCATGATCGTGGGGAAAATAACTCCAGGCATCGCCATCAGCGCTGTAATCCTCACGCACCGTACCCCACTGCCGATCACTCAGATAAGGCCCCCACTCACGCCATCGCTCGGCATCATCGCCCTGCAGACGCTGACCTTCAACGGTGTGCAAAAGACTCGGCTTGGACTCGTCGGGCATAGGGGTTCCGGATGGCGAGAGAAATGTTGGCTCCCTCACACCATCCGTTCAAGACTGGGCAGGGATTACCTGTTGGCGGATGGGGAGTTCAACGCGAAAGGTCGTGCCGACACCCAGTTCACTACTGACCGAGATCTTGCCCCCATGCTTCTGCACAATGCCGTACGACAGCGATAAGCCGAGGCCGGTTCCTTTGCCAACCGGCTTGGTCGTGAAAAACGGGTCAAAAATTTTCTGCTGTACTTCGGGGCTCATACCGGAGCCATTGTCCGCTACTTCCAGCCAGATATGTTCACCCTCAGTACCTCCACGCAAGATGATTGTGCCGCGTTCCGGCCCCATGGCTTGCACGGCATTTACCACCAGGTTCATCACCACCTGATTGATCTGCGAGGGCAGGCATTCGATCTGCGGCAGTGTTGCGTAATCCTTGATGACATCAGCCTTGTACTTGATCTCGTTGGCAACAATGTTCAACGTCGATTCGATTTCCTGAGGAATATTGCTCCACTGCCATTCTTGGCTGGTGTCGACTCGTGAGAAATTCTTCAGGTCTTTGACGATTTTGCCTACCCGGCTGATGCCGTCCTTTGTCTCCTTGATCAGCGTCGGAATATCCTCTCTGAGGAAATCCAGTTCGATCTGTTGCTTCAGCGCCTGCAGTTGCTGGCGGGACTCATCCGAACCAACACTGCTTTCGATGCTCTCGTAGGCATCAAGCATTTCGCTGATCTTGGCGAAATAGCCTTCGAGGGCGCCGAGGTTTGAGGAAATGAAGCCAATGGGATTGTTGATCTCATGAGCAACGCCAGCGGCCAACTGCCCGAGCGATGCCAGCTTCTCGGATTGAATGAGCTGGCTTTCGAGTTGCTTGCGCTCATCCATCTCTCGTTGCAGCGCTTCACTGGCCAGCCTGAACTCCTGGGTTCGTTGTTCGACCCGCGCTTCAAGGCTGTGCATCTGCAGATTGGCCCGCTCAGTCATTTCCCACTTATGGACCAGAGTGTTGGCAAGCTGTTGGACCTCGACATTGTCAAAAGGCTTTTTCAGGATTAATAAACGATCATGCCCCTGAAGGCGATCCAGCACCTCCTCCCAAGAGTAATCCGTGTAAGCCGAGCAAATGACCACCTGCAGATTGGGATCAACTTTCCACAGCTGCTCAATGGTTTGCAGCCCATCCCAGCCCTGGGGCATGCGCATGTCAATGAAGGCCAGGGCATAGGGTCGCTGGCCAGCCAAAGCCTGTTTGACCAACGTCAGCCCTTCGGCCCCCGTATACGCCGAGTCCAGCTCAAAGGGTTGCTGCCGGTTTGTCTTCACCTGCTCCCCGAAGAGCATCGCCTCCATTTCATCCAGCTCTGCGACGCCATCGTCCACAGGCATCAGAATCTTGCGAAAGTCCTGATGGATCGTGGGTGTGTCGTCGACAAGCAAAATGCGTCGATTCAAGAATGCAGGCATGCCACCTCCGTTACGATTTTCAGCGGCAGCTCAAGGGTGAACACCGCTCCTGTACCCAGGCCATCACTGTGTACGGTCAGCCGACCTTTCATTTCTAGAGCAGCCAGGGCGCAACTGTGCAAGCCAAAGCCATGGCCGTCCTTGCGAGTAGTGAAGCCATGGGTAAATAACCGGGCCATGTTTTCCGGCGCAATACCCTCGCCATCATCCTTCACGCTGATATGCAGCGTTTCATCCTCGACGACACGCACCTGCAAAGTCAGCTGTCGCGAATGACCTGGCAGATCAGACATCGCTTGCTTGGCGTTACTGATGAGGTTGATCAGGATAAGCAGTATTCGGTGCTTGTCGCCCATCACTTGCGGCAGACGCTCATATTCACGCAACACCGTCACGTTATGGCGGGTGAGGGCGCCTGCGTTCATGCGCAAGGCATCCTCCAGAAGTTGCTCGATGTAGAGCGGCTCTTCCACCCTGGGCGCGCCGGCATAAGATTGCTGAGTGGAAACAATATCCTTGATGTGGTCGACGCTCGAAGTCAGCTGCACCAGTTCCTCTTGCATGCTCTGCTGCTCGACGGCGATTGCATCGGTCAACTGAGCGATATATCCAGGCAGCAATTTTCCTTTCGCATCCTGGCTGATAAATGCCCCCAGATCATCTCGGTGCTCATTCATCAGCTGAACGACCTTGCCCAGGCCTGACGTCTTGCTGGCGTGCAGTTTTCGCGTCAGCAGGTCGGCAGATATGTTTACGCTATTGAGCACATTTCCGACGTTGTGCAGAACGTTGGTGGCGATCTCCGCCATCCCGGCTTGCCTTGCGGAATCAAGCAACTCGCTCTGGGCTTCGCGCAGTTGCTGGGTGCGTCTTTCAACACGCTCTTCCAATTCTTCGTTAGAGGTCTGCAGAGCAACGTTCATTCGATTGATTTCGGCATAGCTGCGCAGCAGACGGCTGCCGGTGAAAATCAAAAGCACCACCATCAGTGCGGAAAAAATCATCAGGTACACATGGTACTTCTGATCAATCAGGTCAGCCGCGCGCTGGTCTTGGTTCAAATGCAGGGTTATATCATCGAGGGTCGCCGCCACAGGAACAGCGGCGATCTTGTCGAGCAACTCATTGACCACAGGCTGTTCGCGCAGAATAAGATTTACGTGACTGAGCAGAATATCGATCGGCACCTCGAACGACGCAGGCAGACGAGCCTTATCGATCAATAAGTTGTTCATGCCCAACTCGATGGAATGAGCAATATCGTCGTTAGTCACCTGGGAAAATTCGAGGCTGCTCAGCAGCAGGTCATAGATGTTTGTCGAGATGTTCTGCAACTTGAGCTTGTCTGCGTCATCAAGATCATTCAGGGCGGCCTGGATGTCATCTTCTGCCGTCGGCAGGAAAGCCAGAGAGTTACGCAGTACCGCGTTGTGCGATTTGAACTGTTCCACCAGCCGCTGTTTTTCCTTGAGCGCGCGAGTAAATGCATCACGCCGCTCCTGACGCTGTATCGGGTCAGCCACTTCTTTAAGCGCTACGTTTTGGAACTCCTGCCAGTGCTCAGTTATTTCCCCTAGCGGTCTGACGAGAGGGTCGTAGTCTCGCGTAATGGCGATACGCGCTTTAAGAATTTCGGTATTCCACTGCGCGTCCTGCTGCTTGATTTCACGGATAAGGTCTCGCGCAGCGGCGTAACCTTCCGTTTTCGTGGTGGAGGAGCGGACATACAAGGACACGACGGCCGACACCACCAGAAAGAGAACGAGCGGGACCACTCTATTGAGCAGGCTGCGAGTCAGACTCATTGTGCCTTGCTACCTTGCTCACCGGATAACGTCTTGAGAAACAGGACGATCAGGCGCTTGTCTTCGAGAGTGGGAATTCGGCCCAGTTGATATCTGAACATTACGTCTACTGCCTGATCGAGTGTGTTAGCAGAACCGTCATGGAAGTAGGGTGCAGTAAGAGCGACATTGCGCAGGCTTGGCACCTTGAACACGTTGCGATCTTCCTCGGCCTTGGTGATCAAATAGCGCCCCAAGTCGCTCTCGGTCGGATTTCCCCGCGCCTTGAAGTAATCACCCATCACGCCGAACTTTTGGTACATGTTGCCGCCGATGTTCACACCCTGATGGCAGGCAATGCAGCCATAAGCCTTGAAGCGCTGATAGCCGTACTTTTCATCAAGCGTGAGGATATCGGTATCGCCTGCGAGGTATTGGTCAAAGCGCGAATTAGGCGTCAGTAGTGTTTTCTCATAACTGGCCAGGGCGTTCTGGATGTTGGTGATCGTCATGCCGTTAGGGTAAGCAGCCTTGAATGCCGATGCATAACTCTCATCCTGACCAAGTGTCGCGATTACGTTGTCCCAGGTGTTGCCCATTTCGAGATGACTGGTGACGACTTCCTTAACCTGGTCCTCAAGCGTGTCGGCCCGGCCGTTCCAGAACTGCACGAAATTCAGACTGGCATTGAAAACGGTAGGCGTATTGACGGTGACAGGCTGACCATCGAAGCCTATGGAAAATCTTTTGTCATCTGCCCCACCCAAATCCAGATGATGACAGCTGGCACAGGACAGGGTGTTGTTGACGGAGAGGCGAGAGTCATTGAAAAGGCGCTGCCCCAACGTGACCCGTTGGGGGTCCAGGGCTGGAATGGCTGGCAATGGTTTCAGCGGTTCGTTCAATGGCTCGGCCTGTAGCGCGCCAGTGACCGTGATCGCGAGAAGCAGCAGCGCTGCGCTGAGATTGAAGCCTGGAAGCAACCGACTCATACGAATTAACTTCCTGATAAATTCGACAGCTTGAGTTTCAAGATTCACAGCCAACTGTCAGAGCTTAGCCCCCAGTCGAATTATTTGCGTGAAAATGGTGTCATTTCGCCCAGCTTCTCCCTGTAGCATCTAGTCTTGGGCAAACGATTCGCTATTCCTGATTTAGTTAATGGATTCAATTAGAGGTGCCTTATGGATGAACCCTCCGCGATTGCGGTTTATAAACCTCGCGTCCTACTCGTTGATGACGAAGAACTCATTTTGAGTAGTCTGCGCCGCCTGTTGCGCAGCCAACCTTACGAGCTGTTTCTGGCAGAAAGTGGTGCCAGGGCGTTGGAGATCATGCAGGAGCAAGCTATTGACCTGGTGATCAGTGATGCCCGTATGCCCAACATGGACGGCGCTACACTGCTGACGACCATTCGTGAACAATATCCCCAGACCTTCCGAATTTTGCTGACCGGTTATGCCGACATGGACATGATCGTCAGGGCGATCAACGACGGGCAGATCTACCGTTACCTGAGTAAACCCTGGAATGATGAGGAGCTGTTGCTCACTGTGGCTCAGGCTCTGGCTCATCAACAATCGGAGCGTGAACGAAAGCGCTTGCTGGCTCTGACACACCAACAAAACGAGCAACTGCAGACGCTCAATGCCAACCTGGAAAAACGCGTTCAAGCGCGCACCGCAGAAATCGAACAAACAGCGGATATGCTTGATCTGGCGTACGAAGAGCTCAAACGTAGCTACGCCGTTACAGCGGAAGTTTTTTCCCGCATGGTCGAATCGCGTCTGCCCAAGGACAAGCAAACCAACCGCTCGATCATTGATCTAGTACGTGCGTATTGCAAAACCCACGTTCCGAACGAAGCAGACAGCCGGAATCTGGCAATGGCTGGCGCATTGCACAATATAGGCAAGTTAAGTTGGTCAGACGGCATGATGAGCGCACCGGCGGATCAACTGCACCACACCGATAGAGAACGTTATCGCGACTACCCGGTACAAAGCGAAACGCTATTGATGACGCTGGAACCGATGAAGGATGCCGTCAAGCTTATCCGACATCATCAGGAGCGCTGGGATGGCTCAGGCTTCCCGGACCGACTTAAGGGTGATGCCATTCCTTATGGTTCGCGTGTGCTAAAACTGGCTGTGGACTTCATCGAGTTGCAGAGCGGCTTGATTCTGGAACGCAAGATGAACGTCGACGAAGCGCTGCTTTTTATCCGCAAATACGCAGGGCGGCTTTATGACCCCTCAATGGTCGAAGACTTCATAAAGGTCTGCGCGGAGCTTTTGAGTGATGTCACTCTAGGCGATCCAACGGTCAAGGCGATCACCAGTCGCGAGCTGGTGGCGGGCATGGTCCTGGCGCGTAACCTCAACGCTGACAACGGCATGCTGCTACTCAACGCCGGCAAAGTATTGAACGCGCCTTTGGTGGAAAAGCTCATCAGCTTCGAAGCCATGGAGGCGGCCAAGTACACCATCTTCATCAAGGTGCCGCCCGAAGAGGAGGAGGGGTTGGAGCCTGCTCCCGCACTGGGCTGATTGCAATGACAAAAAAAACCAGCGCTCGTGAGCGCTGGTTTTTTTTGGGCCAAAGAGCCTGAATCAGAAATCCAGGTTCGATACCGCCAAGGCGTTGCTCTCAATGAAGTCGCGACGAGGCTCGACCGCATCACCCATCAAGGTGTTGAAGATCTGGTCTGCGCCGATAGCGTCTTCGATAGTGACTTTGAGCATGCGGCGAACGGCTGGGTCCATGGTGGTTTCCCACAGCTGATCAGGGTTCATTTCGCCCAGACCTTTATAGCGCTGGATCGTGTGACGCTTGGTGCTTTCGGTCATCAGCCAGTTCAGTGCTTCCTTGAACTCGGTGACAGGCTTTTTGCGCTCGCCACGCTGAACGTAGGCGCCTTCTTCCAGCAGGGTGCTGATCTGCAGACCTAAAGCCGTAACGGTCTTGTAGTCGTTACTGCCAAAGAAGTCGCGGTTGAAAGTGACGTAGTTCGACAGACCGTGGGAGATCAGCTCGACCTCCGGCAGCCAGACGTTACGTTCACGATCTTCACGCAGGCTGGCTTTATAAACCAGGCCCGACTTCTCGCCGACACGCAGGCGGACGTCGAACTTGTCCAGCCACTCCTGCATGGCGGCATGATCGGACAGTTGCTCAAGGGTGACCGGAGGCAGATAGACGAAGTGCTCGGTCAGCTCCTGTGGATACAGACGCGACAGGCGCTTGAGGGTCTTCATCACCATGCGGAAATCGTTGACCAGCTTCTCGAGCGCAGCACCTGAGATACCCGGGGCCGACTCATTGAGATGCAGGCTGGCATCTTCCAGAGCCGAAGACGTCATGTATTCTTCCATGGCGTCGTCGTCTTTGATGTACTGCTCCTGCTTGCCCTTCTTGACCTTATACAGTGGCGGCTGGGCGATGTAGATGTAGCCACGCTCGATCAGCTCAGGCAACTGACGGAAGAAGAAGGTCAGCAACAACGTACGAATGTGCGAACCGTCAACGTCAGCATCGGTCATGATGATGATGTTGTGATAGCGCAGCTTGTCGATGTTGTACTCTTCGCGGCCGATGCCACAGCCCAGGGCGGTGATCAGAGTGCCGACTTCCTGGGACGAGATCATCTTGTCGAAACGAGCTTTTTCGACGTTGAGGATTTTGCCCTTGAGCGGCAGGATCGCCTGGGTTTTACGGTTGCGTCCCTGCTTGGCGGAACCGCCAGCAGAGTCACCTTCCACGAGATACAGTTCGGACAGGGCGGGGTCTTTTTCCTGGCAGTCCGCCAGTTTGCCCGGCAAGCCGGCGATATCCAGCGCGCCTTTGCGACGAGTCATTTCCCGAGCCTTGCGTGCAGCTTCACGAGCGCGTGCTGCGTCGATCATCTTGCCGACAACAGCCTTGGCTTCGTTCGGATTCTCCAGCAAGAAGTCGGAGAAGTACTTGCCCATTTCCTGCTCGACCGCAGTCTTCACTTCGGACGAAACCAGTTTGTCCTTGGTCTGGGAGCTGAACTTGGGATCCGGCACTTTTACCGAGATGATCGCAGTCAACCCTTCTCGTGCGTCGTCACCCGTAGTCGCCACCTTATGCTTCTTCGCCAGGCCTTCCTGTTCGATGTAGGTGTTGAGGTTACGGGTCAGCGCCGAACGGAAGCCCACCAGGTGAGTACCACCGTCGCGCTGCGGAATGTTGTTGGTGAAGCAGAGCAGGTTCTCGTTGAAGCTGTCGTTCCACTGCAGGGCAATCTCGACACCGACGCCATCGTCGCGCTGGACGTTGAAGTGGAACACCTGATTGACCGGAGTCTTATTGGTGTTCAGATAGTCGACGAACGCACGCAGGCCGCCCTCGTATTTGAACAATTCTTCCTTGCCGCTGCGCTCGTCCTTGAGAACGATACCCACACCGGAGTTAAGGAAGGACAGTTCGCGAATGCGCTTGGCCAGGATGTCCCAGCTGAAGTGGATGTTCTTGAAGGTTTCAGCGGAAGGCTTGAAGTGGATCTCGGTGCCTGTGGTATCGCTCTCACCGACGATTTTCATGGGTTCTTGTGGAACACCATGAACGTAGGTCTGCTCCCAGATCTTGCCGCTGCGACGAACAGTCAGCAGCAGAAGTTCGGAGAGGGCGTTTACTACGGAGACACCTACACCGTGCAGGCCGCCGGAAACTTTATACGAGTTATCGTCGAATTTACCGCCGGCATGGAGCACGGTCATGATGACCTCTGCTGCCGAGATACCTTCTTCTTTATGCACGTCTACCGGAATACCGCGGCCGTTGTCACGCACGGTAATCGACTCGTCCGGGTGGATGATGATGCTGATGTCGTCGCAATGGCCAGCCAAAGCTTCATCAATCGAGTTATCAACCACCTCGAACACCATATGGTGGAGACCGCTGCCATCGTCGGTATCACCGATGTACATACCGGGACGCTTGCGTACGGCATCTAGCCCTTTCAACACCTTGATGCTGGAGGAGTCGTACGTTTGATTTTCGCTCATGCAATCACTCCCGATGATCGTGGGTCTGGGTGATACGGCCTTGTTCCACGTGGAACAAAGCGACTGGCGTTTCCGTTTGCCAGCCTTCCCTCAATAATTCGTGGTCTACACAGGTGATAAAAACCTGGCAGCGTAATTCTTCAAGCAAGCGACAAAGTGCACGACGGTGGTGCTCGTCGAGTTCTGACGGCAGATCGTCCACCAGATAGATGCATTGGCCACGGCGAGCCTGGCTGACCAAATGACCTTGGGCAATGCGCAGGGCGCAGACCACCAGCTTCTGTTGGCCGCGAGACAGAATATCTGCCGCATTGTGCGCACCCAGTCTAAGGCGCAGATCGGCGCGTTGGGGTCCGGCTTGGGTGTGGCCCATCTGCTGATCGCGAAGGAGGGATGAAGTGAGCACGGTGCTCAACTCCTTTTCCTTGTCCCAGCCTCGGTAATAGCTCAGGGTCAGACCTTCAAGCTCCACCAACTCGCTCAAAGTGTGTTCAAAGACAGGCTTCAGAGCCTTGATGTACGAGCGGCGAAATTCATCGATTTCATCGCTGGCCAGACATAACTCCCGGTCCCATGCCGCTTGCGAAGCGACGTCAAGTGTACCACGCCGCAACCATGAGTTCCGCTGCCTCAGCGCCTTCTGCAGGCGCTGCCAGGTAGCCATGAACCGAGGTTCCACGTGGAACACTCCCCAGTCGAGGAACTGTCGGCGGATCTTCGGCGCTCCTTCGAGAAGGCGAAAGCTGTCCGGGTTGATTAGCTGCAACGGCAATGTTTCGGCGAGCTGAGCGGCGCTTCGCGCATTCTGCCCATCGATACGAATCTGGAACTCACCCTGTCTATCGCGAGAAATCCCCAGGTTGCTGTGGCTTCCTTCAGCTAGATCGACCTGACCAAACACCGTGCAAGATGGCTGTTCGTACTGGATCACCGGCAGCAAACGAGCGCTGCGAAACGAGCGCGCAAGGCCGAGCAGATGGATGGCCTCCAGCACGCTGGTTTTTCCGCTGCCGTTGGCGCCGTGAAGGATGTTGATACGGGGAGAGGGGGAGAAGGTCACCGGGTGCAGATTGCGCACCCCGGTGACCGAGATGCGGCTAAGAGACATCCAGGTTCCGTTACAGGCGCATTGGCATGACGACGTAAGCGGAATCGTCGTTATCCGATTCCTGCACCAGCGCACTGCTGTTGGAGTCGGAAAGGATCAGACGAACCTGCTCGGTGGTCATCACGCCCAATACGTCGAGCAAATAGCTGACGTTGAAGCCTATCTCCAGGGAACCACCGTTGTAATCAACGCTGATTTCTTCTTCGGCTTCTTCCTGCTCGGGGTTATTGGCCTGAATCTTCAATTGGCCGTTAGCCAACTGCAGGCGAATACCGCGGTACTTTTCGTTCGACAGAATAGCGGTGCGGCTGAATGCTTCGCGCAAAGCCTGACGGTCACCCAGTACCAGCTTGTCGCCGCCCTTAGGCAGCACGCGCTCGTAATCCGGGAACTTGCCGTCGACCAGCTTGGAGGTGAAGGTAAACTCACCAGTAGTCGCGCGAATATGGTTCTGTCCCAGCACGATGCTGACAATACCGTCCTGCTCAGTGAGCAGTCGCGCCATTTCCAGAATGCCTTTACGCGGCACAATCACCTGATGACGGTCAGCCTGTTCGATATCAGCGGTCATCGAACACATGGCCAGACGGTGACCGTCAGTGGCCACGGCGCGCAATACACCGGAACTGACTTCCAGCAGCATGCCATTGAGATAGTAGCGAACATCCTGCTGAGCCATGGCAAAGCTGGTGCGCTCGATCAAACGACGCAACTTGCTTTGCACCAGATTGAAGGTCAGCGAGCCTGGCCCTTCTTCGACTGTCGGGAAATCATTGGCTGGCAGAGTGGAAAGCGTGAAACGGCTGCGACCGGCCTTGACCACCAACTTGGCGTCATCGACCTTGATATCGATCAGCGCGTCGTTGGGCAGGCTTTTGCAGATGTCCATCAGCTTGCGCGCAGGAACGGTAATTTCGCCTGGCTCTGCCGGTTCTTCCAATTGGACGCGGCCAACCAGTTCGACTTCAAGGTCAGTCCCCGTCAGTGACAGCTGCTGACCCTCTACAACCAGGAGCACGTTGGAGAGCACCGGCAAGGTCTGACGGCGTTCGACCACGCCGGCGACCAGTTGCAGGGGTTTCAACAGGGCTTCGCGTTGAATGGTGAAATGCATGGTCTAGTCCCTTGCCTTAATAAGCTGCGCTGAAGTCATTACTCAGGTTGTCAGTGTACGCAGCAGGTTCTTGTAGTCCTCGCGAATATCCGCGTCGGATTCCTTCAATTCATTGATCTTTCTGCACGCATGCAGCACGGTCGTATGGTCACGGCCGCCAAACACATCGCCAATCTCCGGCAGACTGTGGTTGGTCAGTTCCTTGGACAGCGCCATCGCCACTTGACGTGGCCGGGCTACAGACCTCGAGCGACGCTTGGACAACAGGTCGGAGATCTTGATCTTGTAGTACTCGGCCACCGTGCGCTGAATGTTATCCACACTGACCAGCTTGTCCTGCAGTGCCAACAAATCCTTCAGGGATTCGCGGATCAACTCGATGGTGATTTCACGGCCCATGAAGTGCGAGTGAGCGATAACGCGTTTGAGCGCGCCTTCAAGCTCACGAACGTTGGAACGAATACGCTGGGCAATGAAGAACGCGGCGTCGTGGGGCAAATCGACCTTGGCCTGGTCTGCCTTTTTCATCAGGATCGCGACTCGAGTCTCAAGCTCTGGCGGCTCGACGGCTACGGTCAAACCCCAGCCGAAGCGCGATTTCAGCCGCTCTTCCAGGCCTTCGATTTCCTTCGGGTAACGGTCGCTGGTCAGGATGACCTGCTGACCACCTTCAAGCAGTGCGTTGAAGGTGTGGAAAAACTCCTCCTGGGAGCGTTCCTTACGGGCGAAGAATTGAATGTCATCGATCAGCAGCGCATCGACTGAACGATAGAACCGCTTGAATTCGTTGATCGCGTTCAACTGCAACGCCTTGACCATATCCGCTACGAAGCGCTCCGAATGCAGGTACACGACCTTGGCATTCGGATTCTTTTTCAGCAGGTGGTTACCCACAGCATGCATCAAGTGCGTCTTACCCAGGCCAACACCACCATAAAGGAAGAGCGGGTTGTAACCGTGCTTGGGGTTATCCGCGACTTGCCAGGCCGCCGCACGGGCGAGCTGGTTGGATTTACCTTCGACGAAATTCTCAAAAGTAAACGTACGGTTCAGATAACTGGTGTGCTTGAGCGCGCCTTCAACCTGCACCGTGCGCTGTTCGGCACGCACTGGCGCCTGCTGTGAACTGGCGCCGGCCATCGGATCGAAGCTGTCGCGAGAAGGCTCATCATTGATCTCGGCCGCGCGCCCGGCGTCAGCCTGAGGCGAAGCCGCTACAGCAACCGGCGCAACAATAGGACTTGCCGCAGCCAACGCCTGAGATGCCGCAGCAGCCAACGGAGCATTGGGTGCGGCACGAGGAGCTGAACTGCGTTTGCTGCCTATTAATAAGGAAAGCGCAGGGGCCATGCCTTGGCCGTGTTCGCCAAGCAGTTCGAGCAGACGGCCAAGGTACTTCTCATTGACCCAATCGAGAACGAAACGATTCGGCGCATAGACACGCAACTCGTCGCCTTCGGCTTCGACCTGTAGCGGACGGATCCAGGTGTTGAATTGCTGGGCAGGCAGCTCATCGCGCAAAAGCTCCACGCACTGCTGCCAAAGTTCCACTGACACG
>Ga0105251_10001601_pt1 | contig 19275 bp, 16 predicted proteins | sample KBSS64metaG_FD_80424 | JGI IMG/M metagenome (GOLD analysis project Ga0105251, IMG submission 80424) | Switchgrass rhizosphere microbial communities from Kellogg Biological Station, Michigan, USA - KBS S6-4 metaG | ecosystem: Host-associated > Plants > Roots > Rhizosphere > Soil | place...
GCGAATCCGAATCTGCTGATCGGCGTCGGCGGTTGCGTCGCGAGCCAGGAAGGCGCGTCGATCGTCGCGCGGGCGCCGTATGTCGATCTCGTGTTCGGCCCGCAGACGCTGCATCGCCTGCCCGCGATGATCGATCAGCGCCGCGCCACCGGCCGCGCGCAGGTCGACATCACGTTCCCCGAAATCGAGAAGTTCGATCATCTGCCGCCCGCACGCGTCGACGGCCCGAGCGCGTTCGTGTCGATCATGGAAGGTTGCAGCAAGTACTGCAGCTACTGCGTCGTGCCCTACACGCGCGGCGAGGAAGTCTCCCGCCCGCTCGACGACGTGCTCACCGAAATCGCCGGCCTCGCCGATCAGGGCGTGCGCGAAGTCACGCTGCTCGGCCAGAACGTGAACGCCTATCGCGGCGCGCTCACGCTCGGCTCGCACGACATCGCGGATTTCGCGACGCTCATCGAGTACGTCGCGGATGTGCCCGGCATCGAACGCATTCGCTATACCACATCGCATCCGAAGGAATTCACGCAGCGCCTCATCGACACTTACGCGAAAGTGCCGAAGCTCGTCTCGCATCTGCATTTGCCGGTGCAGCACGGCTCGGATCGCATTCTGATGGCGATGAAGCGCGGCTACTCCGTGCTCGAGTACAAGTCGGTCATCCGCAAACTCCGCGCGATTCGCCCGGATCTGTCGCTATCGACGGACTTCATCGTGGGTTTCCCCGGAGAGACCGAGGACGATTTCAACAAGATGATGGCCCTCGTCGACGAGATGAGCTATGACACGAGCTTTTCGTTCATCTACAGTCCGCGCCCCGGCACGCCGGCCGCGAACCTCCATGACGACACGCCACGCGAAGTGAAGCTGAAGCGTCTGCAACATCTGCAGGCGACCATCGAGGAAAACGTGCAGCGCATCAGCGCGTCGATGGTCGGCAAGGTCGAGCGTATTCTGGTCGAGCGGCCCGCGCGCAAGGACCCGAACGAGCTCGCCGGGCGCACGCAGAACAACCGCGTCGTCAATTTCCCCGCGCCGGCCGAGTCGCACGCGCGTTTGATCGGCCAGATGATAGACGTGAAGATCGTGCATGCGTATCCGCATTCGCTGCGCGGCGAACTGGTCATGGCGCCCGAGCTGACGCACTAAAGAAAGGAACCCAGGTTCATCTTGAAGAACGCTCCTACGCAGCATCTGGAATTCACCGCGCCGCGCGACGACAACGCGCGGCTCGCCAACCTCTGCGGCCCGCTCGACGAAAACCTGCGGCAGATCGAGCAGGCGCTCGATGTGACGCTTTCGCGTCGCGGCCACAAGATCGCGATTCGCGGCCGTGGCGCGAAAGTCGCGCTCGCGGCGCTCGAGAACTTCTACAACCGCGCGCGCGATCCGATTTCCGTCGACGACATTCAACTCGCGCTCGTCGAGGCGAGCCATGCGACGCGCCGCGCGAAGGATGCGCGCGAAGCCAACGGTGAAGAAAGCGAGATCGATCCGCGTTTTCGTGGCGATCCGGATCATCCGTTCGATGAACCGAGCGCGACGATCGACCTCGGCGAAGACGAAGACCACGGTCCGAAGCTCTACACGCGCCGGGCCGATCTGCGCGGCCGCACGCCGGCGCAGCGCGAGTATCTGAAGCAGATCATCGCGCACGACGTGACGTTCGGCATCGGGCCGGCGGGCACGGGCAAGACTTATCTCGCGGTCGCGTGCGCAGTCGATGCACTCGAACGCGATCAGGTGAAGCGCATCGTGCTGACGCGTCCGGCCGTCGAGGCGGGCGAGCGGCTCGGCTTCCTGCCGGGTGATCTCGCGCAGAAGGTCGATCCGTATCTGCGTCCGCTCTATGACGCGCTTTACGATCTGCTCGGCTTCGACAAGACGGCGAAGATGTTCGAACGTCAGATGATCGAGATCGCGCCGCTCGCGTACATGCGCGGGCGCACGCTGAATCACGCGTTCATCATTCTCGACGAGGCGCAGAACACTACGCCCGAGCAGATGAAGATGTTCCTCACGCGTATCGGCTTCGGCTCGAAGGCGGTCGTCACCGGCGATACCACGCAGGTCGACCTGCCGCGCGGCCACAAGAGCGGGCTGATCGAGGCGCAGCACGTGCTCTCGGAAGTTCGCGGCATCGCGATCACGCACTTCACGTCGGCGGATGTGGTGCGGCATCCGCTCGTCGCGCGCATCGTCGAGGCTTACGACGCGCAATCGCAGAAAGATGCGGCGCTCGCCGAGGCCGCGCGCGTCGCTCAGCAGTCGCAGCAAAAGCCCGAATGAAGCCGCGCCTCGCATTGACGATGCAGTTCCCCGCCGCAAAAGCGTACCCGTCGCACAAGGCGATCTTGCCGCGCGCGACGGTCGCGCGCTGGATCAGGGCCTCGCTTTTCGCCGACGCCGAGCTGACCGTGCGCTTCGTCGACGAGGAAGAAGGCCGGATGCTCAATCGCACGTATCGCCAGAAGGATTACGCGACGAACGTGCTCACGTTCGCCTATGCGGAATCCGAGGACGATCCCGTCGCGGGCGATCTGATTCTGTGCTGCCCCGTCGTCGAGCGCGAAGCCGACGAACAGGGCAAGCCGCTCGCCGCGCACTACGCGCATCTGATCGTCCACGGCACGCTCCATGCGCAGGGCTACGACCATGAAGTCGAAAGCGAAGCGCAAGAGATGGAATCCATTGAGACGGATATCATGCAGTCTCTGGGATTTTCCGATCCTTACGTGCCTTTGACCTGAAGCCGGTCCGATGTCCTCGATGTGTTGAAAGCGCCGTGAACGACAAGACGCCCGAACCCGCGCAAGCCGCACCTTCCGAAGCCGATCCGCCGCCCGCGCCCTGCCCGGACTATCCGCCCGCGCTCGGCGAATCCGCGCTGCTGACGGACGAGGAACTGGCCGCGTCGCGCGACGCGGCGCTCGCTCACTGGGACCGGAAGTCGGATTTGTGGCTGTTCGGGTACGGCTCGCTGATCTGGAACCCCGGCTTGCCGACGCTCGAAGCCGTGCGCGGCAAGGTGCATGGCTACCATCGCGGGCTTTATTTGTGGTCGCGCGTGAATCGCGGCACGCCGGAACAGCCTGGCCTCGTGCTGGCGCTCGATCGCGGCGGCTCGTGCACCGGCATGGCGTTCAGGCTCGCGGGCGCCGATGCGATCGAGCATCTCCAGGTATTGTGGCGGCGCGAAATGGCGATGGCGTCGTATAGGCCCGCGTGGCTGCCCTGCACGCTCGCGGACGGACGGCGCGTGGAGGCGCTGGCATTCGTGATGCGCCGGGATGCGACTTCCTATACCGGCAAACTCTCCGATCCGATCGTGCGCACCGTGCTCGGCTGTGCGAGCGGCCGCTATGGCACGACGCTGGATTACGTAAGCCGGACCGTCGAGGCGCTGCGCGAGAGCGGCATGCCGGATCGCGCCCTCGAAGCGCTCCTGAAACGCTGTCAGGCACAAGGAAATTAATGACGCGCGTGCTTTTCGCATCCGTACGATTTTTTACCGCGCGTCGTCCGTTCGGACAACGCTCATCGCCGGACATACTCCTCGCATATTTATCGGCTAGCATGGCTCATGACATGCGCACTGCGCCACGCAGTCCCCGTTTTTCCTTGGTGTATGCTTGAACTTCCGCTAACCCGCGCCCGGGAACTCCCGGGCGCTCCGCTATGAACGAACCTTATCCCAGTCGACGCCACACCGACAAACCGCCGGAAAAGCGCTCTTTGCTCGAACGGCTGACCGATTTCATCTCGCACGAGCCCGAATCGCGCGACGAACTTCTCGAAGTGCTCCAGGATGCGCACGAGCGCAACCTGCTCGATGCCGATTCGCTCTCGATGATCGAAGGCGTCTTTCAGGTGTCCGATCTCTGCGCGCGCGACATCATGGTTCCGCGCGCCCAGATGGACGCCATCAACATCGCGGAAACGCCCGCCGAATTCATCCCGTTCGTGCTCGACAAGGCGCATTCGCGCTATCCCGTGTACGAGGGCAATCGGGACAACATCATCGGCGTGCTGCTCGCGAAAGACTTGCTGCGCTACTACGCGGAAGAGGAATTCGACGTGCGCGGCATGCTGCGCCCCGCCGTCTTCATCCCCGAATCGAAGCGCCTGAACGTGCTGCTGCACGACTTTCGCGTGAACCGCAATCACATCGCGATCGTCGTCGACGAATACGGCGGCGTGGCGGGTCTCATCACGATCGAAGACGTGCTCGAGCAGATCGTCGGCGACATCGAGGACGAATACGACTTCGACGAAGAAGCCGGCAATATCATCGCGACGCCTGACGGCAAGTATCGCGTGCGCGCGCTGACCGGCATCGAACAGTTCAACGAGGAGTTCGGCACCGATTACTCCGACGACGAGGTCGATACCATCGGCGGTCTCGTCACGCATCGCTTCGGGCGCGTGCCGCATCGCGGCGAGAAAGTGCGCATCGACGATTTCGCGTTCGAGATCCTGCGCGGCGACGCCCGGCAGATTCACGTTCTTCTCGTGCGGCGCGTGCCGAATCTCGCGCAGCAACATCACCACGCAGGCGACGACGAAGACGAATTGCGCGACTAAGCGCGCCGCGGGCGCCGGAGCGAATCCGGCGCCCGCCATCACCCCTTCGCCCGCCTACGTTTCATCTCGACCGTCATTAATGGCCGATTCATCGTTTCGTTTCCTCTCCCGTCAACGCGACGCATCCCTCATCTCCGAGTCGCCGCGCGCGTTGCCCTTCTGGCATTACCTCGTGGCCGCCGTGCTCGGCGCCATCAATACGCTCTCCTTCGCCCCGACGCCGCACGGCGGCTGGATCGAGCTCGTCATCTTCGCGCTCTTTTTCGCGTGGCTCACGCGCACCGGCAACTGGCGCAGCGCCGCCGCGACCGGCTGGGCGTTCGGCTTCGGCAACTTCGTCACGGGCGTGTGGTGGCTCTACGTGAGCATGCATGTCTACGGCGGGATGGCCGCGCCGCTCGCCGCAGCGGCCGTCGCGTTGTTTTCGCTTTACCTCGCGATTTATCCGGCGCTGGCGAGCGCGGTCTGGTCGTTCGTCGCGGGCCGCGCGCGCTTCGGCGATGAAGACACGGCCACCGCACGCGACATCGACGCCTCGCCGCGCTTTGCGCCGACATGGCACGGCGCGTTTGCGTTCGCGAGCGCGTGGGCGCTCGGCGAATGGCTGCGTGGACTCGTGTTCACGGGCTTTCCGTGGCTCGCGAGCGGTTATGCGCAAGTCGACGGACCGCTCAAGGGCTTCGGCGCGCTCGTCGGCGTGTACGGTGTCGGCTGGGTGCTCGCGCTCGTCGCGGCGCTGATCGTGCAGACGCTGTATCACTGGCGACATGCGGGCCGTGGCGCGCGTGCGCTGATCCCCGCGGCTGTTGCCATTGCGCTGATCGTCGGGGGCATGCTGCTATCGTTCGTCGAATGGACGACGCCCGCCAACGCCCCTCTCGATGTGCGTCTCCTGCAAGGCAATGTGAAACAGGAGATGAAGTTCGAACAGGCCGGTGTCGATGAATCGCTCGCGCTCTACCAGCGGCTCATCACCGAGAAGCCCGCCGATCTGATCGTCACGCCGGAAACTGCGCTGCCCGTCTTGTCCGTGCAGATTCCTCGAGACTTCGCCGTCACGATCCGGAACTTCGCGGACGACACGAACTCGTCGATTCTCTTCGGCGCGATCGGCGTCACGATTCTCCCCGATGGCCGCGCGACCGATTACACCAACAGCCTCTTCGGCGTCACGCCGCACGTGAACGGCGTGTACCGCTACGACAAGCATCATCTCGTGCCCTTCGGAGAATTCGTGCCGCTCGGCTTTCACTGGTTCGTGCGCATGATGGGCATTCCGCTCGGCGATCTCGCGCGCGGGCCGATCGCGCAGAAGGCGTTCATCGTGCACAACCAGCCGGTCGCCGTGGATATCTGCTACGAGGACATCTTCGGCGAAGAGATCGCGCGCACGATCCGCGAGCAGGAAACGCCCGCGGGCATTCTGGTCAACTCGACGAACCTCGCGTGGTTCGGCAATACGATTGCGCTCGATCAGCATCTTCAGATCGCGCGCATGCGATCGATCGAAACCGGCCGGCCGATGCTGCGCGCTACCAACACCGGCATGACGGCGGTGATCGCGGCGAACGGCGATGTCGTCTCGAAGCTGCCGACCTTCACGACCGGCGTGCTCGAAGCGCGCGTGCAAGGGACGTCGGGCAGCACGCCGTATGTGACGAGCGGGAATATGACGGTGATCGCGATGTCGCTCTTGTTGCTCGCGTTCGGGTTTGCGTTTGCACCTGACCGGAAACGTTCGGACGCGCGCTGAACATCGACTGAAACGATGCCGCGTTGCGCCATGCGACGCGGCCCGCGCGTCTGTTTCCGCAGGCGCGTCGATTCCCAAAAAGCCGCAGCCGCCCTGCCGTTCGGCTAAAATTCCCCGTTTCAGCACTTTGGCCGAGCCTCCGAGTCGCGTCGTCCCGACGATGGCCGCGCCGCGTCCGCCCCGCAAAAGGCAATCATGCTCACATTCCAGCAAATCATTCTGACGCTGCAGTCCTACTGGAACGAGAAGGGCTGCGCGCTCCTCCAGCCGATCGACATGGAAGTCGGCGCGGGCACCTCGCACGTCCACACGTTCCTGCGCGCGATCGGCCCCGAGCCGTGGCGCGCGGCCTACGTTCAACCGTCGCGCCGCCCGAAGGACGGCCGCTATGGCGAGAATCCGAACCGCCTGCAGCACTACTATCAGTATCAGGTCGTGCTGAAACCCGCGCCTGAAAACATCCTCGATCTGTACCTCGGCTCGCTCGAAGCGCTCGGCTTCGATCTGAAGCAGAACGACGTGCGCTTCGTCGAGGACGACTGGGAGAACCCCACGCTCGGCGCGTGGGGCCTCGGCTGGGAAGTGTGGCTCAACGGCATGGAAGTGACGCAGTTCACGTATTTCCAGCAGGCGGGCGGCATCGATTGCAAGCCGGTGCTCGGCGAAATCACCTACGGCCTCGAACGTCTCGCGATGTATCTGCAAAAGGTCGAGAACGTGTACGACCTCGTCTGGACCGAATGGGAAGAAGACGGTCCGAACGGCCGCGTGCTGCGCCGGCTGACCTACGGTGACGTGTATCACCAGAACGAAGTCGAACAGTCCACCTATAACTTCGAGCATGCGAACGTCGACCTGCTCTTCACCTTCTTCAAGAGCTACGAAGAAGAAGCGAAGAAGATGATCGACGCAAAGCTCGCGCTGCCCGCATATGAACTCGTGCTGAAGGCGGGCCACACGTTCAATCTGCTCGATGCGCGCGGCGCCATTTCCGTCACGGAGCGCGCGGCGTACATCGGCCGCATCCGTGCGCTGTCGCGTCTCGTCGCGCAGGCTTACTACGATTCGCGCGAAGCGCTCGGCTTCCCGATGCTCGGCAACCCGGTGCGAGGCGATCGCGACCTCGTCACCGACGAGCAGGAAGCGCAGCGCCCCGCGTGGGCGCCGCCGCTCAAGCCGGAAAGCACGCCGCCGGGCGAACGCAGCAACAACGAACAGGTTTGACGAGGCTCGACAGAACAATGACGCAATCCAAACACGCTTCTCTGCTCGTCGAGCTGCTCACCGAGGAACTGCCGCCGAAGGCGCTCGCGCGTCTCGGCACCGCTTTCGCCGACGGCATCGTCGAACGTCTCGCCGCACGCGATCTGATCGACGGCGCGCCCTCGTTCGAAAAGTACGCGACGCCGCGCCGCCTCGCCGTGCTCATCCGGAACGTGCGCGATGTCGCGCCGCAAAGGCAGGTGCGCGAGAAAGTGCTGCCGGTGACGGTCGCGCTCGACAAGGAAGGCAACCCTACGGCGCCGCTCGCGAAGAAGCTCGCGGCGCTCGGCTTCCCCGACTTCCCGCTCGCCGAACTCGAACGCGCACAGGACGGCAAGGCGGAAGCGTTCTTCCTGCGCTATGCCGCGCCCGGCGCGACGCTCGCCGACGGGCTGCAAGCAGCGCTCGATGAAACACTCGGCAAGTTGCCGATTCCGAAGGTCATGACTTACCAGCGTCCGGACGGCACCAGCGTGCAGTTCGTGCGTCCGGTGCAGCGCCTGATCGCCATGCACGGGCGCAATATCGTGCCGGTCAGCGCGCTTGGCGTCGATTCGGGCGATACGACCATCGGCCATCGATTCATGTCGGAAGGCTTCGTCGCGATTCCGCACGCAGACGATTACGCCGACACGCTGCGCAGCAAGGGGCATGTGGTCGCCAACTTCGAGGATCGCCGCGAGTCGATTCGCACGCAACTTCTGGCGTTCGCAGGAGTTGACCGCGTCGTGATGCCCGAAGCGCTGCTCGACGAAGTGAACGCGCTCGTCGAATGGCCGGTCGTCTACGAATGCCGCTTCGACGAGGAGTTCCTGCAGGTGCCGCAGGAATGTCTGATCCTCACGATGCAGACCAACCAGAAGTACTTCGCGCTCACCGACCAGCACGGCAAGCTGCGCTCGCGCTTCCTGATCGTGTCGAACATCGATACGAAGACGCCCGGCGAGATCGTCGAAGGCAACGAGCGCGTCGTGCGCCCGCGCCTGGCCGATGCGAAGTTCTTCTTCACGCAGGACAAGAAGAAGCGTCTCGAAGATCGCGTGCCGCTGCTCGCGAACGTCGTCTATCACAACAAGCTCGGTTCGACGTTGCAACGCGTCGAGCGTCTCGAGGCGCTGGCAGGTGAAATCGCGCCGATGGTCGGCGTCGATGCCGCGCTCACCCGCCGCGCCGCGCGCCTCGCGAAGGCCGACTTGCTGACCGACATGGTCGGCGAGTTCCCGGAGCTGCAAGGCACGATGGGCACGTATTACGCACGTCACGACGGCGAGCCGGAAGAAGTCGCGCTCGCGTGCTCGGAGCACTATCAGCCGCGCTTTTCGGGCGATGAAACGCCATCGACGGGCGTCGGCGCCGCGGTCGCGCTCGCGGACAAGCTGGAGACGATCGTCGGTATCTGGGGTATCGGCCTCGCGCCGACCGGCGAGAAAGATCCGTTTGCGCTACGCCGTCACGCGCTCGGCGTGCTGCGCATCCTGCTGGAAAAGAAGCTGCCGATCGATCTGCGCGATCTCGTCGGCGTGGCGCAACGCCAGTTCGCAGGCATACCGCAAGTCGCCGATTCGACCGACGCCATCTACGCGTTCTTCCTCGATCGCCTGCGCGGTCTGTTGCGCGAACGCGGCTTCGAAGCGAACGATATCGAAGCGGTGCTGAGCCTGAACCCGACGCGTCTCGACGACATCGTCGCGCGCCTCGATGCCGTGCGCGAGTTCGCCGCGCTGCCCGAAGCGGCGGCGCTCGCGGCGGCCAACAAGCGCATCTCGAACATTCTGAAGAAGTCGGAGCAAGGCGCGCCTTCGTCGGTGAACAAGGCGTTGCTCGTCGAAGCGGCGGAAAAGAATCTCTACGCGCAGATCGAGCAGGTGACGCCGCGCGTGCAGAGCCAGCTCGCCGCGCGCAACTATACGGAAGCGTTGAGCGCGCTCGCCGCATTGCGCGAGAGCGTCGACACGTTCTTCAACGATGTGATGGTGAACGCGGAAGATCCCGCGCTGCGCAACAATCGGCTCGCATTGCTCAACGCATTGCATCAGCAGATGAACTGCGTCGCCGATATTTCGAAGCTCGCTGCCTGACGCGCCGCCATGGTCATGAACCGAAAACTGGTCATCCTCGATCGAGACGGCGTCATCAACGTCGATTCCGATGCGTTCATCAAGTCGCCGGACGAATGGGTCGCCATTCCCGGCAGCCTCGAAGCCATTGCGCGCCTGAATCAGTCGGGCTATCGCGTCGCGATCGCATCGAATCAGTCGGGCATCGGGCGCGGTCTCTTCGACATGGCCGCGCTGAACGCGATGCATCAAAAGATGAATCGCGCGGTCGCGGCCGTCGGCGGGCGCATCGACGCGGTGTTCTTCTGCCCGCACACGGCGGAAGATCAATGCGATTGCAGAAAGCCGAGGCCCGGCATGTTGCAGCAGATCATCGACCGCTTCGAGATCGATCCTGAAATTACGCCCGTCGTCGGCGATTCGCTGCGCGATCTGCAGGCGGGCGCGGCGCTCGGCTTCCCCGTGCATCTCGTGCTCACCGGCAAGGGCGAAAAGACGCTCAAGGAAGGTCAGTTGCCCGAAGGCACCGTCGTTCACAAGGACTTGCGCGCGTTCGCGCTCGACTTCCTCGCACGGCATCAGGACCGCTCCGCGGCCCAGTAACACCGAGACGCCATGCGCTTCATCCGTTCTTTGCTGTTGATGCTCTACTTCATCGCGTACACGACGCCGTACGCGATCGCCTGCTTCATTGCGTTTCCGTTCATGCGCGCCGACAAGCGCTACTGGATGGCGGCCGGCTGGTGCAAATCGACCATCGTCGTGTTGCGACATCTGATCGGGATACGCTACACGATCGAAGGCATGGAGAACCTGCCGAATGGGCCGGCCGTGCTGCTGTCCAAGCACCAGTCCGCGTGGGAGACGCTCGCGTTTCCCGCGCTGATGCCGCGGCCGCTCTGCTACGTGTTCAAGCGCGAGCTGCTCTACGTACCGTTCTTCGGCTGGGCGCTCGGGCTGCTCAAGATGGTGCACATCGATCGCAAGCAGGGCCGCGACGCGTTCGCATCGGTCACGCGCCAGGGCCGCGCACGCATGGAAGAAGGCGCGTGGGTCATCATGTTTCCCGAAGGTACGCGCACGCGAGTCGGCAGCCAGGGCAAGTACAAGACCGGCGGCGCGCGCTTCGCCGTCGTGACCGGCGCACCGGTCGTGCCCATCGCGCACAACGCGGGGCACGTCTGGCCACGCAATTCCTTCATCAAATATCCGGGTATAGTCACGGTGTCGATCGGCAAGCCGATCGATACAGCCGGCCTCACGCCCGAGGAAGTGAACACGCGCGTCGAAAGCTGGATCGAGGCGGAAATGCGCCGCATCGATCCGCATGCTTATGCCGCGCCGAACGCGCAGCCGGGTGAAGCCGGCGCCGCGGGCGCGGGCCGCTGAAGCGGCGGCGTTCGGATCGAGCCGCGGCGTGCCTTACTCATTCTTCTCGTCATTCCTGCGCCGTGAGCGCAAAGCCGAGCCGATGCAGAAAGCCCCATCGCGACAGCGTCCCGCCGTCGCGCTCGATACCCTGCAGCTCGATCTGCCGTTCGAGCATGCGCCGGCATACTCCGGCGCGCCGCCCGCGAGCGCACCCGCTCCGCTGCGTGGCGACGTCCCTGCCGCCGATCCCCTCCCCGTCCTGACACCAGCAACTCCGGCGGCGCCGCTGCCCGATGGCGTGCGCCTGCGCCGCATCGCGCTCAAGGCGGGCGCGCTCGAGTATCGGCTGAGGCGTTCGTCGCGGCGCACGATCGGCTTTTGCATCGACGGCACCGGGCTCGCGATCACCGCGCCGCGCTGGGTGACGATCGCGGACATCGAAAGCGCGATCCTCGACAAGCAGAACTGGATCGTCAAGAAGCTCACCGAATGGCAGACGCGCGTCGAGCAGCGCGCACTGCCGCGCATCGACTGGAAGGACGGCGCTCAGTTTCCGTATCTCGGCAAGACGATCAGCGTGTCGCTCGGATCGGCGGCGAGCGCGCTGTCCTTCGACGACGCCACCAACGTGCTCTCGCTCGCCATGCCCGCCTTCGCCGACGCGCAGCAGATCAAGGATCGCGTGCAAGGCTGGCTGCAATCGGAAGCAAAGCGCATCTTCGGCGAGCGGCTCGCGGTGTATGCGGCGAAGCTCGGCGTCGAGTATCGCGCGTACGCGTTGTCATCGGCGGCGACGCGCTGGGGCAGTTGTTCCAGCGACGGCAAGATCCGCCTGAACTGGCGGCTCATTCATTTCCCGATGTCGATCATCGATTACGTCGTCGCGCACGAGCTCGCGCATCTGCGCGAGATGAACCACAGCCCGCGCTTCTGGCAGACGGTCGAATCGATCTTCCCGGAGTTCCGCGAGGCGCGGCATACATTGAAGCATCATCCGCCGGATCTGCTTCCGGCGCTCTGACGCATCGTCAGCGGGTGTCCGGCGCCGACGGTACAATTTCTTTCCTGTCCCCCGCAAACCACACACAACAGGAACCCCACCATGCGACTCCTCCATACGATGCTGCGCGTCGGCGACCTGCAGCGTTCCATCGATTTCTATACGCGCATTCTCGGCATGAAAGTGCTGCGTCAAAGCGAAAACACGGAGTACAAGTACACGCTCGCGTTCGTCGGCTACGGCCCGGAAAGTGAGAACAGCGTGCTCGAACTCACCTACAACTGGGGCACCGACAAGTACGACCTCGGCACGGCATATGGCCATATCGCGCTCGAAGTCGACGACGCCGCCGACGCATGCGAGCGCATTCGCCAGGCGGGCGGCAAGGTCACCCGCGAAGCCGGTCCCGTGAAGGGCGGCACGACCGTGATCGCGTTCGTCGAAGATCCGGACGGCTACAAGGTCGAACTGATCGAAAAGCATTCCTGATTCACGCATGAACTCGCGCCGCGCATTCGTCGCGGCGCGCAATCTCCACGGGCTCATCGCGACCTTTCGCTCATCAGGGCCCGTTCGCTGGCACAATCGACGCTCCAAATCAGTGCATGGCCTCTGCGGCCACGTTCAAGAGCCAGCCAATGAACACGCCGTCCCTCGCCCTGCGCCGCGCCCCCGACACCACCGCCATCGTCGTGATGATCGCGCTGTGCGGCGCATGGGGATTCCAGCAAGTCGCGATCAAGGAAGCGAACGCGTCGATTCCGCCAATGCTGCAAGCCGGCATCCGCTCGCTCATCGCAACATTGCTTGTATGGATCTGGACGCGCACGCGCGGCGTGCCGCTCTTCCAGCGCGACGACACGTTGCCCGCCGGCTTGCTCGCGGGCCTGCTGTTCGGCGGCGAGTTCGTTTGCATATTCTTCGGCCTGAGTCTCACCACCGCGACGCGCATGGCCGTGTTTCTCTACACCGCGCCCTGCTTCACGGCGCTCGGCCTGCACGCATTCGTGGCCGGCGAGCGGCTCTCTCGCACGCAGTGGTGCGGCATCGTGCTCGCGTTCTGCGGCATCGCACTCGCGTTCGCCGACGGTTTTCTGCACGGCAATCCGAATAGCGCATCGACGTTGCAGGGTATCGCGGGCGATGCGCTCGGCATCATGGCCGGCATCTTCTGGGCCGCGACGACCGTGGTCGTGCGTGCGTCGTCGCTGGCGCGGGCAAGCGCGAGCAAGACGCTGTTCTATCAACTGGCGGTGTCGGCGGTGCTGCTGCTCGCGCTCGCGGCAGGCATCGGGCAGACGCACGTCGAAGCCGTCTCGCCGCTCGCGATCGCGAGTCTCGCGTATCAGGCGATCGTCGTCGCGTTCATCAGCTATCTGACCTGGTTCTGGCTGCTCACGCGCTATATGGCGTCGCGGCTTTCGGTGTTCTCGTTTCTCACGCCGATCTTCGGCGTCACCTTCGGCGTGCTTCTGCTCGGCGAGCATTTCACCGCGCGTTTCATGGTCGCCGCGGCGATGGTCCTCGCGGGCATCGCGCTGGTGAACCGGCCGGCGCGCCGGACGTAGATCATTCGGGCGCGGTCGCGCGAATCGTGACCATGTCGCGATCGATGTCGTCTTGGTCGGCGGCGGCGTGAAGGTGCTCCGCCGGCATCGGTTCGACCGGATAGCCGTGCTTCTCCCACGCATCCAGCCCGCCCTTCAGCGGCCGCACGTGCCTGAACCCCTTCGCGCGCAACTGCCGTGCGATGGTCTTCGCGGTCGCCTCGTTCGGGCACACGCAATACACGACCACCTCGTGCTCCGAATACAACTGATCGGCGCGATCGGGCGAATCGAGATCCAGCGCGATCGCGCCCGCGATGCGATACGGCTCGCGGCGGCGGATCTCCGCCGGGCGCGCGTCGTAGATCACGGGCGGCGTGTCGGAACGCATCATCGCGTCGAGTTGATCCGGCGTGATGTGATACTTCGCGAGCCACTGGCGAAATTGCTCGCGGCGGATCCATCGATACAGCATGAAGCCGAGCGCGACCATCACGAGAATGTCGATCACCGTCGTGCCGTTGGCGCGCACCAGGATGACGAGCCGTCCGATCTGTTCCTGCAGCGCCGCGCCGCCGAGCATCCAGAAACTCGCCCACGCCGTCGCGCCGATCAGATCCCACAGCAGAAAGACGCGCACTTCGATCTGCGTGGTGCCGAGCAGCGGCGCCGACACGAGCCCGAGCCCGGGCACAAACTTCGACAGCGCGAGCAGCGGCACGCCGAAGCGCTCGAACCAGCGGCGCGCGGTGCGCAACGTCGTATCGATCGACAGCGAGAAGCGCACGAGCGAATTGAGAAAGCGCCGGCCGTAGAGTCGGCCGGCGGCGAACCAGAGCGAATCGGCGATGAGCACGGCGAGCACTGCCGCCGCGAGCATCTGCCAGAACGGCGCGTTGCCGGCGGCGACGAGCGTGCCGGCGAGAATCAGCATCGGCGCGGCGGGGACGGGCACGCCGAGTTGCGTCGCGAGGACGCTGACGAAGACGGCCCACGCGCCCCACGACGACGCGAGCGAAGTCGGGACGTGCGGCATTCGAACCTCTTGATGGAGCTTCCGTGGAGATGACCGCCGGCGCGTTCGGGTCCGGCGCAAAGGGTTACACTGTATCGCGATCCTGACAAACACGCCCAATCGATCAGGGCGACGAGAGCACGACGCGAGTCGACGCGCCGCACGGCAGCCGGGGGAATCAGCGTGCAACCCATCATTCAGCCTTTCTTCGATATCAACACCGGCACGATGACGTATGTCGTCTACGCAAAGGCCGGTTCGGCGGCCGCGATCATCGATCCCGTGCTCGACTACGACCCCAAAGCCGCGCGCACGTCGACGCAATCAGCCGATGCGGTCATCGAGTTCGTGCGCGAAGAGCGGCTTGCCGTCGAATGGATTCTGGAGACACATGCGCATGCCGACCATCTTTCGGCGGCGCCGTATCTGAAGCGCATGCTCGGCGGGAAGATCGGCATCGGCGAATCGATACGCGCCGTGCAGGGCGTGTTCAAGAAGATCTTCGATCTCGAGCCGGAGTTTCGGCTCGACGGCTCGCAATTCGATCATCTCTTTGCGGACGGCGAGCGCTTCATGATCGGCGAGCTCGAAGCCACCGCGCTCTTCGTGCCGGGCCACACGCCCGCCGACATGGCGTATCGGATCGGCGATGCGGTGTTCGTCGGCGACACGCTCTTCATGCCGGACGTCGGGACCGCGCGCTGCGATTTTCCCGGCGGCAGCGCGCGCCGGCTGTATCGATCGATCCAGCGCCTGCTCGCGCTCGATCCGGACACGCGGCTCTTCGTGTGCCACGACTATCCGCCCGACACGCGCGCCCCGCGCTGGCAATCCACGGTGCGCGAGCAGCGTGAGCAGAACATTCACGTCGGGGGCGGCAAGACCGAGGACGAATTCGTCGCGATGCGCGAGGCACGCGACGCGACCCTCGGCATGCCGACGCTCATTCTGCCGGCGATCCAGGTGAACATCCGCGCCGGCCACTTTCCTGAAGCGGCCGGCAACGGCACGACGTATCTGAAGATTCCGCTGAACGCTTTTTAGCCTTCAATCCTGCTGCGCGTCATGCCGAGCAGATCGGCCATCGCGCGGCGCGCACCGGTCGAATCGCGCGCGATGATCGCCTCGAACACGGCCGTATGCTCCGCGAGCGACGCGTTGTAGACATCGGCGCGTTTGGCGTTCAGGCGCAACTGGCCTTCCAGCGTGCGCTCGATGAGCGCGCCGAGCGGTATCAGCAATTCGTTGCTGCACGCGGCGAGCACGCACAGATGGAAATCGAGGTCCGCGCGCACCCATTCTTCGACATTCTGTGCGCCGGCCATCGCCTGATGCGCGCGCGTGAGGCGCTCGCGCGTGCGGTCCTCGTGGTTGCCGGCGGCAAGCGCGGCGGCGTACGGCTCGATCATCTCGCGCATTTCCTGGAGCTTGAGCGCGAATTGCAGCGGCGGCGCGACGCGCGAGTACCAGTCGAGCATATCGACGTCGAGCAGATTCCAGGCATCCTTCGCGCGCACGCGCGTGCCGACCTTCGGGCGCGACTCGATCAGCCCTTTCGATGTGAGCGTGCGTAACGCCTCGCGGAGCACCGTGCGGCTCACGCCGAAGCGCTCCATCAATTCCGCTTCGCGCGGCAGAGGCGAACCGGGCGCGAAGTCCCCGCGCAGAATGGCCATGCCCAGTTCATGCGCGACGCGGCCATGTAGATCCCGGTGAATGATCGTCTCCTTTAGTGTGGGCACGATTATGGGCTATTCGACTGATGTTTCGTAGAACCCGACTTAAATACAATAATACTATTAATATGCCTTGATCGCGGCTTTTTGCTAACATGGATAACCCTTCAGGAGACGCTCAATGAAAATCACGAAGCTCGAAACTTTTATCGTTCCGCCGCGCTGGTGCTTCCTCAAGATCGAAACGGACGAAGGCATCACCGGCTGGGGCGAGCCGGTTGTCGAAGGCCGCGCACATACGGTGGCCGCCGCAGTGGACGAACTCGCCGACTATCTGGTCGGCAAGGACCCGCGTCATATCGAAGACCTGTGGCAGGTGATGTACCGCTCCGGGTTTTATCGCGGCGGTCCTATCGGCATGAGCGCGATCGCGGGTGTCGATCAGGCGTTGTGGGACATTCTCGGCAAGCATCACGGCGTGCCGGTGCACGCGCTGCTCGGCGGCCAGGTGCGCGACAAGATCAAGGTGTATTCATGGATCGGCGGCGACCGTCCGAGCGATGTCGCGAATAACGCGCGCGCGGTGGTAGAACGCGGCTTCAAGGCCGTGAAGATGAACGGCTCGGAAGAGTTGCAGATCATCGATACCTTCGACAAGGTGCAAGGCGTGATCGACAACGTGCGCGCGGTGCGCGAGGCCGTCGGTCCGAATGTGGGGATCGGCGTCGACTTTCACGGACGCGTCCACAAGCCGATGGCGAAGGTGCTCGCGAAGGAACTCGATCCGTTCAAGCTGATGTTCATCGAAGAGCCGGTGCTGTCGGAGAACGTCGAGGCGCTGCGCGATATCGTCAGCCAGACGAGCACGCCGATCGCGCTCGGCGAGCGACTCTACTCGCGCTGGGACTTCAAGCACATTCTGGCGGGCGGTTACGTCGACATCATTCAGCCGGATGCGTCACATGCGGGCGGCCTGACCGAATGCCGCAAGATCGCGACGATGGCTGAAGCCTACGACGTCGCGCTCGCGCTGCATTGCCCGCTCGGGCCGATCGCGCTCGCGACCTGCCTGCAGATCGACGCGGTGAGCTACAACGCGTTCATTCAGGAGCAGAGCCTCGGCATTCACTACAACAAGGGCAACGACCTGCTCGATTACATCAAGAATCCGGAAGTCTTCAAGTATGACGACGGGATGGTTTCGATCCCGCAGGGACCGGGGCTCGGCATCGAGGTGAACGAGGAGAAGGTGCGAGAGATGGCGAAGGTCGGGCATCGCTGGCGCAATCCGGTTTGGCGTCATGCGGACGGCAGCGTCGCGGAGTGGTGATGCTTAGCGCCGAAGCCTTGCCTTCAGGCCACCGCGTAATGCGTTGCTGATGAGCAGGGCTTCGGCTTTCTGCAAGTCATCCATCGTCAGCGTGCGTTCGGCGGCACCGAGTTCTTCGATGAGCACCGCGCGCATCACGCCTGGCAACACGCCGGCGTCGACGGGCGGCGTCCACCACTTTCCGTCGAGCTGCACGAAGACGCTCGAACGGCCGCCTTCGGTCAGCTCGCCGCGTTCGTTGACGAAGAGCATGTCGAACGCGCCTTCGGCTTCGGCGGCTTTCCATGCGCGATCGTAGTCGGCGCGGCGTGTCGTCTTGTGACGCAGCAGCGGATCGCCGGACGATTGTGGTGCGAAGCCGCGATCGGACGCGAGCAACACTTCCACCGTATCCGATGGCAACGGCGCCAGCGGCGCGCTCGTGATCGTGATGCGTCCGCGCTTGTCCAGCGCGATACGCATACGATACGGCGTGCCGGCGTCGAATTGCGCGCACTGCTTCTCGACTTGAGCCGCGAGCGCGCGCTCGTCGAAAGCAAAGCCGAGATAGGCGGCGCTTGCCTTCAGTCGCGCGGCGTGGCGCGCGTAGTAGCGAATGCCTTCGTCGCGCGTCGCATAGGTCGTCTCGAAGAGTTCGAAGCCAGGGTCCGCGCCGGTCAGGAAGCGTGCTTTCAACAGACACTCCTCGTATTCGTCGGCCGCGACGCTATCGAGCACGATGCCCGCGCCGATGCCGAGCACGCCGCGTTTGCCCGCGGCATCGACGACGAGTGTGCGAATCGCCACCGACAGACAAACATCGCCGCTCGCATCCAGCCAGCCGATTGCGCCCGTATAGAGGCCGCGCGGCGAGCTCTCGATTTCGTCGATCAGTTGCATCGTCCGATACTTCGGCGCGCCGGTGATCGAACCGCATGGAAAAAGCGCGCGCACGATGCCGGCGAACGACGTGCCGGGAATCACGCGCGCTTCGATCGTCGAGGTCATCTGCCACACCGACGCATAAGGCTCGACCGCGAACAGCACGGGCACATGCACCGAACCCGTGACCGCCACGCGCGACATGTCGTTGCGCAGCAGATCGACGATCATCACGTTCTCGGCGCGATTCTTCGGATCACGGCGCAGCGCTTCGGGATCGGTGTCGCGCGGCGCGGTGCCTTTCATCGGCCGGGCGCGCAGCAGATCGCCCTGCTTCTCGACGAATAATTCCGGGGAGCACGACACCACCGACCTGCCATCGGGCAACGCAATCAGCGCGCCGTAATGCACGGCCTGCCGCTTGCGCAAACGCCGGTACAGCGCGAGCGGCGTGCCGAACACGTCGAAGTGCAGACGGAAGGTGTAGTTGATCTGATATGACTCGCCCGCGCGCAACGCATCCTGTACAGCGGCGATCGACGCATCGAACTCATCGCGCGTGACGCTCGATTCGATGCCCGCGATGCCTGCCGTCAGGTCATCGCCTTCCCAGGCGAGCCAGGCGTCGACCTCATCGCGCGAAAGACGCGCGCACTCACGGAACATGAGCACGCGCAGCGCATGATCGTCGCCGCGTCCGATGCTGCCGAACTGGAGGTTGCGCCCGAATTCGTAATCCGCGACGACCACCGCATGAAGACCGCCTCGCAGATCGCGTTCGATATCGCTGCAGACCGCGTCGAGCTCACGCGCATCCA
>Ga0105251_10001603_pt1 | contig 19248 bp, 18 predicted proteins | sample KBSS64metaG_FD_80424 | JGI IMG/M metagenome (GOLD analysis project Ga0105251, IMG submission 80424) | Switchgrass rhizosphere microbial communities from Kellogg Biological Station, Michigan, USA - KBS S6-4 metaG | ecosystem: Host-associated > Plants > Roots > Rhizosphere > Soil | place...
GCTTCGTCCTCAAGGTCGAGCCAGTACAGCCCGGTCACCTCGACCTCGGGATCCACCCCCGTTTCCTGCCGCAAGCGCTCCCCCAGCACTGGATAGAAATCCTGCGACCAGTGCGCCAGCGCCGTCACCGCCGGCTGATAACGCCAGGGATACAGCGGCGAAACGATCCCGCCGCCAGCCCAGGAAGCCTCCCGCCCCGGCTCACCGCGCTCGACCACCACCACCCGCCGACCGCTCAAGGACAGGCAATAGGCCGACATCAGCCCTAGCGCACCCGCCCCGACCACCGCTACATCAAAGCTCACGTCACACCTCTACATCCTGCAATTGACTGTTCCGCCGTCTTGGCGCAAAACGGCTAGCGCGGCCAGGAAGGCCGCTTACCCACAAGGACGTCAACATGACCTATCGCATCGCGCGAGGCTTCAGCCTCTTCGAATCCCTGATCTGCCTCAGCGTGTTGAGCATCGTCGCTTCCCTGGCCATTCCCGCCTTCGGTGGAATGCTGCAGCGCAATCGACAGCAGCTCGCCATCCAACAACTCAGGGAGCTGGTCAACTTCGCCCGGGCGGCGGCCATCAACGGCTCTGGCAGCGTGTCCATCTGTCATGCACCGGCAGGCGACTGCGACAGCTCGAATCTCTGGTCGGTCACCACTCGGGTCTTCCGCGACTGGGATCGCGACGGTCTTCAGTCAGCCGAGGAGCCCACCCTGCTGACCAGTCAGCTCCCCGACGGCCTGCACTGGCGCTGGAACAATTTCCGTACGCTACCTCATCTGACGTTTTTGAACAGCGGCGTGACCAGCGCCCTGAACGGCAGCTTCATCCTCTGCCAGGGCACCGAGCCGCGTGCGCGACTGGTCCTGAACAAGGCCGGACGGATCGAGACCGCGGATCTTCGCGACAGTGATCGCTGCGCCTGAACCCCCTGACCAGACACCTTCCCGTTTCGACCGGATATCCGCCGTACGCTGTTCCAGCCGCCTGTGATACCCCATGCTTGGCTTTCCAGCCTGGCGAAAACGACGATGCGTACCCAGTACGGCTTTACCCTGATCGAAACTCTGGTAGCGCTCGCCATTCTGGCGATCGTGGTCAGCATTGCTGCGCCGTCGTTTACCCGAACGCTACAGAGCAACAGGGCTGCGGTCATGAGCAATGAATTGCTTGGCGCCATGCAGGCAGCACGCTCCGAGGCCTTAAACGTCGCGCTGACGTCACGTTATGTCGGCGCAACATCGCGGGTGATGCCTGCGAAAACGGTACCGACTGGACAGCAGGTTGGCTGATGATTCAGGGCGCGAACGTCATTCGAATCTGGGAGCCCACCACCGGCATTACCTTGACGGGTCTCGTCAATGGCGTCACCTATCGCAGCACCGGTCTCACCACCCTGGCTGCCGCCCAATCATTCAGCATCGAAACACCGAGTTGCCGTCGCACGGTTTCGGTAAGCCTCACCGGGAACGCCTTCGTCAACCAGAACGGCTGCCAGTCGCCATGAATGCAAAGCAGCAAAGGGGCGCAACCCTGATCGAGGTATTGGTTGCCATGGTCATTCTGGCCATAGGCCTACTGGGGCTTGCAGGGCTGCAATCGGTAAGCGTCCAGAGCAACCAGGGTGCCTACTACCGCTCACAGGCGACCATCCTGGCCAACGACATGGCTGATCGTATGCGTGCGAACCGTACCGCTGCCTTGGCCGGCAGCTACGCCCTGACCACCTTTCCCGCTCCTTCGACCAGTAACGCCATTACTGGTACCCCGGCCCAGCGCGATACAGGGCAATGGCTCAATAATCTCGCAGCTACGCTGCCACAGGGTACAGGCACCATAGTGACCAGCGGAAAGATAGTGACCCTGACCATCTGCTGGAACGACAGCCGAGCCCGGATCAAGTCCACTCAATACGTGGCGCCACAGAACGACAGCTGTACCTCTACCGCCGAGAATTCGGGCTTCGAAGTCTTCTCCTACAGGACTCGCCTATGAAACACCGGGCGACTCGCCGCCAATCCGGCCTCTCCATAATCGAACTCATGATCGCCTTGCTTCTGGGCCTATTGCTCATGGGCGGCGTCATGCAGGTCTTCCTGTCTTCCCGGCAGACCTATCAGACCAATTCCGCGCTATCCCAGGTACAGGAATCAGGGCGCTTCGCCTTGGACTTTCTGGCCTATGATCTGAAAAATGCCGGTTATCGCGGAGACTGTCTGTTTCCGCTCTATGATCCAACCCCCTCAACTTTGACTAAAGACGAGCGCTATGTCCTCGGCACCGGCATCGAAGGCTGGAATGACACGGGAGAAAACTCGATCCCTGGCTGGCTGAACGACGTCTACACCACAAGCCGGCGAGCCGGAACGGATGTTGTTCTGCTCAAGCATGCCGCTGGCGCGACCGGGATAACACTGTCCAATTCGATAGGTGCGAACACCGACCGGCTTGCAACCACAGCAGCAACCGGCCAGACACCCGGTAGCCTGCTGATCATTTCCGACACAGCCGGTTGCCAGCTTTTCATTAATCAGAGCGCAGCCAACGCAGCCACCCTTACAACGCAGCAGGTAATCAACCGCGCTTATGCGCAAACGGCGCTAATCTCGAATTTCCAAAGTTCGCTCTATTACATAGGTCAGAGTTCCGTTGCAGCCGGTCTTCCTGCTCTACGCCGAGTCCGCTATCTGGCTACAGCCGACGCTCAGCCTTTGATTGTCGATGAGGAGTTGGTCAGCGGCATTCAGGACCTGCAGATCCAATATGCCGTAGGTGACAGCAACGGTCAGATAACGGGTGAATACAGAGATGCTCAGCTGATTACCGATTGGCAGGCAGTGATTTCCGCTCAGATCAACTTGATCGCTGTGAGTAGAGATACCCAGGCCGTATCGCCCGATCAGCAGCTTACCTTCCGTGGCAATACCGTCACCCTTGCCAATGGCCGCCTGGGGCAGGTGTTCAACCAAACTGTCAGCATTCGGAACCACCTGCCATGAGAAACTCGGTCGAACACCAACAGGGCGCGGTATTGATCGTGACGTTGGTAATGCTGCTACTCATGACCTTGATCGCTCTCGCCAGCATGAGGGGCACTACGCTGCAGGAACGCATGGCGGGTAACGCCCGCGACCAAAGCCAGGCGTTTCAGGCGTCGGAGATGGCGCAGCGACAGGCCGAAGCCTTCGCCCTCACACGCAGCGTCACCGATTGGCAAAACACTGCCCAAACTGCCAACTGGACAAATGCGGATGCTTTGACAGACCTGCCCAATCAATCCCGCTTCAGGATCAATCCAACACCGGGGGTCAATCCGCTGAGATCCGGCGACGGCCTTCAGGTGATTCCGCTGGATGTCAGTGTGCTGCGCATCGAAACCCAAGGTGCTGGAGCAGCTACCACTGCCGGAGCCGGGTCGGCGTCCACGGCGAATGTCACCATCAACACTATCTTTGTCAGGCGATAGATACTTGGAGAGCGTCATGCCTTATCAGTTGCGATTTCTGACGTGGACTCTGCCTTCGGCGATGGTGCTGCTTCTGCTGAGTACGTCCGGTAACGCTACGGTATCCCAGACTCCGCTGGCCGTAGGAGGAGACATTCCGGGCAGCCTGGCGTTGGTGCCCTCGGTAGAATGGCCGACGGTCCTATCTGTAGCCAACCTTGGCAGCTACAGTTCCGGCAATGTTTATAGCGGGTACTTCGATTCGGACAAGTGCTACACCTACGCCTTTGGCGGCTCACTGGACAATAGTTGGTTCAACCCTGTCAGCGCCGCCAATAGCCGCCGCTGCAGCGGTGCCAGGCAATGGAGCGGCAATTTTCTCAACTGGGCCGCTACTCCAACCATCGACCCTTTCCGCAGTGCCCTGACTGGCGGTGCCAGGGTGCGGGACGATGTCGGCCTTACCGTCTTGCAAAAAGCGCGTCACAGCGGACAAAACTCTGCTGGCAACCGTTTGAATAGCGGTCAGGGACTGCTTCCAGCGTCAGAGATTGCTGGCGCTACCCCCTTTGCGGCCAACTGGGCTGGCTTCTATGTTCGTCTGGAAGGCCAGGGGTTCGACATGTTGTTCTCTAACTGGAACGATCGAATCGGTGGCGGCGGCTCTGCCGACTATGGCGCAGGCAACAATATGTCGAGCGTCTGGGTGAATCTGGATCCAAACGATAACAACCAATGGAGCGGAAATTTACTCAAGGCTGACTATACGGCGGGCTCGATACTCAACTCAACTCGCTATAGTGTCTATCGAGTAAGAGTTCAGGTAAAAGTATGCGACCCTACCATTGGTCTGGAGTCCAATTGCAAAAGATACTCGGCGAGCAACTACAAGCCAGAAGGCCTTCTGCAACAGTATTCTGACAAGCTGCGCTACTCGGTATTCAGCTATCTGAATGATTCCAGCGCGACACGCGATGGCGGTGTCCTGCGGGCCAACCAAAGCTTCATTGGCCCGCTCAAACCAGATCTCAGTAGTAACTCTGCACGCGCCGAATGGGACCCGCAAACTGGCATCTTGGTGCGCAATCCTTCTGCCAGTGAAGCCTCGTCGACAGGCTTTGGAGTAGCAGATAGCGGCGTCATCAACTATCTGAACAAGTTTGGTTCAATGCCTTATGCGCCGAACACCTACCTGAACCTGAAAAGCAACGACCCGGTTAGCGAGCTCTATTATACAGCGCTACGTTACTTCAAGAACCAGGGGAACGTATCTGCCTACAGTACCTTGTCCGGTTCTACGGATACCGACAAATACGCCCAAGCCGATGGCTTTCCCGTAGTGACCAACTGGCAAGACCCCATCACCTATTCCTGTCAGAAGAACGTCATTCTCGGCATCGGTGACACGAATACCTGGAATGACAAGAATCTACCGGGAGGTATCACTTCCTCGGGCGGAGAACCGGCCAAGCCTGCAGAAGTGAACAGCGACACCTCTATAGATGTGGAGGCCTTGACACAGAAGGTCGCCAGTCTCGAAAACATCACCATAAGCACACCCTTCACCGGTCGCGGCAACTCTGCTTACATCGCCGGCCTTGCCTATGATGCCCATACGCGGGATCAGCGAAGCGACAAAGCAGGTAGCCAGACCATCTCCACCTACTGGATGGATGTCCGCGAGAACCAAAGTCTGGCCGGCAGATCGTCGAACCAGTACTGGCTCGCTGCTAAATATGGCGGCTTCACAGTCCCTCAAGGCTTTGCCAGTAGCGCAGCCACCGCTGCTAGCATTACCGACGATCTCTGGTGGACCAGCGGTGAGTATCTCTCTTCCAATTACAAGCGCCCTGACAATTTCTACGTTGCTAGCGATGCCCCCAACATGATCAAGGGTCTTCGTGCGGCCTTTGCCAAGATCGTTCAAGAGGTAACTACTTCGACAACCTCGATCAGCACCAACGGCCAGCAACTCGATACCGGCAGCGGCACCTTTCAAACTCAATTCGAAGCCAAGTTTTGGAGTGGCGATCTTCTGGCCAGAACGCTAAGTGCTTCGGGTGTAGCCAGCTCCTCCAGTTGGAGCGCGGGAAACAAGCTTGACACCCTTGAGCCAAGTAGCCGGAAGATTTTTACGAGCAATACCCTAACGGCCCAGAGCAACAACGCCTATTCCTTGGCTGCAGGCCAGGGCGTCAATTTTCTCTGGAGCGGCTTGGATGCCGAGAGCAAGGTCGCGCTGCAAGGAACCGCGACGACAGGCACCAACGTAAGCACCACAGAAGGGTCGCGACGTCTCGACTATCTGCGCGGTGATCGGAGCCAGGAGACCGTCACTAGCAATCCCATGCGCAAACGCAAGAGTCGCCTGGGCGACATCGTAAACTCAGACCCTTTATATATAGGAAAACCAGATTACGGCTATAACCGTCTAGCCGGATCCGTATGGGGAAGTGCGGGTGAAAGCTATCTGACCTACCGTCAAAGCACAGCCTATCAGGCACGCAAGTCGCTGGTCGTAGTCGGCGCCAATGACGGCATGCTTCATGGTTTCGACGCCAGCCTGGCCGATGGCGGCAATGAACTGTTCGCCTATGTGCCTCGTACCCTGATGGGTGAACTCTACCGCCTAACCGACCCCAGCTACAGCCATCGCTACTATGTAGACGGCTCGCCAACGGGAGGAGACGCCTGGATCAACAACAGCTGGAAGTCCCTCATCGTGGGGACGGCGGGCGCCGGAGGAAACACCGTGTTTGCGCTGGACGCGAGTGACCCGAGCAACATGGCTCCCAGCAACGTACTCTGGGAGTTCTCTTCGCCCGACATGAGGTATCCCATTCAGAAGCCGGCTCTAGTCGCGCTGGAGAATGGCAAGTTCGGTGTGATCGTGACCAGTGGCTTCAGTGACAGCAGTGTCAGCCAGGGCAAGATCTGGATCTTGGACGCCGCCACTGGCAGTGTCCTAAAGACCTTTACTGTCGCTACGACCGGCGGCTTGGGAGAGCCGCTTGCCATTGATACCAATAACGACCGCATCGTAGACCGCCTTTATGCGGGCGATACTGCCGGCAATATCTGGCGCTTCGACCTAAAAGGCGCCAACCCGGCAAACTGGGACGCTCCTGCAGCCCTAAAGAGCGGGGCAAACATTCTGCCCTTGTTCATTGCAAGGACAGCCAATGGCGCCGGCAATCCCACTCAACCTATCACTGCGCCTCTCGAAGCCGCCCTCAACAGCGACGGCAATCCGATCATTCTTTTTGGTACCGGAAGCTACTACCAGATCGGAGACAATGAGGTACCTGCCAACCCGCGCCTAGAAACCTTCTATGGCCTGATCGACAGGGGACAGCAAATCAACCGTAGCAATCTCGTCGAACAGGCCATTATTGCCCAACAAACCATCGGTAACCGCCGTGCTCGCGCAGTCACCAGTGCCGAGATCGGTGCAGATAAATCAGGCTGGTTCATGGATCTGGCGTGGAAGAGCAGCAATGGCGGGTCCGGAACGCTAACAAGCGAAAGGGTCATTGCCCGGCCGACGCTGAGAAACGGCGTCTTGGTCTTCACTACCATGACACCCAACAGTGATCCCTGCGGCGGCGGAGGTACAAGCTGGATCATGACGTTGAATGTGCTGAATGGAGGCACTCTCAACTTCAGTTTCTTCGACTACAACGGTGACGGAACCTTTGATCAGCGTGACTATTACAGCTTGGCAAATGGCACCAAAGTCCCTTTCTCTGGGATCTCAGACGATCAAAGCGGCATCATCAAGACGCCCAGCTTCGTTCGCGGTAACGGCAACACGACCGACGGCTCTACAGCAACGGGAAAATTGTGCCACTCGGACGCGAGTGGCAACACGATCTGCCAAGATATCAATGATCCGAATAGCAGTTCGAAACGCATGACCTGGCGCGAAATTAGATGAAGTCAATTACGCAAAATCAGCACTCAAACCACCAAAGAGGCTTCACGCTCATCGAACTGATGATCGTTGTGGCTATAGTTGGCATCCTGGCGGCCATTGCCTATCCGTCTTACACGGAGCACGTACGCAAGGGAAACAGGGCCGACGCTGAGGCCTCGCTCATGGAGTTGGCGCAGCTCATGGAGCGAAACTACACCCGCCTCGGACGCTATACGACGGATGTAGCTGGTACAACGGCACCCACTCTGCCGTTCACTACCACTCCCAAGGATGGCGGACGGGCCATCTACGATTTGAGCCTGAGCGCAGTCACGGCAACTAGCTATACGCTTCAGGCGGCCCCACGTGCAGGTGGCCCCATGGCAGGTGATCGATGCGGAAGTCTGACACTTACCAATACCGGACTGAAGGGACAAGCAACCGACGCCACCGCCGCCGACTGCTGGCGCCGCTAGGGCGCCAGCGACGTCCTATACCGCCTTTACCCTGAGCTCTCGCGGCAGGGTGAAGGTGATGTGTTCCGGCTCGCCTTCCAGCTCGACCTCGCCGGTGGCGCCCCAGCTCTGCAGCTGGTCGATGACACCGCGTACCAGGACCTCAGGGGCCGAGGCGCCGGCGGTGACGCCGATGCGCTGTACACCTTCGAACCAGCTCTGCTGCAGGTCTTCGGCGCCGTCGATGAGGTAGGCCGGGGTGCCCAGACGTTCGGCTAGTTCGCGCAGACGGTTGGAGTTGGAGCTGCTGGGGCTGCCCACTACCAGCACTACGTCGCTTTCCAGCGCCAGGGTCTTTACCGCGTCCTGGCGGTTGGTGGTGGCGTAGCAGATGTCGTTCTTGCGCGGGCCGTTGATGTGGGGAAACTTGGCGCGCAGGGCGTCGATCACAATGCGGGTGTCGTCCATCGACAGGGTGGTCTGGGAGACATAGAACAGGGCTTCGGGATTGCGCACCTCGAGCCTTGCCACGTCCTCCTCGTCTTCCACCAGGTAGATGGCACCGCCGGCACGGTCGTCGTACTGGCCCATGGTGCCCTCCACTTCCGGATGCCCGGCGTGGCCGATGAGGATGCATTCCTGGCCATCGCGGCTGTAGCGCGCGACTTCCATGTGCACCTTGGTCACCAGCGGGCAGGTGGCGTCGAACACCTTTAGGCCACGCTCGACGGCCTCGCGGCGCACGGCCTGGGAGACGCCATGGGCGCTGAAGATGAGAATGACATCGTCCGGTACGTCGGCCACGTCTTCGACGAAGACGGCGCCCCGGGCGCGCAGGTTGTCGACCACGAACTTGTTGTGCACCACATCGTGACGCACATAGATGGGCGGACCGAAAACGTCCAGCGCCCGATCGACGATGTCGATGGCGCGGTCCACGCCGGCGCAGAAGCCGCGGGGATTGGCGAGCTTGATCTGCATAGGCTCCTCTGCCCGCTTCACGGGCGGCGGTAGATCAATGGGAGACGGCAGGCTCGATGGCCAGGATGTCCACGTCGAAGGTCAGCACACGGCCGGCCAGCGGGTGGTTGAAGTCGATGATCACCTGCTCGTCGTCGTAGCTTTTGACCACGCCGGGCATCTCGCCACCGGCGGCGTCGCCGAAGATGATCAGCAGACCGGGCGACAGCTCCATGTCACTGAAGTTGTCCCGGGCCATGGTCTGCAGGTTGCCGTCGTTGGGCTGGCCGAAGCCGCGCTCCGGCGGAATGGTCAGGCTGGTCTTGGTACCGGCTTCCAGGCCGAACAACGCCTGCTCGAAACCGGGCAGCAGGTTGCCGTCGCCGACGGTGAAGGTGGCCGGCGCCTTGTCGAAGGTGCTATCCACCACGTCGCCGTTCTGCAGCTTGATGGCGAAATGCAGGGTGACCCGGGTATCCGGGCCGATGGTGATTTCAGCCATGGGCTTCCTCGGGCTTCTTCTTGCGGAACATGTCCAGGGCCAGCATCACGGCACCGACGGTGATGGCGCTGTCGGCCAGGTTGAAAGCCGGGTAGTACCACTCCTGGCGCCAGTGCACCAGGATGAAGTCGATGACGTGGCCCAGCACCAGGCGGTCATAGAGATTGCCCAGGGCGCCACCAAGGATCAGGGCCAGGGCGATGGCGGTCCAGGTGTCGTTGCGCAGGCGCTTGAGCCAGACCACCAGGACCACGCTCACCACCGCCGCGATGCCGGCGAAGAACCAGCGCTGCCAGCCTGAGTGATCGGCCAGGAAGCTGAAGGCAGCGCCCGGGTTGTAGGCCAGGGTCCAGCTGAGGATGTCCGGAATCACCGGCACCTGCTGGTAAAGCGACAGGTTGGCCTGGAAGTAAAGCTTGGTCAGCTGATCCAGCAGGATCACCAGCACACTCAGGGCCAACCAGGGCAAGGCACCGAAACGCTGGGCGTCACGCATGCTCACGTACCTCGCCTGCGCCGTAGACGTTGGTCACGCAACGCTCGCAGATCTCCGGGTGTGCGGCATCCTGGCCGACGCTGTGGCTGTGATGCCAGCAACGGGCGCACTTGGGGGCCTCGGACTTGCGCACCACCAGCTTGAGTCCACTCAGTTCGCTGGTCACGGCGCCTTCCGGGGCCTTTTCCAGCGGCTGGACAGCGGCCTGGGACGAGATCAGCACGAATCTGAGTTCGTTGCCCAGGGCCTCCAGTACGGTCTGCAGGGCGCTGTCGGCGTAGAGGGTGATCTCCGCCTGCAGGCTGCCACCCAGGGTCTTGGCGGCGCGCTGGTTCTCCAGCTCCTTGTTGACCGCGGCCTTGACCGCCATCACCTGATCCCAGTAGGCGCGATCCAGGGTCGCACCCTCGGGCAGGGCGAAGAGGCCGTCGTACCAGGTGGTCAGCATCACCGACTCTTCACGCTCGCCCGGCAGGTACTGCCAGATCTCGTCGGCGGTAAAGGACAGGATGGGCGCGATCCAGCGCACCAGGGCTTCGGCGATGAGATACAGCGCGGTCTGGCAGGAACGCCGCGGCAGGCTGTCGGCGCCGGTGGTGTACTGGCGGTCCTTGATGATGTCGAGGTAGAAGCCGCCCAGCTCCTGCACGCAGAAGTTGTGCACCTTCTGGTAGACGTTGAGGAAGCGGTACTCGGCGTAGGCCTGCTCGATTTCCTGCTGCAGCAGCAGGGCGCGATCCACGGCCCAGCGATCCAGGTCGATCATGTCTTCGGGCGCGACCCGGTTGACCGCCGGATCGAAGCCGGACAGGTTGGAGAGCAGGAAGCGCGCGGTGTTGCGGATGCGACGATAGGAGTCGGCGCTGCGCTGCAGGATCTGGTCGGAGACGGCCATCTCGCCGGTGTAGTCGGTCGAGGCGACCCAGAGGCGCAGGATGTCGGCACCCAGGCTGTCGATGACCTTTTGCGGAGCGACCACGTTGCCCAGCGACTTGGACTGCTTGCGGCCCTGTTCGTCCACGGTGAAACCGTGGGTCAGCAGTTCCTTGTAGGGGGCATGGCCGTCGATGGCGCAACCGGTCAGCAGCGAGGAGTGGAACCAGCCGCGATGCTGGTCGGAACCCTCAAGGTAGAGATCGGCTACCGGACCCTGGTCATGGGCCAGCTCGGCATGGGAGCCACGCAGCACGTGCCAGTGGGTGGTGCCGGAATCGAACCAGACGTCGAGGGTGTCGCGGCTCTTGTCGTACTGGCCGGCTTCTTCGCCGAGCAGTTCGGCGGGATCGAGCTTGAACCAGGCCTCGATACCCTCGCGCTCGACGCGCTGGGCGACGGCTTCCATCAATTCGACAGTGCGCGGATGCAGCTCGCCGCTTTCCTTGTGAGTGAAGAAGGGAATCGGCACACCCCAGTTGCGCTGGCGCGAGATGCACCAGTCGGGACGGCCGGCGATCATGCCGTGCAGCCGCGCCTGGCCCCAGGCCGGGACGAACTGGGTCTGCTCGATGGCCGCCAGGGAGCGCTCGCGCAGGGTGGCGCCTTCGTTGGGCTGCTTGTCCATGCCGACGAACCACTGGGCAGTGGCGCGATAGATCAGCGGGGTCTTGTGGCGCCAGCAGTGCATGTAGCTGTGATTGATCGCCTCGTGCTTGAGCAGCGCGCCCGCCTCTTGCAGCGTGGCGACGATGGCCGGATTGGCCTTCCAGATGAACTGGCCACCAAACAGCGGCAGCGACTCGGCGTAGACGCCATTGCTCTGCACCGGATTGAGGATGTCGTCGTTGCTCAGGCCGTATTGCTTGCAGATGCGGAAGTCGTCCTCGCCATAGGCGGGCGAACAGTGCACCACACCGGTCCCGGCGCCCAGCTCGACGTACTCGGCCAGGTAGATGGGCGACAGTCGCTCGTACAGCGGGTGGCGGAAGTTGATCAGCTCCAGGGCGGTACCGGGGGCAGTGGCGATCACCTCGCCCTGCAGGCCGTAGCGCGCCAGGCAGCTTTCCACCAGTTCCTCGGCCAGCAGCAGCAGGCGATCGCCGACGTCCACCAGCGCATAGGTGAATTCGGGATGCACGTTGAGCGCCTGGTTGGCCGGGATGGTCCAGGGGGTGGTGGTCCAGATGACGATGGCGGTGGGCTTGGCCAGCGCGCCGAGGCCGAAGGCGGCTGCCAGCTTGTCGGCATCGGCGACCGGGAAGGCCACGTCGATGGCGTCGGACCTCTTGTCCTGGTACTCCACCTCGGCCTCGGCCAGCGCCGAGCCGCAGTCGAAGCAGAAATTGACCGGCTTGAGGCCCTTGAAGACGAAGCCCTTCTGGACCAGTTCGCCCAGCGCGCGGATCTCGCCGGCCTCGTTGGCGAAGTTCATGGTCAGGTAGGGATTGCTCCAGTCACCCAACACGCCCAGGCGGACGAAGCCGGCCTTCTGCTCTTCGATCTGCTCGCTGGCATAGGCGCGGCAGCGCTCGCGGGTCAGGTCCGCCGGCTGATTCTTGCCGAAGGTGGTTTCCACCTTGTGCTCGATGGGCAGGCCATGGCAGTCCCAGCCCGGCACATAGGGGGCATCGAAGCCGGCCAGGGTCTTGGAGCGGGTGATGATGTCCTTGAGGATCTTGTTCAGCGCATGACCGATGTGGATGCTGCCGTTGGCATAGGGCGGACCGTCATGCAGGATGAAGGTCGGACGGCCCTTGCCGATGGCGCGCAGCTTCCCGTACAGGTCGATGTCCTGCCAGCGCTTGAGCGCTTCCGGCTCGCGCTGCGGCAGGCCGGCTTTCATCGGGAATGCCGTTTCCGGCAGGTTGAGCGTCGCTTTGTAATCGGTCATGTCAGTCCAGGCTCGTTGACGGTTGCCCCTGCCAGTAGGCGCGGGCCGTGGCGACGTCCGCTTCGATCGCCGCCTTGAGGGCCTCCAGAGAGGCGAATTTCTGTTCGTCGCGGACCTTCTGCACGAAGGTCACGCTGAGGTGGCGACCATAGAGGTCGCCGGAAAAGTCCAGCAGATGGATTTCCAGATGCGGACGGCCATCGCCCTGCACCGTCGGTCGCTGGCCAATGTTGGCCACACCGGGTACCACCTGCCCATCGATCAGGCTGCTGACCAGATAGACGCCGCGCAGCGGCGGTCGGCGCCGCTTGAGCTGAACGTTGGCCGTGGGCCAACCCAGCTGACGCGCCAGCTTCTGGCCGTGCAATACCCGCCCCGAAAGGCTGTAGGGGCGTCCCAGCATGCGCGCGGCCAGGGCCAGATCGCCGTCGGCCAGAGCCTGGCGGATCAGGGTGCTACTCACCCGCAGGCCGTCCAGCTCGACGGTGGTAGCGGCTTCCAGGGTGAAGCCATGGTCGCGGGCGGCCAGATTCAGGTAAGTGAAGTCGCCGGCGCGATCGCAGCCGAAACGGAAGTCGTCGCCGATCTCCAGGTGCTTCACCCCCAGGCCGTCCACCAGCACCTGCTGGACGAAGGCCTCGGCGGACAACTCGCGCAGCCGCCGATTGAAATTCAGGCAGAGCACATTGTCGACGCCCAGGCGCGCGAAGCATTCCAGCTTCTCGCGCAGGCGGGTCAGGCGCACTGGCGCGATGTCGGGCAGAAAGAATTCGCGGGGCTGCGGTTCGAAGATCACCACGCAACTGGGCACCCCAAGCTCCGCCGCCCGCTCACGCAGCCGCGCGAGGATGGCCTGGTGCCCCAGGTGAACCCCGTCGAAGTTGCCAATAGTGGCAACGCAGCCCTTGGGAAAGGCGTCGAGATGATGGAGACCGCGAAACAGCTGCATGGATAGGGATTGCTCAGAAATTAATCGATTATATCCGGATGCCCGCCGCGAGGACAGGCGCACACCCGGCCTTGTGCAATCACAGCAGCGCGCGCCGGTTGAAGTCGCGCACGCGGAAGCCGAGCAGGAAGAGACTGGCGAAATAGGCCAGCACCCCCGCGGCGACCAGGCCGCCCAGACGCAGCAGGCGCTGCCACATCAGTCCTTCGCTCCAGCTGGGCAACAGCTGCATCAGACCGAACAGGACGGCGGTCATCACCGCCACCGCGATCAGCAGCCGGAGCAGGAAGCCCGTCCAGCCGGGTTGGGGGATGAACAGGTTATGGCGGCGCAACTGCCAGAATAAAAGGCCGGCGTTGAGACAGGCCGCCAGACCTATGGCCAGGGCCAGGCCGACGTGCTGCAGCGGCCCGATCAGGATCAGGTTGAGCACCTGGGTCACCGCCAGGGTGAAGATGGCGATCTTTACCGGCGTCTTGATGTTCTGCTGGGCATAGAAGCCCGGCGCCAGCACCTTGACCAGGATGATGCCGAGCAGTCCCACGGCATAGGCGACCAGCGCCCGCTGGGTCATCAGGGCGTCATGGGCATCGAAGCGACCATACTGGAACAGCGAGACGGTCAGCGGCTCGGACAGCAGCGCCAGGGCCGCGGAACAGGGCAGCACCAGCAGGAAGCAGAGTCGCAGCCCCCAGTCGAGCAGTCGCGAATACTCCTGGCGATCGGCTTTGGCGTAGGTACGTGACAGCGCCGGCAGCAGGATGGTCCCGAGCGCCACGCCGAGCACCCCCGAAGGCAACTCCATCAGGCGATCGGCGTAGTACATCCAGGACACCGAGCCGGCCGCCAGGAAGGAGGCGAAGATGGTGTTGATGATCAGCGAGATCTGACTGACCGAGACCCCGAGGATCGCCGGCCCCATCTGCTTCATGACCCGCCAGACGCCGGTGTCGCGCAGATTCAGCCGCGGCAGCACCAGCATGCCGATGCGCTTGAGGTGTGGCAGCTGATAGAGGAACTGGGCCAGGCCACCCACCAGGGTCGCCCAGGCCAGCGCCATGATCGGCGGATCGAAATAGGGCGTCAGGAACAGCGCGAAGATGATCATGCTGATGTTGAGCAGGGTCGGCACGAAGGCCGGCACGTTGAATCTGTTCCAGGTATTGAGCACGGCGCCGGCCAGGGAGGCCAGGGAGATCAGCAGGATGTAGGGAAAGGTCACCCGCAGCAGGCTGGACGTGAGGGCGAATTTCTCCGGGGTATCGGCAAAGCCCGGCGCGGTGATCCAGATCACCAGGGGCGCGGCCAGCATGCCCAGCACCGTGACCACCGCCAGCACCAGGGTCAGCAGGCCGCTGACATAGGCCAGGAAGGTCCGGGTGGCCTCCTCGCCCTGCTGGGCCTTGTATTCGGCCAGGATGGGTACGAAGGCCTGGGAAAAGGCGCCCTCGGCGAAGATGCGGCGCAGGAGATTGGGCAGCTTGAAGGCGACGAAGAAGGCGTCGGTGGCCATGCCGGCGCCAAAGGTGCGGGCGACGATGGTGTCGCGCACGAAACCCAGCACGCGGGACAGCATGGTCATGGAGCTGACGGCGGCCAGGGACTTGAGCAGATTCATGGCTGGGAGAGGACTCGGTGAACGCAGCGGGACGTGACGAAGGAAGCGCGCGAGCGCAGTCGTGCGATGGGCATAAGCGATCGAGTGTAACGAGGCCCTTCATCGGCGACCAGCCGGATATCCATCCAGACGGCCTTGACAGCCGACGCCAGGGACGTCAAGATTCGCGACCTTAATTTAGCTCTGTACTTGCTACAGAGTTCGCTCTGTACCCAATACAGTCTTTTTCGAAGGAGCTCCACGGTGGCTAACTCCCCCTCCGCCAAAAAACGCGCCAAACAGGCTGAGAAGCGTCGCAGCCACAATGCGAGCCTGCGCTCCATGGTGCGTACCTACATCAAGAACGTCGTCAAGGCGATCGAAGCCAAGGACCTGGAAAAAGCCAAGTCCGCTTACGTTGCTGCCGTCCCGGTCATCGACCGCATGGCCGACAAGGGCATCATCGACAAGAACAAGGCCGCTCGTCACAAGAGCCGCCTGAACGCTCACATCAAGGCCCTGGCTACCCCCGCCGCTGCCTGATAAGCGTTCGAACAAGAAACCGGCCTAGGCCGGTTTTTTATTGCCTGAGATTCAAGAGCCCAACGCCCCCCCCCCCCCGCAGAGGCGCCAGGCTCGACGATCGTCAGACCAGGACCAGGTTGTCCCTGTGGATCAGTTCAGGCTCGTAGACGTAGCCCAGCTCGACGACGATGGCATCCGAGGGCCGCCCCAGGATGCGCCGCGCCTCGGTCGCACTGTAGTTGACCAGACCACGCGCCACCTCGCGCCCATCCGGGCCGACGCAGGCGACCATCTCGCCACGCCGGAAGCTGCCTTCCAGCTCCCGTACACCCACCGGCAACAGACTGCGATGACCGCCCACCAGGGCCTGCACCGCACCGGCATCCAGGCGCAGGGTGCCACGCACCTGCAGATGCCCGGCCAGCCACTGCTTGCGCGCCGCCACCAGGCCGCGCTCGGGTGACAGCAGGGTCCCCAGCTGCTCGCCCTGCTGCAGGCGACTGAGCACCTGCTGGATACGCCCACCGACGATGACGGTATAGGCACCGGAACGTGCCGCCAGACGAGCAGCACGCAGCTTGGTCTGCATGCCGCCACGCCCCAGGGCACCGCCGGTACCGCCAGCGACCAGATCCAGCGCCGGATCGTCGGCACGCGCCTCGCTGATAAGACTGGCGTCAGGGTTGTTGCGCGGATCGGCGTCGAACATGCCATCGCGATCGGTGAGGATGACCAGCAGATCGGCCTCGACCAGGTTGGCCACCAGAGCCGCCAAGGTGTCGTTGTCGCCAAAACGAATCTCGTCGGTCACGACGGTATCGTTTTCGTTGATCACCGGCACCACGCCCAGGCTCACCAGCGTCCGCAAGGTACTGCGGGCGTTGAGATAGCGCTTGCGATCGGACAGGTCGTCATGGGTCAGCAGGATCTGCGCGGTCTGCACCTGGTGCTCGGCAAAGCTGGATTCCCAGGCTTGCACCAACCCCATCTGCCCCACCGCCGCGGCCGCCTGCAACTCGTTGATGGCGGTCGGGCGCTGCGCCCAGCTGAGCCGGCTCATGCCAGCCGCCACCGCACCCGAGGACACCAGCACCAGCTCGATGCCCGCCTGGTGCAGGGCCACCATCTGCTCGACCCAACCAGCCATGGCCCCACCGTCCAGACAACGACCGTCGTCGGTCAGCAGGGCACTGCCGATCTTCACCACCCAGCGCTGGGCGCCAGACACCTGATCACGCATGGGCAAGCTCCTTTCTTACCGTACGTAGAAGATTTCCGGACCGTCGCCGTCGTCTTCGTCATCGAAGTCGTCATCGGCATCGTCCACCGCCTTGACCCCGGAACGACGCAGGGCACGCTGGTCATCCAGCGCCTGCAGCCGTGCCCGCGCCTCGTCCTCGATGCGCTGATCGAGTTCTTCCAGCGCTTCGGCATAGGCCGGATCCTCGGCGAGGCGCAGGGTGCGTTCGTCGAGATACTGCATGATCGCCTGACAGAGCTGCTCGGTCCCTTCGCGCTCCAGCGCGGAGATGACAAAGACCGGACCCTGCCAGTCCAGGTGCTCGACCACCGCCTTGAGGCGCTCTTCGCGCTCGTCGTCGAGCAACTGGTCGGCCTTGTTCAGCACCAGCCAGCGGTCACGTTCGCCGAGCGCCGGGCTGAACTTGGTGAGCTCGTTGATGATGGTCTCGGCAGCCTCGGCCGGATCGCTCTCATCCAGCGGTGCCATGTCGACAAGGTGCAGCAGCAGGCGGGTTCGCGCCAGGTGCTTGAGGAAACGGATCCCCAGACCGGCGCCTTCGGAGGCACCCTCGATCAGCCCCGGAATGTCGGCGACCACGAAGCTCTTGAAGCGCCCCACGCTGACCACACCCAGATTCGGCACCAGGGTGGTGAAGGGATAGTCCGCCACCTTGGGCTTGGCAGCCGACACCGCACGGATGAAGGTGCTCTTGCCGGCATTGGGCAGGCCGAGCAGGCCGATGTCCGCCAGCACCTTGAGCTCCAGCTTGAGATCACGCTCTTCGCCGGGCTTGCCGGGCGTGGTCTGCCGCGGCGCACGGTTGGTGCTGGATTTGAAACGGGTATTGCCGAGGCCGTGCCAGCCGCCCTGGACCACCCGGATGCGCTGACCGGGCTGGGTCAGGTCGCCGATGATCTCCTGGGTCGCCGCATCGATCACCGTGGTGCCCACGGGTACCGGCAGCACCAGGTCTTCACCCTTGGCGCCGGTGCACTCGGTGCTCCCGCCCTTTTCACCGTTCTGCGCGGTGAAACGTCGGGTGTAACGGTAATCGACCAGGGTGTTCAGGTTGATGTCGGCTTCAAGCCAGATCGACCCGCCATCGCCGCCGTCACCGCCATTGGGGCCACCCTTCTCGATGAATTTCTCCCGGCGGAAACTCATCATGCCGTTGCCGCCGTCACCCGCTTTTACGTGTATGGATACTTCATCGACGAATTTCATCTGGACCTCCCGCGCTCGCGGGCCGCTGCAAACAAGGAAATAGCTTAACTACAAGGGAAATAGCTTAACTACAAACGAAAAAGCCCCGTCGGGTAGACAGGGCTTTTCTTTCGTCACGGGCCTTAGGCGGCGGCGACGATGCTCACGTAACGACGGCCAAAGGCGCCCTTCACGTCGAACTTGATCACGCCGTCCACTTTCGCGAACAGGGTGTGATCCTTGCCGAGGCCCACGCCGTAACCGGCATGGTACTGGGTGCCGCGCTGACGCACGATGATGTTGCCGGCCTTGACGACCTGGCCGCCGTACAGCTTCACGCCAAGGCGTTTGCTTTCGGAATCGCGACCGTTACGAGTAGAACCACCCGCTTTTTTGTGTGCCATGAGTCAATTCTCCGTTAGAGGCGAGATCAGGCCTGGATGCCAGTGATCTTGATTTCGGTGAACCACTGACGGTGGCCCTGACGCTTCATGTGATGCTTACGACGACGGAATTTGATGATGGTGACCTTGTCGTGACGGCCCTGGGCGGTCACTTCGGCGGTCACTTTGGCACCATCAACGACCGGCAGACCGATCTTGACGTCGTCACCGTTGCCAACCAGCAGAACCTGGTCGAAGGTGACGGTTTCACCGGTGGCGATGTCGAGCTTCTCGACCTTCAGGTATTCGCCTTCGGCGACCTTGTATTGCTTGCCACCGGTAACGATAACTGCGTAGGACATGGTAAATCTCCGTTAAACCTGCTCACCCGGTGCTTTATAGGAGGTATCGTCGACCGGCATGGCTGCACGGGACCGGAAGGACCGCCGCGCAATTGCGTAAGACAGGGGGTTAACCCTAGGAATGTTCAGGGCCCGCGATTCTACGCAAGCCCGGGCCAGGAGGCAAGAGCCGTCCGCCCGCGCCTTGACAGCCCCCCACCCCACCCCTAGCATGCCGCGCAACCTCGTTCAGCGGCCATGCCGGGCCGGTGCCCAGCCGAATCGGCAGGAGCGGCGAGCCGCGGGAGCGCGATGGCAATCCCTGGGCATGGCACTCGTGCCGGTCCCTAGGGCATAGTCTGGCGGTCATGCGCCATCCGGCCGCCTGAATATTGCCCGGACCTCCA
>Ga0105251_10001608_pt1 | contig 19199 bp, 19 predicted proteins | sample KBSS64metaG_FD_80424 | JGI IMG/M metagenome (GOLD analysis project Ga0105251, IMG submission 80424) | Switchgrass rhizosphere microbial communities from Kellogg Biological Station, Michigan, USA - KBS S6-4 metaG | ecosystem: Host-associated > Plants > Roots > Rhizosphere > Soil | place...
CAAAGGCCATAAAAAACCCAAGCCAAAGGAACGCACCGCATATGATCCAAACCGCATCGAACAAATCGCTCGCCGGCAAAACGGCCCTCGTCACCGGTTCGACGAGCGGCATCGGCCTCGCCATCGCCACGGCGCTCGCGCAAGCCGGTGCGAATCTCGTGCTAAACGGCTTCGGCGATATCGAAGGCGCCCTGAAGCAAATCGAAGCGACCGGCGCGAAGGCCGTCCACCACGCAGCCGACATGACGAAGCCCGAAGAAATCGAGTCGATGATCGCCTTCGCGAACGAAACATTCGGCGCCGTCGACGTCCTCGTGAACAATGCCGGCATCCAGCACGTCGCGACCATCGACGAATTCCCGGTCGACCGCTGGGACGCCATCATCGCGATCAATCTGAGCTCGGCGTTCCACACGATGCGCGTCGCGCTGCCGCAGATGCGCGCCCGCAACTGGGGCCGCGTGATCAACATCGCGTCGGTGCATGGGCTCGTCGGCTCGGCGGGCAAGTCGGCTTATGTCGCCGCCAAGCATGGCATTCTCGGGCTGACGAAAGTCGCCGCGCTCGAAAACGCCCGCACCGGCGTGACCGTCAACGCGATCTGCCCGGGCTTCGTGCTCACGCCGCTCGTGCAGAAGCAAATCGACGATCTCGCCGCGCGCGACTCGCTCACGCCCGATGCCGCCCGCGCAAAGCTGCTCGGCGACAAACAGCCGTCCGCGCAGTTCGTGACCGCGCAGCAGATCGGCGACATGGCGGTGTTTCTCTGCTCCGATGCCGCAAGCGAGATGCGGGGCTCGGCGCTGCAGATCGATGGAGGATGGAGCGCGCAGTGAGCGACGCGCGCCTATCGGCGACATTCCGCCACACTTGAGCGTTTCACTCGGAATCCCCTAAAGATCGTGGGGGTTCTGGCCGTTATGTCCTTGTAATCAGGCGTGCGCCGCCTTCCCGAAGGCGGCGCGCGAATCGGAAGAAGCAAGGACATCATGCGCAACAACCAGCCCGTCACCCAGCAAGCGTTCGAATTCCCCGCCTCGGAGATGCTCGTCTCCGCCACCGATCTCTCCGGCAACATCCAATACTGCAATCCGGCGTTCGTGTCGGTGTCAGGCTTCTCGCGCGAGGAGCTGATCGGCCAGCCGCACAACATCATTCGTCACCCCGACATGCCGCGCGAAGCTTTCGCCGATCTCTGGGCGACGGTCCGCGCCGGCCGCTCGTGGACCGCGCTCGTCAAGAACCGGCGCAAGAACGGCGATCATTATTGGGTACGCGCGAACGTGACGCCGGTGATGGAGCACGGCAAGGTCGTCGGTTATCTCTCCGTGCGCGTGAAGCCGACGCTGGACGAAGTGCGCGAGGCAACGGCGCTCTATGCGCAGATCAAGACCGGCAACGCGTCGCACAAGCTCGTGCGCGGCGCGCTCGTGAAACACGGCATCGCCGGCAAGCTCGCCGCGATCGCGAACATGCCGGTCAGCGCGCGTCTGGGTACGGCTTTCGCGGCAGTGCCCGTCAGCATGTCGATCGCCGCACTGGCCGGCTGGCGCGGCGCGCCGCCGTTGCCGTTCTGGATCGCGCTCGCCGTCGGCGCGGCGGCGAGCTTCGCGGGCTGGCTCGCGCTGTCGCGTCAGGTGGATGCACCCGTGCGGACGATGTCCGGTTTCGCCGCGCGCATGGCGGCGGGCGATCTGACCGTCGACATGCCCGACGCGCGCCACGACGATCTGGGCGATGTGCAGCGCGCGCTCGGCCAGCTGAAGGCGAATCTCGCGGCGATCGTCTTCGACGTGCGCGGGCAGATCGGCGGCATGCTCGAAGCCGCCACCGAGATTTCGAGCGGCAACACGGACCTGTCGCGCCGCACGGAAATGCAGGCGGCGTCGCTCGAACAGACCGCCGCGACGATGGATCAGCTGACCACCACCGTTCAAGGCAACGCCGACGCCACCGTGCGCGCCCTCGAACTCGTCAGGGAAGCGCAGGCCGCGGCGGATGACGGCGGGCGCATCGCGAGCCAGGTCGAGCAGACGATGGCGGGCATCACGGCGGCGTCGCGGCGCATCGCGGACATCACCGATGTCATCGACGGCATCGCGTTCCAGACCAACATCCTCGCGCTGAACGCGGCCGTCGAGGCGGCGCGCGCGGGCGAAGCGGGCCGCTCGTTCGCGGTCGTCGCGACCGAAGTGCGCAATCTGGCGCAGCGCTGCGCGGCATCGGCGAAGGAAATCGAAGGCGTGGTGGCGACGAGCGTCGCGCAAATCGCGGAAGGCACGAGCCTCGTCACGCGCACGACGAGCCAGATGCGCGCCATCGACGAAGCGGTGAACCGCGTGTCGACGATCATCATGGAAGTGGCGAAGGCGAGCAGCGAGCAGGCCGAGGGCATCGCGCAGGTGAATCAGGCGGTCGCGCATCTCGACGACTCGACCCAGCAGAACGCCGCGCTCGTCGAGCAGGCGGCGGCTACCGCGCAGCGCCTCGCGCAACGCGCCGTGGTGCTCGACGAAGCCGTGCGGCTCTTCACGGTCGCGAAAGCTTGAGATCGGGCAGCGTCGAAGAGCGCATCGCTTGGTACTATCGGGACATTGCCAACGAGGAGTGTGTCCGATGACCGCTGAGAACAATCGCGCGGAAGAAGCGCGAGCGATGGAACGTATCGTCAACGCGACGCGTCAGGTTCAGTCCGCCTTCCTGGCGCTGCAAACGCAGTTTCCGCCCGAAGGCGACGGCCGGCCGTCGCAGATGGCGCTGCAGACGTTCGATGCCGCGCTTCAGGAACTCGAAGACGCGCAAGCCGCCTTCGATACCATGCTCAACGATCTGTTCGACGGGAACCGGTAAGCGCGTCACGCGTCACGCGTTCCGCAATTCAGGCACGTCCTCGCCCGGCCCGCTCAAAGCGGCTTCGCCGCCCGTGTCGCCGAGACCGGCCCACGGCACGCCGTCGCTCGACTGGCGGCGCGCGGCTGCCACGCATGCCTCGACCAGTTCCCGGAACGACACCGCCGCCGAGCTCGTGCGCACAAGCACTTCACCTTGCAACGGGCTTTCGGGGAACACCAGCCCGACAATCAGCTCGGCCGATGGCGCACGCTGATGCAGGCGCCGCAGCAGATTGCGCAAATATGGCGGCGACTCGGCTGCATCGAACGACACCACGCAGATGATCGACACGCCCGCGAGATCGACTTCACCGAAACGTCCGCGCGAGAAGCGCTCGTAGCCCGCGAGATCCGCGTACAGGCCGTGCTTGCGAAAGAGCTGCACGGCGATGGTCGCCGCGAGATCGTCCAGCTCGCTTCTCCCCGCGATGCACAGCACCGACGCCGTGTGGCCTTCTTTCTCGGCATCGAAGCGCGCGGGCGGGGTTTCGTGCGCCAGGCCTTGCGCATTGTCGACAGAATCGAAGCTCGCGGGCAGCTCTTCCTTGCGCTCGACGGTCACGGCGGTATCTTCTGCGTCCTCCAGTCCTTCGATGATGTCGAGCGCGGATTCGTTGATGCGCCGCAGCTGATCCGCGGTCACGACACCGCGCAGCACGTCGTTGTGGGCGTAGCGCAGGCCTTCCAGCGCGACCTCGTCGTAATACGCGATCAGCGAGCGCTCCTTGAGCAGCGTCTCGGCCTGCACGAGCGCCTCGTCGGGATCGTTCGCGAGCAGGCGCTGATAGAAGTTCTCGGCGGGCGTGAGCGCGGGGCGGTCGCCGAAGAGCACATCGAGAAATTCGAGCCGATCGACGTGACGGCCGAGAATCACGAGGCACAGAGTAAGCGGCGTCGAGAGCACGAGGCCGATCGGCCCCCAGATCCAGCTCCAGAAGATCGCCGCGACGATCACCGCGAACGGCGACAATCCCGTGCTGTGCCCGTACAGCAGCGGCTCGACGACCTGACCCGCGAGAATATCCGTCACGCCGAACAGGACGATGGTCCACACGAGCATCGCCCAGCCGGGGCCGACCGCCGCCGCGAACACGACCGCGACGATCGCCGCGATCCACGTCCCGACGTAAGGCACGAAGCGCAGGAGTGCGGTCATCACGCCGAACAGCAGCGCGCCCGGCACGCCGATGATCGCAAGCCCGATCGCGATGACGATCCCCACGCTCGCGTTGATGCCGAGCTGCGCGAGGAAGTAGCGCGACAGACGCCGGGCGGCCTCGTCCATCGCCGTGGTCGCGCGATGCAGGTCGCGCGAGCCGAAAAGCCGTATCAGCCGGTCGCGCAGATCCTCACGCTGCAACAGGATGAACACCGCGACGACGAGCACGATGCCCGTGGTTTCCAGAGGACTGATGATCGGCGACAGAAAGCGCTGCGCCAGCTCCAGCGGCGTCGGCGTGGGCTCGTGAACTTCGACGGGCATCGGCTGATCGATCGGCGACGCGGCCGGGTTGTCCTCGTTCTTCGGCTCCTGCTCGCGCGCGGGCGAAATGCGCTTCAACGCACGCGATGCGCGGCCGAGAAACTCGTCGGCGCGGCCGACGGTCATGCGCTGCACGTTTTCGATCTTGCGCTCGACCGCGACCTGATACTTCGGCAGATCGCTCGCGAGCTGCGCGACCTGCGCGCCGATCAAGGCGCCGACCGCAGTCAGCACGGACAGCGCGATCACCACCGCGACGATCACCGACGGCACCTGACCGAAGCGCAGCCGCCGCAGGAAGTCGACGAACGGCGCGAGCAAAAAGCTCAATAGGATCGCGAGGATGATCGGGATCATCACCGCGCGGCCGAAATACAGCGCGCAAATGATGACGACGCCCGTCACGAGTGACGCCAGCGCACGCACGCCGGGCGCTTCGGGCGGCAGGATCTTCGCGGGTGGCCGGCGCGGCCCGGGTGCTTGCGGCATGGGGAATGGCTCGCTTTCTGTATTTAAGTCGGGCGGCGCACGGCGTGTTGCTGGCGCGGCGGCTTGTGCGCGGGAGCAGCGACGGTCAAGCAAGGCGCGTGCCGTGCGCGTCGCGCCCGTCGCCATTGAGGTGAGTCTATTCGGGAGCCCAATGCTCATGCAATCGGTTCAACGGTGAGGAGATACGGGAGCAGCGCGGGCCGCGCCGTGCTCTATCGCCATGATCGGAACAATCAGTTGGATGCGCAAACGTCGCGCGTGCGACATTGACGTTTCGCCGCGGTTCATCGGCGAAAGCCGCGGCTCATTGAAAAGGACATCATGGCAGTCGATTCACCCTGCATCGGCATCTGCAAGTTCGATGAAAAGACCGACCTGTGCATCGGTTGTCTGCGCACGAAGAACGAATGCAAGCAATGGAAGAAGATGAAGGACAAGCATCGCGCGCGCATCATCGATGAACGGCCCAAGCGCAAAGCAAAGCTCAAAAAACACAAGAAGTAGGCGTTGTGAGAGAACAAACGCTGGACTGGTCGGCGAAAGGGTGATGGCGTCTTTCGTCCCGCTCGCGGACTACACTGAACGGGACTTTTGCAGGGAGTCAGCCATGAAAGTGACTTGTGCCGCGTTTGTTTTCACATCGGCCTTTGCCGCCACATCGGCTTTCGCGCAGTTGCATCCGAGCGTCGAAACCGACATGTACGCGCCGCAGAACAGCACGAAGCTCATGCCGGACGCGCCGCTCGGCAGTCAATATCCGACGCACGGCAACGCGCAGGCGGGCGAACTCAATCTCAATCCGAGCGATCCGCGCGCGCAGCTCGTCAACGGTCTTCCGAACAACGCCAACAGCGGCGGCTACGGCTCGCCGCTCGCGGGCAACAAGGCGAACGTGCCGCGCGGCGAATGAGCGCTGCGTGAGCGGACGCACGACGCGCGCGCTCACCGTTCTCGATACGAGAATAGTGATTTGAAATCCGCACCTATTCTCCGTCTCACGGCAAGAACCGATACTTGATTCGCAGGACGGGACTTCTCCCGGCCATCAACCGAATCAGGGAAATCTGCCGTGAAGATCTATCACCATCCGCTGTCCGGTCATGCGCACCGCGCACGTCTCTTCCTGAACCTGCTCGGAGTCGACCACGAAGCAGAATTCGTCGATCTCGCGGCCGCCGCGCACAAGACGCCCGACTATCTGAAGCTGAACCGCTTCGGCCAGATTCCCGTGCTCGTCGACGGCGATATCGTCATTGCCGACTCGAACGCGATCCTCGTCTATCTCGCGATGAAAGCCGGCGACACGAAATGGCTGCCCGACACGCCCGCCGAAGCCGCCGCCGTGCAGCGCTGGCTGTCGGTCGCGGCCGGTCAGATCGCGTTCGGACCCGCCGCCGCGCGTCTCATCACCGTGTTCGGCGCGAAATTCGATGCGCAGGAAGTCATCGCCCGCGCGCACAACGTGCTCAAGGTGATCGATTCGGAACTGGCGCAGCGCGACTGGATCGCGGATATCGGCGCGACGCACCCGACCATCGCGGATGTCGCGCTCTACAGCTACATCTCGAGCGCGCCCGAAGGCAATGTCGATATCTCCGGCTACGCGAATGTGAATGCGTGGCTCGCGCGCGTCGAGGCGCTGCCCGGCTTCGTTCCCTTCCAAAAGACAGCCGCGGGTCTCGCGGCGTAAAGTGAGCGCGGCGGCTTCGCGTCTTGCATTGCGCTCTGCCGCCGCGCCCGAATCGAAGAGGCATCCGATCATGTCCGCTTCAGCGCTCTCCGCTGTTCCATCTGCCGCCACGCCTTCGCCGTGGCATCCGGGCGAAATCGCCATTCAGAAAGCCTTCGGCGTCGATGAGCGCATGGACGGCGTCGGGCGGCGCGTCGTGCGCGATCACATGCCGGAGCAGCATCGCCAGTTCTTCGCGCAGTTGCCGTTCGTCGTGGCGGGCGCGGTCGACGAGCGCGGCGATCCGTGGGCAACGCTGCTCGCGGGGCCGCCCGGCTTCATGCGCGCGCCCGATGCGAAAACCTTGTCGATGAGCCGCGCGCGCGATCCGCTCGATCCCGCCGATGCCGGCATGAACGATGGCGCGTCGATCGGCCTGCTCGGCATCGAGTTGCACACGCGCCGCCGCAACCGCATGAACGGCGCGATCCGTCGCGACGGCGCGAACGTCGGGTTCGATGTGGCCGTCGAGCACAGCTTCGGCAATTGCCCGCAGTACATCCAGTTGCGCGATTTCGAGTTCGTGCGCGATCCGGCCGTGCCCTCGCCCGTGCAGCCCGTCATGTCCGACGCGCTTTCGCCGCGCGCCAAAGCGATGATCGCGGGCGCGGACACGTTCTTCGTCGCGTCGTATTTCGATCGCGAAGACGGGCATCGGCAGGTGGACGTGTCGCATCGCGGCGGCAAGCCGGGATTCGTGCGCCTGACCGACGACGGCTCGCTCACCATTCCGGATTTCGCGGGCAATCTCTTCTTCAACACGCTCGGCAACATTCTCGTGAACGGCCGCGCGGGACTCGTCTTCGCCGACTTCGAGACCGGCGACGTCTTGCAGCTCGCGGGCGACGCCGAAGTACTGCTCGATTCCCACGAAACCGCCGCGTTCCAGGGCGCGGAGCGGCTGTGGCGCTTCACGCCGCGCCGCATCGTGTATCGTGCGGGCGCGCTGCCGTTGCGGTGGAAGGCGCGCAGCGAGGGCGCCTCGCCCAATTCGTTGATGACGGGCGACTGGGAGCAGGCGGCCGAGCGCCTGAAGGCGGCCGCGCTCGCGAATGCGTGGCGAACCTTCCGCGTGAGCAAGATCGTCGATGAAAGCAACGCGATCCGCTCCTTCCATCTCGAACCGGCCGATGGCGCGGGCATCGTTCCTCACCAGGCTGGCCAGCATCTGCCGATTCGCGTCACGCCGCCGGGCGAGGCGAAACCGCTGATCCGCACGTACACGCTTTCGGTCGCGCCATCGGACGGCCGGTATCGCATCAGCGTGAAGCGCGAGGGACGCGTATCCGCGCATCTGCACGACACGCTCAAAGTCGGCGACGTGATCGAAGCGCGCTCGCCCGCCGGCGACTTCACGATCGACCCGTTCGAGCATCGTCCGGCCGTGCTGATGGCGGCGGGCGTCGGCATCACGCCGATGCTCGCGATGCTCCGGCACGTGGTGTATGAAGGGCTGAGAAAGCGGCGCGTTCGTCCGGTGTGGATGATCGTATCGGCGCATTCGCTCGCGAGCCGCGCGTTCGCCCAGGAAATCGAAGCGCTCGCGCAAGCAGCGGGCGGTGCGGTGAACGTGATCCGCGTGCTGAGCGACACGAACGGCGCAGAGCTCGGGCGCGACTACGATGCATCGGGGCGCATCGACATCGACCTGCTGACGAGCCGCATGCCCTTCAACGACTACGACTTCTATCTGTGCGGCCCCGGCGCGTTCATGCAGTCGATCTACGACAGGCTCCGCGCGCTCAATGTCTCCGACGGGCGCATTCATGCGGAGGCGTTCGGTCCTTCGGCGCTCAAGCGCACGGCGGATCGCGGCGCCGACGTGAAGCCGATGCGCCCCGCCGCGACCGAGCCGGTGAAAGTCAGTTTCTCGAAGTCGGCCAAAGACGCGCAATGGAAACCCGGTGCGGGCACCTTGCTCGAACTCGCGGAAGCGAACGGCCTTTCGCCGGAATTCAACTGCCGGGGTGGAACGTGCGGCACATGCAGAACGCGCATCGTGCAGGGCGCGGTGTCGTATGAAAGCGAGCCGGCTTTCCACGTCGCCGACGACGAAGCGCTGATCTGCTGCGCAATGCCCGCCGCGGACGACGGCGGCAAGCTGGAACTCGACCTTTGACCAGGACGTCAAGCGGTCGTGGATTGTGCCCCGCGCACATATCCCCGAGAATGCACGGCATCTTCATGCTCGCGTGCCTCGTGTTTTCTCATGGACCGTTTACAGGCAATGACGACCTTCGTCACGGTGGTCGAGACCGGCGGCTTCGCATCGGCGGCGCGCAAGCTCGATGTCTCGCCGTCGGTCGTGAGCCGTGTCGTGACCGAGCTCGAAGAGCGTCTCGGCGTGCGCCTGCTCACGCGCACGACGCGCGTCGTGCGTCTCACCGATGCCGGCAGCGGCTATTTCGAGGATTGCCGGCGCATCCTCGGCGAGATCGATATCGCCGAGCTCTCCGCGACGGGCACGCATTCGTCGCCGCGCGGCCTGCTCTCGATCACCGCGCCGGTGATGTTCGGCCGGCTGCACGTCACGCCGATCGTGCTCGACTATCTGCGCCGTTATCCCGAAGCCGATGCGAGCTGCTGGTTCGTCGATCGTGTGGTCAATCTCGTCGACGAGGGCATCGACGTGGCGGTGCGCATCGCGCAATTGCCGGATTCATCGTTGCAGGCGATCAACGTGGGGCGCGTGCGGCGCGTGCTGTGCGCATCGCCCGCCTATCTCGAGAAGCACGGCACGCCGCGTCATCCGGACGATCTCGCTGAACATGTGATCATCGCGTCGACGGGCTCGTCGTCGCCGCCGGAATGGCGCCTGCACGACGGCGAGCGGCAGTTTCTCGTGCGCGCACATCCGCGCTTCACGACGACGACCAATGATTCCGCGATCGCCGCCGCGCTCGCGGATTTCGGCATGGCGCGGCTCCTGTCGTATCAGGTCGCACGGCATGTCGCCGACGCGCGTCTCGCGATCGTGCTGCCGGAATTCGAGCCGCCGCCCTTGCCGATCCATCTCGTGCATCGCGAAGGACGTCATGTCACGCAGAAGGTGCGTGCGTTCCTCGACCTCGCCGTGACGACGCTGCGCGCGGACGTTTCGTTGCGCTAACCCGCGCTAAACATTACGCACTGTCGGTGACATTTCGTCCACCGGCCGGCGAATCGAACGCCCGTTAGCACGACTGCCGTGCAAAGTGCCGGCAAAACATGCAACATAGCTGTCTCGAACGATCGCACCGATCGGCGCGCTTTCGGCTTTCCTGAACCTTTACCGGCTCACGCACCATGACGAATCCAACTTCTCCCTCAAACGAACGCCCGCTCGACATGATCATCTTCGGCGGCGGCGGAGACCTCGCGGCGCGCAAGCTGCTGCCGGCGCTCTACATGGCGCACATGCACTGCAACCTGCCCGCCGACACGCGCATTCTCGCGATTGGCCGCAAGGACTGGACGCGCGAGGACTACCTCAAGAATTTCATGGAAGAACAGGCGCGTCCGTTCATCGACGCCAAAGCCTTCGATGCGCAGTCGTGGGACAAATTCCTCGCGCTCTTCGACTACGTGCGCGTCGACATCGAGAATCCCGGCGATTTCGAGCGTCTCGCGCAAGCGGTGCGCCCCGGCTCGCAGCGCGTGCTTTACCTGTCTACGTCGCCTGAACTGTTCGTGACCATCTGCGAAAACCTCGACAACGCCGGCATTCTCGACGATCACGCGCGCGTCGTGCTGGAAAAGCCGCTCGGCCACGATCTCGCCTCCGCGCGCGCGATCAACGATGCCGTCGGCAAGCACTTCAAGGAAGAGCAGATTTATCGCATCGACCATTATCTCGGCAAGGAAACCGTGCAGAACCTGATGGTGCTGCGCTTCGGCAATGCGATCTTCGGGCCGCTGTGGCAGGCGCCGTATATCAAGAGCGTGCAGATCACGGTGTCGGAGACGGTCGGCGTGGGCAGCCGCGCGGGCTTCTACGATCACACCGGCGCGTTGCGCGACATGGTGCAGAACCACTTGCTGCAACTGCTGTGCATCGTCGCGATGGAACCGCCCGTGTCGCTCGATCCGGACGCCGTGCGCGACGAAAAGCTGAAGGTGCTGAAATCGCTGCGGCCGATGACCGTCGCCGATATCGCCCGCGACACGGTGCGCGGCCAGTACACGGCGGGCGCGGTCGGCGGCGAGGCGGTGAAGGGCTATCTCGAAGAACAGAACGTGCCGCCCGACAGCCGCGCGGAGACGTTCGTCGCATTGCGCGCGCATATCAACAACTGGCGCTGGGCGAATGTGCCGTTCTTCCTGCGCACCGGCAAGCGCATGCAGAATCGCCGCTCGGAGATCGTCATCGATTTCGCGGATCTGCCGTTCTCGATCATTCCGGACGGTCCGCGTCACTACGGCAACCGGCTGACGATCACACTGCAGCCCGAAGAGTCGATCCAGTTGCAGATGCTGGCTAAGGAACCGGGAAGCGGCATGCATATGCAGCCGGTCACGCTCAATCTCGATCTGCAACAGGCCATGACGCAACGGCGCGCGGAGGCTTACGAGCGCTTGCTGATCGACGTGATTCGCGGCAGGCTCACGCACTTCATGCGACGCGATGAACTGGAAGCCGCGTGGACGTGGGTCGAGCCAATTCTCAACGGCTGGAAGGAACTGGGCGACCGGCCGCGCGGATACACGGCGGGGACGTTCGGACCGGCGGCGTCGAGCGCGTTGATGGCGCGGGAAAATCAGGCCTGGGCGGAAGAGGCTTAAGTCATCGCGCGATGCGGCTGGCTGAAGTCACCGCATCGCGACGCGCGACGTTCGTCTCGCGGCCCACGCGGCGCCCAGCGCCATCACCGCCGACAACACCACGATCCCGCCCAGAATCCCCACGAGCCTCATCAGCGCCGGCATCGGGTCGGACGACCAGTGGTGGTCCTGCACGAACACCATGATGAACGCGATGCTGAACTGCCGCCCGACATAGCTCGCGCCTTGCGTGCCGGTCTGCACGTGACAGCCCATCCACACGCCCGCGCACAGCGCGACCATGCAGGCGAGCGCGTTATCGCCCAATAACGGCAGCAGCGCGAGACTCACCGCGCCCGCCAGCAGGCAGCCGATGAAGCGCTGGATCATGCGCTCGGCGACCGGCTTGCGCGTCGGCTTGCCGAGCGCCGATGCGGGCAGGATCAGCACGGCGACCGCCGTCACCATCGCCTGCGCGAAGCCGCTCAGATTCCATGTGTACGCGAGCGATGCCAGGATCATCACCGACCACGCGCCCTGCCACGCGAGGCGCTTGCGCATCGCGAGCGCGATCTGCTCGGCGCGGGCGACGTGCGTCGCGTCGAGCGCCTGCACGGCCCGCGCGGCATCGGACGGAATCACGGTGACGGCTTGCGCGTTGACGCCATCGATGCGATCCACCGTGGATGCCGCCTGCGCGCGCGGCACCGGCGGCGCGCCCCGCGACTTGCGATAGTGCTGCACGCCCGCATGAAAAAGCGCCGACACGGCCACGCACGCCATCGTCCCGACGACGACTTCCGCGACCCGCAGCAACGCGAACGACGCCGTCGCCGCAGCAGAGACGAGCCGATGCGCCTCGAACGTCACCATCAACGACGTCACCGCGCCCAGCACCCACGCGTAGCCCGCATCCGACACGAGCGCGCGATACACCGACACGCCCACGATCACGCCGAGCAGCGGCACGAAGAGCCACGGCACATCGCCGACCATGACGCCCGCCACCGCGCCGATGATCGCGCCCGCGACCGTGCCGACCACCCGCTGCACGCTGCGCTGCGCGCACGCGGAAAACTTCGACTGCATCACCGCGAAGCCGCTGATCGCCGCCCACCAGATGTTGCTCAGGTGGAACGCATACGCGAGCGCCACGGCGAGCCCGACGGACAGCATCGCCTGCGTCGCGAAAAGCGCGCGGGCGGGCGTCGGTCTGATCGCGACGAGTTCGCGCCCGAGCGCGGCAAATGCGTCGCGGATGATGTGCACATACGCGACCACGGCTTCGGCGCTTTCGGGCGGAATCGGGCGGGCGCGTCGGGAAGAATCGTCGGTCGGCATTGTTCTGGCGATAGGGGCGTCTGGTTTGAGCGTAGCCGCCGATCGTCCGGATGCAAAGCCGAACCGCGCGCGATGCGGCAAATCCGCTACACGCGCTGCGCGAGCGCGAACGACACGATGAGGTTGTCAGAACGCATGCACGGTCGTCACGACCCGGAACCGCGCGCCGCGCTTTTCCTGCTCGACGGCGATGAGAACGGGCGCCGGCAGACGCGTCAGCCACACGAACGCCCACTCGGCCGAAAGCAGCGTTGCGCGTGCGAGCCGGTTCGTGCATCACACCCGCGAAGTCAGCAGGCGAATGCCCGCCGCGCCGAACACGAGCGCGAGGCACGCATCGAGGCCGCGCTGGATGCGCATGTAGATGCGCCGCGCGGACGGCATCGAGAAGAGCGCGGCATAGCCGCCGAACACGCACGCGCCGATGCACAGACATCCCGCGACGACCACGAGCATATGCCCCGGCCCTTCCCCCGCCGACGAGCCGAGCGCCGCCACCGACATCCACACGAGAATCGCCTTCGGATTGGTGAGATGCAAGAGCGCGCCGCGCGCATAGAGCCTGCGGCCGCTTTGCCCCTGCGCATCCGCCGACGAGCGCCGCAGCGGAGGCTTCAACGCCGCGCGCCCCGATTTGAACGCGAGCCACAGCAGATATAACCCGCCGCAGATTTTGACGCCGATGAGAAACCCCGAATACGCGGTCAGCGCGGCGGAAAGGCCGAGCGCCGCGAGCATCGCCCAGAAGAACGAGCCGGACATCACACCCGCCGCGAATGCGAATGCCGCGCGCCGGCCCGATGTGCTGGCTATGGACATGATCGCGAGATTGCTCGGCCCGGGGCTCGCCGTGCCGACGAAATAAGCCGAGTAAGCGATGAGCAGATTCGCGCTGAGCAAGGCGTGGCCGTTCATGGCGGTCGTGTCTCCGTTTGAATTGCCGCCATTGTGAGCGGAGAAAGCCGCGCACGTCCATGAACGCCTGGCGCTCGCGCGGGCAGGCCAATTCATTGCGCATGGACGCGGCGGTGCTATCTTTGAGTGCGCGCAGGCAGCCGCGTGTCTCCATCCGATGCACCCTCACACAAGGACACATCATGGCGAAAGTACTGGTTCTCTACTATTCGATGTACGGCCACGTCGAAACGATGGCGCAGGCGATAGCCGAAGGCGCGCGTGGCGTCGCGGGCGCGGAAGTCACGGTCAAACGCGTGCCCGAAACGATCCCCGCCGACCAGGCCGCGAAGATCGGCGTGAAGCTTGATCAGCAGGCGAGCGTCGCCACCGTCGACGAACTCGCGGATTACGACGCGATCATCTTCGGCACGCCGACGCGCTTCGGCAACATGGCGGGCCAGATGCGCACCTTCCTCGACCAGACCGGCGGGTTGTGGGTGAAAGGCGCGCTCGTCGGCAAGATCGGCAGCGTGTTTTCGTCGACCGCTTCGCAGCACGGCGGCCAGGAAACCACGATCACGTCGTTTCACAGCACGCTGCTGCACCACGGCATGGTGGTCGTCGGCGTGCCGTATGCATGCGCCGGGCTCACGAACATGAGCGAGATATCAGGCGGCACGCCCTACGGCGCGACCACGATGGCCTCCGCCGACGGCAGCCGCCAGCCTTCGCAGAACGAACTCGACATTGCGCGCTATCAGGGCAAGCATGTCGCCGAACTGGCGACGAAGCTCGCCGGATAGCCGCGCGATCGACGCTGCGTTCAGGCTTCGACCTCGAGTTTCACTTCGTAGAGCGACTTGCCGTCCAGATCGTGCAGCGAGACCGTCATTGCGCGGCTGACGGGGTCGATCTTCGCGCGGCCATAGAACTGTTGCAGCGACGCGGGCGAGCGGTTCTGCGGGTTGTCCTTCGGCACGCTCACGTAGCGCAGTTCCGGACCGAACGTCATGTCGAGATCGTTCGGCCCGAACGTGCCCGCGTTGATCGGCCCACCGACGAACTCCCAGAACGGCTTGAACTCGGCGAACTTCGCGCGCGAGGGATCGTAGTGCGTCGCCTGTGCGTAATGCACGTCCGCCGTGATCCACACGACGTTGCTGATGTCTTCCTGCTTGATGAAGCGCAGAATCTCCGCGAGCTCCAGTTCGCGCCCGAGCGGCGCACCATTCTCCGCATTGGCCCATGCCTCGAACGTGCCTTTCGGCACATCGGGGTTGGCATCGGGGACGACGAGCGAGATCGGCATGTCGCTCGCGATTACCTTCCACGTCGCACGCGACGCCTTCAACGATGCCTTCAGCCACGCCGTCTGCTGCGAGCCGAGAAAGGCGGAATCCGCATCGAGACGTGTCTGCCGGTTCGGCGAGTTCGCGCCGCGATACGATCGCTCGTCGAGCATGAAGACATCGAGCAGCGGACCGAACTGAAAGCCGCGATAGACCTGCTCTGGATCGAGCTGATTGATGCGATACGGGTTGTACTCGAACATCGCCTGTCTCGCGCGCGTTTCGAGCAGGTTGATCGCGCGCGTCTGATAACGCTTCTCCGCGTCACCGATTCTCTGGCCCGGATACCAGTTGTTGCGCACTTCGTGATCGTCCCATTGCACGAGGAACGGTACTTCCGCGGCAAAGCGGCGCTTGTTCCTGTCGAGCTGGTTGTAGGCGAAAGCCGCGCGATAGTCGTCGAGCGTCTGCGCGACATGCGACTTGCCCTCGGTGACGATGTTGGTCCACAGCGTGCCGTCGGGCAGCTTCACTTCGGATTCGATCACGCTGTCCGCGTAGATCTGATCGCCCTGATGGATGAAGAAGTCCGGCGCTTCGCGGCGCATCGCCTCATAGATGCGATAGCCGCCGAAGCGTTCGTTGATGCCCCAGCCCTGCCCCGCTTCATCGCCGGAGAAGACGAAGGTGATCGGCTTGCTCGCCTCGAGCGACGCCGTGCGCAGGCGTCCCGTCATCGGCTCGCTGTATGCCTTGCCATCGACGAGATCCTGAAAGCGTACGCGATAGAACACGTCGGCGCCCGGCGGCAGGCCGGTCAGATCGACGCGTGCCGTGAAGTCGCTGCTGTCGAGCGCGGCCGGCCCGATGCGGCGCTGGAACGTATCGAAGCGCTCGCTCGTCGAGTACTCGACGATCATGCGCGCCGGCCGGTCCGTGCGGCTCCATACGATGCCGCTCGTCGCCGTGACGTCGCCGCTCATCACGCCGCCGGGTAGTTGCGGACGCAACTTGTCGGCGGTGACGACGGCGGGCGCGACGCCTTGCGCGAGGGCATCGGCGAGACCCGCGCCCGTGAGCGCGAGCCCCGTGCCGGAAACGAGACCCTTCAGCAAGGTGCGTCGGGACGGCTTGACGATACGATCCGGCATGGCGAGCTTCCTCTCGAGCTGTACGATGGGGTGACGCGCTGCGTCGAATCGACGATGGTAAAGCGTAACGGTGTCGCTTTTGTTTCAACGGGCGCTTCATCGTCCGCGCGGTTCGATGCGATGAGCACGCGACGATTGCTGTGACGGCTCACCGCATCCGACACGCGCTCTTCCCAGAAGCGCCAGTGCGTGGCCTTCGTGCGGCCGATCACGACGAGGTCCGCATCGAACTCGCGCGCGGCCTGCGCGATCACGCGCGCGAGCATCGTGCCGGCGGGCAGGTCCATCGTCACGCACACGCCGTTGATGCTCGACGCGCGTATCGCCTGAAGCGTGCGCTTCTCGATCTCTCGCGCGCGTTCGTCGACGTGCGCGAGCGCCGCGCCGAAGTCGTACTGCGCGGACGATACCGCCCAGAATGGCGTACGGTCCACCACATGAAGCGCCGTGAGGCGCGCATTGCATTCGCGGGCCCGCGCGATGCCGAGCGCGAGCGCGGCATGGCTGTTATCCGGGCCTACTGCGACGAGAATGTGCTGTTGCATGATGTCGTCTCCGTTCGATGGTTCGCGCGCTTCAATGCACGCGCCACGCGTGCTTCACCGCATCGATCACGGCGGCTTCGGTGCAGGTCATCACGCCGTCCGCGACGACGGCCGATTCGCAGAGCGTGAGCACGTCGCGTCGCATGCGCTCGTCGCGCACTTCTTCCGCAAGCCGTTGCATGACGCGTGGATCGACCCGGCACGCGTCGTCCCATGTGAGAAAGGAACAGCGCGTGAGGTCTTCGCAGACCTCGCGCACGACTTCATGCAACTCCCCTGCATGAAGCCCGAGCCGCGCATAGAATCCGCGCCGTTCGAGCTCTTCGATTTCCGCACTGCCGATATGGCCGTCCGCGATCAGCGACATCACGACGATGCGCGCGGCCGCGCGGGGACTGTCCGTTGGATAGTGACGCATGGCATTTCTCCTCGATGAAACGTGGTCAACGAAAGGCAGTGCGATAGGTTCGATCGGGACCGCGCCGCCTGGATGCTTTGCATCGTAGGAAGGGAGAATGAGCATCGAATGAGCGTGCCGGTATGCACTTCCGATGTCTGAGCGGCCCGAACAATTGCGCCTGAAAGCGTTGGCCGTCGCACGACAGTTCACTTTCCCCGGCTTGCGTTCGTGCTCCACCTGAGCCTTGCAGGACAAGGCTTAGGCGCGTTTCATCGATCGACTGGCACGGCCGATGCATATGGCATTGCCGTCGCGTCATGACTGCCTGCCACTGTTTGACGCGACCGGGCCGGCCGCCTCGTGCGCCGGCCCGTTCCTTCCGGCGCCGCGCTGTTCGTCACGCGAGCTACCGGCGGCACGCGCAGGCGCCAAGGAGATCACCATGAACAGTTTCGATAACGCCTTCGAAGCGCTGATCGGCAGCGAAGGCGGCTACTCGTTCCATCCGGCGGACCCGGGCGGCGAAACGATGTGGGGCGTGACGGCGCGCGTCGCACGTGGCTACGGCTATGCCGGCGCGATGAAGGACCTTCCGCTCGAACTCGCCAAGCGCATCGCCAAGCAGAAGTACTGGGATCCGCTGCATCTCGACGAATTCGATCCGCGCGTCGCCTTCCAGATCTTCGATGCGAACTACAACGGCGGTCTCGTCGTGCTGTGGATGCAGAAGGCATCGGGCGCGAAGGAAGACGGCAAGTTCGGCCCCGATACCGTCGATGCCGTGAAAGCCGCCGATCCGATGCGCTTCGTCCTGCGTTTCATTGCCTATCGATTGCGTTATCTGAAGGGCCTGCATGCCTGGCCGACGTTCAGCCGCGGCTGGACCGACCGCATGGCGACGAATCTTCTCTTGGGAGCAGCATGATGGACTGGACCAAAGTGGCGGCAGCGATCGGCGCGAAGGCGCCTCTTCTGGCGGGTCTCATCGGCGGGCCGGTCGGGCTCGGCGTGACGACGGCCGCCGCGATCATCTCGCATGCGCTCGGCACGCCGAGCGATCCGGATGTCGTCGAGACCGCGCTCAACGATCCCGCCGCGCTCGACAAGATCAGGCAGGCGGAAAGCGCGAACTCGTTGCAGTTGCAACAACTGGTGGTCGCGGCGGCGCAGGCGCGGCTGTCGTTCGAAGCGGACATGGCGCGCATCGCGGCGGGCGACCGCGCCGATGCGCGCGCAATGGGCATCGCGAACAAGGACTGGGTGCCGAAGGTCCTCGCGATGTGCGTCACGGGCGGCTTCTTCGGCATCCTGCTGTTGATGGCGCTGCGCGCGTTGCCCGAGGCGAATCGCGATCTCGTAAACGTCGTGGTCGGCGCGCTCGGGACCGCATGGATCAGCATCATCGGGTATTACTTCGGGACGTCGGCGGGCTCGATGCGCAAGACCGAACTGCTCGCGCAACCGAGCGTGCCGATTACGTCGGAGACGGCCGTCACGCTGCGCGATCCCGCGCCGGCGGCGGCCACGCGCGATCAGTCAGGCGCGAACGCCGATCATGCGCCGCGCGCTTTCATGCCGGGCGGACAAGGGCCGATCTTCACGGGCGGAGCGTGAGCCTGAGCCGCGCGCGTCAGAGTCCCGTCCTCGGATCATAGGGGCGCGCCGGATGACGCGCGATGTTCTCGAACTGCGGGCGAATCGCATCGCTGAAGGTGGTCTTCTGGACAGTGACCGCCGAAAGCCTGAGAAGCGAGCCGCTGCGCCGTGCCTTGCGCGCGCTCGCCGATGCGTTGAACTGGGTCATTTCGTTCCCCTTTCCTTTGGCGATTAACCATGGAAAGGCGTGTAGGGACGCGGAATTAGCCGAAGTGAGAGTGTGCCCGACGAGTCACGCACGTCGCGTATCAGCGGTAGTCCTCTTCCAGCCGACGGCGAATAGCGAAGATCCCGAAAACCCTCACCTTTGAACCGTCCGCGTTCGCAAAAAGGCCTTTGAATACGGGCCTCGGGAGCGCCCAGACCACATGATCCCGAAAACCCTCACCTTTACCCACAGCACGGCATAACTAGATCACGTTCAACATCGACAACGCGGTCTCCTGCAACGGCGGCAATACGCGAGCGAGCGCGGCCTCGCCCGTTTCCTTTCCGATCGGCATGTTCGCCGACAATGCCGCCACCACTTCGCCGTGCCGGTTCTTCATCGGCACTGCGATGCCACGCACGCCCATCTGCAATTGCTGC
>Ga0105251_10001614_pt1 | contig 19156 bp, 22 predicted proteins | sample KBSS64metaG_FD_80424 | JGI IMG/M metagenome (GOLD analysis project Ga0105251, IMG submission 80424) | Switchgrass rhizosphere microbial communities from Kellogg Biological Station, Michigan, USA - KBS S6-4 metaG | ecosystem: Host-associated > Plants > Roots > Rhizosphere > Soil | place...
CAATGAAGGAATAGTGATCAACTCACCCTGATCCAGACCCGACAATGCAGCATCGACCATCTCACCCGCCTCCATCACCATGTCCGCAGGAATTTGTGACGCGTCGATGCCGGAGCGCTCCCATATTTCGGTTCGGGTCACACCGGGCAGCACCGCCTGGATCTTCACCCCGGTGCCGTCCAGTTCGGCGTTCAACGACTGGGTCAGGCTCAATACATAGGCCTTGCTGGCGCTGTAGGTCGCGTTGAAACGCTCCGGAAACAAGGCCACCACCGACGCAATATTGATGATGGTACCGCGCCCGGCCTTGGTAAAACCGGCTGCAGCCGCCGCGGCCAATCGCGTGACAGCTGTGATGTTCAACTGAATCATTCGCTCCAGCTGGTCGATATCAGCATTGGCCAAAAGCCCGTCCGCCGCCACGCCGGCGTTATTGAGCAACAAACTGATAGTCGAATCGCTGCGTAACCGCTGTTCGAGCTGCAGCACGTCTGCCTTTTGAGTCAGGTCCGCCTTCAGCACTTCAACCTTGATCCCATGCTCCGAACGAAGTTTGCTCGCGGCCGCCTCCAGTCGCTGCTCGTCGCGAGCCACCAGCAACAAATCAAAACCACGGGCCGCCAACCGCTCGGCGTAAATCGCCCCGATACCGGAGGAAGCACCGGTGACAAGGGCCGTACCTTGGGACTGAACTGAATTCATGACGGTGCTCCTGAAGGATGCTGAGGGATGTTTGACACCGGGGTACGCCGGCGCAAACGGTATTTATTATAGTCATAATTCAAACACAATATGATAGTCGTAATTTTTCTTGGAGAAAACGCGCGGTTCTCGTCGGCGGTTCGGCCAGAATGAGAGTAGACCCTGAATGAACGTGAGACCGCGCCAAACCTCTGTGATGGAATGAACGGTACTGCGAACCGCCCGATAAATGGTGGGGTGGATGAACAGGGCGCTTTGAACGGTAACTGAGCGACAGGGCTCTCATGCGTCGAACCAGTCCTTAATGCCATCAAAGCGATGCTTGATCCGCCCTGCGTTCGCATCTGCGACTGTCTCTCACCCTTGCTGTTTGGTTACAAATGCTGGAATATCCAAAGCTTGACAAAATATAATTTTCTTAACCTGGATGACGGTAATTCTCAGAGGTACTTGGGATTATCTATCCATTTTTTAGGGCGCATGATGAACTCTCCAGCAAGCATCATTGATACCCCCCGACAAGAAATTATTGATATAAAGGAGCTTATCAGTAGCCTTTGGGATCAAAGGGCGATTGTTTTATTGCTTACTGCACTGACTGTCACCCCCGCTATTGCTTACGCCCTATTGGCAACGCCGGAGTATAAAGTTGAAACTTTTGTCCAGCCAGTCGCACTGGCAGACCTGGATGAGCTGAATGAGTCAGGGCTTTACAAACTTCTGCCAAACGACGCATTGAATACCATTGGCTCGTCAATGCAGTCTTATGATATCCGCCTGAAGTTCTTCAAAGCCAACCCACAATACCTTGCACCACTGCAGGTACCAGGCGAATCCTTTGAAAGAACATTTGAGAAGTTCAACGAAAAAGCATTTTCGCTTCAAAAAATTGACCCTAAAAAAAGCTCCAGCCTTTCCGAAGCCGTGAGCCTTAGCCTCACATATCCACAAGGTGTAGATGGTGTAGGTATATTGAAAGACTTTACCGATTTCGTCGTTAAAGGCGAAAAGGAAAAAGTGGCTTCGGACCTCAAAAGACTGATTGCCAACCGCATCGAAAACGTGGAAAAGAAGCTGGAGTCGAAAAAATCCATCTATGAGGCGGAAACAGATTCAAAAATCGCCCACTTGCTGGAAAAAGACAAATTAAAAAAACAAACACTTCAAGACGAACTTAAAGCGCTGCGTCAACAACTGCAAAGCCGCAGACAAAACCGCATCAAAGAGCTTGATGAAGCCATCGCTATCGCCAAGAAACTCGGCATTGTAAAACCTACCACGCCCTCGGCTCTGGGAGACGGAGAGCAAGCACATCAGGGCAACATGATCCGCACTGAAGTAAACAATCAGAATATACCGCTGTACTTCCTGGGACAGGCGGCACTGGAAGCGGAACGTGCCACCCTGGCAGCTCGTCATTCCGACGACTTCACCGAGCCGCGTATCGATGAAATTCAAAAAGAACTCAGCCTGCTGGCTACCAACCGCGAAGCAGTAATCCTCAAAGAGCGGGAGAGTTCTGAGCCGTTTCTCAAGGAGTTCGCAGGCATCCGGGGTGAGTTGACGCACTTGAAGCAATTGAATATAAAATTCGATCAGTTAAATCTGGTTCAAGTTGATAAAGATGCGACGGAACCCCAAGCGCCGGTAAAACCGAAGAAAGCCATGATCGTTGGACTTGGTCTGCTCTTTGGATTCATGCTCGGTGTGAGTGTCGCCTTTGTTCGTCGCGCAGTGCTTTCACTGCGGACATCTCGTCGTTAATTGTCGAGGGCTGCGCTTGCTCTTCAAGCGCAGCCCGGCTTGACCAATTGCTTTAGCGCCTGCCCTTATCACCCAAAAACCAGTAACTTTTCTGGGGACGATCCATCCTATCTAACGTCAAAAAAATCTACGGCGGTAGTGTCATAGACAAAGTCCTCTACACCGGAACGCTGGGTGCAGAACTGACGTAAGCGCTCCATAAACCCCACATTCAAAGTCACCACCTGATCCCCGATGCTGTGCTCCCGATTCCTTTCCGGAGCCAGCATCTCATAATGCGTCCCGACGCAAAAATCGAAAAAGTCTATCTCTACCCCAAGCCCGTCGACTTCCGAAAATCCATCGACGGCCTCGCCGCTCTGGTCGTACTGGACATCAAAGTCGCGGTGTTTGACCCGGTGCTTTTTGGTGTTGCTCAACAAGCCTCACAATCGAGTGAAGATCTTTTATTGGACGGTTTAGATTTGTAGCGCAACCGTCCGCATCAAGTTTTGACGCCTGGATTCGTCGCCCGATTCGGTATAAACCAGGGCATGATTTCCATGCCCAAAGACCTTCCTGACGACCCTGTTTTGCTCAAGCCACTGCTTGAGCAAATGCTGAGTGAGCGCGAGTCGGATAAGGGCAAGATCGTTCATCTCTAAGAAGAAAACGCGCTGTTGCGTGAGTATCTTTTCGGGCGCAAGTCAGAGCAGACTGCCGATACAGCGACCTCGCAAATGGCCTTGTTCAATGAAGCTGAAATCGTCGCCGAGACGGTCAACGAAGTGGCGGGGCAACCGCAAGCCTCTGCTCGCCGATCTTCCGCGTATCGAAGTCATTCACGAACCGTCCGAGCATGAGCTGACCTGCGCCTGCGGTTGCCGTAAACACGCCATTGGCGAGGAAATCAGCGAGCAGCTCGAGATCGTGCCGATGCAAATCCGCGTGATCAAACATGCGCGCAAGGTCTGCGGCTGCCGCGATTGCGAAACCGCACCGGTTACTGCCGACAAGCCTGCGCAACTGATCGAAAAGAGCATGGCCAGCCCCAGTGTGTTGGCGATGTTGCTGACGACCAAATACGTCGATGGCCTACCACTGCCCCGTTTCGAAAAAGTCCTCGATCGCCACGGCATCGATATTCCACACCAGACCTTGGCGCGTTGGGTGATCCAGTGCAGCGAACACCTGCAGCCCTTGCTGAATTTGATGTGCGACCGGCTACTGGTTGAACGCCTGCCGACCGGTATCACATAGTTAAACGCGCTATCCATCTTGATGGCTGGTGGAGTTTACGGTGAGTTTAAAGAATACGAGCGGAGCAACGATCATGGAATACGACGATAAACTGATTGAAGAAGCCGTGCTTGCCCTGTTGGCAACCTTCAGTTTTGATAACGGCAATGCTTGGAAAGGGTTCGACTTCGAGACCATGAGCCGATTGCATGAACATGGTTTCATCAGCAATCCGGGGAACAAGAACAAATCGATTTGGTTGACCGTTGAAGGGCTGGAGCGCGGTCGACTGATAGCCGACCGATTGTTTGGAGTGAGAACTCAAGTGGAGCATGTATCCGACTCGGATACCTGACTTCATACCACGGCCATACGGTAGGTGAGGTTTATGGATCGCATACCTCCCATTTGCCAGAATGCAAAAAGGCCGGTCAATGACCGGCCCCTTGGCGTTGATTTACAAGCTTAGTTCACCTCAAGCTTTTCGCGGTTTCTATCGAGAATGGCATTGCCGATACCCTTGACCTCAAGCAGTTCGTCAATTGAAGCAAATGGCCCATTATCCTCACGATACGCAACAATCGCTTTAGCCTTGGCTTCGCCCACACCGGACAGTTCGCGGTGCAATGTCGCTGCATCCGCCGCATTGAGGTTGATTTTTCCGGACAGCACTTTCTCTGAAGCTTCCATCACCACAGGAGGATTTCCAGCTTCCTGCTTGACTGCAGGTGCAGCTAAGACGGCAACTGAAGTGCTGGTCAGCAGGGCAAAAACGAGAGAGTAGAAATAGCCAGTACGCATAAATGACGCTCCATGACATCGATTGAGAAGGCAGCTTTTCCGAAGCTGCCTTCAAAACTTAGGTGATGTCTGGAGCCTGTCAAAAATGTGTCCGTTACAGCATGTGAAACAATCAGGGCTCGAGGCGACGCTGCTGATAGATCCAGTCGACAATCTCGCCGTCGGGGGTATAGCCGCTGACGGTTTCGCGCAGGAGCTGGCGGACACAGGAGTAGTCATCCTGTTCAACCGCGGCCAGCAATTCAGCCAGCTTGACTTTGAGAGCCTCCCAGGAAAGGTAGTCTTCAGTGGCGGTCATGATCATTGGATGAGGAGTTGCGGCTACGTTGTCGCCGATCAACAACTCTTCATACAGCTTTTCACCAGGGCGAAGGCCGGTGAACTCAATGGAGATATCTCCATGCGGATTTCTCTCCGAGCGCACACTCAGACCGGACAGGTGGATCATTTTTTCCGCCAGTTCGACAATCCTTACCGGCTCGCCCATGTCCAGAACGAAAACATCGCCTCCTTGCCCCATTGAACCTGCTTGAATCACAAGCTGGGCCGCTTCGGGGATCGTCATGAAATAGCGAGTGATCTTCGGATGCGTAACCGTCAGTGGACCACCGAGTTGAATCTGCTTGTGAAATAGCGGGATGACGGACCCTGAAGAGCCCAAGACGTTGCCGAATCGAACCATCGTAAATCGGGTTTTATTGACCCGCGAAACATTCGAGGCGTCTCCAAACAAAACAGGTGCCAACTCCTGGCTCAATGCCTGGAGCGTCATCTCAGCCAAACGCTTGGTGCTTCCCATGACGTTGGTTGGCCGTACTGCCTTGTCCGTTGAAATGAGTACAAAATTGGCAACATTGGCCTGCAACGCAGCCTGCGCAGTATTCAGCGTACCAATGACGTTGTTGAGTACCCCTTCGGCGATGTTGTGCTCAACCATCGGGACATGCTTGTAAGCTGCAGCGTGGTAAACAGTATCGACACGCCACGTCTTCATCACGTCCAGCAGCTTTTCCTGATTACGAACAGACCCCAGGATCGGCAGCAACTTTACAGGCAAAGACTCGCGTGCAACCCGCTGCTCCAATTCGGACATAATGCTGTAAAGATTGAACTCACTATGCTCAAACAACAAAAGCGTAGTGGGTCGCTGCACCAGTATCTGGCGGCAAAGCTCAGAACCGATCGACCCACCTGCCCCCGTCACCAGCACGACCTGGCCCCTGATGCAGTGCTCGAGCAAATCGCCTTGCGCAGGCACGGCATCGCGCCCGAGCAGGTCAGCAATATCCACTTCCTGGATGTCGTCTACTTTTACACGCCCACTCGCCAGATCCATAAAGCCGGGAACGCTTCGGACATGCAGCGGAAAGCCCTCCAGATAGCCCAATATTTCACGACGACGCCCGCGATTCGCGGACGGGATGGCCAAAAGGATTTCCTGAGCCCCGGTAACATCGATCATCTTCTCGATATGCTTGGGCTCGTAAACATGCAATCCCGAAATGACCCGGTCAGAAATACTGGTGTCATCATCGATAAACGCGACAGGTCGCATCAATCGCCCCATGCGAAGCGCCGCTACCAGCTGATTTCCAGCGGCTCCTGCCCCGTAGATCGCAACCCTGGGCAACCCCTTGTCTCTATTGGTAAACGGGACATGCTGGGCAGCCGTATACCAATCGCCAAGAAAATACTGGCGCATTGCTAGTCGCAACCCGCCAATCATCAACAAGCTGAGCCACCAATAGTTAAAAATGATCGAGCGGGGAATCACAGCCTGATGATTGCTATACCAATAAACGACGAGCCCGAGAATCAGCGACGAGAGACTGACCGCCTTCACGATTTCAATCAGTGCGTCGTTTCCAAAGTAGCGTAAAACCGCACGATACAATCCGAAGCGAATGAACAGCGGAATCGCGACAATCGGTGCACACAGGAACAACCAGGTGTGCACCTGTAGCGGGTTTACGATCTCGTCAATACCCAAGCGAACGACGAATGCCAACCAAAGCGCAGCCCAGACCAGGAAAGTATCGGTCGCAACTTGCATCAGCCTTTTTTGCCGCCGCGGAAGCTGCAGTAGCCATTGGCGAAGCATTTCAATATCCTTTTCAAATAAAGCAAACGACAAGCTTAAAGCTCAAGCGTGTTTATCTCAAACAACTTCAAGCGACACATCACACTTCGCGCTGACCAGCTTTGAATCGCAATGCCAGCACAAGCAAGGGTGCATAAGCTACCAACAATCCAACGACACCATCGAGCAGGCCTATCGCCACCAGTATGGCAATTGGCAACAGCCAAACAACATTTATGCCGGTTACCGATAGCGTTACAGGTAAATGGCTGCCGTATTGTCGCGACGCGTACTGATAAGCGTGACTGCGATGCGCCTCGTAGACCTTGTCGCCTCTAATCAGTCGAACGAAAAGCGTGCATGTCGCGTCGACAATGAATGCTCCCAGGAGAATCAGCCATCCCCAGAACAAGGCGGGGTTTACCCACGCTGCTTGCAATGACAGAAAACCCAGCGTTATGCCCAGGAATCCGCTTCCGGCATCGCCCATGAAAATTCGCGCTGGAGGGAAATTCCAATACAAGAAACCGGCAACAGCCAGCGCGAGCGCCACCGGCCCCCACACAGAACCGGGATTTCCTGAAACGACGTACAGGAGAGCTCCACCCAGGCAAACAAAAATGGCTTCCATACTCGCCAACCCATCGATCCCGTCCATAAAGTTGTACAGGTTCAACAACCAGACCAGATAAAAGCTTCCAAACAAATACGCCGCCCACCCTAGATCAATGGCCATGCCGAACAGGTGAATCGCCGGCATTCCATTGAAAATCACCATCCCGATGATTGCCGAGGAAAAATGGCCGAGTAGTCTCCAACGTGCCGGGATGTGACCATGATCGTCGAGAAAACCAATGATCGCGACAAGCCCCCCGGGCACCAGGACAGCCAAGGCAACGGACCATTGAATCAGTTCAGTCACAGCAAGAAAAATTGCACTCAAAAGGAAGGAAACCACGATCGCGACCCCTCCTCCCCTGGGAGTGGGTAACACGTGGGAGCTCCGCGCGTTTGGGACATCAATAAGGCTATTGGACAATGCATATCGACGTAGAACAGCAGTGCCTACCAGAGCGCCAAAAAACGCTAAAGGTAAAATCCAATATAAATTCGTCATCAGTGATGTTCCAAAAATTCTTTGGCTGTTTTGTCAAGAGCGTCTTCGACTGATACTGCTGGGTACCATCCAAGTAGATGCCGGGTCTTTTGTATGTCTACTTGTAGTGATCCACACAGGCGCTGGGAAAGTGCTCGACGTCCCAAGGCAACAGCAAAAAATTCCAACATCTTTGCAGGAACCGGAACCAGCCGACTCTTGACCCCTAACGCCTTGGCAGTACATTGTAATAATTCAGTTGTAGATAAATCTATGCCATCACTGACCAAAAATGTTTGTCCAGCGGCATTGGGGTGTTCAATGCAAACCATAATCAAGCTGACGAGATTGTCGAGTGAAACCAGACTTCGTTTGTTATGAATAGAACCAAATGGCAGCGGAATACCCTTTTTAAGCCAAGCCATCATATTTCTAAAATTAGCTTTTACACCTGGGCCATAAACCAGGGTAGGCCGAATGATGACAACCTCCATACCAGTTTCTTTCGAAAGAACACGCAACGCGTCTTCGGCTTCTTTTTTGGAAACACCATAGGCATCGGATGGGGCTGGCTTATCGTCAGCGGTAAACGGCTTATCGAAATCTGTCTGCTCCCCATTTACCTTTATGGAGCTGATGAAAATAAAACGCTTAACTCCCGCTGCGGCAGCCTGCCGAGCAAGATTGACTGTGCCTTCAACATTAACTTTCCTGAACTCGGTTAACGCATCCTGTTCGACTTCCCTCATCACATGAACCCGTGCCGCAGCATGAACAACCACTGCGGCGTCCATTACTCCAGCACTCCAGTCAGTTGCAGAGGATATATCCGGAACCGGGAACACTGACGAAGAAAGTTCTTGGCCATCGTTTTTTGAACGCACGACAGCCACTGGAGAATATCGCTCAACTTTATCCAGTGCGCTCACCACCGCGGATCCGACAAAGCCACTTGCCCCGGTAACTACGATACGCAGGGGAACCTGAACTGAATCAATAGTCAATTAAAAAACCTCTTATATTCGTTAATCAACAGTTCAGAGCAGGTATTCGCACTGAATTCGGTGATGGCCCGTACTCTCGCAGCCTCCCCCATCGCCTCCAACAATCGAGCATCACTCAATATTGAAACAATAGCTTGCTTGAGTGAAGCAGGATCCCTGACAGGAACCAAAATCCCCGTCTCACCATTTACTATAGCGTCAGACAAACCGTAAATATCAGTACCTACCGTTGGGGTTCCCATGGCCGCAGCCTCAATGACAACCGTGCCGAAGCCTTCGCGATAGCTGGGTAGACATAGCAAGTCCGCCAGGGCCATATACTTTTCAGGCTCATTTGAATAACCAACAACTTTTAGGTTACGACTCAAGTCATCCTCAGAGGCGCTAGCGACAATATTTTCAGCATCGGCTTCAAATGGCCCTACCAGAATGAGAAACACACTTTTATCGGTACGTAGAATTTCACCAAATGCTGACAAAAGTTCTCTGACCCCTTTGTCTGGAGTTACTCTCCCGACAAACAAAAGTATTTTACTATCCTCTGGAATACCAAGCCCACTCCGCAAATCGGTCAACTCCTCCACGCTATAACGAGAAGAGTCAAACCGATCAAGATTTATGCCTGCCAACGACCCACTTCCAAGAACGGAAATTTTTTCAGCTTTTATTACACCACTGGAAACAAGAAAATTCTTTTGACTGATACTATCGGCATAACAGTGCGTGTTCAGTAAACCTATAATTTTGTCGCAAAATTTCAGTATTAACTTTTTGGCCCCGCCCATCGTTACCCAAGGCTGCCCGGTAAATGTATGCAAACGAACTTCAGTCCCCGAAAGAAAACCTGCAATTGCACAAAGCAATCCAGCCTTCGGCGTTGTAGAATGAACCACATTAAACTTTTTGCTTCTGAAAACCTTAACCAGTGATATCAAACTCAAAAAATCCTTTACAGGATTTATCTTACGCTCAATATTGACTGGTATATAATTCGTACTTTCCGCAAGCTGACTACTCATTTCATCATAACTAGCAATAACAGTAACCGCTGCACCAGAAGCAGCCAATGCATCAATCTGCGCCTTCAATTGAGTTAGAACAAAAAAAGGAACTGTTGAAACTCGAGCAATTTTTAAACTTTTATCCTGCACTATAAACCCCCCCTTAACACCTTGGCCACGTCCATCCCCGCGTCGAAACAATCAAACCGATAGCTGCACCCATAGGCTGCAAAAAACAAGAACAATACTCTGGAGTACTTGGTCGCGAAACATAAAACTTACTCCATTTATCAGACTATCGGCCGCTTTGTAAAAAGTTCACTGATTGCCTCTGGCACATTTTTTTCAGGAACAAAACCGAGGGTGTCACGAATCTTGGTGGTTGGATAAGTTGTTTTAGACACTAGTGCATCAATACGTGCCGGAGTGACGGGTAGACGCAAAAAACGATTGGCTACGGTAACCATCACGCGTAGCAGAGTTTCAGAAACGCTCCATTTCGGACGGGATACATGTTGTGCATCAGCCATTCCGTTTATCAGATCAGACAATGGACAGTCATTAGAAAGATTAAAAACCTCGCCTCTAGCCAAGGGCTCAAATCCACAAAGCATCAGGGCAGAGGCAACATCCTCAACGTGGATATATGTGGCGACAGCATCGTTCTTAGCAGTTCCGATATAAAAAAACAAACCCTTCTGTACAATTCTTCCAAGCTGACGAAGCGAATTGTTCGTCATGCCTGCACCAAATACGTTAGACGGCCTCAATATCGAGTAACTAAAGAACTCATTACTTCCACTTTTCATTACCAGCGAGTCGGCTATCGTCTTGGTTTCTTCGTAGGTTCCTTGAGGGTTTTCCTTTGTTGTTTCACTTACTATTCGGAGCGCGCCCTGGGCAGGGCCGTATGCTCCGACACTACTTAACTGAACAAAGTGGATGGGGTGTTCAGGAGATGCCTGACGATTAACAGCTGCTAGCAAACGATCGGTGGCGTCGACATGAAGTGATCGCATTGCCTTTTCATCGCGGATTTCACCCGCGCAATTGAAAACGACCTGACAACCGGATACCAAAGAGTCGTAATTCGTTTCCGGGCTCGTCAAATCAGCCAGCACAACTTCCACGCCGCTAAAACTGGTTTCAAAGGAGGTACGAGTAACAACCCTAACTTTATGGCCAGATGCACACAGGCGCGCGAGCAATTGGCTTCCAATAAAACCCTTGGCACCTGTCAGTAATACGAACATCTCACCACTCCCTCTTATAAAAATACATTTTCGTTTCCAGTTTCTTTTGACCGTTTTCCGGTCGCTAAACTGGCACATGCGAGGCGAATGACGTACCCGATCTCCAAGGGGTAAAAAATCCAGGCATATATTCCAAATCTATCATTATAAGCCACATCAAACATCGCGATATGCAAACAAGAAAGAAACGCACAGATATAGAATATATACGTTTCATTTGTACGACCGCCCCCTAGTAGTCTAAGCGCCATCAACAACACTATGGAAAATGACGAAAACGCCCAAAAATCCCATCTGAACCCTGTTATATACTCAATATTATCGACATCAGTGTAGTTTATTGACAAACCGTAACCCGACAACAACTCGAACAGCATGGACACCAATAAGGAAAAAACCTTAAAGTAGGATGCCATAGACACCAGCACCCAAAAACCCACCACACCAACAAGACCAATACCTATAATTTGCTTTCGAAAAAGCACAAAAGGAAAATAAACCAATGAAGACTTATGAAACAGTGTTGCCAACAATGAAAACACTACACCTCGACGCCAATACTCCTTGGCACAACAAACCAAGGCAAAATTCACAAAACAAAGAGCAAAACCTTGACGAATAATATTTGCTGTCAATGAAAAAAAGAACGGATAAAACAACAAAACCCCAAAAACAGGGAGAGCCCAACTAGAGCCTCTGCCAAATACAACTTTCAGCAAAAAATAATAGGACCATAAAAATACAAATGCAATAAAGAAGAAAAAACACTGATAGCTCAAACCAAGGAAACCAAAAAAATTGACCACCCCAATAAAGCCAGGCTCAAAAGTTTGAAATGGATTCTCGAGACCAGAATTAACATCGTTATAAAAATTTATGTAGACCTCGGTATCACCTTCCATATCAAATGGTCGATTAGAGATATAATAGGATGCCGCAACAATCGCAAAAAAAACGACAAAAAATTCTATCGTGCGAAACAGATTGTCCGCCCTATTATCAGACACCAACGCTTTCACTGCAGTCAATAAAAGTAGAAAAACACTTATCACATACAGTGGTGTGCCATATAATTCTAAACCTGCCATTCTCTCGCCTCAATCAGCCTCACATTGCACTGCTCTCTAGTCAACGAACCTTGCTCTCAGGGCCTACATGTTTCCTGACACTCACCGTATCCATAAATTTGTGTAGCCGGAAGTAGTAAAAATTACGCAATAGAAACAGTAACCCCTTGAATGTGCACTTGCGAGTAGATTTAGCCATCGCCAGGAACGTGACAAGAAAATTAGAATATAGATCTTTTCTCAGTTCTGGTAACTGATAAAAATATCGATACAAATCATCAAAATAAATCGTATACGACTTTATTTTTCCTTTTGTCGTCGACAAATAAGAACCTGCTGATGGATTGCACCGATATTTTACTAGCGGAGAATTTATGTAAGCTGCCTTGCCGCTAGGAAGTAAGGAATCGATAACGAAAAACCATTCCATAAATTCTCGAGTAATGACTGCCTTCCTGGAAGCTCGACGATAGGCGTAGGAACTGTGAACCGCGATCGCTCCCCAGCGAGCCATTTCCTGAAGTGAGATAAAAGAAACCAGGCTTGCCTCAGGACTTGGGTACTGGGTTTCGGAAGCGTAAGAACCGTCATCAGAAAAATAAATAGCCTTGTGGAACACAACATTTACATCTGCGTTCTCTTTGAAAATATTATACTGCTGCTGAAGTTTCCCCGGCAGCATGACATCATCACCATCAAAATGGTAAATAACATCTCCTGACGCCATCTTGTGGACACCATGGTAATTTAAAGCGGCGCCAACATTTTTCTCTCTCAACAGCAGTTTTATTCTACCTTCGTGCTTGCTGGAGTACTCACGAAGTATTTCTTGTGTTCGATCGGTTGAACAATCATCCGAGACAATAATTTCACAATCAAAATCTATATCCTGAGAAAGGATACTATCCAGACACTCTTCTATGTAATCTTGCTGATTATAACAAGATACAACCACACTCCCGGATAACATCAGGCATTTCTCCTTTTATAAATTGCAAAGCCGAAAACCGAAACGATAAAATAAAGTACATTCATTATTAAGTTAGCGATGAATGCACCTTCGACACCCTGCCCACTATTCAAAAAAAACAGACTCAGGCTGCAAAACACCACGCCCTGGGTCAGCTCACTTATCAAATATATTATGAGTGCCGCCCGGGCAACGACGACGAAGCTTATCACATACGTAATAACACGGAAAAAATCCGCTAGCAGTTGATACTTAACAAGATCTTCAAGCTCGGAAAACTCGGATGAAAGCAGTAATGGAATTACGTATTGACGAAGAGCGAAAAACACCGTTCCGCCCAGTACAAAAATAACCATAACGAGTTTCATAAATCGAAAAACTAGTGGTGTAATTTCCGATACCTTAGTCTTTTCTGAAACCATTGGCATAAAATAAACAGCGAGAAAAATCGTAAAAAAACCCATGTATGCACTGGATATTTTTATCGATGCCTGCCAAATACCTGCTGCTACAAATCCAACATGCTCAATAATTTGTTCACGAATAATGATTTCTACCAATGGAACGCTGATTGCTCCAACTGTCGCCATCAATGTAAAGGACAACAATCGTTTAAAACCTTGCGTCTCAAATTTAAAACCGATGGGCATTTTCAAGAAAATGGATTTACAGTAGAAATACAATGCAGGTATCGAATAAAACGAAAAAAAGAGCACCATCGATATCGCTGCACCGACAAAATCAAACCTTTGAATCAAGATCCAGCTTACCGGGAGAACCAGTATATTTCCGACTATTTGAATGACCGCAAAAGTCCTGGTATCACGAAGGCCATTTGCGACTCCCGTCACTAGATTGGTAAAAGCAAACCCAAACTGACAAACAGAAAGAAACACTACAATCCAATAATAATCAGGCGTCTTAAAGATATAACTGGAGATAATCCTGGAAAAAGAACACCCCAATAAACACACAACAACACAAAACGTCAAAGAGTACGCTTTGGAAACTGCAATCGTCTTCAGCAGTTCCTTAGGTTGTTTTTTGTACTGTGCGACATATTTAATAAGGCCATTTACAATTCCTCCCCCTGCAAGCAGAGAAAGCATGGTGACAGCACTCATAAAATGCCCTAATTGCCCCATACCTTCTGCACCGAGGTACACAGCAACAAGCTTAATGAAGGCGAAACCAACTCCGATTTTCGAAATTTGGGCGAGAGTAGTCAAAGCGGCGCTGAATAGCGCACGCTTACTATCAGAGAGATTTTTTGCAACTTTACTGGTTGGATGCATGAACCGCACCGATGACAACAGAAGCGACTCGATCTATGTCCTTCTCTTGCATTCCGTACCAAATTGGCAGACGAATCAGGCGCTCACTCTCAACAGTGGTGCAGACATCCTTGCCATGAAAACGACCAAGTCGCAGTCCCGCAGGCGCTGAGTGGAGTGGAATGTAATGGAAAACTGCACCGATCTCTTGATCCTTGAGCAAGCCTAATACTTTTGTTCGAACGTCGATATCCCGGACTTTTATATAAAACATATGGGCGTTGCCGACACATCCATCAGGTGCCGTCGGAAGTTCGATATGGCCAGCGTCGGAGAGTTCTTTTAATGCCAGATAATAACTTTCCCAGATATGACGTCTTGCACTATTTATTTCGTCCACCTTTTCAAGTTGACCGAATAGATAAGCAGCTTGCAGTTCTCCTGGAAGATAACTACTACCAACATCGACCCAGGTATATTTATCAATCATGCCGCGGAAAAACAGACTGCGATTAGTTCCTTTCTCTCGAATGATCTCCGCTCGCACTATAAATTGTTCATCATTTATGAGCAGCAGCCCACCCTCACCACCACTTGTATAGTTCTTTGTTTCATGAAAACTATAGGCTGCCATGTGGCCAATGGTACCTAACGCCTTACCTTTATAGGTCGACATCATACCTTGAGCGGCATCTTCGATGACAAACAGGTTATGCTGCTTTGCGATGGACATAATTGTGTCCATTTCGCATGCAATCCCCGCGTAATGGACGGGTACAATAGCTTTTGTTTTGTCTGTAATTGCGGCTTCGATAAGCGTTTCATCAATATTCATAGTATCAGGGCGAATATCGACAAACACGATTTTTGCACCGCGCAATACAAAAGCATTAGCTGTACTAACAAACGTATAACTAGGCATGATCACTTCATCGCCCGGTTGAATATCAACCAGCAGAGCAGCCATTTCAAGCGCTTGAGTACACGAAGGTGTTAACAATGCTTTTTTGCAGTGTAGTTCTTTTTCAAACCAATGCTGACAACGAAGGGTAAATTCCCCGTCACCAGACATCTTTCCGCTGCGCATTGCGGAGATGACGTATTGGTCTTCATTTCCGGTATAAGGTGGTTTATTAAATGGAATAGTCATTTTTGTTCATCCAGAAATATTTGTTCGAGTGCTAGGAGGTCTCGCTTCCGCTCCTTCACTCGCTCAGCAGGAACACCAACGTAAATCCCCCATGGATCAGTGCTTTTCGTAACCAATGCCATAGCACCTATGGAGCAGCCCTCTTTAATAGTGACTCCAGGCATCACTATTGCCCCTGCTCCAACTATTACATGACGCTCCAGCTTAACCTTCTCGAATATTTCTTTTTTATATTTCTTTGGAACCAATGAGTTGGTAAGTGTAGCACCGCTGTAATCGTCTGATTGCGAGAATATTTTCACACCATAAGCCAGCGTACAGAAGTCGGAAAACTCGATACCTGGTTCTCCACCAGCAACGAGGCACATTGGTGTAATATGATTATACTTACCAAACACCACGCGCCCCGACACCACGCAAAAATCATCTATACGCGTGTAATCCCCAAGGTCAATCAGCTCTGGATTATAGATAGCCGCCTTATCACTTATTTTTACTTCTTTCCCGACGGTTCTGAAACCTAGTTCACTCAACTGTATTGCGCTCAAGTACGCCATAAGCCACCCATATAGGACTTAACTCAAACTCTAAACGAACTACTTCTCATCAATCTCGTCAACCAGACTCAACAGGTACTGTCCATAACTGTTTTTCTTCAGTTCATTCCCTGTCCTTTTGAGCTCTGCAACGGTCAACCATCCATTATTAAAGGCAATTTCCTCTAAACAGGCGACCTTGTAACCTTGGCGCTTTTCTATTGTTTCAACAAAATGCGAAGCCTCGAGCAAGCTTTCGTGAGTACCGGTATCCAGCCACGCAAATCCTCGGCCCAGAAGTTCGACGTGCAAATTTCCTCGCTCCAGATATGCCTGGTTTACACTAGTAATTTCCAGCTCGCCGCGCGGAGAAGGCTTGACTTGTTTTGCAATTTCAATCACGTCATTGTCGTAGAAATACAATCCGGTTACTGCAAAATTCGACTTTGGCTTGAGTGGCTTTTCTTCAATAGAGATCGCTTTACGACTGTCATCAAACTGAACAACACCAAATCGCTCTGGATCCTTCACTTGATAACCGAAAACTGTGGCGCCGCCTTTACGCTTCGTCGCCTGTTGGAGCATGGGCGTAAACCCCTGGCCATAAAAAATATTATCGCCAAGCACCAAACATACCGAATCCTTACCAATAAATTTCTCACCGATAAGAAATGCTTGTGCAAGTCCATCGGGACTTGCTTGAATTGCATAGGTGAGGTTGATACCGAACTGACTGCCATCAGCAAGCAACCGTTGAAATCCAGCTTGATCTTCAGGCGTCGTGATAATCAGGATGTCACGTATCCCGGCGAGCATGAGCACGGAAAGCGGATAAAAAATCATCGGCTTGTCGTAAATCGGAAGCAACTGCTTGGATACCCCTTTCGTCAGTGGGTACAAACGAGTTCCCGAACCACCTGCCAGAATGATGCCTTTCATACTCTTCCCTCGTACCTGCCCCTAGGCTTCTGAACAACATTGATACAAACAATCTACCGGCCAAACATAATCCTACACCTGTTTAGTGCTATTTTTCCGATAGACGAATATAAAGCCGTCCGTAAGACAACCAACGACGCTCAATAGACCTGGCAAATCAAACAACCGTTGCGATAAATAAAATCTATCAAATTGAGCGAGATCGCTGCGTGTCATAAGCTCTTTTGTACAGCCACTTTATTGGTCATAAAAAAGTCACGAACTGCTGCAACAACCACCCCAAAAACAAGACCTAAAAACATACCAGCCAAAATCACAAACAAAAATTTTGGCTTGACTGGTGAGCCCGATTTCTCTACGAGTCCATCCATCCTGAAAGCTTTGGCTTCTCGATAGCTTTTTGAAAGTTGATTATAAAAATTGTACTTCGTTTCCAACTCTCGCAACCGGCTGATAAATGGATCGTCAGACTTCCTTGCTTTCAAATTTTCTATTTCAGCCGTCAGTGCTTTCGTGCCACGCATGTAGGTAAGATCACCGTCCATGTTACCTACAATACCAAGCGAGGTTTTCGAATCGCCGCCAACGGCAGGTGGCTTTTCAAGACCAATAGCTTGGGCAACCACCAGGGCCTCACGAAGTTTGATTAAGCTATCTTCTCTTGTCTTGTCTCCAATTTCTCGCAACGAGACTATTTCCTGATGAAGATTTTGAGACTCAATATCATACTCACTGGAGATATTTTTGTTGATCTCTTGCATAGCCAATTGCTGTGCACGCGCCAATAGTTGCTCAATCCACTTGGCCCCCATTTCCGGATCATTATGCAGCATAACAACGGAGTATCGATCCAGCGCTTCTTTACCAACTATGGAGATAACGAGATTCTTCGAAAGCTTCTCATATAGCTGCCTTGTAGGATCTTCACTCTTCCCTTGCGCAGTTAAATATGTATTTTTGAAAAACTCACGACGAAGTGACTCACTTTGCAAATTTTTCAAAAAAACCGAATAAACTTCTTTTTCCGTAAACTGAGGTAACTTTGACTGATCGATGCGACCGTAGTTTAAGTTCTCAATGTCATTTTGGGTAGGCGGGATCACAAACGCCTTCGCTTCGTACAAAGGCTCTGCGAGGAATGCATAGGTAGCGGCTACGAATGTCCCCAGAAGCGCAGCGCACAAAATCACAATTTTTTGTCGCCAAAGTGTATAGGCAAGCGCGTGCAAATCGATACCATCATTGACTACTGAATTACTTGAACCAACCTGCATATCCTAAAGCCCTTGAAATAAAAAAAACTATAGCCCCAATCATATAAAACACTTTCAATCCCTCTCCGCACACGCCCCACTTACTCAAGTCAGCGCCCTTCAAGGAGCTTAGTCATACATCGAGGTGAAATATTTAATTTAAGCATGGCAAAAATCTTTAAAATCATGATAGCCAGAGTAAAAATGCTACTCATTGAAAACTAAAGGTAAGTTTATCGACGTTAACAACAGAATCTGCGGTATTCGCAATTAAATGACGAATGACCGCCAAGCCGATAAATCCGGCTCCGCCGGTTACGAGAATTTTCACGCGAAACCATACCCTTGAGTTACTGACGGGGCTGCACATCAGCGCTGCCACATCCATGAATACAAAGCCATCAAAAAAAGCGGCGTCTGTCAGAGCCAGTCTGAGCCGACGTGGAGATGGACCACTCTCGAACAAGCGCAACATTCTACAGCTTAATGACCGATTTGCTAAAGGATGTAGACAAGCTGTGGCGCAAGCTCTCTAAGCCCCGTACTGGATGTTACTAGACAAGCCGCTTGCGTAAAATCCTGGACGATCGCCCTAGTATCCAACCGAGTAGCGGTCCGAGGACCATCCCCGCCAGCAGAGCCAGTACTATCACCAAAGATACTGGCAGTTGTGGGCCAGCCCAACCGAGAAAAAACAAAGTAACCGATTGCTGATTCTCCAGCACGAACGCCAGGATCATCAGCACCAGAAAAAGAATCAACAAACCAAGCAGCACTCGCACAAGATTACGCATGAAGGGCTCCTTGATCGGTGGCGACTGTCAAAGTCCTTCCTCCTCTTCCTCATTCACCCGGTCACGCAGCTCTTTACCTGGCTTGAAGTGAGGAACGAATTTGCCATCGAGACTGACAGACTGCCCGGTTTTCGGATTACGACCAACCCGTGGAGCGCGGTAGTGCAGAGAGAAGCTGCCAAACCCCCGAATCTCGATACGATCTCCGGTAGCCAGACATTGGGACATTTGCTCAAGCATGGTCTTGATGGCCA
>Ga0105251_10001616_pt1 | contig 19144 bp, 17 predicted proteins | sample KBSS64metaG_FD_80424 | JGI IMG/M metagenome (GOLD analysis project Ga0105251, IMG submission 80424) | Switchgrass rhizosphere microbial communities from Kellogg Biological Station, Michigan, USA - KBS S6-4 metaG | ecosystem: Host-associated > Plants > Roots > Rhizosphere > Soil | place...
GCCGCCGGCAAAGACGACTTCAGCAAGATCCCCAACGGCACCGCCGGCATCGAAGACCGCATGGCGGTGTTGTGGGATGAAGGCGTGAACACCGGGCGTTTCTCGATGCAGCAATTCGTGGCGCTGACCTCTACCAACACCGCGAAAATCTTCAACCTCTACCCCCGCAAAGGCGCGATCCGTGTCGGTGCCGATGCCGACCTGGTGCTGTGGGATCCGCAAGGTACGCGGACAATTTCCGCCAAGACCCATCACCAGCAGGTCGACTTCAATATTTTCGAAGGCAAGACCGTTCGCGGTGTACCGAGCCACACCATCAGCCAGGGGCGCGTGGTCTGGGCCGATGGCGATCTGCGGGCCGAGCGCGGTGCCGGGCGCTACATCGAACGGCCGGCTTACCCGGCGGTGTTCGATTTGCTGAGCAAGCGGGCTGAGTTGAACCAGCCGGTGGCGGTCAAACGCTGAAATCAAGGCCTTCGATCGCTCCCACATCTGGAATGCGAACCCTGTAGGAGCTGCCGAAGGCTGCGATCTTTTGATTTTGCTTCCAAGATCAAGATCAAAAGATCGCAGCCTGCGGCAGCTCCTACAGGGGATGGCGTAGCACTGAGTAATGCCCAACAGAGGCAGCACCTCAATTACCGTGAGGCCCATACCGTGATCAAGACCCTGACCCACCTCCCCCATCCCAGCGAGAACGCGGCCGCCCTCGCCGGCCATTTCACCGACCTGGCGCCGCCACTCAATGATCGCCAGGCCCATCTGGAGGCCTCGCGCTGCCTGTATTGCTACGACGCACCCTGCGTGAATGCCTGCCCGAGTGAAATCGATATTCCCTCGTTCATCCGCAACATTCACCAGGACAACGTACAGGGCGCGGCGCAGAAAATCCTCTCAGCCAATATCCTCGGTGGCAGTTGCGCCCGGGTCTGTCCGACGGAGATTCTTTGTCAGCAAGCCTGCGTGCGCAACAACGCCCATGAGTGCGCACCGGTCTTGATCGGCCTGTTGCAACGTTATGCCGTGGACAACGCGCATTTCAGCCAGCATCCATTCTCCCGCGCTGCCGCCACCGGCAAGCGCATCGCCGTGGTCGGGGCCGGCCCCGCCGGGTTGTCCTGCGCCCACCGCAGTGCGATGCACGGCCATGACGTGGTGATTTTCGAGGCCAGGGAAAAGGCCGGTGGCCTGAATGAATACGGGATCGCCAAATACAAACTGGTGGACGATTACGCACAAAAGGAGTTGGACTTCCTGTTGGAAATCGGCGGCATCGAAATCCGCCATGGGCACAGACTCGGGGAAAACCTCAGCCTCAGCGACCTGCATCAACAATTCGACGCGGTGTTCCTCGGCCTCGGCCTGGCGGCCAGTAAACAGCTTGGCCTACTGCATGAAGACGCGCCCGGCCTGGTAGCCGCCACCGACTATATCCGCGAGCTGCGCCAGGCCGACGATTTGACCCAACTGCCGCTGGCCGACCACTGCATCGTGCTCGGCGCCGGCAACACCGCCATCGACATGGCGGTGCAGATGGCCCGGCTCGGCGCCCATGACGTCAACCTGGTGTATCGCCGTGGTGTCGAGGACATGGGGGCCACCCACCATGAACAGGAGATTGCCAAGGCCAACCAGGTACGCCTGTTGACCTGGGCCCAACCGGAGGAAATCCTGCTCAATGAAAAGGGCCAGGTGCGCGGCATGCGATTCGCTCGAACCCACCTGGTTGAAGGTCGCCTGCAAACCACTGGCGAAACGTTTGAGCTGGCTGCCGACGCGATATTCAAGGCCATCGGCCAGGCCTTCGACAGCAGCGCACTCAGCGATCCGCTGGCCCGGGAACTCAAGCGTGAGGGTGATCGCATCCAGGTGGACGAGCATCTGCGCACCAGTATTCCTGGCGTGTATGCCGGCGGCGACTGCACCAGCCTCGACCAGGATCTCACCGTTCAGGCAGTACAGCACGGCAAGCGCGCCGCCGAGGCGATCAACGCTCAACTGATGCTCAATGTGGAGGCTGCATAAATGGCCGATCTGTCGATTGTCTTCGCTGGCATCAAGTCCCCTAACCCGTTCTGGCTGGCCTCTGCACCGCCGACCGACAAGGCCTACAACGTGGTCCGCGCCTTCGAGGCCGGCTGGGGTGGCGTGGTCTGGAAAACCCTGGGGGAAGACCCGGCAGCGGTCAACGTTTCTTCGCGCTATTCGGCACACTTCGGGGCTAATCGGGAGGTATTGGGCTTTAACAATATCGAACTGATCACCGATCGCTCGCTGGAGATCAACCTGCGGGAAATCACCCAGGTCAAAAAGGACTGGCCGGACCGCGCGCTGATCGTCTCGCTGATGGTGCCCTGCGTCGAAGAATCCTGGAAACACATCCTGCCGCTGGTGGAAGCCACGGGTGCCGACGGCATCGAGCTGAACTTCGGTTGCCCCCACGGCATGCCCGAGCGCGGCATGGGCGCGGCGGTCGGCCAAGTCCCGGAATACGTCGAGCAGGTCACCCGCTGGTGCAAGACCTATTGCTCATTGCCGGTGATCGTCAAGCTGACGCCGAACATCACCGACATCCGCGTAGCTGCCCGCGCGGCGCACCGTGGCGGTGCGGATGCGGTGTCGTTGATCAATACGATCAACTCGATCACCAGCGTCAACCTGGAGCGCATGGTCGCCAATCCCATTGTCGGCAGCCAAAGTACCCATGGCGGCTATTGCGGCTCGGCGGTCAAGCCGATCGCCTTGAACATGGTCGCCGAAATCGCCCGCGACCCGCAGACCCATGGCCTGCCGATCAGCGGCATTGGCGGCATCGGCAACTGGCGCGATGCCGCCGAATTCATTGCGCTGGGCAGCGGTTCGGTGCAAGTGTGCACGGCGGCAATGCTGCATGGCTTCCGGATAGTCGAGGAGATGAAGGATGGCCTGTCGCGCTGGATGGACAGTCAAGGTTACGCCAACATCGCCGAGTTTTCGGGGCGTGCGGTGGGCAATACCACCGACTGGAAGTACCTGGATATCAACTATCAGGTAATCGCGAAGATTGATCAGGAGGCGTGCATCGGTTGTGGACGCTGCCACATCGCCTGCGAAGACACTTCGCACCAGGCGGTTGCCAGCATCAAGCAAGCGGACGGCACGCATAAGTACCAGGTGATCGAGGATGAATGCGTGGGCTGCAACCTGTGCCAGATTACCTGCCCGGTGCAGGACTGTATCGAGATGGTCCCGATGAAAAACGGCAAGCCGTTTCTCGACTGGAATCATGATCCGAGAAATCCGTATCACGTCAGCCCTTAACATTTTCAGCGCCTGGGATGACGCCATCGCGAGCAGGCTCGCTTGTAGGAGCGAGCATGCTCGCGATGGAGGTCAATCTGACGCGTTTCGTCAGGAGACCCGCGTTATCGTTAACGACCATCGCGAGCATGCTCGCTCCTACAAGCGAGGCTGCCCGCGATAAGGCCAGCTGGAGCGTCAAGACTCCTCACCTATCAGCTGTGCTAGTAGACACCACCGGGAACATCTTCGAAGCTGGCACAAACTCAATCGCCAGCGCGGACCTCGTCATGTCAGTCTCACCACCGAAAGTTTTGCGCCTCTATTCCTATGACGCCCTGGACAGGCTAACGGGCGTGGGGCTCCTGGAAGCCACCATGGAACAGCGTTTCTACCAGAAGGACCATCTGGCTACCGAGGTGGGACTGCGGATGCGACGCACAATCTTGCGCCATCAAGCCCAACCATTGGCGCAGAATCGACGTGAAGTCAGTTTGACCGAAACCACACCGCTGGCAACCGACCAGGCGCATTCGCTGCTGAAAACGCTCTCAAGCAATAATCCGCAGCAACTTTCATATACTGCCTATGGTCATCATCCGCCCGTAAGTGGTTCAAGTGCATTGATCGGGTTCAACGGGGAGTGTCCTGACGCTACAACGGGCCACTACCCACTCGGCCAAGGCAATCGATTTTTTAATCCGGTATTGATGCGTTTTAACAGTCCGGATGAGTTAAGCCCTTTTGGCCAGGGCGGGATTAATCCGTACGCGTTCTGCGGGGGAGATCCGATAAATTATTACGATCCAACAGGAAATGTTCGCTTCTTCCGACCTTGGGAGAGCGCTGCGGTCATCGTCAAAAAACCGCTTCATAAAATTAAACCAACATCTACCACCATAAGCCGAGCTCATGTGGCAAGTGGCTCATTATCTACTCATCCCATTAATGGAATTTCAAACTTACCATCCCACCAGTCACCACCTATCAGTACGGCGCAGCCGTTTCCGCACACACTCGAGACTACTCAACCGGCCAATAAAACCACAAACATCTATCCCAGGCGCACAACATACACAGACAAGCTGAACAGGCATGAAATCGAGTACCACGAACTTGTAAAGAATCCGGACTTCCAAACGACTTCTACGGAGGCGTTGAGAACACAGTGGGAAGAACTAACCAGAAAACTAAATTCTAATCCGCGCCTCAATCGGTCACTTCGACAGAAACAACTGAAAAAGCTAGAGCTCAAGATCAAGAAATTCAGCGTAGAACAACACAAGCTCAATCACCAAATCAGGAATTAACACTGCATTGAAGATATTGGTGGTCGAAGCTCATCATCTTACCTAAACACCCGAATCCCCCTCACCTATCATTTCTGCTAGTAGACGCCACACGAGATATCCTCGAAGCTCAAACACAGTCAATTCGAAGCGTGGAACTCGTCATGTCGGTCTCATCGTTGAAAATTCTCCGCCTCTATCACTACGACCCCCTCAACCGCCTAACAAGCGTAGGGATACTGGCGAGCGGCAGCACGCAGCGTTTCTATCAAGATAACCTCCTGACTACAGAACTGGGACAGCAGACGCAGCGAACAATCCTGCGCCGTGAAGCCCAACCTTTGGCGCAGCAACAGAACGAAGCAGGTGTGACCGAAACCACGCTGCTGGCAACCGACCAGGCAGATTCACTGCTGAAAACGCTCTCAAGGAATAATCCGCAGCAACTTTCATATGCCGCCTACGGTTATCATCCGGCCAAAAGTGGTTTAAGTACCTTGATCGGGTTCAACGGGGAGTGTCCTGACGCTATAACGGGTCACTACCCACTGGGACAGGGCAATCGCTTTTTTAATCCTGTACTGATGCGATTTAATAGCCCGGATGAGTTGAGCCCTTTTGATGAGAGAGCGGGTATAAACCAGTATGCTTATTGTGGTGGAGACCCGACAAATTTCGTTGATCCGACAGGCAATATAAAACTCGCGGTCATACTTCGTGGTCGGAATATTCCAACACCTGTTATCAGAAGTCCGCTGAACACAACCAGGGATACAACTTCCGCCATCACTAAGAATCCTGGCAAAGTAGCATTGAACCCTCGACTGAACGCACTTTTAAATCAATCTGTCCCGGCGTCGCCTTCGCAACCCCGCAACACTTCAGCACTTGCCTCTCAAGAGGTGCCGGTGCCGCCCCTCAGAAAAACAGAAAGGTACGCACCAAAAGACTCAAACCCTTCGACGAACGCCAAGGTATACCGACAACTAGTCACCGATGCCAAGCGTTATGATCGCCACGTAAGCCAGCCTGATGTTTATCCAACGGCCCCAAGAAAAATGGTGGAAAAACTTCAATCAGCTAAACACGCCTTTGAAGATGCAAATGAACGGACTCATTCGAAAGTTGATATCAACCGTCGAGCTGCAAACTACAGGTCGATTGAGCTGAAACTTAAAGCCCATGTCATAAGGAATCTCGATGACAACATTCACAGATGATAATGAGAAACCTCATGACACAATTTGACCATTGCAGGAAGATTACGGCTCCAACCCAATCCCCCGCAAAATCACACTCGTCACCGTCTGCACCGCCCGCTCGAACTGCATGTCCGACAACGGCTGATGATCATTCAAAATATTCACTTGGTGATCGAAGTCGGCATAGTGCTGGGTCGAGGCCCAGATCATGTACAGCAGGCTGGAAGGCTCCACCGGCAGGATGCGGCCATCCTCGACCCACTGGCGGATCTTCGCTTCCTTCATCTTGGCCCAGTCGTACAGGCTCGCGTCCAGCTTCGCGCCCAGGGTCGGCGCACCATGGATGATTTCGTTGGCCCAGACCTTCGAGCCGTAGGGTCGGCTGCGCGAGTGGTTCATCTTGGCGCGGATGTAGCTGCTGAGCACCACGCGGGGGTCGTCGAACATCTCGAAGCACAGGGCGTCCTGCTTCCATACTTCCAGCAGGTCCAACAGCACAGCGCTGTACAGTTCGGTCTTGGTGCTGAAGTAGTAATGCAGGTTGGAGCGCGGCAGTTGCACTTCGGCGGCGATGTCGGCCATGGCGGTACTGCCAAAGCCTTTTTCGGCGAAGACCTTCTCGGCCCCCAGCAGAATTTTCTCGACGTTACTGCGACGAATCTCGATCTTGTGATTGCCCATGAGGGCTCCCTGACAACAACATTAAACAAGACTAGCACCGCTCTACCGCGCGGCGACAGGGGACTGTCGATTCCGGCGCATGGTCAGGGCACCTCTGACCGCATTTCATACCTTTCAACCCTTCCTGCGGTTTCTACCCCGATAACCCCTTATCCCCAGTGGAACGTACTCCCTTAAGTCATCGTATAACTTCTGATTGACAACCCCTGAAAATCCCGCAAATATCTGCGCCAATGTTGTACGACGACGTATAACAACAATAAAAACAAAAAGCAGCAAGGGAGCGTCACAGTGAGCAAGCTCGTCCGCGATTCGTCCGTCCGTACCCCACGCCCGTCCGTTACCCGTTTGCAGACGCTGAGTCTGTTCGGTTGCACCAGCCTGGCCCTTGCCCTGCCAATGACCTGCCAGGCCGAAGGCTTCACCGATGACGCCAAGGCCACGCTGAACCTGCGCAACGCCTACTTCAATCGCAACTACACCAACCCGGCCTACCCTCAGGGCAAGGCTGAGGAGTGGACACAGAACTTCATCCTCGACGCCAAATCCGGCTATACCCAGGGCCCGGTGGGCTTCGGTGTGGATGTGCTGGGGCTGTACTCGCAGAAGCTCGACGGCGGCAAAGGCACCACGGGAACGCAGTTGCTGCCGGTCCATGGTGACGGCCGCCCGGCCGACAACTTCGGGCGCCTGGGCGTGGCCCTCAAAGGCAAGATCTCGAAAACCGAACTGAAGGTCGGCGAATGGATGCCGGTGTTGCCGATCCTGCGATCCGACGACGGCCGCTCGCTGCCGCAAACCTTCCGCGGTGGCCAGGTGACGTCCACCGAGATCAGCGGCCTGACGCTCTACGGCGGGCAGTTCCGTCAAAACAGCCCGCGCAACGACGCGAGCATGGAAGACATGTTCATGAACGGTAAATCGGCCGCCTTCAGCTCCGATCGTTTCAACTTCGGCGGCGGTGAATACGCCTTCAACGAAAAACGCACCCAGGTCGGCGTCTGGTACGCCGAACTCAGCGACATCTACCAGCAGCAGTACTTCAACCTCAGTCACAGTCAGCCAATCGGCGACTGGACCCTGGGCGCCAACCTCGGCTACTTCATCGGCAAGGAAGACGGCAGCGCCCTGGCCGGTGACCTCGATAACAAGACCGCCTTCGCCCTGCTCTCGGCCAAGTACGGTGGCAACACCTTTTATGTCGGCCTGCAAAAACTCAGCGGCGACGACGTGTGGATGCGGGTCAATGGCACCAGTGGCGGCACCCTGGCCAACGACAGCTACAACTCCAGCTACGACAACGCCAGGGAGAAGTCCTGGCAGGTGCGTCACGACTACAACTTCGTGGCCCTGGGCATTCCCGGCCTGACGCTGATGAACCGCTACATCAGCGGTGACAACGTGCACACCGGCACCATCACTGACGGAAAGGAATGGGGCCGCGAATCGGAACTGGCCTATACGGTGCAGAGCGGCGCGTTGAAAAACCTCAACGTCAAATGGCGCAATGCGAGTATTCGCAAGGATTTCAGCACCAACGAGTTCGATGAAAACCGGATTTTCATCAGCTATCCGATTTCGTTGTTGTAAGAGCAGAGGATCAACAAAGGCCCCTGTAGGAGCTGGCTTGCCAGCGATGGCGTCCGCCAGATCGCCATCGCTGGCAAGCCAACTCCTACAGGGATCGAGATTTACCAGGGCATTGATCGGGTTGACCCTCCGTCAACTTCCACCAATGTCGCGTTGACAAAAACCGGAAAGCCTACCGATACTTCAGCATAGTCGTACGACAACCTACAACGAATCAATAACAACAACTGTTTGTCCAGGAATTCCCATGACGACCACTGCAACCGCCCAAACACCCTTCAATCGCCTGTTGCTGACCGGTGCTGCCGGTGGCCTGGGCAAAGTCCTGCGCGAGAGCCTGCGCCCGTACGCCAACGTCATTCGCCTGTCCGACATCGCCGACATCGCCCCCGCCATCGACGATCGCGAAGAAGTCGTGCCGTGCGACCTCGCCGACAAGCACGCCGTGCACCAATTGGTCGAAGGCGTGGATGCGATCCTGCATTTTGGCGGTGTGTCGGTCGAGCGCTCCTTTGAGGAAATCCTCGGCGCCAACATCTGCGGCGTATTCCACATCTATGAAGCGGCACGCCGTCATGGCGTCAAGCGCGTGATCTTCGCCAGTTCCAACCACGTCATCGGCTTCTACAAGCAGGATGAAGTCATCGACGCCCATTCCCCTCGCCGCCCGGACAGCTACTACGGCTTGTCCAAGTCCTACGGCGAAGACATGGCCACGTTCTACTTCGATCGCTACGGCATCGAAACGGTCAGCGTGCGCATAGGCTCCTCGTTCCCCGAGCCGCAAAACCGCCGGATGATGAGCACCTGGCTGAGCTTCGGTGACCTCACCCAATTGCTCGAACGTGCGCTCTACACCCCCAACGTGGGCCACACCGTGGTCTACGGTGCCTCCGACAACAAGGACGTCTGGTGGGACAACCGTTACGCCACGGCCCTGGGTTATGCCCCGCAGGACACTTCCGAAGTGTTCCGTGAAAAAGTCGAAGCCCAGCCGCTGCCGGCCGCCGATGACCCGGCGCGGATCTACCAGGGCGGTGCCTTTTGCGTTGCCGGCCCGTTCGGCGACTGATCGCCCCGGCCACGAGCCCAACCACCAACAGCCAAGGGAATGAGTTGCCATGCAAGCCGAACTGATTGTCGATGCGCGCAATACGGTGGGTGAAAGCCCGGTCTGGGTCCCCGAGGAAAACGCCCTGTACTGGGTCGATATTCCCGCCGGGGGCCTGCAATGCTGGAGCGCGCAAACCGGTCATGTGCACGCCTGGAAAGCCCCGCAAATGCTCGCCTGCATCACCCGTCACCCCGATGGCGGCTGGATTGCCGGCATGGAGAGCGGGTTCTTCCATCTGCATGCACATGCCGACGGCAGCCTCGACAGCGCCCCCCTGGCCCACGTCGATCACCCCCGTCCGGACATGCGCCTCAACGATGGTCGCTGCGACCGCCAGGGCCGCTTCTGGGCCGGGAGCATGGTGCTGGACATGGGCGCCAATGCCGCCGTGGGCACGCTCTATCGATATGGCGCCGGGCAACAAGGCCCGCTCCAGGCACAATTGAACGGCCTGATCGTACCCAACGGCCTGGCCTTCAGCCCGGACGGCCGGACGATGTACCTGTCCGACTCCCATCCGCTGGTGCAGCAGGTCTGGGCATTCGATTACGACATCGACAGCGGCACCCCTTCCAGCCGCCGCGTGTTCATCGACATGAATCAATATGCCGGTCGCCCTGATGGCGCGGCGGTCGATGCCGAGGGTTGTTACTGGATCTGCGGCAATGACGCCGGCTTGGTCCACCGCTTCACCCCCGACGGTCGACTGGACCGCTCCCTTGCCGTACCGGTGAAAAAACCGAGCATGTGCGCCTTCGGTGGCAGTCGCCTGGACACCTTGTTCGTGACCTCGATTCGCCCGGGAGACGACCACGACGAGCATTCGCTGGCCGGTGGCGTGTTCGCCCTGGACCCCGGCGTCAAGGGATTGCCCGAGCCGCACTTCAAGCAATGAACGCAACTGTTGGCGCTACACCGCTGTGCCCTGAATAACAAAAACAACAAAACTGGAGACACCCCCGATGGACTTCAAACGCACCTTGCTCGCCGCAGCACTCCCTCTGGCCTTCACACTCAGCAGCGCTGCCCATGCGCTGGAAATCAAGTTTGCCGACATCCATCCCGCGGGCTACCCCACCGTGGTCGCTGAAGAACAGTTGGGCAAGACCCTGGTGGCCGACAGCGACGGCAAGCTGACCTTCAAGATGTTCGCCGGCGGTGTGCTCGGCTCGGAAAAAGAAGTGGTCGAGCAGGCCCAGGTTGGCGCGATCCAGATGGCTCGGGTCAGCCTCGGCATCGTCGGCCCGGTGGTGCCGGACGTGAACGTGTTCAACATGCCGTTCGTGTTCCGCGACCAGGCGCACATGCGCAAGGTCATCGATGGCGAAGTCGGCGACGAGATCCTCGACAAGATCACCAACTCCGAATTCAACCTCGTCGCCCTCGCCTGGATGGATGGCGGCACGCGCAACATCTACACCAAGAAACCGGTGCGCAGCCTGGAGGATCTCAAGGGGATGAAGATCCGCGTGCAAGGCAACCCGATGTTCATCGAAACCATCAACGCCATGGGCGGCAACGGCATTGCCATGGACACCGGTGAAATCTTCAGTGCCCTGCAGACCGGCGTGATCGACGGTGCGGAGAACAACCCGCCGACCCTGCTCGAACACAATCACTACCAGAACGCCAAGTTCTATAGCCTGACCGGGCACCTGATCCTGCCCGAGCCGATCGTGATGTCGAAGATCACCTGGAACAAACTCACCCCCGAGCAGCAGGTGCTGGTGAAGAAGACCGCCAAGGCGGCGCAGGCGCAGGAGCGCACCCTGTGGGATGCCAAATCGGCCAGCAGCGAAGAAAAACTCAAGGCTGCCGGCGTCGAGTTCATCACCGTCGACAAGAAACCTTTCTATGAAGCGACCGCCTCGATCCGCGAGAAATACGGCGCACCCTACGCCGACCTGATCAAGCGCATCGAAGCCGTCCAGTAACTCTCCCGCTCTCTTGAAAGGCCCGGCGCGACGTTCGTTGGTAGACGCCCGTGCGCGCCCGGTTACGGTGAAACCCGATGAAGAATCTATTGCTGCGCATCAACGACAGGATTTACATGACTTGCATCTGGGTCGCGGGCCTGTCGGTCCTGGCCATAGCCCTGATCATTCCCTGGGGCGTCTTCGCCCGCTACGTCCTCGGCACTGGCTCAAGCTGGCCTGAGCCCACGGCGATTCTGCTGATGATGGTCTTCACCTTCATCGGCGCCGCCGCCAGCTACCGCGCTGGCGCACACATGGCCGTGGCCATGCTCACCGACCGCATGCCCCCCGAACTGCGCAAGGCTGTAGGCGTGGTCTCGCAACTGTTGATGGCAACCATTGCATTGTTCATGACCATCTGGGGCAGCAAGCTGTGCCTGTCGACCTGGAACCAGTTCATGAGCGCCCTGCCCACCCTGCGCGTAGGCATTACCTACATGCCGATTCCGATTGGCGGCCTGCTGACGCTGATCTTTGTCCTGGAAAAACTCTTGCTCGGTGATCAGAGCAATCGTCGCGTCGTGCGTTTCGACATCGTTGAAGAAAACGAAGGGGCTGCCTGAATGGACGCTGTGATTCTGTTGGGTAGCTTCATAGCATTGATCCTGATCGGCATGCCGGTCGCCTACGCACTCGGGCTCTCTGCGCTGATCGGCGCGTTCTGGATCGACATTCCGTTCCAGGCGCTGATGATTCAGGTGGCCGGTGGCGTCAACAAATTTTCCCTGCTGGCGATTCCGTTCTTCGTTCTCGCCGGTGCGATCATGGCCGAGGGTGGGATGTCCCGGCGTCTGGTGGCGTTTGCGGGTGTGTTGGTCGGATTCGTGCGCGGTGGCCTGTCGCTGGTCAATATCATGGCCTCGACCTTCTTTGGCGCGATCTCCGGCTCCTCGGTGGCGGATACCGCCTCGGTCGGTTCGGTGCTGATCCCGGAAATGGAACGCCGCGGCTATCCCCGTGAGTTCGCCACCGCCGTGACCGTCAGCGGCTCGGTGCAAGCCCTGTTGACTCCGCCGAGCCACAACTCGGTACTCTACTCGCTGGCGGCAGGCGGCACGGTGTCGATTGCCTCGCTGTTCATGGCCGGCGTGGTGCCGGGCCTGTTGATGAGCGCGTGCCTGATGGTGCTGTGCCTGATCTTCGCCAAGAAGCGTGACTACCCCAAGGGCGAAGTCATCCCGATGCGCGAAGCCCTGAAAATCTGCGGCGAGGCGCTTTGGGGCCTGATGGCCATGGTGATCATCCTCGGTGGCATTCTGTCGGGCATATTCACGGCGACCGAGTCGGCAGCCATCGCGGTACTGTGGTCGTTCTTCGTGACAATGTTCATCTACCGCGACTACAAGTGGAGCGAGCTGCCGAAACTGATGCACCGCACGGTACGCACGATTTCGATCGTGATGATCCTGATCGGCTTCGCCGCCAGCTTTGGCTACATCATGACGCTGATGCAGATCCCGGCGAAGATCACCACGATGTTCCTGACCCTGTCGGACAACCGCTACGTGATCCTGATGTGCATCAACGTCATGTTGCTGTTGCTTGGCACCGTGATGGACATGGCACCCTTGATCCTGATCCTTACGCCGATCCTGATGCCAGTGATTCTCGGCATTGGCGTGGACCCGGTGCAGTTCGGCATGATCATGCTGGTGAACCTGGGGATCGGCTTGATTACACCGCCGGTAGGCGCGGTACTCTTTGTCGGGTCGGCGGTGGGCAAGGTCAGCATCGAATCAACCGTCAAGGCCCTGCTGCCGTTCTACGGCGTGCTGTTCCTGGTGCTGTTGGCGGTGACCTACATTCCTGCGCTGTCGCTGTGGTTGCCGCATCTGGTGTTGTAATCCTCCCCTGTAGGAGCCGGCTTGCTGGCGATGGCGTTCTCAAGGGCGCCATCGCCAGCAAACCGGCTCCTACAAAGGCAATCCGCGCATTCCCTTTATCGCTGGTGAACATGAAACCCACACTGCTCGAACTCGAAGACGAATTCACCCGCCTCACCCTCGCCCCCGAACTTGGCGGCAGCATCGTCAACTGGTCCTTGCGCCACACCGGCCAGCCGTTGTTACGGCACGCCGATGAGCACGCATTGAACACGGGCCTTCCCGGCAAACTGGGCTGCTTCCCTTTGGTGCCGTGGTCCAACCGCATTGCCGAAGGGGGCTTCGATTGCCCGGATGGCTGGCTGGCCCTGGCGCCCAACAGCCTCACCGATCCACTGCCGATTCATGGCAGCGCCTGGCAGCAGCCGTGGCAGGTCGTTTCCAAAGCGCCTAACGACGTGGTGCTGCAACTCGATAGCACCGAGCCCTTTGCCTATTGCGCCCGCCAACGTTTCCATCTCGATAAAGGCAAGCTGTGTATCGAGTTGAGCGTTACCCATCTGGCAGAGCACGCGGCCTGGCATGGCCTGGGTCTGCACCCGTACCTGCCCCGAAGCGCTGGCACGCGATTACAGGCAAAGGCCGGGCAAGTGTGGCTATGCGACGCCGCCAGACTGCCAACCGGGCTGGGTGCATTACCTGCCGAATGGGATTTCCAGCAGCCCAAGGCCCTGCCCCAGACACTGGTCGACAACGGGTTCTGCAACTGGGATGGCCACTGCCTGATCCAGCAACCCGACCTTGGTTACGAGCTGCAATGCCACGCCACCGGCAGCGATTACTACCTGCTCTACTGCCCGCCAGGACTGGGTTTTTTCTGCATCGAACCGGTCACTCACCCGGTCAACGCGCACCACTTGCCCGGTCGGCCCGGGTTGCGTTTGCTGGAGCAGGGCCAATCGGCAGAATTAACCTTCACACTGCATTACCGCCCTCTGTAGGAGCGAGCATGCTCGCGAAAAACCTGAGAGCACAGCGGGGAATCAGGTACCCCGAGTCATCGTTGACCTCCATCGTCGGAACGCCGCCCGGAGCATGCTCGCGCCTACAAGAATTCAGAGACCTGCCCGCAATAGCATGTAGGCGGAGACTGCCAGGCAGATGCTCGCAAATCCCACCTGCAGCGCCCGCGCCGGCACTCGCGCGCAAAGCTTTCGGCCGATGATCATGCCCACGATGCTGGCGGCGATAAAGGCCATGCCAGACCCGTCGATGCGCACCCCGGCATGCAATGCGCCGATCACGCCGATGGCCGAGATCAGGCTGATGACCATCAGGGACGTGGCGATGATGCCGCGCATCTGCACATCGGTCAGCTGCTTGAAGGCCGGCACGATCAGAAACCCGCCGCCCACACCCAGCAAGCCAGAGACTACACCGGTCACCGCACCGAGGGCCGCGAGGGTCGCGGTGCATTTGGCGGTCCAGGAAAAGCGCCCGGTCTGCTGATCGAGCATGCAGTTCTTCTGGCCCCAGTTGGCGTGACCATGATCGCTGGGCCCCTGGTCCTTGCGCTCGCGACGCAACATCCGCGCAGCCACCATGACCATCAGCAGGCTGAACAGGATCATCAGGACCTTTTCCGGCAGTTGATGGGCGAAGTAGATGCCCAGCGGGGAAAACACCGCGCCCAGCAAGGCAATCAACAGCGCCGCGCGATAGCGTACCAGGCCATGGCGCAAGCCATCGATGGCACCGACCGCCGCTGCGCTGCCCACGGCAAACAGCGCGACGGGCGCCGCCGTGGTCATGCTCCAGCCGAGTCCCAACACCAGAGCCGGCACTGCAAGAATACCGCCCCCGGCCCCGGTCAACCCGAGGACCAACCCCATGACCACACCAAAAAAACTCGCCAGCAACATAGAACGCTCGTAATCCATGACAAAGGCCGGGAACGCCCGGTATCGATAGAGTGACAGGATAGAGGCCGCAGTGTTTTTTTCATCAACTGAATGTGTCGCGGGCTGGTCAGCGCAGGGAAAATGAATCTAACCTCATGACTTGCCCCTGAAGAAAAAACCCACATGCCCGCCCTTATTGAAGCTTTTTTTGACGACGCCTCGTCAACCTACAGTTACGTCATCTACGAAACCGATGGCGGACAATGCGCGATCGTCGATCCGGTACTCGACTACAACCCGGCTGCCGGACGGACCGGCACCCTGCAAGCCGACCGGATCATCGCCTTCGTGCGCGAGCACCGCTTGCAGGTGCAATGGCTGCTGGAAACCCACGCCCATGCCGATCACCTGTCCGCCGCGCCTTACCTGCGCCGGGAACTGGGCGGCAAGATCGCCATCGGCCAGTCGATCTGCAAGGTGCAGGGCGTGTTCAAGACCCTGTTCAACCTTGAGCCGGAATTTTCCATCGACGGCTCGCAGTTCGATCACCTGTTCGCCCCGAACGAGTCATTTCGCATCGGCAATCTCAAGGCCACCGCCCTGCATGTACCTGGCCATACCCCGGCGGACATGGCTTACCTGGTCGACGGCGACGCGATCCTGGTTGGCGACACCCTGTTCATGCCCGACGTCGGAACCGCCCGCTGCGACTTTCCCGGCGGCGACGCCCATCAGATGTTCGCCTCGATCCACAAGCTGCTGGCCTTCCCTGCCAGCGTGCGCCTCTTCGTCTGCCACGACTACCCACCCGAGGGCCGTGAACCGCACTGCATGAGCACCGTTGGCGAACAACGCAAGAGCAACATCCACGTGCGCGACGGCATCGACGAAACCGCGTTCGTCGACATGCGCACCCGACGCGATGCCGGGTTGGGCATGCCGACGCTGCTGCTGCCAGCGATTCAGGTCAATGTGCGGGCGGGGAACCTGCCTCCGGCGGAGGACAATGGCGTGGTCTACCTGAAGATTCCCCTGAACAAGTTCTGACCCCCCCCTCGATCGTTCCCACGCTCCGCGTGGGAATGCCGCCAGGGACGCTCCGCGTTCCGCTCCGGATGTGACGCAGAGCGTCACGGGATGCATTCACACGCGGAGCGTGGGAACGATCAAGGCAGGAGCACCGTATCAGGTACCCAAGGTCAAGCCGTTGGCCGGCAACGGCAACGCCGTCTTGTAGCGCACCTGCTTGAGCGCAAAGCTCGAACGGATATTGGCAACGCCGGGGACTTTGGTGAGGAAATCCATCATGAAGCGCTCCAGCGACTGAATGGTCGGCACCAGCACCCGAATCAGGTAATCCGGATCGCCGGCCATCAGGTAGCACTCCATCACTTCGGGCCGATCGGAGATCGCCTCTTCGAAATGCTGCAACGCCTCCTCCACCTGCTTTTCCAGGCTGACGTGGATGAACACATTGACGTGCAGCCCCAGCAGATCGGCATCCAGCAGGGTCACCTGCTCACGAATCAAGCCCAACTCCTCCATCGCCTTGACCCGGTTGAAGCATGGCGTCGGTGACAGGTTGACCGAGCGTGCCAGGTCGGCGTTGGTGATGCGTGCGTTCTCCTGGAGACTGTTGAGAATGCCGATATCGGTACGGTCCAGTTTGCGCATGAGACAAAAACACCTGTTTTTTATGTTTATGCAGATTTTTTATCTGGAAATGATCTTGAGCGCAACGAAACACAGAGAAATATTCTTCTTGGCCGGGCCTATGATTGTTGTAGGACAAGATTTCTTCCACCGAACGAAATCTGTCAGCTCACTACAAGAAATTCACAAGATCGAGCGTAGAAGCCATGAACCAAGCGTACGAACCGCTGCGCCTGCACGTCCCCGAACCCTCGGGTCGCCCCGGCTGCAAGACCGACTTCTCCTACCTGCACCTGACCGACGCCGGCACAGTGCGCAAACCCCCTATCGACGTGGAACCGGCTGACACGGCAGACCTGGCCCGTGGCCTGATTCGCGTGCTCGACGACCAGGGCAATGCCCTGGGCCCGTGGGCCGAAGGCGTACCGGTGGACATCCTGCGCAAAGGCATGCGTGCCATGCTCAAGACGCGGATCTACGACAACCGCATGGTGGTCGCCCAGCGCCAGAAAAAAATGTCGTTCTACATGCAGAGCCTCGGCGAAGAAGCCATCGGCAGTGCCCAGGCCCTGGCCTTGAACATCGACGACATGTGCTTCCCGACCTACCGCCAGCAAAGCATCCTGATGGCCCGCGACGTACCCCTGGTGGACCTGATTTGCCAACTGCTGTCCAACGAGCGCGATCCGCTCAAGGGACGTCAGCTGCCGATCATGTACTCGGTCAAAGACGCCGGTTTCTTTACCATCTCTGGCAACCTCGCCACCCAATTCGTCCAGGCCGTAGGCTGGGCCATGGCCTCGGCGATCAAGGGCGACACCAAAATCGCCTCGGCCTGGATCGGCGACGGTGCCACCGCCGAGTCGGACTTCCACACCGCTCTCACGTTCGCTCACGTGTACCGTGCGCCGGTAATCCTCAACGTGGTCAACAACCAGTGGGCCATCTCCACCTTCCAGGCGATTGCCGGTGGTGAAGCCACCACCTTCGCCGGGCGTGGCGTCGGTTGCGGCATCGCCTCGCTGCGGGTCGACGGTAACGATTTCTACGCGGTCTACGCCGCCTCTGCCTGGGCCGCCGAACGCGCGCGCCGCAACCTCGGCCCGACCATGATCGAATGGGTCACCTACCGCGCCGGCCCGCATTCCACCTCGGACGATCCATCCAAGTACCGTCCTGCCGACGACTGGAGCCACTTCCCGTTGGGCGATCCGATCGCGCGCCTCAAGCAGCACCTGATCAAGGTTGGCCACTGGTCCGAAGAAGAGCACACCGCCGTCAGCGCCGAACTGGAAGCCGAGGTGATCGCCGCGCAGAAAGAAGCCGAACAGTACGGCACCCTTGCCGGCGGCCAGATTCCAAGCGCCGCGACCATGTTCGAAGATGTCTATAAAGAGATGCCGGAGCATTTGAAGCGCCAGCGTCAAGAGCTGGGGATCTGACATGAACGATCACAACAACAATATCCAGCTGGATACCGCCATGACCACGACCACCATGACCATGATCCAGGCCCTGCGCTCGGCCATGGATGTGATGCTTGAGCGCGACGACAACGTCGTGGTGTTCGGCCAGGACGTCGGTTACTTCGGCGGCGTATTCCGCTGCACCGAAGGCCTGCAGGCCAAGTACGGCACCTCCCGGGTGTTCGACGCGCCGATCTCCGAAAGCGGCATCGTCGGCACTGCAGTAGGCATGGGCGCCTACGGGCTGCGCCCGGTGGTGGAGATACAGTTCGCCGACTACGTCTACCCGGCCTACGACCAGATCATTTCCGAAGCCGCGCGCCTGCGCTATCGCTCGGCCGGCGAATTCACCGCGCCGTTGACCTTGCGCATGCCTTGCGGTGGCGGTATCTACGGCGGCCAGACCCACAGCCAGAGTATCGAGGCCCTGTTCACCCAGGTGTGCGGCCTGCGCACCGTCATGCCGTCCAACCCCTACGACGCCAAGGGCCTGCTGATCGCCTCCATCGAAAATGATGACCCGGTGATCTTCCTTGAGCCCAAGCGCCTGTACAACGGTCCGTTCGACGGCCACCACGACCGTCCGGTAACCCCTTGGTCGAAACACCCCGCCGCGCAGGTTCCAGACGGCTATTACACCGTGCCGCTCGATGTCGCCGCCATTGCTCGTCCAGGCAAGGACGTCACGGTACTGACCTACGGCACCACTGTGTATGTGTCGCAAGTGGCCGCCGAGGAAAGCGGCGTGGATGCCGAGGTCATCGACCTGCGCAGCCTCTGGCCGCTGGACCTGGAAACCATCGTCAAGTCCGTGAAGAAAACCGGGCGCTGCGTAATCGTCCACGAAGCGACTCGTACTTGCGGTTTCGGTGCCGAATTGACGGCACTGGTGCAAGAGCACTGCTTCCACCACCTGGAAGCGCCGATCGAACGCGTCACCGGTTGGGACACCCCCTACCCGCACGCGCAAGAGTGGGCGTATTTCCCTGGGCCGTCCCGTGTGGGCGCGGCGTTGAAACGGGTCATGGAGGTCTGAATGGGCACGCACGTTATCAAGATGCCGGACATTGGCGAAGGCATTGCAGAAGTTGAGTTGTCACAGTGGCACGTCAAGGTCGGCGACATGGTCGTCGAAGATCAGGTGCTGGCCGATGTCATGACCGACAAGGC
>Ga0105251_10001618_pt1 | contig 19132 bp, 17 predicted proteins | sample KBSS64metaG_FD_80424 | JGI IMG/M metagenome (GOLD analysis project Ga0105251, IMG submission 80424) | Switchgrass rhizosphere microbial communities from Kellogg Biological Station, Michigan, USA - KBS S6-4 metaG | ecosystem: Host-associated > Plants > Roots > Rhizosphere > Soil | place...
CAGTATCCCTGGAGAGTGCCGATCTTGATCCGTATCTTGTCATGAACGGCATCGCTGTGCCGCAAATGGGTACGGGCCTGCCGTTCAAGTTGACAACGAACGCGACGATCGATGGCGACAAGATTTCCTTTGCGGATATCGCAGGACATGCCGCCGACAACGAGTTCAGCGGCGCCCTGACCGTCGACCGTAAAGCGGAAAAGACCACGGCGACGGGCGAATTGGCGCTATCCAAGGCCGATGCCACCTGGCTAGGGGAAGCTGTTTACGGACCTATGACGGATGCGGCGACCGGCGACCTGTCGGCCGGCGCGCTGGGCTTGCCGATCTTCAAGGATTTGGACGTCAACCTCAAGCTCTCCGCCAAGCAATTCTGGCCTGGCTGGTCCGGCGCGATTTCGGATTTCACGTCAAACGTGGCCTACAAGGGCGACGAACTGCAGCTGAACGACATCAAGGGCGGTTGGGATGGCGGCAGCGTCAACGGCAGCCTGCTGTTTACCAATGCTGACGGTACGGGCTTCTTCCAGACGCAACTGGCGCTGGCAGATGCGGATTTGGCCGGTGTCGTGTGGCCCCGGGATGGCGCGCCGGTTGCCAACGGCAAGTTCGGGCTTGGGCTCTCCATGGAGGCTTCCGGCAAGTCCATGAAGGATATCGCTGGTTCTTTGAACGGCTCCGGCGAGCTTCGGCTTGGCGATATCAGCGTACGTGGTCTCAATCTCGGCATGCTGGCGCCATTACTGGCCGCCACCGATCCGATGCAGGATCAGCTGAATGCCGGCAAGGTTCATCCGATCGTCGAGACCTTGCTCAACAACGGCGAAGCGAAGCTGCCGCGGACTGCGATTCCGTTCAACGTGACGGATGGGGTTCTGCGCTTTCAGAACGTCAGCGTGACGACCGACCAGGCAAAGCTCGTCGGCAACGGCCAGATCGACCTGCCACAGGAGCGCATCAATGCGTCGCTCAACATTGCACTGAATCCGGGTGGCGAGGTGCTTCCCGGTGCGGAGCCTGCGGTACGACTCGACTTTTCAGGACTGCTCGCGTCGCCTGGGCGAACCATTGATGTCACGGACATCACCGGCTTCCTGTCGTTGCGCGCCTACGAGCGCGAACGCCGGCGCGTCGAGCGCCTGCAGTCCAACGTACTGGAGAAGCAGCGACTGCGCCGTGAAGTTGCTCTCTACAAGTTCAACGATATCGAGCGCCAGAAGGCCGCAGCCTTCGAGGCGCAACGGCAGGCGGAAGAGCAGCGCCTGAGAGCTTTGGCCGCGCAGGCCGAGCGCGATAGGCAGGCAGCGGAAGCGAAAGCAAAGGCTGACGCTGAAGCCGAAGCGCGCGCCAAGGCAAAGGCGGCGGAGGACGCAAAAGCGGCCGCAGAGGCGGCGCGACGGGCACAGGAGCAGCTTACCGTGCCCCCGGAGAACTCACTCAATTTCGAGACGGTGCCGGGGTTGCCGGGCGTGCAGGTGCCGCAGTAGTTGCGATCGCGGTATGTGGCATTCTCACGCGCGGTAGCCTTCGAGGCGAACTAGCCCGCGCTCTCGGATTTCAGCCAATGAAGGACATAGACGCGCAGCGCTGACGAGAGGTTGCTCTCCGGCTGTCGCTGATCGTCTATGTCGGAAATCAAGGCTGCGAGTGGGATGGCGCGCGCTTTGGCGATTATGTTCAACTCGGTCCAGAACTCGTCTTCCAACGAGAAGCTGGTGCGGTGTCCGTGTAGAGTAGCCGAGTGCTTGCGGATCATCGCAATGCTTCAGAATTCGGTTCGAGCCGCTGACACGTTGATTCCAGGAAGCCTGCCAACTGATTGATCCCGGAATCTTTTGCGTTTCTCGGGGCGCTCATTTGTCGTCTTCAGATTTCTCTATCCGGCCTTGCTGATGAGAGCGTTCGGCCTTCTCATTGAGCGCCTTCGTCAGCTGCTTCTCGGCCTTGGTGCGGCCAAAGGAGATACGGTTTTGCTCCGCCTGCTTCTCCTTGTCGGCGCGGGCCTGTTTCTTTTTGAACTGGCGGAGATTGACGACTTCGGCAGTCACGGTTGGCCTCGATCGGAATTGAAAAAGGGAAGCAGTTGCTTCCCTTGGTTTTACTGCTTCTTTCGGAAGGCGTCGAGCGAGACGACCGAGCCGGGTTTCTTTTCCTCGCCATCGGCTTTGGCGGCGGGCGTTTCCTCGGACTTCTCGGACGCAACCGGATAGGCGGTGATTTCAGCGGCGGGAAGCTCTTCGCTGTCAGCGAGAGGCACGTCGAATTCCAGCTCGAAGTTCACAGACGGGTCATAGAAGCCGCGGATGGCGTTGAACGGAATGAAGAGCTTTTCCGGAACATCCGAGAAGGAAAGGCCGATCTCGAAAGTGGTCTCCGTGATCTTCAGTTCCCAGAACTGGTGCTGGATGACGATAGTCATCTGTTCCGGATACTTCGCCTTCAGGTGCTGCGAGATGCGAACACCAGGGGCGCCGGTCAGAAAGGTAATGAAGAAATGATGCTCGCCCGGCAGGCGGCCCGTCGCGGCAACTTCAGACAAAACCTTGCGGATGACGCCACGCAGTGCGTCCTGTGCCAGAATGTCGTAACGGATGTGATCCTGCCCCATGCTTTCCTGTCTTTCTTTTGGTTCGGACTCGTTTCCCAAGGCTGTATGGCATGCCAAGACGCCCTGGAAAAGGCCTGAGCCGAGTCATGCTTGACCAAACCATACATGATTTGCGCGCAAGGGAGAAGGTGAAGGCTTCTGTTGCCAGGTGCCTTCGGACCCCGCCTAGAGGTGCGAACCACTAGGGCTTTATTTGAAGTGTCACACCGCGATTAAGCAGCGAGACGAGCTTCCGCATAGTTGTCGTTTGCAACTACAATTTTAGCCCGATAACGGCGGTACAATGCCGAGCAAAAAGACGATCTTTACACCCTTGTCGATCCTGTTTCGCCCCCATCAAAAGCCGGCCATCTTGTGGCAAGGCCGCCGGTTTTTGGTGGAGGCGCCGGGTACCGCCCCCGGGTCCAATAGGTTTATTACACCGCTCATTTATCGCCATAGCCGGCCCGAGGACCGGCATGGCTGATATAGTGTTTTCCGCCTCGGTTGGGAAGAGGTGTTGTCACAAAACCGTTTCGTAGTGAGCGGGACTGCAGGAACTTCGCCCGTGCTCTAGCAGACGGCCGTTGCCTCATTGAAGACACCGCGCTTCTTGAGCAGACTCACCATACCGGTGGCAGCGCCCACGACGGCAACGAAGAAGACAAGAAGAGAGAGGTAGGGGAGAGACAGCGCATTGGCTGCGCCGGCGACCCGGTAGATCTCGATCAGGAGAACGGCCAGAAGGGCGGCGGAAACAGTCGAATAGTCCTTCGCGATGACGCGCTTCGCATTGAACACCATCCCATGCGTCGCCGGCGCGAAATTGCCAAAGCGAAGCATCCCGCGCGGAATGTCGGCACAGTAGGCTCGATAGGCGTCGCCAAACTTGTTTTCGAGAAATGCTTCCTCGGCGTAGACGATGCATTGGTAGACGAGCATGAAGAGCGCTATGCCGACAACTACGACCATTGGATTTCCATGCAGCAAGAACACGGCTGCATAGATCAGCATGTTTCCGCCATAGAGCGGTTGCGGCAGACGCCGAACATCCCCTCGATCACGAGATCGGCGGCGTAGACACGCTTCTTCAGGCCGCCTCGCTGAATATAGGCATAGCCGATCACTGTTGCGCGCAAAGCCAGGCCGGCAAGCAGGATCAGAAGCGCAACTACGTCTTTAACGCGCTCCGCCGTAACGCTTCCCCCGATTTCCGAGGGCGGTAGCGTCATCAGAAACAAGGTGACAATTATGAGCGGGAACGGCTGATTGCGATATTTGAAGAAGAAGTTCCCGATATGAATCATGGCTGCTTTCATTTTTTGCGCCCAGCCTCACTTGACGGCCACGATGCCGCAGAAATTGTACCAGCGGAAAAAGACCTCGACACTGCGGAAGCCGACCTCTTTCAGAAGCTGCATGTTCTCTTCCAGACGATAGGGGATGAGCACATTTTCAAGCGCTTCGCGCTTCTGGGCGATCTCGATTTCGGAGGAGCCGTTTCGTCGCTTGAAGTCGTAATAGTGCTGGGCGAACAGCCGGTTGAAGGCCGTATCCTCGCTGGTCAATTTCTCAACGAGGAGCAGGCAGCCCTGATCGTTCAGGCCGGAGCGGCGAAGTCCTGCGCCAACTCACAGACCATCCGCTGCATTTCTTCGTAATACGGCACGGATCGGCTGACCATGTCGTCAAAGACATCTGCGACCTTCGCATTGAAGGTGAAGTCGCCAATCGGCTGATCCGGCCTCGCGAATACTTCGTCCCGCCGCTCTGTTCGCAGCTGCAATCGTACCGGGCTCTCTGCCATCATTTCCCCCAAAAATGCGGTTGGCCCCAAAGAAAAGCGGCGTGAATTGCCGCTAATATACTGACGGTGCTGAAACCCCGTGGAGCGCCCCCGCGCTGAGCAAGGGGAGACATGCGAACCTGACGGTAGCCTGAAAGCGCCTCCGGGCGTCTCGCAGGTATCGCGGAGAATTGCCGGGATAATAGCCGCACTATGATTGGTTTCGACGGGCAAAACGCCTAAATAGGTACGGAACGGAATCGGCGGCGGACGATGAAGCAGTATCTCGATCTCTTGAAGCATGTCATGGAACACGGAACCGATCGTGGCGATCGAACGGGCACCGGCACACGCTCGGTGTTCGGCTATCAGATGCGGTTTGATCTTCAGGAGGGCTTTCCTGTCCTGACGACGAAGAAGCTGCATCTGCGTTCCATCATCCACGAGCTTCTCTGGTTTCTTCGCGGCGACACCAATATCGGCTACCTCAAGGACAATGGAGTCTCGATCTGGGACGAATGGGCCGACGAAAACGGCGACCTCGGGCCGGTCTACGGCGCTCAGTGGCGTTCCTGGCCTGCTCCCGATGGCGGCCATATCGACCAGATCTCCAATCTCGTTTCGGGCATCGTCAAGAACCCGAATTCACGCCGGCATATCGTTTCGGCATGGAACCCCGCCGAGGTGGATGACATGGCGTTGCCACCTTGCCATTGCCTGTTCCAGTTCTATGTCGCCGACGGGAAGCTGTCCTGTCAGCTCTATCAGCGTTCGGCCGACATCTTCCTTGGCGTACCCTTCAACATTGCCTCGTATGCCCTGCTGACGATGATGGTGGCGCAGGTAACGGGCCTGAAGCTCGGCGATTTCGTGCACACGCTCGGCGATGCGCATCTGTATCACAACCACTTCGAGCAGGCGAAGCTGCAGCTGACGCGCACGCCAAAGCCATTGCCGTTCATGCGGATCAACCCCGACGTGAAGGACATCTTCGGCTTCAAGTTCGATGATTTCGAGCTGGTCGGCTACGAAGCCGACGCCAGCATCAAGGCGCCGATCGCGGTTTGATCGGGGAGTTCTGACGCGGCGAGTTCCGGTTGGCAGCGCTGTCTATCACGGCTCCACGAGCTCAGGCCTACCAGCGGCCGATCTCACCATGGATTTTTGACGCATGCCATAGGTGGCTTCACCGCTGGCGACTGACTGCTGGCCATTCGGCGCTTGGGAGCGGCGGGCTAAGTGGTCGCGCAGCGTAAAGGGACTCAGCGCGGAGATCCAAAAGACCGTCTGGGCCGGTTTCCTGCCCAGCCTACCGACACTACATGTCCGTGACTTTTGCTCAGCAGCGGGGAGCGTTGATGCGCGACCTTCGGTTGGTTTAGCTTAGATCGTTCCAAAATATTCTAGATCGACACCGACCCAATTTCTTGCGAACAAGCAAGCGCCGTAGATGATATTGATGTATTTTCCGTGGCTTAGATATTCCGAAGCGCAGAGGCGTAATTCCTGTATGGCGATTGCTTTTCCCGCAAGAAATGCGGAATTGCCACTTGACAAAATTGGAACGTTCCAATTATTTGGGCGCCGTGGCTAAGGCCATTGGAGGATCTCATGACAAAAGGGCGGGTCACCGTCATCGATATTGCGAAGGCGGCGGGCGTCTCCAAGTCGACCGTTTCGCTTGTCTTGCAAGGATCGTCCCTGGTGAACGACGGCACGAGAGCGAAGGTCAATGCGGTGATGCGCGAGCTTGGCTACGTGTACAATCGCGGAGCCGCCAATCTGCGCCAATCCGGTTCGAAGTCGAAAATTATCGGTGTGGTCGTCAACGATCTGACCAATGGGTTCTTCGCGGAACTCGCCGTTGGTGTGGACATGGTCGTCCAGTCCGCGGGATTCGTCCAGTTCCTGTCCAATACCAGCGAGAACCTGGACCGACAGCGGGAAGTTATCGCCTCCATGCGCGAGCATGGGATTTCAGGGCTGATCATGTCGCCCGCCCGTGCGACCGAAGCCGCTGACCTGAAGCCGTTGGTCGCAGCTGGCATTCCCGTCGTCGTTGCTGTCCGCAACGTTCCGGGAGCTAAGGTCTCGTCCGTCGTTTCGGACAATCGCGAGGGAATATCTGCTGGCGTGCAGCATCTCGCTTCGCTTGGCCACCGCCGGATCGCATTCATCGGCGGCTTTAGTGATACGGCGGTCTTCGACGAGCGCATCGACGGCTATCGCGGCGCAATAGCGGCTTGCGGCCTTGAGCTTGACGAAGATCTTATCCTGCCTTCCGCCCCCTCGAGAGCTGGTGGTGTCGATGCGATCGGCCGAGCACTGGCAATCGCTGCCGCTCCCACTGCCGCTGTGTGTTTCAACGACGCAGTCGCGTTCGGTGTGTGCGACGGGCTTCGCGCCCAGCGCCTCGAGCCTGGACGTGACTTTGCAGTCGTCGGCTTCGATGACGTCATCGAGGCAAAAGCCGCCGTTCCGGCGCTGACGACGATCTCGGTGGATCCGCAGGGAATGGGCCGGCGCGCCGCGCAACTGCTTCTGAAGCAGATCAGCGCGGGTAGGGCGGAAGCGGAGTCAATCGTCTCCTCTGTCCGGCTCGTGGTCCGGGAGACCTGTGGAGCAAACCTGGCAGGCGGTTCCAACAGGAGGCAGGCATGAGTTGGTCGCTGGCGACGGGTCCCGCCGTTGTCGAGGCGGCGAAAAGCGGCTCGGCCGTGAAAATCGAAACAGGGCTTTGAGTAATCAGATGAGCAAGCACATTACCCCGACGGAAGCCGCAGCACTGATCCCCGACGGAGCGGTTGTCTCCGTATCGTCGTCGAGCGGCCTCGGTTGCCCCGACCTGATGCTGAAGGCGATCGGCGAGCGCTTCGATAGCACCGGTCATCCGCGCGATATCACGACGCTGCATCCCATCGCGGCAGGCGACATGAGCGGTATCAGGGGTGTGGACTATATAGCCAAGAAGGGCCTGCTCAAACGTATCATCGGCGGCTCCTATCCGTCGGGACCATCCAGCGCGGAGCCGCCGCTGATCTGGCAAATGATCACGAACAACGAAATTCCGGCCTACAACATTCCCTCGGGCATCATGTTCGATATTCACCGGGAGGCTGCCGCCAAACGCCCGGGTGTCCTGACAAAGGTGGGCATCGACACGTTCGTGGATTCAAAGAGGCAGGGTTGCGCGATGAACGACCTCGCTGCCCAGGACCCGGTGGTCAAGCGCGTCTCGTTCGAAGGCGACGACTACCTGTTCTTCCCGTCGATCGTGCCGCAGGTCGTCATCATCCGCGCGACGACCGCGGACGAGCGCGGCAACCTGACTTATGAACACGAGGGCGCCTATCTCGGCGGTCTCGACCAGGCGCTTGCTGCCCGCAACAATGGCGGCATCGTCATCGCTCAGGTCAAGCGGATCACCAAGGAAGGTTCGCTGAAGCCGCATGACGTGCGCGTCCCCGGTATGCTCGTCGATTACGTGATCGTCGATCCGGACCAGAAGCAGACCACTCAGACGCTCTACGATCCGGCTATCTCAGGCGAGATCTTTCGCCCGTTGGAGAGCTTCCGCGTTCCGGAATTCAACATCCAGAAGGTCATCGCGCGCCGCGTTGCTCAAGAGTTGCAGGCAGGCAGCTGCGTCAATCTGGGCTTCGGCATTTCCGCCAACGTGCCGCGCATCCTCCTTGAGGAAGGGCTGCACGGCTCCGTCACCTGGGTCATCGAACAGGGTGCCGTCGGCGGTGTCCCGTTGCTGGACTTCGCGTTCGGCTGTGCATCCAACGCCGACGCCTATATGCCCTCGCCATACCAGTTCACCTATTTCCAGGGCGCCGGCTTCGACGCCTCGTTGCTCTCCTTCCTCGAGATCGGCCGTGATGGCTCGGTGAACGTTTCGAAGTTGTCGTTCCGTCCCCACGTCACCGCGGGTGCCGGCGGCTTCGTCGATATCACGGCGCGTGCGAAGAAGATCGTCTTCTCGGGGATGTTCAATGCCGGCGCAAAGCTCGCGATCGTCGACGGCAAGCTCGTGATCGAGAAGGAAGGCAAGTTGAAGAAGCTCGTCAACGAGGTCGAGCATGTCACCTTCTCCGGCAAGCGGGCGATCGAGCAGGGCCAGGACATCACTTATGTCACCGAACGATGCGTGATGAAGCTGACGCCTGAAGGCATTGTTCTCACGGAGATTGCGCCGGGTGTCGACCTGCAGGCCCATATCCTCGATCAGTCCGAGTTCTCGCTCATCATAGCGGAGGACCTCAAGGTCATGGATGCGAAACTCTTTGGTGAAGCAAACATCGGCCTGACTCTACCGAAGAAGAGCGCCCGCGTCCTGGAGGGCACGTTCAATGGCTAGCGGCACGGTCAAGATCCACGTCGAAGATCACATCGCGATCATGACGGTATCGCGTCCGGAAAAGCTGAATGCGCTTGATCTCGACATGCTCAAGGCGCTGGCAGATGCCGCCGATGACGTCGAGGCTAACGGCGACGTTCGTGCGGCGATCCTGACAGGCGAAGGCAAGGGCTTCTCAGCGGGCGGCGACATCAAGGCCTGGGGCGGCATGCGGCCACAGGAGTTTGGTCATGCCTGGGTACGCCACGGACATCGCATCTTCGAAAGACTTGCGACCCTCAGAATGCCTCTGATCGCGGCCTTGAACGGCCATGCGCTCGGCGGTGGGCTGGAGCTTGCCGGCGTCGCCGACATTCGCATTGCCGAAGAGCACATCAAGATCGGACTTCCGGAAACAGGCCTCGGCATGGTTCCCGGCTGGTCGGGCACGCAGCGTCTTGTGAAGCGCTTCGGCGCGCAGGTGGTCAGGCGCATGGCGCTGGGCGGTGAGATCTTCACCGCCGAGGGAGCCCGCGCGCTCGGCATCGTCGATGTGGTGACATCGACCGGTAATGCCGTGGAAGCGGCCAAGGAATATGCGGCCCGCATCGCGATGAGGGGGCCGGCTGCCAATGAAGTGGTCAAGCTGATGATTGCCTCCGCGAACGGCGAGGACAACGGCACGGCCGTCGAGGCGCTGGGCTCGATCCTCGTTGCGAAGACCGGCGACCTCAATGAGGGGGTGGCTTCGTTCACCGAAAAACGCCCTGCACACTTCAAAGGAGAATGGTAATGACGGTTCTGGTTACTCCCAAGGCGCTTAGCGATCACAAGGCCCGCGACTTCAAGATGCTGGTCGATGGCAAGTGGGAGGCCGGCTCCGGCCAGCCGATCGAGCGCGTGGCGCCAAGCCATGGCGTCGTCGTGAGCCGCTTTCCGGCGGGAAGCAAATCCGATGCCGAGCGCGCCATCAAAGCCGCCCGCAAGGCATTTGACACGGGTCCCTGGCCCAGAATGACGGCATCCGAACGTTCCGCCATCTTGCTCAAGGCTGCCCACCTGATCTCAGCCCGTGCGGACGAACTCGCATACCTGGACGCGATCGAGGCCGGCAAGCCGATCTCCCAGGTGCGCGGCGAAATCGCCGGTTCGGTCGACATTTGGCGATACGCAGCGGCGCTCGCCCGCGATCTTCATGGCGAAAGCTACAACACGCTTGGAGACGGCACGCTGGGCGTTGTCCTGCGTGAGGCGATCGGCGTCGTATCGATCATTACTCCCTGGAACTTCCCCTTCCTGATCGTCGGCCAGAAGCTTCCCTTTGCGTTGGCTGCGGGCTGCACCACGGTCGTCAAGCCATCCGAACTGACCTCGGGCTCGACGCTGGTTCTTGGCGAAATCCTTCAGGAGGCAGGCGTGCCCGATGGCGTCGTCAACATTGTCACCGGCACGGGACCAGAGGTCGGCGCGATCATGACGTCCCATCCTGAGGTCGACATGGTGTCGTTCACCGGCTCAACCGGCGTCGGCAAGCTCACCATGACGAATGCCGCGCAGACGCTGAAGAAGGTCTCGCTGGAACTGGGCGGCAAGAACCCGCAGATTGTATTCCCGGATGCGGATCTCGATGCGTTCATCGACGCGGCCGTCTTCGGCGCCTATTTCAATGCCGGCGAGTGCTGCAATGCGGGCTCGCGCCTTATCCTGCACAAGAGCATCGCTTCCGATGTGGTCAAGCGCGTCGCCGAACTCGCCAAGGACGTCAAGGTTGGCGATCCGCTCGATCCGACAACGCAAGTGGGCGCGATCATCACGCCGCAGCATCTGGAAAAGATTGCCGGTTACGTGGCCGGTGCGACGAGCAGCGGTGCGCAGGTGGCGCATGGCGGCGAAAAGCTCGACTTGGGCATGGGGCAATACATGGCGCCGACGATCCTCGAAGCTGTCACGCCAGGCATGGCGGTTGCGCGCGAGGAAGTCTTCGGACCGGTGCTGTCCGTCCTCACGTTCGAAACCACCAGTGAGGCGATCGCGATCGCCAACTCCATAGACTACGGCCTTTCCGCTGGCGTCTGGAGCCGTGACTTCGACACCTGCCTGACGATCGGTCGGAAGGTCAGGGCAGGGACGGTCTGGATGAACACCTTCATGGACGGCGCCTCCGAGCTGCCGTTCGGAGGATACAAGCAATCCGGCCTCGGCCGCGAACTCGGCCGCCATGCGGTGGAGGATTACACCGAGACCAAGACGCTCAACATGCATATCGGCGCCCGGACAAACTGGTGGATGCCGAAGAGGGAAACGCTGGGATAACCGGCAACGAGACTACGCCCGAGGAGGGCGGGTAATCGGTGCGGGAATGGTCCCGCACCTTCGAACTTGCAAACCGGGAGGAAACGATGCGCAAGTTTTTGATGACGACAGCGTTGGTGACGATGAGTGTTGCGGGCTTGGGTGCTGCCAAGGCTGCGGATGTGAAGGAAGTGCAGATGCTGCACTGGTGGACGTCCGGCGGCGAGGCTGCGGCCTTGAACGTGTTGAAGGAGGATCTGTCGAAGGAGGGGTTTGCCTGGAAGGACGTGCCGGTTGCCGGCGGTGGCGGTGATGCGGCGATGACGGCGCTGAAGGCGATGGTTGCGGCCGGCACCTATCCGACGGCCTCGCAGATGCTCGGCTACACCGTTCTCGACTACGCCCAGGCCGGCGTCATGGGGGACCTGACGGAGACGGCGAAGGCCGAGGGCTGGGACAAGGCGGTTCCGGCGGCGCTGCAGAAGTTCTCCGTCTATGACGGCAAGTGGGTCGCAGCCCCCGTCAACGTCCACTCGGTCAACTGGCTGTGGATCAACAAGGGTGTGATGGACAAGATCGGCGGCACCGAGCCGAAGACCTTCGATGACCTGATCGCGCTGCTCGACAAGGCGAAGGCTGCCGGCGTGACGCCGCTGGCGCTCGGCGGCCAGAACTGGCAGGAAGCGACGATGTTCGACTCGATCGTGCTGTCGACGGGCGGCCCCGAGTTCTACAAGAAGGCGATGAACGACCTCGACGAGGAGTCGCTGAAGTCGGACACGATGAAGAAGTCGTTCGACAACCTGCAGAAGATCGTCCAGTACGTCGACCCGAACTTCTCCGGACGCGACTGGAACCTTGCGACCGCCATGGTCATCAAGGGCGATGCGCTCGTGCAGGTGATGGGTGACTGGGCCAAGGGCGAGTTCGTCGCCGCCAAGAAGACACCGAACACCGACTTCCTGTGCTACCGCTTCCCGGGCACCGACGGCAGCGTGATCTACAACTCCGACATGTTCGGCATGTTCAACGTGCCTGACGACCGCAAGGCAGCACAGGTGGCGCTTGCCAAGGCAACGCTGTCGAAGAGCTTCCAGTCGGCGTTCAACGTCGTCAAGGGCTCGGTTCCGGCCCGTACCGACGTTCCGGATACCGATTTCGACGCCTGCGGCAAGAAGGGTATCGCCGACCTGAAGAAGGCCAATGAAGGCGGCACGCTGTACGGCTCGCTGGCCCAGGGCTATGGCGCGCCTCCGGCGGTTGCCAATGCCTACAAGGACGTCGTCTCGAAGTTCGTGCATGGCCAGATCAAGACCTCCGACCAGGCGGTCGAAGAGCTCGTCAAGGCCATCGACGACGCCAAGTAATCAAGGCCTCCCACGGTCTTCCCCGCCGGTGTCGGCGGGGAAGATTCCGCCACGGACGATCTCGTTGGAGGAGATGACCCCATGAGCACCATCGCTACCGATAAAACCGTTCTCACGCCGCACCGTGGAACGCCCATTTCCATCCGCTCGCGCCTGCAGGACGCGCTGCCGAAGATCGTGCTCGCGCCGAGTTTCGCCATCACGCTTGTGTTCGTCTACGGCTTCATCCTCTGGACGATCTATCTGTCCTTCACCAATTCCAAGACCTTTCCGTCCTACGTGCTGACGGGCCCGCGCGCCTATCAGCGGCTGTGGCGCTGGACGTTCGAAAGCGATCCGCCGTCCAGCTGGTACACCTCGATCACCAACATGGGCATCTTCGGTGTGCTCTATATCGGCATCTGCCTGGCGCTCGGCCTGTTCCTGGCGATCCTGCTCGACCAGAAGATCCGCGGCGAGGGCATATTGCGGCCGATCTTCCTCTATCCGATGGCGCTCTCCTTCATCGTCACCGGCGTTGCCTGGAAATGGTTCCTCGATCCGGGGCTCGGGCTCGAGCAGACGCTGCATCAGTTCGGCTGGACGAGCTTCCACTTCGACTGGATCAAGAACAAGGACTTCGTGATCTATACTGTCGTGATCGCCGGTGTCTGGCAGGCGTCCGGCTTCGTCATGGCGATGTTCCTTGCCGGCCTTCGCGGCATCGACAGCGAGATCATGAAGGCGGCGCAGATCGACGGGGCGACGACCGTGCAGCTCTATCGCCGCATCATCATCCCGTTGCTCAGACCGATCTTCCTGTCGGCCTTCATCGTGCTCGCCCACATGGCGATCAAGTCTTACGATCTGGTTGTGGCACTGACCTCGGGCGGCCCCGGCGGCTCGGCCTGGCTGCCGTCCAACTTCATGTACGAATACACCTTCAAGCGCAACGAGATGGCCGTCGGCTCGGCGAGCGCGGTGATCATGCTGATGACGATTTCGGCGATCATCGTTCCCTATCTCTATTCGGAACTCAGGGAGAAATCGCGATGAGCGCCGTCACCTCGACCCTGCCGAGTGCGGCCAGCGCCTCGCGCAACAGACTGTTCAGCCGGATCTTCATCTACGGGCTGCTTGTCATCTTCGCGATCATCTACCTGATGCCGCTGTTCGTCATGCTGGTGACCTCGTTCAAGACGATGGACGAGATCCAGAACGGCAACATGCTGGCGCTGCCGCAGTCGCCGACCATCGAGCCCTGGTTCAAGGCCTGGGGGCAGGCCTGCGTCGGGCTGACCTGCGCCGGCATCAAGGGCTACTTCTGGAACTCGATCAAGATGGTCGTTCCGGCCGTGGCGATCTCGACGATCATGGGCGCGCTGAATGGCTACATCCTGACCAAATGGCGCTTCCCCGGCCACACGCTGGTGTTCGGCCTGATGCTGTTTGCCTGCTTCATCCCGTTCCAGTCGGTGCTCTTGCCGATGGCGACCATCCTTGGCAGCCTCGGCCGCTTCGGGGCGACGCTGCGCGACCAGATCGGCATGTCGCTCGGCTTCGGCAATCCGACCGTCAACCTCGTCACCGTTCACGTCGTCTACGGCCTCGGCTTCACGACGCTGTTCTTTCGCAACTATTACGAGGCCTTTCCGACCGAACTGGTGAAGGCGGCGCAGGTCGACGGTGCCAGCTTCTTCCAGATCTTCCGCCGCATCATGCTGCCGAACTCGCTGCCGATCATCGTCGTCACCGTCATCTACCAGTTCACCAACATCTGGAACGACTTCCTGTTTGCCTCGGCCTATGCCGGCACGGGCGATTCCATGCCGATGACGGTGGCGCTGAACAACGTCGTCAACACCTCCACCGGTGTCGTCGAATACAACGTCAACATGGCGGCGGCGATGATCGCAGCGCTTCCGACCCTCCTCGTCTACATTCTCGCCGGCCGCTACTTCGTGCGTGGCCTGATGGCGGGCGCTGTCAAAGGATAATCCAATGGCTTTCCTCGAAATCTCAGGTCTCAAGAAGCGCTTCGGCTCGCTGGAGATCCTCAAGGGCATCAACCTTGACCTGGAAAAGGGCGGCTTCCTCGTGCTCGTCGGCCCGTCCGGCTGCGGCAAGTCGACCTTGCTCAACACCATTGCCGGCCTGGAATCGATCACCGAGGGCGACATTCGCGTCGATGGCCGCAGCATTGCCGACCTGCATCCGTCGAAGCGCGACATCGCCATGGTGTTCCAGAGCTACGCGCTCTACCCGAACATGACGGTGGCCGGAAACATCGCCTTCGGCATGGAGATGCGCGGCGTGCCGGTCGAGGAGCGCAACAAGGCGATCGACAAGGTCGCCAAGGTGCTGCAGATCGGCCACCTGCTCAATCGCAAGCCGAGCCAGCTGTCGGGCGGCCAGCGCCAGCGCGTCGCCATGGGCCGCGCCCTGGTGCGCGACCCGAAGCTGTTCCTGTTCGACGAACCGCTCTCCAACCTCGACGCCAAGCTGCGCGTCGACATGCGCATCGAGATCAAGCGGCTGCACCAGGCGACCGGCACGACGATCGTCTATGTGACCCACGACCAGATCGAGGCGATGACGCTGGCCACCAAGATCGCCGTCATGCGCGACGGCGAGGTGCAGCAGTTCGGCACGCCGGCCGAGATCTACAACAACCCGGCCAACATGTTCGTCGCCGACTTCATGGGCTCGCCGGCGATGAACCTCCTCGCGGGGACGATCGAGAAGGGGGCGTCCGGCCTGACCGTGTCGCTTTCGCGTCCGCAGGGCGAGCCGATCCGGCTGCCTGTCACGGCGGGCAACGGCGCGCTCGAAGCGCATACCGGCCGCGAGATCGTCTTCGGCATCCGCCCCGAGGCGCTGACCGATCCTGACGGTGCGGACCGCAACGCCAAGGCGCTGGCCGAAAGCGACTGCCTGATCGAGGTGGTGGAACCGGCCGGATCCGACACCTTCGCGGTCACCAAGCTCGGCGGCAAGGAGGTCGTGGCGCGGCTCAGGGCCGACGCCCGCATCCAGGCCGGCCAGCACGCCCGCCTCGCCTTCAACCTCGACAAGGCCGTGTTCTTCGATCCGCAAAGCCAAACCCGCATCGCTTAAACCAGGAGCCAGGATTCCAAACATGAACAGCTCGGATGTGGGGCTGCGCGAGTGCCAAGACAGACCAGCATCCGTCGGTACGCGTGAGAAGGGATCGGACCGGAAGCTGTTGTCGGTCTCGATTCCAGGGTCCATGGTCTAGAGGCTTCGCGTGCGTGATTCGTTGGTCATGCCGCGAATTCCATCGTACAACAACGCACCGACCATCATGGTTGGCGAACGAGGCTCCGACCTTATCCGGAGACTTCCGCCGTTGCCTGCCGGGATCCTCGCTCACGAGCGCAAATGAAACGCGCCCGAGGGCAGAGCAATCGCCCGCCAGACCAGGCAGGTGTTCGGTCGGCGAACTTTGAAAATGGAGTAGGGTTTGATTTCCGATCCACGAGCTTTCCTGCAAACCCTGTTTCACCAAGCCGTCAAGGCCGCCGATCCTTACGAGGCCCTGGTTCGCCATCTTCCGGATCCGCCGAAAGGCAGGACAATCGTTGTTGGGGCAGGGAAGGCCGCAAGCCAGATGGCGGCCGCGTTCGAACGCGCTTGGTCTCATCCCTTCGAAGGTCTCGTTGTTGCCAGGCATGGGCCAATCGCAGAGTGCCGATCGACGAAGATTCTCCAGGCGGCTCATCCGGTCCCAGACAGAGCCGGTCTTATCGCCGCCGAGGCGCTGATGAACCATCTGCATGGGCTGACGTGTGATGATCTGGTGATCGCACTGATATCGGGCGGCGGCTCGGCCTTGCTGCCGGCCCCGCCGACCGGTTTCACCCTCACCGACGAGAGCGCGTTGAACGAAGCGCTGCTGGCGTCGGGCGCGCCGATCTCCGGGATGAATGTGGTGCGGAAGCATTTCTCCCGCATCAAGGGGGGACTGCTTGCCGCACTTGCCCATCCGGCAAAGGTCGTCAGCCTCGTCGTCTCCGATGTTCCGGGCGACAATCCGGCCTTTGTTGCGTCGGGGCCGACGGTTCCCGACAGCAGCGATGCGGAGGAGGCGCTGCGAGTGATCCGGGACTACCGGATCGATCTCCCGGCGCGCGTGATCGATTGTATCCGCAATACCAGAGCGCCAAGTGCCGGTGACCGCGTCTTCGCCAACAACGAAGTGCATGTGATCGCCTCGGCGCGGGTGTCCCTGGAGGCGGCTGCCGATCGGGCAAGATCTCTCTGCGTGCAACCCCTCATCCTTTCGGATTCGATCGAAGGGGAGGCGAAGGATATCGGCCGGATGCATGCGGCGCTTGCTCGGGAGTTTTTGACGAGACCGCCGGCTCCAAAGCCTCTCGTGCTGCTTTCGGGCGGGGAGACTACGGTCAGCATCGGAACCGGAACATATGGCAAGGGCGGGCGAAATTCCGAGCTTCTCCTCTCGGCGGCGATCCATCTACAAGGAGTCGATGGCGTTGTAGCGATGGCCGCTGATACCGACGGTATCGACGGCTCCGAAGACAATGCTGGCGCCTTCTGTGACGGCGGGACGGTGGCGCGGATCAGGAGCGCCGGCGGCGATGCGCGCGCGTTCCTGGCGGGCCATGATGCGTGGTCGGCCTTCAACCTCGCGGGCGATCTGTTCGTTCCGGGACCGACAGGTACCAACGTGAATGATTTCCGCGCATTTCTTGTAGAATAGCGCGCCACAAGGCCGAGCAGCTTTAGCGTGTGCCAAGCTGCCGACGTCCTGCGTGGAGTGTCGGCGGCGCCAAATCAGTAAGGCGCAAGCCCGCCTAGTAGGTTGTCACAGACACGTATGTCTTTGTAAGAGTTGGGAAGCCCGCCCCAGGCCCCTCGGGGGCGGGCTCTATCGATCCGGACCCCTTCCGGACCGCGGCTGATGGTGAGCCGCTGGAAACACACATGCCCGGTGTTGCGTGTTGAGACAACCGAAAGCTGTTTTGTTGGTTATTTGGTAAGGTTACCGGGCGACGCAGGTGCGTCTGGACATTGACCGGGACTCTCTTCAACACTGCATCGGCAGACGCCTACTCGACGACGAGTGAGTGACGGCGAACAACGGGAGCAAGGGGATTGGGGTCATGGTCGACCGGCTGACGGGGAAGATTGCAATTATTTCAGGCGGCGCGACGGGCATGGGCGGAGCGGCCTCGCGCCTCTTCGCTGCCGAGGGCGCCAGGGTAGCGATCATTGACCGGAATGAAGCGGCAGCACGGCAAACGGCGGAGGAGATTTGTTCCGCCGGTCATGTCGCCGACTACTGGGTCGCCGACGTGTCGGAGGAGGCCGCCGTCGTCGCGGCCGTCAGGGGTGTGGAGGATAGGTTCGGCGCCGTCACCGTGCTCTTCAATCACGCCGGCACTATCGTCATCAAGCCGTTCCTGGAGACCACGCTCGAGGAGTGGGAGTGGCTGCACGCGGTCAACGTGCGATCGATGTTCCTGATGACGCGGGCGGTCCTGCCGGGGATGATCGCCGCGGGCGGTGGTTCCATCGTCTGCACGTCATCAATCTCGGCCGTGGCCGCAACGCCGATGGAAGTGCTCTACGACACGACGAAGGGCGCGGTGCATATGTTTGCTCGTGCGATCGGGGTCGAATTCAGGGATCGCAACATCCGCTGCAACGCCGTCTGCCCCGGCTTCATCCGCACGCCGCACGGATTGCGCGAGGTCAGCGAATTGCAGGCATTCGGCGTCGATGTGTCGGACGCGGCTATTGCCGCCCAGCAGGGACGGATCGGCGAACCCGAGGACGTGGCACGCGCCGCGCTCTATCTCGCTAGCGACGAGTCGATGTTCGTCAATGGCGCGCATCTCTTCGTCGACAACGGCTTCACCGCTATCTAAATTAAACGCTGCAACGCCGCCAGCGTGCCGGAGGATGCCCCGTTTGGCGTCGGAACACTGTGATGAAATGGGTCCGCGATCGAAATCCGACGTCGATCGCGATTTCATCGATGCTCAGGCCATCGCTGATCAGCTTCGCTTTCGCGCGCTCTATCCGACGTTCCTGCAGATAGGCGTGTGGACTGAAGCCCGTCGCCGACCGGAACCCTGCTGCGAAGTGCATTGGACTGAGCCCCGCCGCGTGCGCGATGTCCGCGAGCCGAAGCGAGGTCGCCAGGTTGAGTTCGATGAAACCCACGGCGCGCTTAACCCGCCAGGGTGCGAGGACGACGGAATTATTCCGGTGCTTCTTCATCTCTGCTTCTCTCCACTGGTCGCGGCAAAAAGTCGGGACTGGACCCGCTGAAGGGTCCGTTCGAAAACCTCAGGCTCGTCGAGTGCTCTGGCGACCACGAGGGCTCCCTGAACGGCAACGACGGTCTCCTCGGCCAGCGCGGCGGCATCCGGCTCGAGGCATCCGGCTCGCGTGAGAGCTGAGGCAAGCGCGCTATGCCATTCGGCGAAGTAGTCCCTGACCTGAGCGCTGAACCGGTTGCGGACATTATCGAGTGCGAACGCACCAACGAGGCACACTCGGCTGCCGGAGCGAAAATACCGGGAAACAGAGCGAAACATGTCGGAGATAGCGGAGCGCGGATCATCCGCGTTCCGTAACGGTTCGAAAACCTGTGTCACGAACCATTCGTCGATCTCGACGAGCACGGCTATGGCCATCTCTTCCTTTCCGCCGGGAAAGAAGTGATAGAGGCTTCCCTTTCCGAGTCCTGTTTTTTCCGTGATGGTTGAAAGACTTGCGCCCTCGAA
>Ga0105251_10001626_pt1 | contig 19036 bp, 19 predicted proteins | sample KBSS64metaG_FD_80424 | JGI IMG/M metagenome (GOLD analysis project Ga0105251, IMG submission 80424) | Switchgrass rhizosphere microbial communities from Kellogg Biological Station, Michigan, USA - KBS S6-4 metaG | ecosystem: Host-associated > Plants > Roots > Rhizosphere > Soil | place...
GCGTCGATGAGCAGATACGGCGCTTCGCTCACGGACGCTCCCTCGCGAGGCGCAGCGTGAGTTCGCCGGTCGTGACGGTGCGCGGGCCCTCGGGCGCGTCGATCAGCAACTGGCCGCTCTCGTCGACGCCCGATGCGATCCCGCGCGTCACTTCCATGCCTTGATCGATCAGCACGACCTCGCGCCCGGCCCACGCGTGCGCGTCGAGCCAGCGCTGGCGAAACGGCCTGAAGCCTTCGGCTTCGAAACGCGGCAGCGCCGCGTCGAGCGCGTTGAGGAGCGCGGCGAGGGTGTCGGTGAGATTGGCGTCGGGCCATGCGCGCGCGAGCGTGGCGGGCGCGGTGCCGGGCGCGGACTGCGAGGCCTTGCGATTCGCATCGTCGACCTGGGCGGCGAGCTGTTCCGCGCCATGCAGGTTCAAGCCGATGCCGATCACGACCGCCGTCGCGTCCGGCGTGTTCCACGCGGTTTCGATCAGGATGCCGGCGAGCTTCCCGTCGTCGAGCAGGACGTCGTTCGGCCATTTCAGCGCGGGCCGTGCGGAAGGCGAAAGCGGCAGATGCGCAAGCGCATCGAGCACCGCGACGCCGATGGCGAGACTCAGCCCCGACAGCCCTTCGATCGGCCGCTTCAGCACGCAGCCGACCGACATCAACAGCGCATTGCCCGGTTCGGCGAGCCACGCGCGGCCGCGCCGTCCGCGTCCGGCGGTCTGCGAATACGCGACGCGAGCTATCGGCGCGGGCGTGCTGCCGCGACGCGACGCGCGCAAGCGCTCCATCAGGTCGGCGTTCGTCGAGCCCGTTTCGTCGACGATGTCGATGGTCCAGTCGCGGGCGGGCCGTTCGGCGAGCGTCGCGAGCCGGGTGCGGTCGATGCGCCAGGGCGCGTCGGGGGCGAAGGGAGTTGAGTTCATGGCGGATATTGTAGCGGCGCGATGGGCGTTTTTCGCCTGCTGCGGCGGCGTCCGCTCCGCGCGCCCGAACCTCGCCTCGTAACGTGCGGCGCCGGGTCCGGGCGCCTGCTGCGCGGGACCGCCCGCGAATTTGTCCGTTCGCCATGCGCGCCACCATCGCCGCGCCTCGATGGCACACTTCGCTACAATGTCCTCTCCCTTTCAACCGCGTCTCACCGCGCCATCGATCCTTGGACTTCGACACGCCGCCGCGCCTAAGAGTGGAAGCCGGCCAGCACGGCAAGGTGGTCCGGCTCTCGGGCCAGTGGACCGCGCTCGCGCTCGCCCGCGACCGCGCGAAGAGCGGCGTCACGCGGCGGCTGCGCGCCATCGGGCGTGAGGCGATCAGCCAGTGGGATCTGTTGTCCGTCGAGCGGCTCGATCACGTCGGCGGTCAGGCGCTGTGGCGTGTCTGGGGCCGCAGGATGCCTGCGACCGTCGCACTGTCGGATACCCAGCGCGAAATCTTCGAGCGCGTCGCGCTGCTCGATGCAGAGCGCGAGGAACCCGAGCCCGTCGATCGCGTCGATCCCGTCACGCGCCTCGGCCAGCTGATCTTCGGTTTCTTCGATCACCTCTACGACGGTCTCGCAATGTTCGGCGGCTTCATGCTCGATCTCGCCGGGCTCGTCCGGCGTCCGCAGCGCATTCCGTGGACGGAAATCTCGGCGAACATCTACAGCGCCGGCGCACAGGCGCTCGCGATCACCGCGCTCGTCGCGTTTCTGATCGGCATCGTGCTGAGCTATCTGTCCGCGCAGCAGTTGCAGGCGTTCGGCGCAAATCAGTACATCGTGAATATTCTCGGGCTGTCGGTGATCCGCGAGCTCGGACCGGTGCTCTCCGCGATTCTCGTCGCCGGGCGCTCGGGTTCGGCGATCACCGCGCAGATCGGCGTCATGCGCGTCACGGAGGAACTCGACGCGATGCAGGTCATGGGCATTCCCCACGGCCTGCGGCTCGTGCTGCCGCGCGTGGTCGCGCTCGGCGTCGCGATGCCGCTGCTCGTCATGTGGACCAACATCATTGCGTTGACGGGCGGCGCGCTCGCGGCGAAGCTCGTGCTGTCCATCGACATGAACTTCTTCATCCGCTCGCTGCCGTCGGTGGTGCCGATCGCCAATCTGTGGATCGGGCTCGGCAAGGGCGTCGTGTTCGGCATGCTGATCGCGCTCGCCGCGTGTCATTTCGGCTTCCGCATCAAGGCGAATTCGCAGAGTCTCGGCGAAGGCACGACGACGTCCGTCGTGACGTCGATCACCATCGTCATTCTCGCGGACGCCGTGTTCGCGATCCTGTTTCAGCACGTCGGACTCTGACCGCCATGTCGACCACGCTCGCCACCGCCGTTCGCCATCAGCCGCCGCCCGTCATCGCGGAGCCGGTGATCGAGGTGCGCGATGTCACCAAGCGCTACGGGCGCACGGTGATCCACGAGCATCTGAATCTGGATGTGCGGCGTGGCGAGATCGTTGCGCTCCTGGGCGGATCGGGCTCGGGCAAGACGACCCTCGTGCGGCAGATTCTCGGGCTGGAATCGCCGACATCGGGCACCATTCGCGTGCTCGGCGAGGAATGGGCGCGCATGGACGAAGAAACGGCGAAAATGCTGCGCACGCGCTCCGGCATGATGTTCCAGCAAGGCGCGCTGTTCTCGTCGCTGACTGTATACGACAACATCGCCCAGCCGTTTCGCGAGCTCGGCAAGATTCCCGAGGATCTGATCCGCGAATTCGTGATGCTGAAGCTCGAGATGGTCGGGCTGTCGTGCAAGCATGCGAGCAAGATGCCGTCGGCGCTGTCGGGCGGGATGGTGAAGCGCGTGGGCATCGCGCGGGCGATCGCGCTCGAACCCGAGCTGCTCTTTCTCGACGAACCGACCGCCGGCCTCGACCCGAAGGCATCCGACGAGTTCGTCGATCTGATCGCCACGCTGCATCGCGCGCTCGGACTGACCGTCGTCATGGTCACGCACGATCTCGATACGATGGTCGCGCTCTCGACGCGCGTCGCCGTGCTCGCGGACCGGCGCGTGCTCGTCGCGGCGCCGGTGGAGGAGGCGTGCGCGGTGGATCATCCGTTCATTCGCGAGTATTTTCTCGGGCGGCGCGGGCGTCGCGCGCTGCAGGCGCTGCCGCCCGAGCGTCGCGCGAAACTGCCGCCGGCCGCGCTCGAGGACGCGCCGATCGCCGTCAACAAATAGCCGAACGACGCTCCACCGACGCCGCCGCGAAGTCAAAGGAATCTGCCGATGGAAAACAAATCACACGCGTTCTGGACCGGGCTCTTCACGATCGCCCTCGTGCTGGCCATCGCTTTCGCCGTGTTTTTCTTCAACGTGGATCGCACCGTGCGCGTGCCCTACGACCTGATCGCGCGCACCAACGTGACCGGCCTTTTCACGGACGCGTCCGTGCGTTATCGCGGTCTGGGCGTCGGCAAGGTGGAGTCGATCCGCTTCGACAAGGCGCATCCGGGGCAGATCCGAATCCGCATTCTCGTCGACAAGAACGCGCCGATGACGCATTCGACCTTCGCGACGCTCGGCTTTCAGGGCGTGACCGGCATCGCGTTCGTGCAGCTCGACGACACCGGCAATGATCCGAGTCCGCTTGCTTCGTCGCCGCAGCACGTCGCCGAAGTGCCGATGCGCCCGGGTCTTTTCGAACAGTTGCAGCAGCGCGGCGACGTGATCCTGAAGAAGTTCGAGCGCCTGTCCGAAGACGCCGACAAGTTCCTCTCCGACGACGTGCGCAATCAGCTCATGGCCACGACGAAGAGCCTGCAGGGCGCGGCGGACAGCATCGCGACGCTTGCGGGGCAGGTGCAGCCGGTCACGGCGCAGTTGCCGCAGACGCTGAAGCAGATCAACACCACGCTCGCCTCGACCAACCAGCTCGTGCAGAACCTGAATCGTCCGGATGGCCCGTTCGTCATCAATCTGAACAAGGCGGGCAAGGCCGCCGAGGACGCGAGCGCCGCGCTAGCGGACATGAACGAGTCGCTGCGCTTCGTGACGGCGCGCGTCGGCTTCGAGGCGTTGCCGCGCTTCTATTCGTTCAGCGACGACGTGAGCGCGGCCGCGCGTTCGGTCGATCGCGCCGCCGACGCGTTCAGCACCAATCCGCGCAGCGTGCTCTTCGGCGCGCCGCAAAAGGAGCCGGGACCGGGCGAGCCGGGCTTCACGTGGCCCGCGAAAGCGGCGCATTGATCGAGAAAAACACATGGCAGACATCGACATGAAAGGAGCAGTTGCGGCGTTCGCGCTCGCTTGCGTCGCCTTGCTCGCGGGCTGTGGATCGACGTCCACCGCGATGCCGAACGCGCATTACGACCTCGGCGCGCCGCCTGCGGCCGGCGCGACGGCCAACGCCTTGCCGACGCCGCCGGTGAAGGTGCTCGCGGTGGCCGCGCCGCGCAGCCTGGAAACCGATGCGTTCGCGTATCGCCTGAGCTACGTAGACGCCCAGCGCACGGGCAGCTATTCGGACAGCCACTGGACGATGCCGCCCGCGCAGCTCCTCACGCAGCGTCTGCGCAACGCGCTCGCGGCGCGCGGCCCGATCCTGTCGGGCGCCGATCCGGTGCGCGCCGTGCCGCTGCTCGAAGTCGAGCTGACGAGCTTCGAACAGGTCTTCGACGCGCCCGAGCAAAGCCATGGCCTCGTGTCCGTGCGCGCGACGCTGACGCAGCAAGGCCGCGTGGTCGGCCAGCGCAGTTTCGCCGCGAGCGCGCCTGCGCCGAGCGCCGATGCATCCGGCGGCGCGCGGGCGCTCGCGGCCGCATCGGACGATGTAATCGCGCAGCTTTCCGCGTGGCTCGCCGCACAACCCCTTTCCGCTTCGCGATGACCTTCTGTTGTTTCACCATCCGCCCAGCGCGGAGGCGTCCGGGCGGCTCATGACGATCAAGCAATGGCAGCGCCGCCCGTCGGCGTTTTCCCGGCAGGCGCTCGCCGCATACGCGGCGCTCGTGGTCTACGGTTCGCTCTATCCGTTCTCGGGCTGGCGCTCGCTGGGCCTGAGTCCGTTCGCGTATCTCGCCGATCCGCTGCCGCAGTATCTGACCGCCTTCGATGTCATCACGAACGTGCTCGGCTACATGCCGCTCGGCTCGCTGATCGTGCTCGCGCTCTATCCGCGCTTTCGCGGCACGCTCGCGGTGGGCGCGGCGCTCGCCGGCGGCGCGTTGCTGTCCGGCACGATGGAAGCCATTCAGACGTATTTGCCGACGCGCGTCGCCTCGAATCTCGATCTCGCCGCCAATGCGTTCGGCGCGCTCGTCGGCGGCGTGCTCATCGCGCCCGCGACGAGTGCGCTGCTCGACCGCGGCCTGCTGCGGCGCATCCGCTTCACGTGGTTCGAGCGCGACGCGGCGTATGTCATCGGGCTGTCGGCGCTGTGGCCGTTCGCGGCGATGTTCCCCGCGCCGTATCTCTTCGGCGGCGGCGACCTGCCGCGCGTGCTATGGGACGAGCTCGACCCGTCGATGCAGGACGCGATCCTCGCGTGGACGCCTGCGCCATGGGACATCGAAAGCTGGCCCGACCGGTTGGGCGCGCTGCTCCCGGACGACGCCTGGGAAGCGCTGATCACGTCGACGAGCCTCTTTGCGGCGCTCGTGCTCGCGACGCTGCTCACGCGCAAGCGCGCGCCGCGCATCCGGCTGATGCTCAGCCTCGTCGCGATGACGCTCTTCGCGAAAGCGGGCGCGACTTTCCTGCAATCGCGCGCGGGCCTGACCTTCGACTGGGCGACGGACGGCGCGCTCGAAGGCATTGCCATCGCGGTGACGGCGGGCGTGCTGTCGGTGTCGCTGCCGCGCGGACTGCGCGCGGCGCTCGCGGGCGCCGCGCTCGTCGCCTCGCTCGCGCTCGTCAATCTGCTGCCGGTGAATCCGTATTTCGACATCGTGCTCGCCGACTGGCGGCAGGGACGCTACCTGCATTTCAACGGGCTCGCGCACTGGCTCGCGTGGGTCTGGCCGTATGCGGCGCTCGGCTGGCTCGCGTCCGCGGCCGAGCGCGCGTGGCTCGCGCGGCGTCGCGCGCGCAAGGCGAGCCGCCCGGCGTGACGCCCGGCGTGTCGCGGCGGGCACGAACATCGCTCGCTATAATCGACCGACACTCTCATCGCACCCCGCTCATGGATTCCTTCTACAAGTATCACGTGTTCTTTTGCCTGAACCAGCGCGACGCCGATGCGCCGCGCCCCAGTTGCGCGAACTGCAACGCACAGGCCATGCAGGAGCACGCGAAAAAACGCGTGAAGCAACTCGGCCTCGCGGGCGAAGGCAAAGTGCGCATCAACAAGGCCGGGTGTCTGGACCGCTGCGAGCTCGGGCCGGTCGTGGTCGTGTATCCGCAAGGCACGTGGTACACGTATGTCGATGAAACCGATATCGACGAAATCGTGGAGTCGCATCTGGCCAACGGAAAAATCGTCGAACGTCTTCTCATCGATCAACCGGCATGAACGCGCAAACCGAAAAATTTCTGATCGACGGGCCGGTCGGCAAGATCGAATGCGCGCTCGACCGTACCGATTCAGCGCCGCGCGGCATCGCGCTCGTCGCGCATCCGCATCCGCTCTTCGGCGGCACGATGGACAACAAGGTCGCGCAGACGCTCGCGCGCACTTTCGTTCAGCTCGGCTACACGACGTATCGCTCGAATTTTCGCGGCGTCGGCGCGACGGGCGGCGAGCATGACAACGGCATCGGCGAGCAGGACGATCTGCTCGCGCTGATCGACCACATGCGCGCGCAACCCGGGCAGGCCGACGTGCCGATCGTGCTCGCGGGCTTTTCATTCGGCACCTTCGTGCTGTCGCATGTCGCGAAGCGCATGCTCGAAGCGGGCAAGCAAATCGAGCGGATGGTGTTCGTCGGCACGGCCGCGAGCCGCTGGGAGGTCGCGCCCGTGCCGGACACCACCCTCGTGATCCACGGCGAAGTCGATGACACCGTGCCGATTCAATCCGTCTACGACTGGGCGCGGCCGCAGGAACTGCCGGTCGTCGTGATTCCGGGCGGCGAGCATTTCTTTCACCGCAAGCTGCATATTCTCAAGCGCGTGATCGTCGACGCGTGGCGCTGAGCACGCGCTCGACCCGCGAGCGGCGCAAGGCTTCTGAAGGGCTGTGCGCGCGCATCGTTTCCTGATCGGTAAAAGCGGCTAAGCGCAGCCTGAAAAACGTTAAAACGCGCGGCAGAAGGGCAGATTCAAAGGAAAACGGAAGCGGGCCACGCGTATAATGGCGCAGAATTTTTTCGCTGTTTCCGGCCGTGCGATGCTCCGACGAACTTGTCGCGGTCATCGAAACTCCGGCTTCCGAGAACCGTTTTCGCGTCCGTCTGTCGAACGAGCGCTTTTCGCCGCGGCGCCCCGTGCCGCTGTCCTGGCGATCAGCCCGACCGACAGCGACGGTCAGCCTGTTCAACCCGTGCTTCGCCGATCATCCGATCCCCGATCGTCCTCGTCGCAGCCTGCTTTTTCCGCCGATCGATCCTATGCGCTTTGTCCCTGCCGGCCTGTCTCTCCCTTCTGTTTCCATCGTTCAACATCGCGCCATCAAAGCCGCACTCGTGCTGCCGGCCGTGCTGGCCGCCGCGAGCGCCTTCGCGCAAGTGCCGCCGCCCGACGTGACCGCGCGCTCGTGGGTGCTCGTCGATGCCACCAGCAATCAGGTGCTCGCGTCGGGCAATCCCGATGAGCGCGTCGAGCCCGCATCGCTCACGAAGCTGATGACCGCGTATCTCGTCTTCGACGCGCTGAAGGCGAAGAAGATCAACATGGATCAGACCGTCATGCCGAGCGAGGCCGTGCGCCGCGTGCGCACGGACGAGTCGCGCATGTTCATCGAGGCGAACAAGCCGGTCACCGTGCACGATCTCGTCTACGGCATGATTGTGCAGTCGGGCAACGATGCGGCCATCGCGCTGGCCGAACTCGTCGGCGGCAGCGAAAGCAACTTCGTGCAGTTGATGAACGCGGCAGCGAAGCGCATCGGCATGACTCACACGAACTTCGCCGATGTGAACGGCATGCCCGATCCGCAGCACTACACGACCGCCGGCGATCTCGCCGTGCTGTCCACGCGCCTCGTGCGCGACTTCCCCGAGTACTACAGCATCTTCTCGGTGAAGGAATTCACGTACAACAAGATCAAGCAGCCGAACCGCAACCGCCTGCTGTGGCTCGATCCGACCGTCGATGGCCTCAAGACCGGCCACACGAAGGCCGCGGGCTATTGCCTGATCGCGACCGCGAAGCGCTCGCTCGTGGGCGTGCCCGATGCGAGCCGCCGTCTCGTCGCCGTGGTGATGGGCGAGCCCAAAGAGCACAACCGCGTGCAGGACAGCCTGAAGATGCTGAACTACGGCTACACCGCGTACGACGCACTGCGTCTGTACAAGGCGAATCAGGTGATCGAATCGCCGCGCGTGTACAAGGGCGCCGCGGACAACGTGCAGGCGGGCGTCACGACGGATCAGTACATCACCGTGCCGAAGGGTTTGGGCGAGAAGGTCAAGCCGACCGTCACGCACAACGATCTGATCGTCGCGCCGATCAAGAAGGGCCAGCAGATCGGAACCGTCAAGATGATGGCGGACGGCAAGGAGGTCGCGCAGTTCCCGCTCGTGGCGCTGCAGGACGTGCCGGAAGCGGGCATCTTCGGCCGCCTGTGGGATTCGGCGCTGCTCTGGTGGCAGAAGCGCAAATAATCGAAGTCAGCGAAGTTTGAGCGGCAGTTTTTGAGAAAGGAGCGGTCCCGATGAGCCAAGCCGAAGTTTTCGATCCGACGGTTTATCTGAACGGTGAGTGGGGGCCGCTTTCCGAAGCGCGCATTCCCGTGCTCGACCGCGGGTTCATCTTCGGCGACGGCGTGTATGAAGTCGTGCCGCTCTACGGGCAAGCCGATGGCACGCGCCTGCCGTTCCGGCTCAAACAGCATCTCGCGCGGCTGAATCGCAGTCTCGGCAAGATCCGTATCGACAATCCGTTCGACGATGCCGGCTGGCGTGCGTTGATCGATCGCGCGATCAGCGAAAACGCCGGCAACGGCGACGCGCTCGTCTACATTCAGGTCACGCGCGGCGTCGCGAAGCGGCGCGGGCATGCATTTCCGGCCGGCATCACGCCGACCGTGTTCGTCATGCTCGGCCAGCTCGTTTTTCCGAGCGTGGCGGATCGCGCACGCGGCGCGGTGGCCGTGACCGCCGAGGACAAGCGCTGGCTGCATTGCGACATCAAGTCGGTGTCGCTGCTCGGCAATGTGCTGATGGCGCAGCACGCCGCGGAAAACGACGCGCTCGAAACCATCCAGTTGCGCGATGGCTTGCTGACCGAAGGTTCGTCCTCGAATGTGTGGGTCGTGAAGCGCGGCACGCTGCTCGGCGCGCCGCGCGGACCGCGCATCCTGGAAGGCATCCGGTACGGGCTCATCGAGGAGCTGGCGAGCGAGGCGGGCATTCCATTCGAGGAGCGCGACATCACGGAAGCCGAATTGCGTTCGGCCGACGAAGTCATGATCAGCTCCGCGACGAAGGAAGTCATGCCGATCACGACGCTCGACGGAAAAAGCGTCGGCGACGGCCGTCCCGGTCCGATCTATGCTGCGCTGTACGACGCCTACCAGCGGGCCAAGGCGCGCGAGTTCGCGCACGAGGCCGCGCGAGCCAAGCCAGGCGCGAAGTAAAGGAGAACGCCATGTCTGACAAGCCACAATCCACCGATCCAACAGATTCCGCCGCGCACAGCGCCGACGAACTGTTCGACTTTCCCTGCGACTTCCCGATCAAGGTAATGGGCAAGACGCATCCGGAATTCCACGACACGATCGTCAGCCTGCTCAAGGAGTTCGACCAGGATTTCGACGCCTCGCGTGTCGAGGCCCGTCCGTCGTCCGGCGGTAATTACACCGGTCTCACCTGCACCGTGCGTGCGCAGAATCGTCCGCATCTTGACGACATCTATCGCGCGCTCACCGGCCATCCGATGGTCAAGGTAGTGCTTTGAGCTTGCTCGCCGGCGCGTCGCACACCGCCGGCGTGCGCTCGTAGAGCAGCCTGAACTGCTCGGCTTCCTCGAACACCCATTCCCTGAACGCCTGCACGCGCTTCGTCTGAAGGAGCGCCGTCGGACACACGAAGTAGTACTTCCACGGACTCGGGCCGTCTATGTTGAAGAGGCGCACGAGCCGTCCCGCGATGATCTCCTGCATCGCGAGCGATCGCCGCACGAGTGCGACGCCTTGTCCGTCGATGGCCGCCTGCAGCAGATTCGACGAATCTTCATACAGCACGCCGCGCTTCGGCTCCGGAAGATCCGTGAGGCCGGCCGCGTCGAACCACGGGCGCCACAATTCCTCATCCGACCGCAAGAGCGGCGTGGCCGCCAGATCGCCGGGCACGCGCGGCAACGCGCCGCCGCGAAAATTCGGCGAGCACGCGGGAAAGAACACCTCGTCCAGCAACTCCTCCGCGTGCAGACCCGCGTACTTGCCGTAGCCGAAACGGATGGCGACATCCACATCGTCGCGGTTGAAGTCGGTGAGCGCGTTCGTCGACAGCAATTCGAGATCGACTTCCGGATGTTTCTCGATAAACCGGCCGACGCGCGGCGTCAGCCACCGCGCCGAAAACGACGACAGCATCGACACGATCAGCCGCCGGTCGCGATCGCCCGAGCGGATGCGGCGCGTGGATTCGGCCAATGCGACCAAGGCCGCGCGCACCTCCGCGGCGTATTGCCTGCCCCGGTCGGTGAGACGCACGCGCTTGCCGTCGCGCGCGAAGAGCGACACGCCCAGTTCGGCCTCCAGCGCGCGGATCTGATGACTGACCGCGCCGTGCGTGACGAAAAGCTCGTCGGCGGCGCGGGAGAAGCTCTCGTGACGGGCGGCGGCCTCGAAGGCACGCAGCGCGTTCAGGGCGGGAAGCTGTCGGAGGTCCATGTGGATCGTTGGCGTGGTCGTTGTCAATACAGCTCACATAGCGGTGAAAATTGATCGTTTTGTCTGATGCCTTGCCACGCCTAGGATTGTAGTCATCGAAACGTTCCTCTGGCGGAGTGGATCATGCGAGAAATATCAACAAGCGTCACCTTCGAAATCAAGCCCGGCGAAACCGTGCCGATGCGCATTGCGCGAGGCTCGCGTCTGACGGTCCACGGCACCGCCGTCTGGGCGACGCGCAGCAACGACATCGAAGACTACTGGCTCGTCCCCGGCGACCACCTCAAGCTGCGCGAACGCGAGCGGCTCTGGCTTTCCGTCGAAGGCGACCGTCCGGCGCACGTCGTCTTCACGATCCTGCCGCGCTGCGACGAGCGTGCGATGCACTGGCTTTCGACGCGCATCGAGCGTCTTGCCCAACGTCTTCGCGCCGGATGGCGCACCGTCTGAGCCAACTATTCGAATTTGCCATCGAAGGCATGCGAATTCACCATCGGCGGGCATGGGCCTATTTCGGTAAACTACCGGCACCATGTCCGCCACACCGCTCGCAGTCCCACAAGAAATTCACGACGCGCCCGACACCGTGCTCAGTTCCGGTGAGTTTCCGGTTGCGTTGCGCTGGCGCGGCCTCGAGCCGTACAGCCAGAGCTTCGACGCGATGCGGGCCTTCACCGACGCCCGCACGCCCGACACACCGGACGAAATCTGGCTCGTCGAGCATCCGCCGGTTTTCACGCTCGGTCTCGCGGGCGATCCGGCGCATCTTCTGCTCGCCGAAAGCGGTATTCCGCTTCTCAAGGTGGATCGCGGCGGACAGATTACCTATCACGGGCCGGGACAGATCGTCGCTTATCTGCTGATCGATTTGCGTCGCCGCAAACTCATGGTGCGCGAGCTGGTGCGGCGCATCGAAGAGGCCGTGATCGAAACCCTCGCGACGTATAATCTCGCGACCGACCGCAAGGCCGGCGCGCCCGGCATCTATGTCACGCGGCCATCGGCGCGGCAGGTCGAACATAATGCGAACGTTCGTTCGCATGAACGTCATGAGGGCGCGAAGATCGCCGCGCTCGGACTCAAGATTCGCAACGGCTGCAGTTATCACGGCGTGAGCCTCAATGTGAGCATGGACTTGCAGCCGTTCCTCGCAATCAACCCGTGTGGCTACGCGGGGCTCGAAACGGTCGACATGGCGACGCTCGGCGTCGCGGCCGACTGGCGCGACGTAGCTCTCGTGCTGGCCGTTCGGCTGGCACTTCAAATCGGCGGCCTCCCCGCAACTACCGCCGCAACAACCGGATCGACCGAATGACTGACGCAACCGCAAACCTGGCCGGCGATACCGCTGCTCCCGCCTACGACGCCACTGCCAAGCAAAAGGCCCAAGCGAAGACGTCGCGTATTCCGATCAAGGTCATCCCCATCGAGAAGCTGAAGAAGCCGGACTGGATCCGCGTGCGCACGGCGACGGGGAACTCACGCTTCAACGAGATCAAGCACATCCTGCGCGAGCACAACCTGCATACGGTGTGCGAGGAAGCGAGCTGCCCGAACATCGGCGAATGCTTCGGCAAAGGCACCGCGACGTTCATGATCATGGGCGACAAGTGCACGCGCCGCTGCCCGTTCTGCGACGTCGGTCACGGCCGCCCCGATCCGCTCGATGCGGACGAGCCGCTGAATCTCGCGCGCACCATCGGCGCGTTGAAGCTGAAGTACGTGGTGATCACGTCCGTCGATCGCGATGATCTGCGCGACGGCGGCGCGGCGCACTTCGTCGAGTGCATCAAACAGGTCCGCGAGCATTCGCCGGAGACGCGCATCGAGATTTTGACGCCGGACTTCCGCGGCCGTCTGGATCGTGCGATCGGCATCCTTACCGCCGCGCCGCCCGACGTGATGAACCACAACCTCGAAACGGTGCCGCGTCTCTATAAGGAAGCGCGTCCGGGTTCGGATTATCACCATTCGTTGAAGCTCCTCAAGGACTTCAAGGCGCTGCATCCGGAAGTTGCGACGAAATCGGGCCTGATGGTCGGCCTGGGCGAAACGGAAGAAGAAATTCTCCAGGTGATGCGCGATCTGCGCGCGCACGACGTGGACATGCTGACGATCGGCCAATACTTGCAGCCGTCGGAGCACCACCTGCCGGTGCGGGCTTACGTCCATCCGGATACGTTCAAGATGTACGAGGAAGAGGCGTACAAGATGGGCTTCACGCACGCGGCTGTCGGCGCGATGGTGCGGTCGAGCTATCACGCGGATTTGCAGGCGCACGGGGCGGGCGTGGTCTGAGCGCTTCTGGCTGACCGAAAAGAGAAACCCACGGGCGACCGTGGGTTTTTTCATGGCTGAACCGAAACCGCAGCCGTCCGGATCGCCGGACGTCCCTATTCCGGATTTCCAGAAACACAGATTCCGCATGATCGCTTCATAAAAAAGATCTAGATAAATCAAAGGTTTAAAAACAAGTAGAACTGGCATCGCCCTTGCGATATAGAGTGCACGGCCGATGAGCCGCCCATAAAAGTCAAGGAGACAACCGATGACCCCTCTCGCGCCCAAACGCCCCTGAATCCGTCGACGAAGCGGCTATCGCTACGCGGCGCGTTTCGGCGTGCGCATCCCACAGTTTCATCCGCGCACCGGGAAAGCTTCCGCAGGTTCAAGCTCGCCGCTGGCCGTACTTCCGCCAAATGCTAGTCCTTGCCTGGAAACATCGTGAAAAAACCTATCTATAAAGTCCTGTACGTGCAGGTGATCGTCGCCATTATCATCGGCATCGCGCTCGGGCACTTCCAACCGAATCTCGCCACCGACATGAAGCCGCTCGGCGACGGGTTCATCAAGCTCATCAAGATGGTGATCGGGCCGATCATCTTCTGTACTGTCGTGACCGGGATTGCCGGCATGGAAGACATGAAGAAGGTCGGGCGCGTCGGCGGCAAGGCGCTCCTGTACTTCGAAGTCGTGTCCACGTTCGCGCTGATCCTCGGCCTCGCCGCGACGCACATCCTGAAGCCCGGCGTCGGCTTCAACGTCGATCCGGCCACGCTCGATCACAAGGCTGTCGATTCCTTCGCGACGAAGGCGCACGGCCAGAGCACGGTCGACTTCTTCATGCACATCATCCCGGACACGCTGGTGTCGGCGTTCGCGCAGGGCGAAATCCTCCAGATCCTGCTGATCGCGCTGCTGTTCGGCTCGGTGCTCGCGCATATCGGCGAGCGAGGCAAGGTCGTGACGAGTTTCATCGAGGGGTTGTCGAGCATCCTGTTCGGCATGGTCGGCATCATCACGAAGCTCGCGCCGATCGGCGCGTTCGGCGCGATGGCCTTCACCATCGGCAAGTACGGCATCGGTTCGCTGCTGCCGATGCTCAAGCTCGTCGGCACCTTCTATCTGACGTCGTTCATCTTCGTCGTCGTCGTGCTTGGCGCCATCGCGCGCATGGTCGGCTTCAACATCCTGAAGTTCATCGCGTACATCAAGGAAGAAATGCTGATCGTGCTCGGCACGTCGTCGTCGGAAGCGGCGCTCCCGCAACTGATGCTCAAGCTCGAAAAGCTCGGCTGCTCGCGCTCGGTCGTGGGTCTCGTCGTGCCGACCGGCTATTCGTTCAACCTCGACGGCACGAACATCTACATGACGATGGCTGTGCTGTTCATCGCCCAGGCAACCAACACCGACCTCTCGTGGGGCCAGCAACTGACGCTGCTCGCGGTGACGATGCTCACATCGAAGGGCGCGAGCGGCGTGACCGGCGCGGGCTTCATCACGCTGGCGGCGACGCTGGCCGTCGTGCCGACCATTCCGCTCGCGGGCATGGTGCTGATCCTCGGCATCGACCGCTTCATGTCGGAATGCCGCGCGCTGACGAACATCGTCGGTAACGGCGTGGCGACGGTCGTCGTGTCGGCGTGGGAGAAGGAACTCGACCGCAGCAAGCTGAAGGCGGCGTTGTCACGCGAGGTCGACGTGACCGATACGGAAGAAGTGAAGTCCGTCTAAGCAGCGCCGGCGACCCCTTCCGGACACGCGATCATGCAAGCGGCGAAGCCTCAGTCCGAGAGTGCTTCGCCGCAATCGCTTGCGGCGTCCGCAAAGCCTTATCCAGAAGGCGCCTATGCCACAATGACAGATCCTCACTCGCGGGAATCTGCTCACGTGACGCGCCGCATCCTCGTGTTCTTCGCGCTATGCGCCGCGCTCGTGGCGTGCTGCGCGCTCACGTGGCAGCTCGCGTGGCAAAGCGGCATCGACGAGCTCAGGCTCAATGCCGCCGCGCGCGTCGATCGCACGACGAACACGCTCAAGAGCACGCTCGACCGCTACGAATATCTGCCGTATCTGCTGTCGCGGCATCCTGTCGTGCAGAACGCGCTGGATCATCCCGATAAGGCCAATGTCGAGCGCGCGAACCGCTATCTCGAAGATCTCAACGCGCGCGCGCATGCCACAGTCACCTATCTGATCCGCTCGAACGGGATCAGCGTCGCCGCGAGTAACTGGAATGCGGCGGACAGCTTCGTCGGCGTGGACTATAACTTCCGGCCGTATTTCATCGATGCGATGAAGGGCGGCGTCGGCCGGTTCTTCGGCATCGGGACGATTTCCATCGAACCCGGCTATTACATTTCGCAGCCGGTGTACCGCGAAGGCACGCGCGAGGTCATCGGCGTTGCGGTCGTGAAGCTCAATCTGGAATGGCTGCAAGGCGCCGATGCGGCTGAGCCGCTCATCGTCACGGACGATCACGGCGTCATCTTTCTCTCGTCGGTGCCGGCGTGGAAATATCACACGGTGCGGCCGCTGCCGCAGAACATCGAGGCTTCGGTGTATGCGACGCGCCAGTACGCGCAGCAGGCGATCACGCCATTGCCGATGACCGTCGTGAAGACCTTCAGCGACGGCGCGCAGATCGTGCGTGTCGGCGGCGGGCGCAACGCGCCGGCGTTTCTCGCGACGCATCGTTCCATCGGCGAGCCCGACTGGCAACTGATCACGATGGCCGCGCTCGATCCCGTCGAAAGCGCCGCGCAGAACGCGGTCATCGTCACGGCGCTCGTGTTCGTGTCGCTGTGCCTGCTCGCGTTCTACTGGCGCATGCGCCGCGCGCGCGTGCGCGAGATGATCCGCAGCCGCGAGTTGCTGCAGACCGCGTATGCCGAGTTGAACCAGCGTGTCGCGGAGCGCACGGCCGATTTGTCCGAAGCGAATGCGCAACTGACGAAAGAAGTCAACGAGCGCACGCGCGCGGAGCAGGACTTGCGCGCGGCGCACGACGAGCTCATTCAGGCGAGCAAGCTCGCCGCGCTCGGCCAGATGGCGGCCGGCATCACGCACGAACTGAATCAGCCGCTCGCCGCGTTGCGCAGTTTCTCCGACAACACCCGCGTGCTGATCGAGCGCGGCGATCAGGCGGCGGCGCGTGAGAATCTCGAAGCGATCGCATCGCTGACCGAGCGCATGGGCAACATCACGAATCAGCTCAAGCTCTTTGTCACGAAGGCGCGGCCGAAGAACGCACGCGCGGACGTCGCGCGCGCATTGCGCCAGGTGTTCTCGATGCTGCGTCCGCGCATGAAGAATGTCGTCATCGATATCGCGCCGGAGCTCGCCGAAGGCAGCGCGCCTGTGTTCGTGCGTTGCGAGGATTTGCGGCTCGAGCAGGTGTTCATCAATCTGATCGGCAATGCGCTCGATGCGGTCGCGTCGTGCGACAAGCCGCGCATCGTCATCGAACTGAACACGCGCGCGGACACGATCGAACTCATGGTGCGCGATAACGGCCCCGGCATTCCCGCCGACGCGCTGCCGCGTCTTTTCGAGCCGTTCTTCACGACGAAGGAAATGGGGCAGGGCCTGGGCCTCGGGCTCGCGATTTCCTCGGCGATCGCGCGTGACTATGGCGGCACGCTCGTCGCGCGCAATCGCGAGGCGCCGATCGTCGCGGACGGACCGGAAGGCGGCACGCAGGCCGACGCGGACGGATCGTACGGCGCAGAATTCGTATTGACGCTGCGTCGCGCGTAGCATCCGAAACTTTGAATCGAGACAAGACAATGACGCCCGGTTTGCAGGTGATCTTCATCGAAGACGACGAACTCGTGCGCCGCGCGAGCGTGCAGACCCTGCAACTCGCGGGCTTCGACGTGACCGGCCACGGCAGCGTCGAGTCCGCCGCGCGCGCGATCGACGCAAGTTTCCCCGGCGTGATCGTGAGCGATATCCGTCTGCCCGGCGCGAGCGGCCTCGATCTGCTCGCGCAATGCCGCGAGCGCGCGCCCGAAGTGCCGGTGATCCTCGTCACCGGCCACGGCGATATCTCGATGGCCGTGCAGGCGATGCGCGACGGCGCGTATGACTTCATCGAAAAGCCGTTCGCCTCCGAGCGATTGATCGAAGCGGTGCGCCGCGCGCTCGAGCGCAGATCGCTGGTGCTCGAAAATCAGGCGTTGCGGCGGGAGCTGGCGGGACAAAGCCGCATCATCGGGCGCAGTCCGGCGATCGAGCAGGTGCGGCGGCTGATCGCGAACGTCGCGCCGACGGATGCCTCCGTGCTCATCAACGGCGATACCGGCGCGGGCAAGGAACTGATCGCGCGAAGCCTGCACGAAATGTCGCCGCGTCGCGACAAGCCGTTCATCGCGGTGAATTGCGGGGCGCTGCCGGAGCAGATGTTCGAATCCGAGATGTTCGGCTACGAGCAGGGCGCGTTCACCGGCGCGCAGAAGCGGCGCATCGGCAAGCTTGAGCATGCGTCGGGCGGCACGCTTTTTCTCGATGAAATCGAAAGCATGCCGCTCTCGTTGCAGGTCAAGCTGCTGCGCGTGCTGCAGGACGGCGTGCTGGAGCGGCTCGGCTCGAATCAGCCGGTGCGCGCGAATCTGCGTGTCGTCGCGGCCGCGAAGGGCGACATGAACGAACACGTCGCCGACGGCACGTTCCGCCGCGACCTGTTGTACCGGCTGAACGTGGTGACGATCACGCTGCCGCCGCTCAACGAACGGCGCGAAGATATCGTCCCGCTCTTCGAACATTTTCTGCTCGATGCAGCCGTGCGCTACGAGCGGCCCGCGCCGCTCATCACGGATCGCCAGCGCGCGGATCTGATGCAGCGTGACTGGCCCGGCAACGTGCGCGAGCTGCGCAATGCGGCGGATCGCATGGTGCTCGGCATTCTCGATGATGGCGGCGCGGCCGCACTCGACCTGTCGACGCAATCGCTCAAGGAACGCACCGAGCAGTTCGAGCGCGCGGTGATCGCGGAGGCGCTTGAGCATTGCGGCGGCGCGGTCGCTGTGGCCGCGGACCGGCTCCAGCTCGGCAAGGCGACGTTGTACGAGAAGATAAAGCGGTATGGAATCGTCGTGAAAGGCGATTCGTCCGAGCGATAAAAAAAGCCCGCTGGTTGCGCCAGCGGGCTTTTTTCTGATTTTCGGAAGCGGCGCTTAGGCCGAACCGAGCGCCTTGTCGAGCAGTTGATCGAGTTCCGCGAACGTCGGCTCGCCGACATAGCGCTTCAAAATCTTGCCGTTCTTGTCGATGACGAAGGTCGTCGGCGTCAGTTGTACGTTGCCGAACTGCTTCGCGGCGCTGCCGTCGTCCATCGCGACCTTGAACGGCAGGTTGCGCGTCTGCGCGTAGTTGCTGACGTACATCGGCGCGTCGTAGTTCATCGCGACCGCCACGAACTCCAGGCCGCGGCCCTTGAACTTGTTGTACGTGTCGATCATCTGCGGCATTTCCTTCATGCAGGTCTCGCAGCTCGTCGCCCAGAAGTTGACGAGGTAGACCTTGCCCTTGAGATCGCCCGACGTGGAAATCTTCTGTCCCGAAAGCAGCGTGAAAGTCGCATCCGGCACCTTCTGCTGGCCGCCGAAGGCGAAATACCCGGTGCAGGCGATCACGCCCGCGACGAGCGCCATCACGATGTAGCGCAGCGGGCTCTTGGCGCGCGTGGATGTGTCTTGCGTGGATTGGGACATGTGGAACCTCATGTTGCTCATTTCCGCAGTTTGCGGACCCCGCCGCCGGAACGGAGACTGCTGGCTATTTTAGCGCCAATTTCGGGATGGATTCCTGACGCGCCGATAAGTCCGGCATTGCAGCGCGATAA
>Ga0105251_10001629_pt1 | contig 19026 bp, 16 predicted proteins | sample KBSS64metaG_FD_80424 | JGI IMG/M metagenome (GOLD analysis project Ga0105251, IMG submission 80424) | Switchgrass rhizosphere microbial communities from Kellogg Biological Station, Michigan, USA - KBS S6-4 metaG | ecosystem: Host-associated > Plants > Roots > Rhizosphere > Soil | place...
CGGGTTTCTCCTCCAGACAGCGGCGTAACCACGCCATATCAGCCGGATCGTAAAACAGCATCGCTTCTGCCGGCAGGCCATCGCGCCCGGCGCGCCCGGTCTCCTGGTAATAGGATTCAATATTGCGGGGAATGTCGAAGTGCACCACGAAGCGGACGTTGGGTTTGTTGATCCCCATGCCGAAGGCAACGGTCGCGACGACGATTTGCAGATCGTCGCGCTGAAATTTTTCCTGCACGTCCGCCCGGATGTCGTTTTCCAGCCCGGCATGATAGGCCGCGGCGCTGATACCCCGGCTTTGCAGACGGGCGGCGGTATCTTCCACTTTCGAACGGCTGTTGCAGTAGATGATGCCCGATTTGCCACGCTGGTCCTGCACGTAGCGCATCAGCTGATCGAGAGGTTTAAACTTCTCCATCAGCATGTAGCGGATATTCGGGCGGTCAAAGCTACTGATTTGAATCAGCGGGTCGTGCAAACCTAACAGGCGAACAATGTCCGCACGGGTGGTGTCATCAGCGGTAGCGGTCAGGGCGATAAATGGCACCGCAGGCAGGCGCTGGCGCAATTGGCCAAGCGCTGCATATTCCGGGCGGAAATCGTGCCCCCACTGCGAAATGCAGTGCGCTTCATCAACCGCAACCATCGACAAATGCCACTGGCTGATTTGGTCGATGAAGTTGTCCATCATCAGCCGCTCAGGCGCGATGTATAACAGGCGAATCTGTCCGGTACGGCAGCCCGCCATCACTTCTTGTTGCTGCTCGCGATTTTGGGTGGAGTTAAGACACGCGGCGGCAACGCCGTTTGCCAGTAGCTGATCAACCTGGTCTTTCATCAGGGAAATCAGCGGGGAAACCACGACGGTCAATCCACCAAACACCAGCGCCGGGATTTGATAGCACAGTGATTTGCCACCGCCGGTCGGCATGACAACCAGGCAATCGCGCCCTTCCAGCACCGTTTCGATGATGGTTTCCTGACCTGGGCGGAACTGTTGATAGCCAAAGGTATCTTGCAAAACCTGTCTGGCCAGCACTGCCTGATTAATTACTTCCGCCTGTGTCACGCTTTCCCCACCACAAAAACCGCCAATTTCTTAGAACAGATCGTTAAGCATAACGCCGACACCGAAGCGTGTCTGGTTAAAGTTGTAATCAATTAATGACTCACCATAACCGCTGTAAAGCTGGGTATAAAGGCGCACGTGCTTAGTGACCGGATAACTAAAGCCTAATTCACCACCGCCGTAGCCGGTATTCCAGTTGTACTGCCCTTTCATACTCAGAATCGCATCGCCAAACTGGTAGCCAACGCGCAACTGATAGTAGCCCAGGTATTTGGTGATATCTGGGTTATCATCGGTGCTGCCAATCACATACCACGGCTTCACTTCAACCATCCAGTTACCGTGCTCAGCCATCAGACGCGTGTATAAACGGTTCCAGCTACGGGACGTTGGATCGGAACGACCATTGGAATCATGGTTATAACCAAACTCGACATCGCGTAATGTCCAACCGGCAAAGCTTTCATCTGTCGCAAAGCCCAAAAACACTTGTGGCTCGTAGTTTGTTTCACGGAAAGGTGAAGATTCGCCACTATTAGACAGCTGCCACCAGGATTTCTGAGTATACGAAGCACCCAACACTGAGTTTGGCCCCAGAATGCCGCGCCAGATAGGGAACGCGAGGCTAAGCTGGAATTTTACTTCGTCTTTCCGGGCATTATCAGACCAGTTATAACTGCGAATCGCCTCTTTATTCAGGTCATCAGTCACCGTATAAATCAGATAGTTAGTTTCATACGGGTAAAGTGTGAATGGATTGTCATGTTCCAGAAGCATATTCGCAATGATGCTGCCACGCACAGCCGGTTTATCATGCACTTGCTTTATGGTCGCTTCAGCTGCGTTAGCCATAGAAGGAAGCAGGCATGCCGCCATCAGCCATCCTAGATACTTGCGCATCAATGGTGTTCTCCTGAAAGAAAAGGTTTCAAATTATTATCAGGGACACATTCTACATAGTTCTTAATCTGGACGCTCGGTCTACAGTTCTTAAAGTAGCAATCAACGATTGCGAAGCATAAAATAAACAATTAATTAACATTGTGATTTTATTTTGGTCGAGGAACGATCCATGTCTACCCCATTTTTGACCCCTGAAGCCGCCCTAAATTTGGTGGGTGAAATTTTTGTCTATCACATGCCATTTAACCGTGCGCTGGGGCTGGAGCTTATCCGTTACGAGAAAGATTACGCCGAGCTTTGTTTTAATAACCAGCCGATGATGGTGGGCAACTGGGCGCAGAGTATTTTGCACGGCGGTGTGATTGCCTCATCGTTAGATGTGGCGGCGGGCCTGGTTTGCGTGGGCAGTACGCTGACCCGCCACGACAGTATTAGCGAAGAAGAACTGCGCCAGCGACTGTCTAAAATGGGCACTATCGATTTGCGCGTTGATTACCTACGACCAGGGCGTGGGCAGCGGTTTACCGCCAGCAGCACCCTTCTGCGTGCAGGCCGCAAAGTGGCCGTGGCACGCGTGGAATTACACAACGAAGATCAATTGCATATCGCCAGTGCGACCGCTACCTACATGGTGGGGTGATGTAATTATTGCTGATACAATTAGGACACTATTCATCAACGAGTTCTTTTCATGGATGCGAAACAAACCCGTCAGGGCGTATTACTAGCACTGGCGGCGTATTTTATGTGGGGCATCGCGCCTGCTTACTTCAAATTAATCCACTATGTTCCGGCTGATGAAATTCTGACGCATCGCGTGATTTGGTCGTTCTTCTTTATGGTGGTGTTAATTAGCCTTAGTCGCCAGTGGCCTCAGGTAAAGAGATCCTGTCAAAACCGCAAAAAGGTATTCGCCATGGCACTCTCTGCGGTGCTCATCGGCGGTAACTGGCTGCTCTTCATCTGGGCGGTGAATAACAATCACATGCTGGAGGCAAGCCTGGGTTATTTCATCAACCCGCTGGTTAACGTGCTATTGGGGATGATTTTCCTCGGTGAGCGCTTCCGCAGAATGCAGTGGGTAGCCGTGGGCCTTGCCGCTTGTGGTGTTCTGGTTCAGCTTTGGACATTCGGCTCGCTGCCAATCATCGCTCTTGGCCTTGCATTTAGCTTCGCGTTTTACGGGCTGGTGCGTAAGAAAATCGCCGTTGATGCACAAACCGGAATGTTGGTGGAAACGCTGTGGCTGCTGCCGATTGCGGCTATCTATTTGTTTGGCATCGCGGACAGTTCAACCAGCCATATGGGGCAAAACTCAATGTCGCTGAATTTACTGCTCATTGCTGCAGGCGTGGTAACAACAATTCCATTGCTGTGTTTCACCGCTGCAGCAACGCGCTTACGCCTCTCGACACTGGGTTTCTTCCAGTACATTGGCCCGACGTTGATGTTCCTACTAGCAGTGACGTTCTACGGTGAAGTAGTTGGTAAAGATAAGTTGCTGACGTTTGGCTTTATCTGGGCAGCGCTGGCGTTGTTTATTCTGGATGCGGTTTATACGCAGCGAAACTCAAGGATAGCGGCGCGCGCGGTCGCGCAGAAGTAAAAAAGGGAGCCAATCGGCTCCCTTCTCGTTTTCATCTCACAACCAGTTTTTACGCTTGAAGTAGAGATATGGAGCCAGGCCCGCGAGGATCATCACGATAATCGCCGCCGGGTAACCGAAGCTCAGTTTCAACTCGGGCATAAACTCAAAGTTCATCCCGTAGCTGGATGCCACAAGCGTTGGCGGTAGGAACACCACCGATACCACCGAGAAGATCTTGATGATGCGGTTCTGCTCGATGTTGATAAAGCCCATCGCCGCTTGCATCAGGAAGTTCACTTTCTGGAACAGGGATTCGTTGTGTGGCAACAGGGATTCGATATCGCGCAGAATTTCACGAGCCTGCTCAAGCTGCCCGCTCGGCAAGCGTGCTTTACGCACCAGGAAGTTAAGAGCGCGTTGGGTATCCATCAGACACAAACGGACTTTCCAGCCGATATCTTCCAGCTCAGCGAGTGTGGAAAGCGCTGCGTCATATTCATCGCCCTGATGCCCTTCCATGATTACACGGCTGAGTTTTTCCAGGTCGCTATAAATGTTTTCGATTTCGTCTGCCAGCTGTTCGATTTTGGTTTCGAACAAATCGAGCAGTAATTCGTAAGCGTTGCCATCAACCATATTCTGGCTACGAGCACGCATGCGATAGAGACGAAACGCCGGTAATTCACGTTCGCGCAGCGTAAATAGGCGGCCTTCACGAATAGTAAATGCCACGGTGCTGTTGCCCGCATGATCGTCAGCATCTTCGTAAAAGAAGAATGAGTGGATGTGCAAACCGTCTTCGTCTTCAAAGAAACGCGCGGATGCTTCGATGTCTTCCAATTCCGGGCGGGTTGCCAGGCTTTGACCAAGTTCCGTTTGCACGCGCTGACGCTCGCTCTCTTCAGGTTCGACCAAATCAACCCAAACAGAATTGCTCAGGTTATCGGTCTCATCTAATTCAAGACGGGACAGACGATTGTTTTCCAGTTGAAATGCGCTCAGCATGACCGGTACTCCCAATGCAAAAAATATCAGGGACAGTTCGGTTGGCACACAGACAGAAACTAACTAGGTTTCAGACCATTAAAAAGTCTGACTCATTGCGACGGGATATACGAGATATGAGGTCGCCGACAACCACTAAGGCTATCAGCATTCGAGGATAGCCTTAGAAGTTGTACCTGGATGACAGGTTATTGAGCCAGTATTTACTGGGTGTGTCCAAGGCGAGTGTCCTCTTAGCGTAATCGTGCGCGCATGTTACGCCACCACAAATATGGCGTCAACACGCAACGGGACACCATGGAGTAATAAACTATGGTGATATTTATAAGGTAGCAAACGCGTGAAAAACTATGAGTTAACTCGCTAATTTATACCGATTCAAGGCGTGCATAAGCAGCAACTAGCCACTTAATTCCCTGCCCTGGGAATGCCACTTGAATACGGCTGTGTTCACCGCTCCCTTCCAGGTTAACGACCGTACCTTCACCAAATTTTGCATGGCGTACACGCTGCCCGAGTTTAAAGCCTGAATCATTCTCTGAGATTGGCGTGCCCATGCGTTGGTGGCTGACCGGGCGGCTGATACTGGCACGCAGGCGAACTTCTTCCACGCAGTTTTCTGGCAGTTCACCAATGAAACGTGACGGGCGGTGATAAACCTCTTTGCCATACAGACGGCGGGTTTCGGCATAAGTAATCGTGAGTTTTTGCATTGCTCGCGTCACGCCGACATAAGCCAGACGGCGTTCTTCCTCCAGACGGCCACCTTCATCGAGCGACATCTGGCTTGGGAACATGCCTTCTTCCATACCGACGATAAATACCTGCGGGAACTCCAGACCTTTCGCCGAGTGCAGCGTCATCAATTGCACCGCATCTTGCCAGGTATCGGCTTGCCCTTCACCGGCTTCGAGCGCTGCATGCGACAAGAACGCCTGCAATGGCATCAGGTCTTCGTCTTCATCCTGATAACTAAACTGACGCGTTGCCGTGACCAGTTCTTCTAAGTTTTCGATTCGCGTCTGGCCCTTCTCGCCCTTTTCCTGTTCGTACATCATCATCAGGCCCGAATCTTTGATAACCCGGTCAGTTTGTACGTGCAGCGGCATGTCGATAGTTTCATGTGCCAGCGCGTCGATAAGTTCCATAAAGCGTTGCAGCGCAGAAGCGGCACGGCCTGCTAACGCTTTTTCCTGGAGTAACAAGCGGCAGGCTTGCCACATTGTCAGTTGCTGGTCGCGCGATGTCTGGCGCACCACATCCAATGTGCGGTCGCCGATACCACGCGTTGGCGTGTTAACCACACGCTCAAACGCTGCATCGTCGTTACGGTTGGCAATCAGGCGCAGATACGAGAGAGCATCTTTGATTTCCTGACGTTCGAAGAAGCGCATGCCGCCATAGATGCGGTATGGCATGCCGACCTGCAATAACGCCTCTTCCAGCACGCGCGATTGGGCGTTGCTGCGATAGAGAATGGCGCATTGCTCGAGCGCTCCGCCAGCTTCCTGCCACGTTTTGATACGGTTAACCACAAAACGCGCTTCATCTAATTCATTAAATGCGCAATACAGTGAGATAGGCTCGCCATCGCTGCCATCCGTCCACAGCTCTTTGCCTAAACGACCTGAGTTGTTCGCAATCAGGGCGTTGGCGGCATTCAGAATGTTGTTGGTTGAGCGGTAGTTTTGCTCAAGGCGAATGGTTTGTGCGCCGGGGAAATCGGTCAGGAAGCGCTGGATATTCTCAACTTGCGCACCGCGCCAGCCATAGATTGACTGGTCATCATCACCAACAATCATCACTTTGCCGGTATCACCTGCCAACATGCGAATCCATGCGTACTGGATGCTGTTGGTATCCTGGAATTCGTCCACCAGAATATTGGTGAAGCGTTCACGGTAGTGATTAAGAATGTGTGGCTTGTTCAGCCAGAGTTCATGAGCACGCAGCAATAGTTCGGCAAAGTCCAGAAGCCCAGCGCGATCGCAGGCTTCCTGATACGCCTGATACACTTTTTGCCAGGTTTGCTCGACCGGGTTGCCATAACTTTCAATGTGATGCGGGCGGAGACCTTCATCTTTTTTGCCGTTGATAAACCACATTGCCTGGCGTGCAGGCCACTGTTTATCGTCGAGATTCATGGCTTTAATCAGGCGCTTTAACAAACGCAGCTGATCTTCACTGTCCAGTATCTGGAAATCCTGCGGCAGGTTGGCGTCCATGTGATGTGCACGCAGCAAGCGGTGCGCGAGACCATGGAAAGTACCTACCCACATGCCACCCTGGCTGGTTCCCATCAACTGACTAATACGGTGGCGCATTTCAGCCGCCGCTTTGTTGGTAAACGTCACCGCCATAATCGAATATGGCGAGCAGTTTTCCACGCTAATCAACCACGCAATACGATGCACCAATACACGCGTCTTACCGCTTCCTGCACCAGCCAGTACCAGCATGTTGCTACGCGTGGCCGCGACGGCTTCGCGCTGTTTGTCATTAAGGCTGTCGAGCAGGTAAGAAACGTCCATTGGCACCGCCGTTGAGGAGATAAAAATATACTGTGATTTTATACAGAATTAATCAGATTATATCAGCGCGGTGAGGGATGCCAACTGCGAAATTTCCAGATGGGGCAATAAGCGGCTGTCATCAATTTGCATCAGGTCGCCATCACGCAGATTTATCCAACAAGCTTGCATACCACAGCGAACAGCCCCTGCAACATCAGTGGTCAGGTCATCGCCTACGTGCAGAATATGACCGAGCGGAACATTGAGCTTTTCTGCTGCCAGATGATACATATCGTTAAATGGTTTGGATCGCCCATGAGGGCCGGCGCGCAGCACAAACTTAAAGTATTGATCGAGGCCGAAAAGATGTGGCTCCGCGTTACCGTTGGTAATCGCCATCAGCGGCCATTCTTCGGCGAGTTTCGCTAATGTGTCGTGCGTTTCTTGCGGCACGTCGATTTGGCTGCGCCAATGGGCAAAGTTCTCCATCGAGGCTTGTGCGCCTGCGGCGGCTTCTTCCGCTGATAATCCGACATCTAACATGGCTTGCTCTACAGCACGACGACGCCATTCGGTGACATCGTGGTAAATATCCGGTTCTGCGAGGCGCAACGCATGGCGAATGCGCAAAAAATCAGGGCGTTGCAGATGGTTTAGCTTCGGATGGTAGTTCTGCACAAAGCTCATTGATTCGCGCTCGGTGCGCATAATCACTTCACGGTTGTCGTAGAGCGTGTCGTCGAGATCAAAAGTGAGCGCGGCGATAGTCCCTAATGGGCGATAAAAATGCATTACGATTTCCCTCGTTTAGCGCGTGGATGCGCAGCATCATACACTGAGGCTAAGTGTTGGAAGTCGAGATGGGTATAGATTTGCGTCGTGGAAAGGTTAGCGTGGCCTAATAACTCCTGCACACCGCGCAGATCCCCGCTCGACTCCAGCATATGCGTGGCAAACGAATGGCGCAATTTGTGAGGATGTACATGGCTGTTTAGCCCCTGTTTTATGCCCCACTCGCTAAAGCGTTTTTGAACGTTGCGCGTCGAGATACGCCTCCCCTGTTTTGAGAGAAATAACGCATCGTCGTCCGGACCAAAAAGCTCGCGCAGATCAAGCCAGTGCTCAACCCAGTTCACGGCGGATTTCCCCACCGGCACACGGCGCTCTTTGCTACCTTTACCTATCACCCACACTTCACCTGTCGTCAGATCAATGTGGCGGCAATCCATATTAACCAGCTCTGAAAGACGCAGTCCCGCACCGTACATCACCTCCAGCATCGCGCGATCACGCACGGCGAGCGGATCGTTGATGTCGATATCCAACAGGCGATTAACGTCATCGACGTCGATATTTTTTGGCAGGTGGCGGCCCGCTTTCGGCGTAGTAATACCTTTTGCGGGATTGGCTTTGAGTTCGCCCTGGCTGACACACCAGTCGAAGAAACTACGGAGCGCGGAAAGACGTAATGCGAGGCTTGATGGCCCGAGGCCCGCCTTGCGGCTGCGAACCGTGATTGAGCGAACCGCGGCGGCATCACACTGCTGCCAGGTGCTCATTTTCATCTCGCCCGCCAGGGTGATTATTGCGGTCAGTTGGCGGCCATAGTTGAGCAGTGTCAGCGGGCTTAACTGGCGTTCTACTTTAAGATAGCGCAGAAAGCCATCGACTAAGGGTTGCAGTGGGGAGGCCGTCATACTCGCTCGACCCAGCGCTCCAGCAAGTCTGGCAGCATCAGCGCCAATTCGTGAAGTAATTGTGTGCCTTGCCCTTCCTGGTAATGCTGAGGATCGCGGCTACTGAAAACCAGCACGCCTAAATCTGCGTCACTGCCCATCAGAGACACGGCCACTGAACCAATGGCTTTCGCCTGAGGTAAAACAACTAGTAATTCAGGACCATTTAACGGCCCCAAATAATGCTGACGATCCCCAAGACGTTGAATACGCAACGGCTCGAAAGCCTGTCGGTTCAATGCCAAATGGGTAAAATCAGAAGGAGCACCAATCCGCCAACGGTCCGCAAAAAGACGCACATTTGCGCCAGCCAGACCCATTTCGCGCGCCCAACGGTGCAAGCGGTTAAGCATTTCCTGCAAACTAGTGGCAGAAGCCAGACGGCCCTGCAACTTCAGTAAGCGATAGAACAAACCTTCGTTGGCACTCGCCTGCTCCATCAGCAAGGTCATGTTTTCTTCGAGGAAATTGATATGGTTACGGCTACGCGCCATGTGCCACTCAACCAACGAAACAGTGCCGCGTACCGGATGCGGCACTTGCATCTGTTCTACATGTTGGGCGTTACGAATAAAGAAATCGGGATGACGCAGCAGATACTCCGCCACTATTCGGTCATCCAGTTCCAGTACGGCTTCTTGCTGTTCCTCGGCATTCTTCATAGATGTATAAATCCATCATAGACGTGGGCCGCTGGACCGGTCATAAACAACGGCGTTCCCGGCCCTTTCCAGGCGATATCAAGGCGGCCACCAGGCAGCTCAACGCGAACCTGTTCGGCAAGTATCCCTTGCAAGATACCCACAGCAACTGCACCGCAAGCACCGCTACCACAAGCTTGTGTTTCCCCGGCACCACGTTCATAAACGCGCAGACGGATGTGTTCTTTGGTTACAACCTGCATAAAACCGATATTCGCACGCTCAGGAAAACGCTCATGGTTTTCCATCACTGGCCCCAATGTTTCCACAGCGGCCGTGGTCACGTCATCAACCTGAATAACGCAATGAGGATTACCCATCGACACGACGCCACACATAATGGTTTGTTCGGCGGCACGCATAATATAGGTCTTTTCCACTTTGTTTGCTCGGAACGGGACCGCAGAAGGCTCGAAATTAGGCTCGCCCATATTCACGCTTACCAACTCATCTTCCGTCACGCTGAGAACCATGCGGCCATTGGCGGTGCTGACGCGAATATCGCGTTTGTTGGTAAGACCCTTCAGGCGTACAAAACGTGCAAAGCAACGCGCGCCGTTGCCACATTGTGAGACTTCACTGCCATCAGCATTAAAAATACGATAATGGAAATCAAGGTCAGGATCGTATGGCGGTTCAACCACCAATAGCTGATCAAAACCCACTCCCAAATGTCTGTCGGCCAGACGGCGGATAAGCTCAGGGGAGAAATAGACGTTTTGAGTCACCGCGTCGACGACCATAAAGTCATTGCCAAGGCCATGCATCTTCGAAAACTGCATCTTCTGCTCCATATACGCGGCTACTTATTAATAATGTGCTAGTAGACAACCTGAGTCGGCGCGTTATCAGTACCACGATTATTACGATCTGGCGTGGTTGATTGCGGCTGTGGCTTAGGAGTGACTTGAGATGTAGGCTTGGTTTTACCATCCGCAGGAGGGAAGTACAGCGGCCCTTTAAGGCCACAGCCAGAAAGGCTAAAAAGTGCCAGCATGAGAGCTAATGGGCAGAAAATTTTCTTCATTATTGAGATGCCTGTAATCCAATATTCTGCCTTCTATCATCGCAGGTGATCCCCGAAAAGCAATACTCTTTTCTGTCCACGACTATTGGTATACTGCTCTTAAGACGAACAATTAGGAAAAAGACATGAACGACAGTGAATTTCATCGCCTGGCTGACGGCCTGTGGTCAACAATTGAAGAACGTCTGGATGACTGGGATGGTGATAGCGATATCGACTGCGAAATCAATGGCGGTGTGCTGACCTTGAGTTTTGAGAATCGCAGCAAGATTATTATCAATCGCCAGGAGCCTTTGCATCAGGTATGGCTTGCCACCAAAAGCGGCGGTTACCATTTTAACTTGAAAGACGACAAATGGATTTGTGACCGTAGCGGCGCAGAGTTTTGGACATTACTCGAAGAAGCTTGCACACAACAAGCGGGTGAACCCGTTAGCTTTAGCTAGCTGTTGCTGTACTGCTGAAGTAGAGGCGCATTGCTATCGTCATGATTAGTCGGCGTCGCTGCTGTAATAGTCTGGGTGCGGAACGGGATCACCTGTGAGCGCCCATCTACTTTCACAATCTGATAGAACTGCGGCAAGTTGAAGTTAATGAAACTTGAGCCGTAGGTGAAACGGTCGTGCGAAGACGAGTAGAAACGGCTGACATCACGCACTAAATCTTCTTTACTCCCCTCACAGTGGTGATACACCTCTGCGCGGTTGGTCTCATCGAGGATATAGATATTGAACCCGTGGTCCTCATTCGCTTCTTCAAAGAAGAATTGAATGATCCCTTCACTGGCAAACCCATCTACCACCGGTGGCAACTGAACCTGCTGATTAGTTTCAACCTGCACCGACAAACCATGCAGTTTGTTATGCGAAATCGCCCCGTAGAACTCGACCGCATTCTCCAGTTTTTGCACTGAAACGCTCAGGCGTTCGAAGAATAGCCCCCACGTCTGGCCAGAAATACGCAGCGCTTTAAAGCGGCCAGGTTCCTGACGTGTGCTGGACAAGCGGAAGTCGATACACTCAGAAACCAGTTGCTGAACGCGTGTGCGGATAAGCCCACGCAAATGCTGGCTATAACAGAACACTTCAACGCTATCTGGCGGTGCGGCATCCTGGTGCATTTTGCCCAGAATGGTTTTCAGCGCCTCAATCATCGACTGTTCGCCGTTGAAATGCAGGGTACGCACTTCATTCCAGGAGTTGCGGTAAAGCAGGTCAACGCTTCCCACCAGGCACTGTTGCTGCTGCCCGAAACTGAATACATCCAGCTTACGGAAATCGAAATGAACAACCTGATTGCGGAATGCCGCTGTCGGGTCATATTCGAGGTTAACGATGATAGACAGATGGCGAATTTCGCATGGGCTATACAATGCTTTCGCGGTTGGCGCAGGTAAACGCAGCGGGAAGTGGTGCGAAACATCAGCCACCATCTCCTGCAATTTTGGCAAATCACAGATTCCGTTGCCCTTAATAAACAGGCGGGTGCGCGAGGTCAGTAGGCCGTTGAAGTAGGCCCATGCCACCAGCTTATTAAGATAACGGTTATATTCCAGCGGTTGATGGCTGATGATGGAATCCATGTTTGGCGCGCGGTTGTAGAGATACCATCCTGAACGGTTGGCACGACCTGGCGGAACATGGATAAAGGTCAGATTAGGCTCTGACAAATCAGGAGAAATCTGCGGGTTAACCAGCGTGACTTTACCCGGTAGCGCTTCAAAAGCTGCATACAATTTACGGGTCAACACACCGATATCTTGCGGGCTTGCACTGACGCTCAGGTTGTTACGGCGAGCGAAACGAATCAGGTTGCGATAGCTTTGCATCATCGCATCGAGTAGTTCGTTGTGCGCATCGCGAACCTGGTCGATTTTCCAGTTAGCGCGGTTATCAAGCATCGCCAGACGTGGCTCGTCCCAGCCCCAGTCTTTGACCAGTTGGCTTAAAACTTCACGACGCCAGCCTACACAGGCACGCTCACGAGACAGTTTTTCGCACACTTTTAGATAGAAGCAGCGGCGTACTAAATCCAGACGCGCAGTGTCTTCGATTTGCGTGAGGTAGTGCGTCACACGCTCCAGCATCATGCAGTACGGATCAAGCCCAAAGGAGACTATCTCGCCATCATGCAGGCGCTGCTTAATGTCTTTTGCCAGCAAGCGAGTATTCGGGTATTCCCAAGAATAGGCTTCCAGCAGCAGCGTTTTGAGCACGGCTTTATAAGGCGAATCAATACTCTTATAGAGCTGCCACAAGCTGGCGCCAAAATACTCTTCTGCCGACAAGGTGCTTAAACCACCGAGATCCAGCCATTCGTTTGGCGTCAGTACACCCTGCGAGTAGAGGCTCATTACGTAATCGTCGTAATGATCTTCTTCGTCGCCCGGAACCATACTCCACAGAATACGTTTCCCGGCCAAGCGCACAGCGGTGCGGTAGAATTCGTCGAGCAGCAAGATGTGTTGTGTTGAACCACAGTCTTCGCCGCCCAGACTGCCACTTTCGTTGTGGCGGAAGCGGTTTTCGTCAATCAGGAAGAAGCTGACTTCAACACCTAAAGAGGCGGCCCAGCTTTCCAGCACGCTGCATTTACGTTGCAGCAACTGGCGCTCGTCATTATCGAGCCATGACTGGTGACAAACCCAAATATCCAGGTCGGATGAGCAACTCTGCCCAACGGACGATGTGCTGCCCATGGTATAGAGACCCGTGATAGGCAATTCGCCGGATTCTGTTTTCTGCGGCGGCATGCCGCGCATCAATTCGAGTTCGTTGAGGTAGTGGCGTTGGGTTTCATCAGGCGTGTAGATGCAAATGCCATGTGGAACGCTACCCTCAAGGTAACCTGGCATCAGCGGGTGATGATAATGTAACAATGTTGGCAGAAGACTGTAGACCTGTTGAAAAGCAGGGCCCATTGCCGCAAGTGCGCGATCTACACGCAGTTGGTTGATGGCATCCAGTCTCTGTTTAAGAGTCTCAATATAGAGGTACAAGACATATCGCCTGATGGTTTCAGTATTACGAAAAAACCCGTTTCCCGGTTGTTGCCTCTATTATAAACGACAAGGCAAAGAATTGCTGGAAACGTGATCAATTTAACACCTTGCTGGTTGACCGTAAAGAAAGATGCGCTACGCGCCAACTTCCGCTCCGCCTACCGGCTTTATCTTCCATAATACGAAATATGTCCCTCTTTTCCGCAAACCCGTTGAAACTGACAGCCTTCCTTGAAGAGTGGTAGGATGGTCAGGGACGATAATTACGGTAACTAGCAATGTTAGACAATGTATTAAGAATTGCCACTCGCCAAAGTCCATTAGCACTCTGGCAAGCACATTATGTCAAACAACGCCTGGAAGCGTGCCATCCCCAGCTCACGGTTGAACTGGTGCCTATGGTTACGCGTGGCGACATCATTCTTGATACACCGCTGGCGAAAGTCGGCGGCAAGGGATTGTTTGTCAAAGAATTAGAGTTAGCACTGCTTGAAGGCCGTGCGGATATCGCCGTGCATTCCATGAAAGATGTGCCAGTCGAGTTTCCTGAAGGCTTAGGGTTAGTGACGATTTGCGAGCGTGACGATCCGCGTGACGCTTTTGTCTCCAATAATTTCACTAATCTTGACGCTCTTCCGGCAGGCAGCGTGGTGGGCACTTCCAGCCTCCGCCGCCAATGCCAGATCGCCGAGCGCCGCCCGGACCTTGTCATTCGTTCTTTGCGCGGCAATGTCGGCACACGCTTGGGTAAACTCGATAACGGTGACTACGACGCAATTATTCTGGCGGTCGCCGGGCTGAACCGTCTTGGTTTGCAATCACGTATCCGCTACGCATTGCCGGCAGAAGTCTCTCTGCCCGCTGTAGGTCAGGGCGCGGTGGGGATCGAATGTCGTCTTGATGACGAGCACACTCAAGCGCTGCTCGCTTCACTTAACCATGAAGAGACTGCAATTCGAGTCCGTGCTGAACGCGCTATGAACATGCGCCTTGAGGGCGGATGCCAGGTGCCAATTGGCAGTTATGCTGAATTGAAAGACGGTGAGCTATGGCTGCGGGCATTAGTAGGCGCACCTGATGGTTCGGTTCTCGTTCGTGGTGAACGCCGTGGCAAACCGCAAGATGCCGAAGAAATGGGTGTTTCCCTTGCAGAAGAACTTCTCGATAAAGGGGCGCGCGAAATTCTGGCCGCCGTTTATGACGGAGATGCTCCGGCATGACGATACTTGTCACCCGCCCTTCCCCCGCTGGGGACGAGTTAGTGAGCAGACTGCGCGCACTGGGGCAGGTGGCGTATAGCTTCCCACTGATTGAGTTTTCCCCCGGCCGGCAGTTGGACAAACTGCCTGGCATGCTGGCGAGCCTGAACGAAGGCGACCTGGTGTTCGTATTATCGCAGCACGTCATAAATTACGCCCACCCGCAATTAAGCCAAAACGGTATCTCCTGGTCTTCACATCTTGCCTGGTTTGCTATTGGGCGTACGACTGCCTTAGCGTTTCACACGGTTAGCCATTTGCCAATTCGTTATCCGCAAGACAGGGAAACAACAGAAGTCTTGCTACAATTACCTGAATTACAGAATGTTGCCGGAAAACGGGCACTCATTTTGCGTGGGAACGGCGGGCGCGAACTTTTAGGTGAAACACTGACGGAACGCGGTGCAGAAGTGACATTCTGCGAATGCTACCAAAGAAGTGCCAGAATTTATGACGGAACGGAAGAAGCCTTCCGTTGGCGCGAACGTGGGGTTTCAACGCTGGTCGTGACAAGCGGTGAAATGCTACAACAACTTTATGCGCTCATTCCGGAATGGTATCGCAAAAACTGGTTACTACACTGCCGACTGTTAGTTGTCAGTGAGCGTTTGGCAGACCTTGCCCGGGATTTGGGCTGGCAAGATATTCGGGTCGCCGATAACGCAGACAATGACGCGCTGCTTCGCGCGTTACAATAAATCAACCCCCAAAATAATTCGAGTTGCACCAAAACAGCTTGAAGAATGAAGGGTATACAATATGGGACGCCACAATGACGGAACAACAAAATAACTCCGCCATGGTTGAAGAGACCACACCGGCGGTAGAAAGCGCTCCGCTTTCGGAACAGCCACCACAAAAAAATCGTAGTGGTATTGCCGGAATAGCGTTGGGTGCGATCGCCATTGCTATTGCCCTTGCGTTAGGTGGCGGTCTTTACAGTTATGGTAAGCATCAGGCAGCGGCGCAAAATGCCAACACCGATGCGTTGGCAATGCAGCTCACCGCCTTACAAAAGCAACAAGAACAGCAGCAAGCTTCTCTGGAATCTACGATCAAGCAGCAGGCAACTGCACTCCAGGAGTCGGATCGCCAGCAGGCAAATCTGGCGCGTGAGCTTGATGAAGTGCAGCAGAAAGTGGCCACTATTTCCGGTAGTGATGCAAAAACCTGGTTGTTAGCACAATCCGATTTCCTGGTGAAACTGGCTGGGCGGAAATTGTGGAGCGATCAGGATGTCACCACGGCTGCCGCGCTTTTGAAAAGTGCTGATGCCAGCCTCGCAGATATGAACGATCCAAGCTTGCTAACCGTTCGCCGTGCGCTGACGGACGATATTTCTGCATTATCAGCAATTACTCAGGTCGACTACGACGGGATTATTCTCAAGCTCAATCAGCTTTCTAATCAGGTCGATAATCTACGTCTTGCGGATAACAATAGTGACGATACGCCGATGGATTCCGACGGCAGCGAGCTTTCCAGCACGGTGACGGAATGGCGTGAAAATCTCACTAAAAGCTGGCACAACTTTATGGATAGTTTCATTACTATTCGTCGCCGCGATGAAACCGCCGTTCCTCTGTTAGCGCCAAACCAGGATGTTTATCTGCGTGAGAACATTCGTTCACGCTTGCTGGTTGCGGCACAAGCGGTTCCTCGCCACCAGGACGAAACGTATAAGCAGTCGTTGGAGAATGTTTCCACCTGGGTTCGTGCTTATTACGACACCAACGACAGCGTGACGAAATCCTTCCTTGATGAGCTGGATTCTCTCAGCCAGCAAAGTATCAATATGGATGTTCCACAGACGCTGGAAAGCCAGCCTCTTCTGGAAAAACTAATGCAAACACGGGTGCGTAATTTGCTGGCCCAACCTGCCGCTAGCGCCACCGTTGAACCTGCCGCGCCTGAACAAGCGCCTGCGCCAACTCAAGGAGAATAAGCATGATCAAAGTCTTATTACTCTTTCTGCTGTTGATCGCCGGGATCGTCCTTGGGCCAATGCTCGCCGGGCATCAGGGCTATGTGTTGATCCAAACTGACACTTACAACGTCGAAACCAGCGTAACAGGACTGGTGATCATCCTGATCCTGACAATGGTGGTGCTGTTTGCTATTGAATGGATACTGCGCCGTGTTTTCCGCACCGGAGCTCGTACCCGTGGCTGGTTTGTTGGGCGTAAAAGCAGTCGCGCGCGCAAGCAAACTAAAGCTGCGCTGCTGAAATTAGCAGAGGGTGACTATCAGCAAGTTGAGAAGTTGATGCTGAAAAATGCCGATCATGCTGAACAACCAGTGGTGAACTACTTGTTGGCCGCTGAAGCAGCGCAGCAGCGTGGTGATGAAATTCGTGCCAATCAGCATCTGGAACGCGCAGCCGAACTGGCGGATAACGACCAACTGCCGGTTGAGATTACCCGTGTGCGTCTGCAATTGACTCGCAATGAAAACCACGCGGCACGTCATGGTGTAGATAAGCTGCTGGAGATTTCTCCGCGCCACCCTGAAGTGCTGCGTCTTGCGGAAATGGCATATGTCCGCACCGGAGCATGGGGATCGCTACTCGATATTTTGCCCGCCATGGACAAAGTCCAGATTGGCGATGAAGCCCACCGCCTGGCGCTTCAACAGCAGGCCTGGATTGGCCTCATGGATCAAGCGATGGCGGAACAGGGTAACGATGGATTGAAAGCCTGGTGGAAAAATCAAAGCCGTAAGACGCGCCATGAAACTGTGCTACAGGTTGCGATGGCGGAGCATCTTATTGAGTGTGACGATCATGATGCGGCGCAGGAAATCATTCTTGATGGCCTGAAACGCCAGTACGACGAGCGTCTGATATTACTGATGCCACGTCTGAAATCAGGCAACCCGGAGCAACTTGAAAAAGCCCTTCGCCAGCAGATCAAGACACAAGGCGATCGTCCATTGCTTAATAGCACACTCGGTCAGTTACTGATGAAACACGGCGAATGGCAACAAGCGAGCGATGCTTTCCGTGAAGCACTCAAACAGCGTCCTGATGCCTTTGATTATGCATGGTTGGCTGATTGCCTGGATCGTCTGCATAACCCAGAAGAGGCGGCCTTGATGCGCCGTGATGGCCTGCTGTTAACCCTGCAAAACAACCCCAATTCATAACACCCCTAGGGCGATAACTGTCGCCCTTCCCCATTTCCTTCATGCAAAAAAAAACACCTGCCAATTGGCAGGTGTCAAAACAGGTCTTTAAGACAACTAAGTGGTGCTTCACTCAACGTTATGTCCATGGTGTTGGATGAGGTCTGAAAGACGACATCTGTCGGTGGACGATAAGCACCGTAATCGGCTCTGCGTCATTCCTGGGTTTATGAAGCCTAAGCAAACATAAGAAGTGGAATGAGCATCTACAGATATATTATTGCACGATGCATGCCAGGTTTGAATTCATAAATGCCATGAACCTATAATCATTTTATATTCATGATGTTATCTCAGAAGACATGCGCACCACGTTGGCGATTCCAGTCCCTGCAAAACCCGACAAGAGCGTCTCCTTTTAGAGACACTTAAACCGGGAATTATCGTTATTCATTTATATCAATAAGTTAGGAGTCACCAAACGGCGACAATAAATATCGTGATGTCGTGATTTAGAGACTTGGGATTGGGATACGGGGTTATGCGATGCGGATTTTCCAGGCGAGCCAGGCACAGCACCATCCTTTCCTACAAACCCATAAACTGCAGACGTAAAAAAGCCCAACCTTGCGGTTGGGCTTTCTTGAAATTGGTCGGCGAGAAAGGATTATTCCCCTACGGGCCGTTGCTAAAGCAACGTTGTCTCGCTTCGCTCGGCTCAAACCTCCTTCGGAGATTCTCATCCTCATAAACTACAGATGCAAAAAGACCAACCCGAAGGTTGGTCTTTTCTAAATTTGGTCGGCGAGAGAGGATTCGAACCTCCGACCCACTGGTCCCAAACCAGTTGCGCTACCAAGCTGCGCTACTCGCCGAAATACTGCATTCACTTCTTACTGCTTTCAAATTAGAGATGGTGCGAAGAGAGGGACTTGAACCCTCACGTCCGTAAGAACACTAACACCTGAAGCTAGCGCGTCTACCAATTCCGCCACCTTCGCAATATCACTAAATTAAATGGGGTGGCTAATGGGACTCGAACCCACGACAACTGGAATCACAATCCAGGGCTCTACCAACTGAGCTATAGCCACCACTGTA
>Ga0105251_10001636_pt1 | contig 18970 bp, 18 predicted proteins | sample KBSS64metaG_FD_80424 | JGI IMG/M metagenome (GOLD analysis project Ga0105251, IMG submission 80424) | Switchgrass rhizosphere microbial communities from Kellogg Biological Station, Michigan, USA - KBS S6-4 metaG | ecosystem: Host-associated > Plants > Roots > Rhizosphere > Soil | place...
ATATCGGCAGGATCTTCCACACTAAAGGGATGGAGGGCGGCCCCGTGAGTCGCCCGAGCAGCCCTCATGGCCGCATGCGAACGAGCATTCTACCCGGAAACGGTGGTGAGGAAAGTGGCGTTACTCCACGATGCTGGCACAGCGTTGTGACGGGGCTCATTTAAAATAAGGGCAAATCGCTGAACTTCAAGCCATTCACGGCAGAAGTTACTGGTTGATTTAATGGGTAAAGCGCGCGCAAAGCAATGGGTCGGGCGCATCCGGTGCTTTCTGCTACCATGGCGGCTCTGTTACTTCAGGTGTCTGATCATGGCATTTCGCCCTCTTACGGCCAGAGCACCCGCCGTCCTGCTTCGCGAAGCCAAGCCACTCAAGGCCATTCTAGGCCATGCTCAACGCCTGGGTCATTTGCAACGCTTGCTCGAGAGCCAGCTGCAACCCGCCGCGCGCGCGCATTGCCACGTGGCGTCCTGGCGCGAAGGCAGCTTGTTGCTCATTGTCACCGATGGTCATTGGGCCACCCGCCTGCGCTACCAGCAAAAACGCCTGCAGCGGCAACTGCAGATGTTCGATGAGTTCGCCAGCCTCACGCGAATCCTGTTCAAGGTCCAGCCGCCTACCGTACAACAAGGGGCGACCGGGCATACCATGGATTTATCCAATGATGCGGCCGCGACCATCCAGGCCACGGCCGACGGCATCAGCGATCCGAATCTGCGGGCGGCGCTGGAGCGCTTGGCGGCGCACGCCAAGTCCAAGGCATGACATAAAACCCCTGTGGGAGCGAGCCTGCTCGCGAAAGCGGTGCTTCAGTCAACATAAATGTTGAATGTAACATCGGATTCGCGAGCAGGCTCGCTCCCACAGTTAGCGGCGTTTGCTGCCGCCCAACAATGACCCCATCAACCCGCGCACCAATTGCCGTCCCAGCTGATTAGCCGCCTGTCGCATCGCTGATTTCAATGCCTGCCCTGCGGCCGTGCCGAGAAACTCTCCGGCTTGCTCGGTGAAACTCGGCTCCTGCGCCGCCGGTTTTGCCGGCGCAGCCTCAGGTTCGGGGGCCAGCCCCTTGCGCCCCATCAGTATTTCATAGGCTGATTCACGATCGATCGGCTTGTCATACCGCCCCTTGCACGGCGAACCGGCTATCAGCAGCGTGCGCTCCGTTTCCGTCAGCGGCCCGATGCGTGATTGCGGTGGAGCCACCAGCACGCGCTGGACCATTTCCGGCGTGCCCTTGTCCTGCAAGGTGCCCACCAGTGCCTCGCCGATGCCCAGCTCGGTCAGCACCGACAGGGCGTCGAACGCCGGGTTCGGTCGGAAGCCATCGGCCACCGCTCGCAGTGATTTCTGCTCCTTGGCGGTGAACGCGCGCAAGCCGTGCTGGATGCGCAGGCCCAACTGGGCCAACACGTCATCGGGCAAATCGCCCGGTGACTGGGTGACGAAATACACCCCCACCCCTTTGGATCGAATCAGCCGCACCACTTGCTCCAGTCGATCCTGCAGCGCCTTGGGCGTGCCAGCGAACAACAAATGTGCCTCGTCGAAAAACAGCGCCAGCAACGGTTTGTCCGCGTCGCCACGTTCTGGCAGTTGCTCGAACAGTTCCGCCAGCAGCCACAGCAGGAACGTCGCGTAGACCTTGGGGGCTTCATGCACCAGACGACTGGCATCGAGCAGGTGGATGCGCCCGCGGCCATCGGCGGTCGGTTGCAGAATATCCTCCAGTTGCAGCGCCGGCTCACCAAACAGCGCCTCAGCGCCCTGCTGTTCCAGGGTTGCCAGGCGTCGTAGCAGGGCCTGGCTGGAGCCGGTGGTCATCAGCGCAGCGTCATCCCCCAGCAGTTCGGGGTGGTCCTTGAGGTGATTGAGCAGCGCCTTGAGATCCTTCAAATCCAGCAACAACAAGCCTTCGCGGTCGGCCACCTTGAACGCGGCATACAGCGCCGACTGCTGGCTGTCGGTCAATTCCAGCAGGCTGCCGAGGAGTAACGGCCCCATTTCACTCAATGTCGTGCGCAAAGGATGACCGGACTGACCGTGAATGTCCCACAAGGTCACCGGATAGGCCGCAGGCTTGTGGCTCAGCCAGGGCATGCCGGCAATGCGCTCGGCGATCTTGCCCTGGGGGTTGCCGGCAGCACCCAGGCCGCACAGGTCACCCTTAATGTCGGCGGCAAAGACCGCCACGCCGGCATCGCTGAAGGCTTCGGCCAGACGTTGCAACGTGACGGTCTTGCCGGTCCCGGTAGCGCCTGCGATCAATCCGTGGCGGTTCGCCAGGCGCATGGCCTGGGCGATCGGCTGCCCCGCGAGATCGGCGCCGATAACAAGTTGCAATGAATCAGGCATTTGGTCACCCATGGTTAATCTTTGGTCCTACACGGCCGATAGAAATATCGACAAAGCAGACAGACACAAATCTGTCGGACATTTCCCTTAAGGAGCGACGGAAATATCACTTGCTTTCAACATTGCCCATCGTGCGTTCCTTTATAAAAGCACGCGCTGGGCATTAAGACCTTAGCGGAACCCCAAGCCATGAACAAAAATCTACGCTTCAGCCACAAAATCCTGCTTGCCGCCGCCCTTATCGTCATTGCGACTTTCGCCTCATTCACCCTGTATAACGACTATTTACAGCGCAATGCCATCCGCGAAGACCTGGACAACTATCTCAACGAGATGGGCGACGTCACCGCCAGCAATATCCAGACCTGGCTGACCGGCCGTATCCTGCTGATCGAGAACCTCTCGCAAAACATTGCCATCAACCCGGAACAAGCCAACGTCGCCGCCCTGCTGGAACAGAAAGCTCTGACGTCGACGTTCATGGCGTCCTACCTGGGCGACGCTACCGGGCAATTCACCATCCGTCCGGATGCGAAGATGCCGGACGGTTTCGACCCCAGGGTTCGCCCTTGGTACAAGGGTGCGCAAAACAGCAGCACGCCGACCCTGACCGAACCCTATGTCGATGCGGCGACAGGACAAACGATCATTTCCCTGGCCATGGCCTCGACGAAAGCCGGGCAAGGCGTGGGCGTAGTGGGCGGCGACCTCAGCCTGCAAACCTTGATCGATACCCTCAGCGCCCGGGATTTCGACGGCATGGGCTACGCATTTCTGGTCAGCGCCGACGGCAAGATCCTGGTCCACCCGGACAAAGCCCTGGTCATGAAGTCCCTGGGCGAGGCATACCCGCAAAATACCCCGCGCATCAGCCGCGACTTCAGTGAAATCGTGGTCGACGGCAAGACCCGCATCGTCACCTTTACCCCGATCAAGGGCCTGCCGTCGGTCAATTGGTACATCGGCCTGTCGGTGGACAAGGACAAGGCCTTCTCGATGCTCAGCGAATTCCGCACCTCAGCGGTGATTGCCACGGTGATCGCCGTCGCCATCATCATCGCCCTGCTGGGCATGCTGATCCGCCTGTTGATTCAGCCGCTGCACGTGATGACCCGGGCCATGGCCGACATCGCCGACGGCGAAGGCGACCTGACCAAACGCCTGGTGATCCAGAACAACGACGAGTTCGGTAACCTCGGCACCGCGTTCAACCGCTTCGTGGAACGTATCCACGGATCGATCCGCGAAGTGTCCTCGGCCACGGGCCAGGTCAATGAAGTGGCATTACGTGTGGTCGCCGCCTCGAACTCGTCGATGTACAACTCCGACCAGCAGGCGTCGCGCACCAACAGCGTGGCAGCGGCGATCAACCAGCTCGGTGCCGCCGCCCAGGAAATCGCCCGCAATGCCGCGCAAGCGTCGAGCCAGGCCAGCGATGCCCGCAACCTGGCCGAAGACGGCCAGCAAGTGGTGGACCGCAGCATTGCCGCCATGAACCAACTGTCGAACATGCTCAGCGCCTCGAGCAGCAACATCGAATCGCTCAACAGCAAAACCGTGAACATTGGTCAGATTCTTGAGGTCATCACCAGCATTTCCCAGCAAACCAACCTGCTGGCGCTCAACGCCGCCATTGAAGCGGCACGGGCCGGTGAAGCCGGGCGTGGATTTGCCGTGGTGGCCGATGAAGTGCGAAACCTGGCGCATCGCACCCAGGAATCGGCGCAGCAGGTTCAGACCATGATCGAAGAGCTGCAAGTCGGCGCCCGCGAGTCGGTTAGCACGATGAGCGACAGTCAGCGCCACAGTCAGGACAGCGTGGAAATTGCCAACCTGGCCGGCGAGCGCCTGAGCAGCGTGACGCAACGCATCGGTGAAATCGACGGCATGAACCAGTCGGTGGCAACCGCCACTGAGGAACAGACTGCCGTGGTCGAGTCGATCAATGTCGACATCACCGAAATCAACACCCTGAACCAGGAAGGTGTAGAAAACCTGCAGTCAACGTTGCGTGCATGTACGGACCTTGAGCAGCAGGCCGCGCGATTGAAGCAGCTAGTGGGCAGCTTCCGCATCTAGCGTTTTGGCTGGCCTCTTCGCGGGCGGCGATCCGGCTCGCCCGCGAAGAGAAATACCCTGACACCAATCCCTCCATACACCCTCCCCTCCCCATCCCCGCCAAATCCTGACCGAACATCTATTCTTCATTAAGGTCAACCAAGGAGAACAACGGACCGGAGGAATGTTCATCGTGCATATCGCTGACATAACCATGTTCTACGCCCCTGCCAGCGGTGGCGTACGCACTTATCTGGATGCCAAGCATCATCGCCTGTGCACCAGGCCCGGTATCCGCCACAGCGTGTTGATACCGGGGGCCGTTCTCAGCGAACAGGATGGCATTTATACGGTTCCGGCTCCCGCCCTGCCTTTCGGCAAAGGTTATCGCTTCCCTCTGCGTCTCGCGCCCTGGCGCAACGTCCTGCAGGATCTGCAGCCCGAGTTGATTGAAGTCGGCGACCCCTACCTCACCGCCTGGGCGGCCCTGGACGCCCGTCGCCAACTGGATGTGCCCGTCATCGGCTTTTATCACTCCGACCTGCCACTGCTGGCCCGCAATCGAATGGGCAATTGGGTCACGCCAAACGTCGAGGCCTATGTCAGCAAGCTCTACGGAAACTTCGACCGGGTACTGGCACCGAGCAGGGTCATGGCCGATAAACTGACCGGCCTTGGCGTGAAGAACGTGTTCGTGCAGCCCCTGGGGGTCGATCTCCAGGTGTTTCATCCCGATGCACGGGACAGCGACCTTCGGGCCGAGCTGGGCCTGGACGAAAACACTCATCTATTGATCTTCGCGGGGCGCGGTTCCAAGGAGAAAAACCTGCCGGTGCTGCTCGAATGCATGAAGCGCCTGGGCCGACGCTATCACTTGCTGCTGGTCGGTTCGTCGATGCCGACCACTGTGCCGGGAAACGTCACGGTCATCGACGGGTTCCGCCCTGCCACCCAAGTCGCCCGCCTGATGGCCAGTGCCGACGCGTTGCTGCATGCCGGTGATCAGGAAACCTTTGGCCTGGTGACCCTCGAAGCCATGGCCTGCGGTATCCCCGTGGTGGCGGTGGCTGCGGGCGCCTTTGAGGAAATCATCACCGATCAATGTGGCGTCTTGTGCGCCCCCAACGATCCGTTGGCCATGGCCAACGCCGTGCGCGAACTGTTCAGCCAGGGCAGCGTAGCCCTCGGCCAGCAAGCCCGACGCCATGTCGAGCGGTATTACGCTTGGGACGCGGTGGTCAACAGCCTGCTCGGCCATTATCACGCCGTCCTCGGCAGCCAATGGCCGCGAGCGGCCAATGGTTGAACCTATGAGCGCCCCGAGCCTGCTGCTGGTACTGCACGATGTCGCGCCACCGACCTGGGCCGATTACCAGCCCTTTATCGACGCCGTCGATGCGCTTGGCAGCGTGCCGATCACCTGGCTTGTTGTGCCGGACTTCCACAAACAGTTCGACTTGCGAGCCCAACCGCAATTTTGTCGCCAGCTCGGCGCACGGCTCGAGCGCGGCGATGAACTGGTGCTGCATGGTTATTTTCACTGCGATGACGCGCCGAAGGCGAGCAACCCCCGCGACTGGTTCATGCGCCGGATCTACACCCACGAAGGCGAGTTCTACAGTTTGTCTCGCGAAGCCGCTCTCAACCGCTTGCACGCCGGCATTGAAATGTTCCAGCGATACGATTGGCCGCTCCAGGGTTTCGTCGCTCCCGCCTGGTTGATGAGCGAAGGCACGCGCCAGGCCTTGCGCCAATTACCGCTGGATTACACCAGTGACGCCCGGCATCTGTTTCGCCTGCCTGATTTCACTGCAATCGATGCCCCCGGACTGGTTTGGAGTGCGCGCAGTGCCTGGCGGCGCGGCGTATCGAAACTGGTCAGCCAGCAACTCGAACAGCGCTGGCGAACGGCGCCGGTAATACGACTGGGCCTGCACCCGGTGGACATGCGTCATGAGTTCTCGCGTACATACTGGCTGCAAACCCTCAAGCGCCTGATCGATGAGGGCCGCGTACCCATGACCAAGACCCGTTGGCTGGCCCTGCAGAGCCAGCGCATGGGGCGTGCGGCATGAGCCGCTCGATCCTGCTGTGCATCGGTCTACTCGCCGCGTTACTGATTCCCTGGCTCCTGGGCGGCAGCGAAACCTGGTCACGGCTCAATGACTTCCCACTGAGCAGTTTGCTGGTCATGCTCGGCATGATCTTGCTGTGTTGGGTGGTCAATACCCTGCGTTTGCGCCTGTTGCTGGGCGATCAGCGCGACAAGGTCAGCCCGGTCAAGAGCCTTGGCGTGGTGATGGCCGCCGAATTTGCCTATTGCGCCACGCCGGGTGGCAGCGGCGGGCCACTGACCATCATGGCCTTGCTGGCGCGCAATGGCGTGCGACCGGCCAAGGGCAGCGCCGTGTTTGCCATGGACCAATTGAGCGATCTATTGTTTTTTCTCTGCGCATTGACCGGCATTCTGATTTACGCCCTGTTCCAGCATCTCAGCCAGCACATGGCGTGGTTGCTGCTCATCAGTGCCCTGTCGATGTTGGGTGGGCTGGTCAGTTGCGTGGTGGTGGCGCGCTATCACCGCCTGGTAATCCGTATGGGGAGCCGACTGCTGGCACGCCTCAACGTCGAGCCCTCGACCCGCATGCGTTGGGCACGCAAACTCCTGCACTTCCTGGCGGCGTTTACCGACACCCTGAAGTTACCCCCGCAGACATTGATCACCGTGTTTGGCTTGACGTGCGTGCATTGGATCTTGCGTTACAGCGTGTTGTACCTGGCGCTGCGCGGGCTCGGCGCGGACTTGCAGTGGGCCTGGAGCTTCCTGATCCAGATGGTTTCATTGAGTGCGGGGCAGTTCAGCCTGTTGCCAGGCGGTGCGGGGGCGGCTGAACTGACGTCAGCGGCACTGTTGGCGCCCATGGTGGGTAAATCCACGGCGGCGGCCGCCATTCTGATCTGGCGGGCAGTGACCTATTACTTTTATTTGCTGGTGGGTGGACCGGTGTTTTTACTGATGCTGGGCCGACCATTGCTCAAGAAGCTCATGAAGAATGTGTATCCGTAGGCCCAGGCTCTAGCTGCAACGCCTCCCACAACTCGGCAGCCCCCGAAAACTCCGTGCCATATTCAGGGCTCAGTTCATCGGGGTCGTACCGACTCAAGCAACCCTCACCCAAGGTGGCGGGTGCCTTGCAGGTGGCTTTATCCAGTGGATCGGCCATGCTCATGTCCTCGGTGCAGAAACGGCGAAGGGCCTGTGCGATTGAACGCCCAGGCCCTTCGAATTTCAACCCTGTCGTGCAGCGGTCAGAACACCACGGTTTTGTTGCCGTGTACCAGTACCCGGTCTTCCAGGTGGTAACGCAGGCCACGGGCCAGCACCATTTTCTCGACATCTCGACCGAAGCGCACCATGTCTTCGATGCTGTCGCTGTGGCTGACACGCACCACGTCCTGCTCGATGATCGGGCCGGCGTCCAGCTCTTCAGTCACATAGTGGCAAGTAGCGCCGATCAGCTTTACCCCGCGCAGGGAAGCCTGGTGGTACGGCTTGGCACCGACGAACGACGGCAGGAAGCTGTGGTGGATGTTGATGACCTTGTGCGCATATTCACGGCACAGCTCAGGCGGCAGGATTTGCATGTAGCGGGCCAATACGACCACTTCGGCATCATGCTGCTTGACCAGGCGCGAGACCTCGGCAAATGCCGGCTCCTTGTCCTGGGGATTAACCGGTACGTGGTAGTAGGGAATGCCGTGCCATTCGACCATGCTGCGCAGGTCGTCGTGGTTGGAAATCACGCAGGCGATTTCACAATCCAGTTCATCGCTGTGCCAGCGATGCAGCAAGTCGGCGAGGCAGTGAGACTCGCGGCTGGCCATCAACACGACGCGCTTCTTCTGCTCGGTATCGGTAATACGCCAGTCCATCGAGAACTCTTCGGCAATCGGCGCAAAGGCTTCGCGCAAGGCTTCGATCCCGAAAGGCAGCGAGTCGGCACGAATTTCGTGACGCATGAAGAACCAACCACTGAGATTGTCCGAGTGGTGGCTCGCTTCAGTGATCCAGCCGTTATGTGACGCCAGAAAGTTACTGACTTTAGCAACGATGCCGACGCGGTCCGGGCAAGAAATCACCAGCCGAAAAGTGCGCATGAGGGGGAAACTCCAGAACTTCGCAAAGGCGGGCATTCTAGCGATTGTGCAGCAAAACTGCAGTATTGATGACACGCCGCCTTCCCCAACGGCCTGCGCCAACGTTCGCATAGCACCAGGCGAACGCCCCTAATTGGCCATCGACCAGCACTGATTTGTAAATATCTGTAGCACAGGCGGCGCATTATTTAAGTGCGCCTCCAATGTGCGCTGAACTCACTGGAATTTAATTAAATAAACTCAGGTTTAATGTTTACTTGATGAAACAGCCTGACTATTATTGCCGCACTGTCACCTGCCATCCAGCGCCCTACATAAGGTAGTAATCATGTCCTTGATCAACGAATATCGCGCCACCGAAGAAGCTATCAAAGAGCTGCAAGCCCGTTTGAAGAATCTGTCCCAAGACGACAAACTGCAGACCGAGCTGGAATTCGAAGGCAAACTGCGCACCCTGATGGGCGAATATTCCAAGTCCCTGCGCGACATCATCGCGCTGCTGGATCCAGAAGCCAAAACCAAAGCGCCACGTGGCGGTGCAGTAAAAACTACTGGCACCAAGCGTGCTCGCAAAGTTAAACAATACAAAAACCCGCACAACGGCGAAGTCATCGAGACCAAAGGTGGCAACCACAAAACACTGAAAGAGTGGAAAGCCAAGTGGGGCGGTGACGTGGTTGAAGGCTGGGCTACCCTGCTGGGCTAAGCTCACGCGCTTGTCGCGGATCAATTGCGACAAAAAAACGCCAGCATACGCTGGCGTTTTTTTATGCCCGGAGTTTAGCCCCGGGGCATTTTCGATTTCAAAGATTCAAACGATTGCGAAGACCCTGAACATATTCCCGCCAATCATTGAGAACCGCCTGCTGCAACGATGTAGCTGTAAGGGCCAACTGGGCTGCCGCCTCTGTAAAACTATCCAGGGTATTTGGCGCGCCCCATTCAGGCACTGATAGACGTTTCTGACAGAATATTCGCCAGCGTTCTTGCTCGTCGAGATTCAAGGTATCGGGAAAGTTACGTGCTCGATATCGAAACAATAGCTCCGGTAAACGTTCATCATCGAAAGGCCATTGCTGTTGCGCCAATTGCAGCGGGTCGGCTGTTCTGACTTGCTCGCATAAACGCCGATCACGGTCCCCGATAAATCCGTCGTATAACTGTTGCTCAGGATCCTCGCTCGAGGAAAAATCTTCCCGGGCATAAATCGCCAGAACTTTAGCTTGCCAATCCTGCTGCGCGTCACTTAGCCGCAGTGCACGTTGCTGATAGAGCGCAACATCCATCCCCAAGCGCAGCTGATCTGCGGGTCGAAGAACCGATAACGGCGCGACCACGGGGCATTTATTGATGTGGATAAGCTTGAGCGGTACGGGTAATTCACCTTCTGCCAGCTCGTCGCGGCGGGTATACAAACGCTGGCGCAAGGTTTCGGCATCGAGATCGAGCAAACCCTGCGGGTCGAGGTGCAGGTCGCAAACAATCAGTGCGTTCTTATTGCGTGGGTGCCAGGCCAAGGGCAACACTACGCCGACATAGTTGCGCGCAGCAGAAAAGCGCCCTGAAACATGCACCATCGGTTGCAGCAAGCGCACCTGGTCCAGAACCTTTTGCTTACTGCGAAGCTGAAACAACCAGTCATACAACTTTGGCTGTTTTTCCCGGATCAGGCGCGCCAGGGCAATCGTGGCGCGAACGTCCGACAGCGCTTCGTGGGCGCTGCCATGATCGATCCCGTTAGCGGCGGTCAGCCGTTCGAGCTTGAGTGTCACTCGCCCTTCTTCGTCTGTCGGCCAGACAAGGCCATCGGGGCGTAACGCATAGGCTGCGCGAACGACATCGATCAGGTCCCAGCGACTGTTACCACCCTGCCATTCCCGCGCATAGGGGTCGAAAAAATTGCGGTACAGGCTGTAGCGAGTCATCTCATCGTCGAAACGCAAGGTGTTGTACCCGGCGCCGCAAGTACCCGGCGCCGCCAGCTGGGCATGCACCCGGGTCATGAAGTCGGCTTCGCTCAACCCGTCCTCGGCCAGTTGGGCGGGCGTGATGCCGGTGATTGCGCAAGCCGCGGGATGCGGCAGGATATCGTCGCTGGGCCGGCAAAAGAGATTGACAGGCTCGTCGATTTCATTGAGCTCGAAGTCAGTACGCAACCCCGCCATTTGCAGCGGGCGGTCGCAACGGGGATTGATACCCGTCGTTTCGTAGTCGTACCAGAAGATGGAGGTCACGGGCTATTCCTGAACTGAAGATTGGCGAAGTCTAGGCGTTCCCGTCCCGCTCCGGCCAGCAATCGTGCCATTGAATCACCCCTGGCCACGTAATATGCAATACATAGTTATGTCGTTTTTTCCGGCGAGGCTGCTAGCATCCGGTGAAGAGACAAACCGATCAGGCCACACCATCAGGTTGCCCATGCTCGACACCACAGCACTGCCACGGAAAGCAACGCTGCCACCGCCACTGGACACGCGGTATCAGGTGGAAACGCCCGAAGGCATAGACTTGCCGCTGCGACCGGCCGGCTTGATGGTGCGCGCACTGGCGTTTTCCATCGACCTGGCGATACGCGGGTTGATCCTGGGCCTGATGTTCATCGCCCTGGCAATGCTCGGAAAACTCGGTGCGGGACTGGCTTCGATCCTGCTCTTCGGCGTGAGCTGGTGGTACATGGTGCTGTTCGAAGTCTTCAACCAGGGGCGCTCACCGGGCAAACAATGGATGGGCCTGCGGGTCATTCAGGACGATGGCACGCCTATTGACTGGTCAACGTCACTGTTGCGCAACCTGCTGCGATTTGTCGACATGTTGCCGTTTGGCTACTTTCTCGGCGCTATCAGTTGCCTGCAACACCCCAATTTCAAGCGCCTCGGTGACCTGGCCGCCGGCACGCTGGTGGTCTACCGCGAGCAGCCGCTTACCCGTCCCCAACTCCCACCCTCGCAACCCCGTCGTCCTCCTTTTGCCCTGACACTGACCGAGCAACGTGCCATCCTCGGTTTTGCCGAACGCCAGGCCGGACTGTCCGATGCCAGGGTCAATGAGCTGGCCTCGATCCTCGCGCGCCCCTTGCAGGTTCCGGCTCCCCGCGCCGTGGCCGAACTCAACGGCATTGCACACGGCTTGTTGGGTCCGACATGAAACAAAGCCTTTTCGAACATCGGCACATGGCTGAATGGGAGCAGTTCTCCCTGCTGCTGGACAAGCTGGAGCAGGACAGCAAAGCCAAAGGGGCCGACAATTTTCTGGCCGATTATCGGCGCATCTGCCAACACCTGGCGCTGGCCCGCGAGCGCGGTTACAGCAGTTTCCTGAATGACGCATTGCAGCAACAAGTGTTGCGTGGGCATCAGCAGCTGTATCGACATCGCAGCCATTTTGGAGCCCATGCACTGGGTTTCATCCTGGCGGGCTTCCCCCGGCTGGTACGTGAACAATGGCGCTTCGTGCTCGCTGCCAGCCTGATGTTTTTCGGCAGCCTGTTCGCAATTGCAGGGCTGGTTTATCTGTTTCCGGAACTGGTCTACAACCTGATTCCGGCCGATCAGGTCAGCGACATGCAAAGCATGTACGACCCCGATGCCGGTCACCTGGGACGCTCCATGGAGCGTGCGGCCAGTGAAGACTGGGCGATGTTCGGCTACTACATCATGCACAACATCGGGATCGCCTTTCAGACCTACGCCAGCGGATTGCTATTCGGCCTGGGCAGCGCGTTTTTCCTGTTCTTCAACGGCTTGATGATCGGCGCGGTCGCCGGACACCTGACGCATATCGGCTACGGGCAAAGCTTCTGGTCGTTCGTGGTCGGTCACGGTGCCTTTGAGTTGACGGCCATTGCCCTGGCGGGTGCCGCCGGCCTGCAATTGGGTTGGGCGTTGATTGCACCAGGCCGCCTGCCCCGCGCCGAAGCCTTGCGCCTGGCGGCCCGCAAGAGTGTTCTGCTGATTTGCGGCGTCATGTTGTTTCTGCTGATTGCGGCCTTTATAGAAGCCTACTGGTCGTCGATGACGACACCGGCCCCCCTGACCAAATACCTGGTCGGTGCGGCCCTCTGGGTGCTGGTGGCGATTTACTTGATATTCGCCGGACGGACGCACCATGCGCCTGAGTGACACCACTGTGGTCATTCGCCCAAGACCGACCTGGGAAGCCATTGACCTGGGCGTGCTGTTGAGCCAGCGCCACCGGCGCCTGCTGATGAGCAGTTGGGCGATTGTCACCTTGCCGGTTTTCGCGCTGCTCACCTGGTTGCTGTGGGATTCGCCGACCTTGGCCGTGTTCATCTTCTGGTGGCTGAAACCGGCGTTTGAACGCTTGCCGTTGTACATCCTTTCCAAAGCCATTTTTGCAGACACGCCCACCCTCAAGCAGGCACTTTACCAGTGGCCACGGTTGCTCAAGCCACAACTGCTGGCCAGCCTGACCTGGCGACGCCTGAGCCTGAGTCGCAGCTTCACGCTGCCCGTGTTACAGCTCGAAGGCCTGAGCGGTGATGCGCGCCAACAGCGGTTGCAAGTGTTGTTGCAACGTGACGCCAGCGCGGCACGTTGGCTGACCGTGATGGGTGCGCACCTGGAAGGCGCGTTATGGATCGGTTTGATGGTGCTGTTTTATCTGCTGCTGCCACAACAGGTCGCCCTGGACTGGAGCTGGCAGTCGCTGGTCAGCGCCGCAACGCAGGACTGGCGCTGGCTGGAGCACCTGTCCAATGGTTTCTACGTCCTGGTGCTGGTGGTTTGGGAACCGGTCTACGTGGCCGCAGGCTTCAGCCTGTACCTGAACCGACGCACCGCGCTCGAAGCCTGGGATATCGAGCTGGTGTTTCGCAGCCTGTCCCGTCGTTTGAGCGAAGCAACCCTTGCCCTGTTACTGGCGGCGACCTTGCTGCTGCCGATCACCCCCACCGCCATGGCGTCCGAGTCGGCGCTTGCGACGCCCGACAGTCCGCGCTTGCTGCAGCAACCACTGACCAGCCAGGGGTCCAGGGACAGCATCAAGGCCATCCTCGACCAGCCTCCGTTCAAGAACAGGGAAACCGTCACCCGCTATCGATTTGGCGAAAACCAGGCCGCGGACCAAGGCGCGAATGAAGACCACACACCCCAATGGTTAAAGGCGCTGCTCCAGATGATTGATAACCGCGACTTCGGCGCGTTGGCCACGCTGATCGAAGTTGTGCTGTGGGCAGCCGTGATCACCGCCATCGGGGGCTTGATCTGGTACTACCGTGAGGGGTTGCAGGCATTCGTCAGCCGTCGACCGCGTCCCGCTAAAAAAGCCCCCCACCCGCCTGCCCCTCAGGTATTTGGCCTTGACCTCAGCCGCGAGACCCTGCCCTACGACATCGCCTCCAGTGCCGAAAGCCTCTGGCAGAACAACCCGCGTGCAGCGCTTGGCTTGCTCTATCGCGCCCTGCTCAGCCGCCTCTTGCACGATTTCGACATGCCACTCAAAGCCGCCGACACCGAAGGCCAGGTGCTTGAACGCATCGAAAAACTACAGCAACCGGCCCTGCTGGCCTTCAGCAAAGACCTGACCGTGCACTGGCAAAACATGGCCTATGGGCACCAATTGCCACCCGCGCATGTACAGCGCGAACTGTGTAACGGCTGGCGTGGCGTATTTGACTCGGGAATCCCCCATTGAACCGGCGCGCCTGGCCATTCATCAGCACGATGACGGCTGTCCTGCTGGCCGTGTTGATGATTTATCTGTACCTGAAGGCAACGCCCTATCCGGCCGAAATCGACCATGGCCCGGCGCCTGAAGCCCTGGCCAATCCGTACCTGGCCGCCGAGCTTTTCTTGCGCAAGCAGGGCCTGAATGTCAGCCATGCCAACAGCCTCGATATCCTGCCAACCCTCGCGCCGCAGCATCACAGCCTGTTGTTGCTAGGCGATCGCTACAACATGACGCCCAGGCAGATCGATCAGGTGCTGGCCTGGACCCAAGCTGGCGGGCGCCTGCTGTTCGTTGCCCAGTCGCTGTGGGATGAAAAGACCGGGCAAAGCAATGACCTGTTGCTGGATCGGGTGCAACTGCAACAGTCGCTGAGCAAAGACCTCAAGGACCCACCGCCCGACACTCCGGATGATCCCTACCCACAACTGACCAAACTCTATCTGGATGATGAAGACGCACCGGCCTACGCCGGCTTCGATACCACGTTCCATCTCGAAGACCCGAAAAACCTCGCCCAGGCCTGGGCCAACAGTGACAAGGCAACCCATATGATGCAACTGAACCACGGGCTTGGCTCGATCATTGTGGTGACCGACGCCGACCTGTGGAAAACCCCGGCCATCGATCAATACGACAACGCCTGGCTGCTCTGGTACCTGACCGCCGATACCGGAGTGACCCTGCTGTTCAATACCGAGCACGACAGCCTGCTGACACTGCTGCTGCGCCATTTCCCCCAGGCGTTGGTCGCCTTGGCCGCCCTGATCGGCCTGGGTTGCTGGCACTTCGGCGTGCGCCATGGGCCACTGTTGCAACCGCAAGCCAAAGCTCGCCGCCAATTGCAGGAACACCTGCGCGCCAGCGCCGATTTCATGTTGCGACACAGTGGCCAGGACAGCCTGTTGCAGGCCTTGCAGCAAGACATACTGCGCCGCGTGAGACATCGTCATCCTGGCTATGAACAACTCGATGTCGCCGAACAATGGCGGGTGCTCGCCCGTCTGAGCGGCCAGCCCGCAGACGCAATCAGCCAAGCCATGGGCCCGCGGTCAAAACAGCGGTTTTCCAGTGCTGAATTCAGCCGCCAGGTCGCCCACCTGCAAACCTTGAGGAATGCGTTATGAGTCAACCGATCGAGCCCGATGCAATCGACCACGCCATCCGGCAACGCCAGCGTGCCTGCCAGTTGGCCCAGGCGGTGCGCCATGAATTGCAAAAAGCCGTGATCGGCCAGGACACCGTCATCGACGACGTTCTCACCGCCCTGCTTGCTGGCGGCCATGTATTGCTCGAAGGCGTGCCGGGGCTGGGCAAGACGCTGTTGGTCAGGGCGCTGGCACGTTGTTTCGGCGGCGAATTCGCGCGTATCCAGTTCACGCCGGACCTGATGCCAAGCGATGTCACCGGGCATGCGGTGTACGACTTGCAGACCGAGCAATTCAAGCTGCGCAAGGGACCGTTGTTCACCAACCTGTTGCTCGCCGACGAGATCAACCGTGCCCCGGCAAAAACCCAGGCCGCGCTGCTCGAAGCCATGCAGGAACGCCAAGTCACCCTCGAAGGCCGCGCCCTGCCCATCGCGCAGCCATTCATGGTGCTCGCCACGCAAAACCCCATCGAACAGGAAGGCACTTACCCGTTGCCGGAAGCCGAACTCGATCGCTTCATGCTCAAGGTGCGCATGGACTACCCCGACGCGGAGCAGGAGTTGGACATGGTGCGCCAGGTCAGCCGCTCGACCCGGGCCGACATGCTCGATGTGCAACCGCTGCGCACGGTGCTGCAAGCCAGGGAGGTCCTGGCCTTGCAGCGCATTGCCAGCGATTTGCCGCTGGACGACCAGGTCCTCGACTATGCCGTACGCCTGGCCCGCACCACCCGCAGTTGGCCCGGCCTGACCCTCGGTGCCGGGCCTCGGGCGTCCATTGCGCTGGTGCGCTGCGCAAGGGCACGGGCATTGTTGCGCGGTGGCGAGTTTGTGATCCCTGACGACATAAAAGGCTGCGCCCTGGCCGTTCTGCGCCATCGTGTGCGCATAGCGCCGGAACTGGATATCGAAGGTCTGGACGTCGATCAGGTGTTGCGGCAACTGCTCGATCAAGTACCGGCGCCAAGGCTGTGAAACCCTCGCGCCTGCTACTGGCCTGGCTTGCGACCTTGCTGGGCATCGGTCTCATTCTGGGCACATTGCACGCATTGGACATCGCCGTTCCATCAACGCTGTTCTCGATCAGCTGGGGCTTGCTCCTGGCTCTCTTGGCCCTGGCAATAATCGACGCCATCCGTCTCAAGCGCCTGCCGTCGCCCCGCGCACAACGTCAACTGCCCGGCAGCCTGGCCCTCGGCCGTTGGAGTGTCGTGCGACTGCAAGTCGAGCACGACTTTTCCCTGCCACTGAACATCCAGCTCTACGACCACGTACCCGACGGCCTGAGCTTCGAGAACCTGCCGCTGTCGGTGAAACTTCAACCCGGCCAGCACAGCGGCGTCGACTATCGCCTGCGCCCGCTCAAGCGCGGCCACTTCAGCTTCGAGAACTGCGAAATCAGCCTGCCCAGTCCATTGGGGCTATGGCACGGCAAACGCCTGCTGAGCGTGATTGACAGCACCCGGGTCTATCCCGACTTCGCCCGACTCTACGGCGGCCAACTGTTGGCGGTGGACAACTGGCTCAGCCAACTCGGGGTTCGCCAGCGCCAACGACGTGGCCTGGGCCTGGAGTTTCATCAGCTAAGGGAATTTCGCGAGGGTGACAGCCTGCGCCAGATCGACTGGAAAGCCACTGCCCGCCAACGCACACCCATTGCCCGGGAGTACCAGGACGAGCGTGACCAACAGATCATCTTCATGCTCGATTGCGGTCGACGCATGCGCAGCCAGGACGGCGAGCTGGCGCATTTCGATCATGCGCTCAATGCCTGCCTGTTGTTGAGCTACGTCGCGCTGCGCCAAGGGGATGCGGTAGGCCTCTGCACCTTTGCCAGTGATCATCCGCGCTTCCTCGCCCCGGTGAAAGGCGCTGGCCAGCTCAACGTGCTGCTCAACTCGGTCTACGATCTGAACAGCACTCAACGCAGCGCCGATTATCAAGCCGCTGCCAGCCAACTGCTGTCCCGGCAGAAACGGCGGGCGCTGGTGCTGCTGGTCACCAACCTGCGCGATGAAGACGATGATGAACTGCTGACTGCCGTCAAGCGCTTGAGCAAGCAGCACCAAGTGTTGGTCGCAAGCTTGCGTGAGAACGTCCTGGATACGACGCGACTATTGCCGGTTCAAACCTTGTCAGAGGCGTTGGCCTATTGCGGGACGGTCGAATACCTGAATTCGCGCGCAGCACTCCATGAGCGCTTGATCGCCCACGGAGTACCGGTAGTGGATGGGCAACCCGAGGCGTTGGGCCCCGAGTTGGTCACCCGGTACTTGAGCTGGAAAAAAGCAGGGACAATTTAACAACGCTCCAAGCGCAACACATGCGGCATCAGGCAGACGCCGGCAAGGGCTGAAAACTGAAGTACTGCCTCAATGCCTCCACCAGTTGCCCATACTCCGGGGGTGCCCGTTGCAGGCTGAACCCGGCGTCATAGTAGTGAGGAGTTGCGTCTTCATGGCACCACAGGCAACACGCCCGCAGATCGATGACCTGCATGCACCCGCTGCTCGCGGGGATTTTCAGGCGCAAATCGAAATCCACGCCGATCATCATCGGCAATTGACTGATAAGCATCAGCCCGTCTTCGGAGACGTTGCCAAGATAGCCAACGGGCTTGTCGGTAATGCGGTTGAACACTTTCAGAAAATACGGCAGTTGATGCCGCTCGATCCGGCGGTCAGTGAACATGCTGAATTCGCTATGCCAGGCCCTTAAGCAGGGCCGCACTAATGCTTCGGAACGGGCCGGCCTGATAGACAGGCGATGGGCACGCTCTCCCCGATCCTGGTGCGACAGTCCATGAACCGCTGCCGCTTACTCGTGCCGATCACAGGTGTTACGTCGGTTTGCAGACAAGGCTCCAAACCGATCTATTCGACTATAGCTCACCGTCGCCGGCGAGCCAGCCACCAGATGAGAAGCGTAATCAGAAGCGGGTTGGACGTACCGTCGCCGAACTTCGCAGCGGGTAGTGATTGAGTGCTTGCAAGGTTTCCAGGCGAGCCTGGGCACGATACGCGTATTCACTTTGCGGATACGAAGCAATGATGAACTGGTAGGTTTGCGCCGCATCGACAAACAGTTTTTGCCGTTCCAGGCACAATCCGCGCAACATTGACACTTCTGGCCATACATAAGGACGCGCGCGGCTGGCGCGTTCAACTTTGGACAGCTCGAGCGTTACTTGCTCGCAATTGCCACGGTCATAGGCGCTATAGGCAAGGTTCAAATGGTGGTTCATCGACCAACGGGTGCAGCCCACGACACTGAGGGCAAGGACGGCTATGAGCACGAATCGCATGGGAGTTCTCCTGACTTGAGCTCTGTATCGACCCGTGGACGAAAATCTTCAGGTGGCAGGTCAGCAAAAGTGTTCATTCAAAGAATCAAACGAATAAGTAGTGCACATGAACAATGACTACACCCCAAGAGCATAGTAGCCTCACTCAGCGCTTGAACTCAGGAGTCTTTGCATGTCCGTCCGTCGTACCAAAATCGTCGCCACCCTTGGCCCGGCCAGTAACTCGCCGGAAGTTCTCGAACAGCTGATCCTGGCTGGCC
>Ga0105251_10001637_pt1 | contig 18968 bp, 17 predicted proteins | sample KBSS64metaG_FD_80424 | JGI IMG/M metagenome (GOLD analysis project Ga0105251, IMG submission 80424) | Switchgrass rhizosphere microbial communities from Kellogg Biological Station, Michigan, USA - KBS S6-4 metaG | ecosystem: Host-associated > Plants > Roots > Rhizosphere > Soil | place...
GCCCGCGGTCACACGCAGTTTGGCCACGCTTGCCAGGTGATCGTGGGCTGCCTAAGTGTCGCCCTCAAAGGTTAAACCGGGCTTGGATCGCGCACGGTCCGCCACCTCGCGTCGCATGGCGGAGCGGTTCAGCACCAAACGGCTCCAGCCCGCTTCGCGGCCGACCGGTCAATCGGGTCTGCCCGAACTTTCTTTACTAACGCCTCCATCTCACTGCAAGTGCAGACCGATGTTGTCCCTTGCAAACCCAGCGGCAGCGCGTAGCGCTGTGCCGGCGCTGTTTCGTGCTGAACCAGCGCGTTTGAACAACTAGCTTGTCAGACCGTGCGCGATCCAAGCGCGGTTGGACCTATGAGGGCGACACTTAGGCAGCCCACGATGGGCTGGCAAGCATGGCCAAACTGCGTGTGACCGCGGGCGTGTGGAGCTGCTTTCTTTGGTTACTTTCTTTGCAGCAGCAAAGAAAGTGACTGCTGCCCCGCATAGGGGCAGTGCTAATAAACCAACACCAACACGGGATCCGGCGAACAACAAAAACAAAAAAAAACGCCGCGACTCTCACCGCGGCGCCCAACGCAAACATCCAGCAATCACTTCCAGGGTTACGCCATCTTCAACGCGCATCGCCCGCGTGCACCGCGCCTTCGAACTCATGCGCGGCTTCACGCGCATCACGCCGCGCATCGCGTTCCTTGCGCACGCCGTTGAACACGATGTTCAACACGACCGCCGACACCGATGCCAGCAAGATGCCGCTGTGGAGAATCGGCTCCAGCGCGTGCGGCAGTTGCGTGAAGAACTTCGGCGCGACGACCGGCACCATGCCCATCCCGACGCTCACCGCGACGATGAACAGATTGTGCTGGTTCTTCGAGAAGTCTACGCGCGAGAGCGTCTTGATGCCGTTGGCCGCGACCATGCCGAACATGACGATGCCCGCGCCGCCGAGCACGAACGGCGGCACTGACGCCACCACCTGCGCCATCTTCGGGAACAGACCGAGCACGACGAGAATCACGCCGCCGGTCGCGCAGACGAAGCGGCTCTTCACGCCCGTCACGCCGATCAGCCCGACGTTCTGCGAAAACGAAGTGTGCGGAAACGAATTGAAGATGCCGCCGATCAGCGTGCCGAGCCCATCGACACGCAGGCCGCGCACGAGCGCCTTCTGATCGACCGGACGCTCGACGAGATCGCCGACCGCGAGGAACATGCCCGTCGATTCGATGAACGTGACGAACATGACGATGACCATCGTCGCGACGGAGAGCGCATCGAAGTGCGGCATGCCGAAGTGGAACGGCAGCACGATGCCGACCCACGGTGCGTGCGCGACGCCATCCATGTTCACGCGGCCGAGCATCGCGGCGATGACGAAGCCCGCAACGATCCCGAGCAGCACCGAAATATTCGCGATGAAACCGCGCGCGAACTTGTTGATGAGCAGGATCAGCGAAAGCACGACGAGCGACAGCAGCAGAAACACCGGATTGCCGTATTCGGGATTGCCGACGCCGCCCGCCGCCCAGTTGATGCCGACGCCCATCAGCGAGAGACCGATCACCGCGATCACGGTGCCGACCACGACCGGCGGGAAGAACCGCAACAGCTTGCCGATCATCGGCGCGAGGAATATGCCGATCACGCCCGCCGCGATGGTCGCGCCGAATACGTCGAGAATGCCGAGCGAGGGATTGGTGCCGATCGCGACCATCGGGCCGACGGCCGCGAACGTGCAGCCCATGATGACGGGCAGGCGAATGCCGAAGATCCACAGCCCGAGCGTCTGAATCAGCGTGGCGACGCCGCACGAGAACAAATCCGCGCTAATGAGAAACGCGACCTGGTCTTTCGGCAGTCCCATCGCCGCGCCGAGAATCAGGGGCACCGCGACCGCGCCCGCGTACATCACGAGAACGTGCTGTATGCCGAGCGTCAGAAGCTGACCGGCGGGCAGCCGTTCGTCGCACGGATGCACGGACGGGTTCACCGAACTTGAAGCCATGTCTCTCTCCTATATCGCCTTCATTTGAATGGCCTCCAAGTTAAGTGCATCGCAACGCATGAACAAGACCGCCCGGCGCTATACATCGCGTTCGCGCGTCGATATGGGTTTCGCGCGCCACCGGTGGCGCGAAGAGGCGCAAGCCCTTGTCACAGGGGCTTTGGCGCACATCGCAGGAAATCCGTCGCGTGACGAAAGGTCGCTTTCCTCGACTGCTCGTTATGATGTTCATCACGCCGCGCGTATAGTCCGTTTTTCGTGTTCATCGCGTAATCGCGGGGTATACCCGCGTTTTGCGCGTTTTCCCTGACGTCTTTTCGGACTCGACATCCCATGCGTTTTTTAGGCATCGATCTCGGCACGGGCTCCTTGAAACTCGCCATCGTCGACGAAAACGGGCGCGAAACCGCATCGTCGAGCGCGGCGTATGCGGTGACCAGCGCGCAGCCCGGCTGGGCCGAGACCACGGTCGATGCGTGGTACTCCGCGCTCGTCGGCGCCGCGTCGCGCCTGCCCGCTGACGAGCGCGAAGCGGTGAGCGCTGTCGGCTTTTCCGGGCAGATGCACGGCGTCGTGCCGACCGGCGCCGATGGCCACGCGCTGCGCGCCGCGATGCTGTGGCCCGACACGCGCGCCCGCGATCTGCTCGACGCATGGCGCGGACCGCAGCCCAATCCGGTCGCGCCCGGCATGGCGGGGCCGCTGCTGCGCTGGCTCGTGTCGCACGAACCGGAGATCGCGGGCGGCACGCGCTGGGCGTTGCAGCCGAAGGACTGGCTGCGCGTGAAGCTCGGCGGCGCCGCGCCTGCGAGTTTCGTCACCGATGCGTCCGATGCCTGCGCGACCGCGCTCGCCGCGCCATCGGGCGAATGGGACGATGCGCTCATCGACGCGCTCGGTTTGCCGCGCACATGGTTCGCGCCGCTGGCGGCATCGCATGACATTGGCGGCGTGTTGTCGGGCGAAGCGGCGGCCGCGCTCGGCTTGCGCGCGGGCATCCCGATGGCCGTCGGCGCGGGCGATACGCCGTGCGCCGCGCTCGGCAGCGGGCTATCGTCCGACGGCGACGCGCTTCTCACCACCGGCACCGGCGGCCAGATCGTCGTGATGTGCGCCGACGCGCCCGCGCCCGTGCATGGCCTGCACACGTATCGTGCGGCGACCGGGACGTGGTATCGCATGGCGGCGATGCAGAACGTCGGCGTCGCGCTCGAAGCGGTGCGCGGCTGGCTCGGCTATGCGTCGTGGCCGCAAGCCTACGACGACGCGTTCGCTGCGAACGCCAGCGCATCCGTGAGCTTTCTGCCGTATCTGAGCGGCGAACGTTCCCCGTGGATGAACCCCGACGCGCGCGGCGGCTGGCTCGGACTCGGCCTCGACGACACGCGCGGCACGATGATGCACGCCGCGTTCGAAGGCGTGGCATTCGCCTTGCGTGCCGGGCTGGGCGCCGTTCGGCGACACTCCGGGGCGAACGGCGCACCGCTCGATTCGATGCTGCTCGCGGGCGGCGGCTCCGTCGATGCGCGCTGGCGGCAGTTGCTTGCCGACGCATTGCGCGTCGAGCTGCACGCAGTCGATTGCCCGAACGCGGCGACGCGCGGCGCGGCGATCCTCGGCGGCATCGCGGCGGGCCATTGGCGCATCGACGATCTCGCATCGCTCGCACCCGCCGCGACGCTCGTCGCGACGCCGCGGGCGAACGCTTCGCTCGACGCACGGCTCGCGCGTTTCATCGATCTGTACAAGCGTGCCGAAGACTGGTTCACGGTCGGGCACGAGTCCGCTTAAACTTTCGTAGCTTCGACCCCGATGCCATCCGCATCGGGGATCATGAAGCGTCGCTTCATATGAACGGTAACTGAAGCGCGCTTCGTCAAGACAACATCGAACTCAGCCATGTCCGCACCTTCGCCGTCACATCCCGATTTCCGCGCGCGCGCGTTTCTGCTCGATCATGCGTTGCGCACGATGACCTTCTATCACCCGCACTGCATGGACCCTGCGGGCGGATTCTTTCACTACTACAAGAACGACGGCACGATCTACGACCGCGCCTCGCGTCATCTCGTGTCGAGCACGCGCTTCGTCTTCAACTATGCGATGGCGTACAAGCACTTCGGTCTCGATGAATATCGCGGCGGCGTGGCGCATGGCATCGAATATCTGCGCGAGTTTCATCGCAATCCGCAGACGGGCGGCTATGCGTGGACGCTGAGCGGACGCGACGTCACCGATGCGACCAACCATTGCTACGGGCTCGCGTTCGTCGTGCTCGCGTATGCGAAGGCGGTCGAAGCGGGATTCGACGAGGCGCGCGCATGGCTCGACGAAACCTGGAACCTGATGGAAACGCGCTTCTGGGATGCAGAGCACGGCCTCTACAAGGACGAAGCGACCGCCGACTGGCAGGTGTCCGACTATCGCGGCCAGAACGCGAACATGCACGCCTGCGAGGCGCTGCTCGCCGCGTTCGAAGCGACGGGCGAAGCGCGCTATCTAGACCGCGCGGCCCTGCTTGCCGACAACATGGTGAACCGTCAGGCCGCGCTCGCGGGCGGCCTCGTCTGGGAACACTACAAGCCGGACTGGTCGATCGACTGGAATTACAACAAGGGAGACCGCAGCAACATCTTCAGGCCGTGGGGTTTTCAGCCGGGGCATCAGACCGAATGGGCGAAGCTGCTGCTGATCCTCGAGCGTCATCGCCCGCAGGCGTGGCACGTGACGCGTGCGCGAGAGTTGTTCGACCGCGCGCTGGAACTGTCGTGGGATCACGAGCACGGGGGGATGGTGTACGGCTTCGATCCAGACGGCAAGTTCTACGACGAGGACAAATACTTCTGGGTCCAGGCGGAATCGATCGCGGCGGCCGCGCTGCTGGCGGATCGCGCGCAACGCGACGGCGACGCCGCGCTCGCCGCGCGTTACTGGAACGATTACGACCGCTTGTGGACCTATAGCTGGGAGCATTTCGTCGATCACAAATGGGGCGCGTGGTACCGCATTCTCACGCGCGACAACCGCCAGTACAGCGACGAGAAGAGTCCGGCCGGAAAGGTCGACTATCACACGATGGGTGCATGCTACGAAGTCCTGAACGTCGTGCGCTGAGACAAAATCCAGATTATCGAAACCCAAGGAGCAGAACGATGAAAACGAAAGCAGCAATCGCATGGGAAGCCGGCAAGCCGTTGACGATCGAGGAAGTCGATCTCGAAGGACCGCGCGCGGGTGAAGTCCTGATCGAAGTCAAGGCAACGGGCATCTGTCACACCGATTACTACACGCTGTCGGGCGCCGATCCGGAAGGCATCTTTCCGGCGATTCTCGGGCATGAGGGCGCGGGTGTGATCGTGGATGTCGGGCCGGGCGTCGGCACGTTGAAAAAGGGCGATCACGTCATTCCGCTGTATACGCCGGAGTGTCGCCAGTGCAAGTTCTGTCTGTCGCGCAAGACGAATCTCTGCCAGGCGATTCGCGCGACGCAGGGCAAAGGGCTGATGCCGGATGCGACTTCGCGTTTCTCGCTCGATGGCAAGCCCTTGTTCCATTACATGGGCACATCGACGTTCTCGAATTACATCGTCGTGCCTGAGATCGCGGTCGCGAAAGTGCGCGAAGACGCGCCGTTCGACAAGATCTGCTACATCGGCTGCGGCGTGACGACGGGCGTCGGCGCGGTCGTCTATTCGGCGAAAGTCGAGGCGGGCGCGAATGTCGTCGTGTTCGGTCTCGGCGGTATCGGCCTGAACGTGATTCAGGGCGCGAAGATGGTCGGCGCGGACAAGATCATCGGCGTCGATATCAATCCGGGCCGTGTCGAACTCGCGAAGAAGTTCGGCATGACCCACTTCATCAACCCGAAGGAAGTCGAGAACGTCGTCGACCATATCGTGCAGCTTACCGATGGCGGCGCGGATTATTCGTTCGAGTGCGTCGGCAATGTGAAGCTGATGCGTCAGGCGCTGGAATGCACGCACAAGGGCTGGGGACAGTCGTTCATCATTGGCGTGGCGGCGGCGGGCGAGGAGATCAGCACGCGCCCGTTCCAGCTCGTCACCGGCCGCGAATGGAAAGGCTCGGCGTTCGGCGGCGCGCGCGGGCGCACGGACGTGCCGAAGATCGTCGACTGGTATATGGAAGGCAAGATCAACATCGACGATCTGATCACGCATCATCTCAAGCTGGAGCAGATCAACGATGGCTTCGACCTGATGAAGAAGGGCGAGTCGATTCGTTCTGTCGTCATCTACTGAGCGGGGAAAACGCCATGCTGGAACTCGTGGAAGAACATCGTTGCTTCGAGGGCGTGCAGCGCATCTATCGGCACGAATCGCAGACGATCGGCCTGCCGATGCGTTTCTCCGTCTTTCTGCCGAAAGAGGCCGCATCGCACAAGGTGCCCGCGTTGTTTTATCTCGCCGGCCTCACTTGCACCGAAGAGACGTTCCCGATCAAGGCGGGCGCGCAGCGTTATGCGGCGGAACGCGGCATTGCGCTGATCGCGCCGGATACGAGTCCGCGCGGCGCGGATATTCCCGGCGAGAAAGACGCATGGGATTTCGGCGTCGGCGCGGGCTTTTATGTCGATGCGGCGCGCGAGCCGTGGGCGCGGCGTTATCGCATGTACTCGTATGTGACGCAGGAATTGCGTGAGACGGTGCTTTCGGCGTTGCCGGTGCGGGAGGATCGCATCGGCATCTTCGGGCATTCGATGGGCGGTCACGGGGCGCTCGTGCTCGCGTTGCGCAATCCTGACCTTTACAGGTCGGTGTCGGCGTTCGCGCCGATCGCGGCGCCGTCGCAGTGCCCGTGGGGCGTGAAGGCGTTTTCCGGCTATCTCGGCGATGATCGCGAAGCGTGGAAGCAATACGATGCGAGCGAACTCATCAAGGGCGATGCGGCGTCGCGTTTCGAAGGCGGGATTCTCGTCGATCAGGGAATGGCGGATCAGTTTCTTGCCGAGCAGTTACATCCTGATGTGTTGGAGCGCAATGCACAGGAAGCGGGGCACCGGGTGACGGTGCGGCGTCATGAAGGCTACGATCATGGGTATTTCTTCATTTCGACGTTCGTCGGGGGGCATGTCGCGCATCATGCGCGGGTTTTGTGTCGTTGATTTTTTTTTCGGCGGATCCCGAGTTCTTGTTGGTTTATTAGCGTTGCCCCTGTGCGGGGCAGTGCTAATAGACCGACACCCTAACGGGATCCAGCGAAAACAAAACCAAAAGCAAAGCCAAACCCTCAATTCCCGCGCCGCGCAAGCAGACTGCCGCCATACACGATTGCGGCGAGCATCGTGATCCAGAAGCTCGTCGGCCAGTCGGTGTAGTAGGCGAGAGTAAGCCCGACCCACGCCTGCCCGAGCGCAAACAATGCCGCGAGCACCAGCCCCGACGATAACCGCGTCGTCACGTTCTGCGCCGCGGCCGCCGGCCCGACCATCAACGCGAACACGAGCAGCACGCCCACGATCTGCGTGCACGCCGCAACCGCGAGCGCGGTGATCGCCAGAAACAGCACGGAAACGAGCCGCAACGACACACCCTTGGCTTCCGCAAGCTCCGGCTGCAAGGACGCAAACAGCAAAGGCCGCATGATGAAGCCGAGCGCGCCCAGACTCACGATGGCGAGACCCGCCAGCACGACGAGCGTCTCATGGCTCACGCCAAGCACGTTGCCGAAAAGCAGCGCCGTGGCCTGCGTCGCATACGCGGTGAAGAAGTGCAGAAACAACAGGCCGAAGCCGAGCGATAGCGAAAGAATCACGCCGATCGCCACATCGCGGCCCGAGAGGCGTTCGCCGAGCGCGCCCATGCCGACGCCGGCCGCGAGCGTGAAGCCGACCATCCCCCAGAGCGGCGGCATGCCGAGCAGCACCGCGCCCGTCGCGCCGGTGAAGCCGACGTGCGACAGCGCGTGACCCGCGAAGGTCTGCCCGCGCAACACGAGAAAGTACCCGACGATTCCCGACAGCACCGCGACCATCCCCGACGCCGCGAACGCATTCACCATGAAGTCGTATTCGAACATTGTGCTTTTTCTATTTGGCGTGGCTGTGGCCGTGACCGTGCGCATGGTCATGCTCGTGTTCGTGCTCATGCTCCCCGCCTTCTTCATGAGCGTGATCGAGCTTGTCGATCTCGACATCGCCCGACATCACGAAGATGCGGCCGTTCACGCGCATCACGTCGATGGGCGAACCGTACAGGCGCGACAACACGGGCCTCGAGATGACTTCGTCGACGGTGCCGAGCGCGGCGCGCCCGCTGCCTAGATAGAGCACGCGGTCGAGTGAATTCAGCAGCGGATTGAGCTCGTGCGCCGAGAACAGCACGGTGATGTTCAGTTCGCGCTGAACGCGCCGCACGAGTTCGACGACGCCCGTCTGATGACGCGGATCGAGACTGATGAGCGGCTCGTCGAGCAGCAGGAGCCGCGGATTGCCGAGCAGACACTGCGCGAGCAGCAGACGCTGGCGCTCGCCGCCCGACAGTTCCGACAACGGACGCGAAGCCAGTTGATGCGCGCCGACGAGTTCGAGCACGCGCTCGACATCGGCGCGAATGCGCGCGTTGCGATGAGGCAGGCCCCAGTGATGCCCGTCGGCGGCCATCGCGACGAAATCGCGGCCCAGCACGCGCCGGTTGGCGAGTCCGGTGCGAACCTGCGGCATGTAACCAATGGATGCATTGCCGCGCACGACCGTTTCGCCGTTCACACGGATCGACCCGCTTTTGAGCGGCACGAGGCCAAGCAGCGCGCGCATCAGCGTGGTCTTGCCTGCGCCGTTCGGCCCGAGCACGCCGATGAACTCGCCGTTGCGGACCGTGAAGCTCGCGTCGTTGAGAATCTCGCGCCCGCCGAGGGCGAGCGTCACGCGATCGACTTCGAGCGCGGCTTGCGTGGTTGCGGCGGCGGTCATCGCTGCCATCCTTGCAGCGCGCCCGACAGCGTGTCGAGTTGCGACTGCATCCATTGCTGATAGGTCTCTTTTGCGGGCAGGGTTTCGGTCACGCTGATGCTCGGCACATGTGCATCCTTTGCGATGTTGAGCATGCGCTTCGTCAGCGCGCCCGTGGCCTGGCTGTTGTAGATGAGCACGTGCACCCGGCGCTCGCGCAGATCCTTTTCGAACGCGGCGATATCGGCGGCGCTCGGCTCGGTCTCGTTCATCGATGCCATTTGAAAGCGCAGGTTGCGCATCTCGAAGCCGATGGCATCGGCCATGTAGCCGAACACCGGCTCGGTCGCGGTGACGGGCACGCCCTTGTAGTGCGTCTTCAACTGCGCAACGGTCGAGTCGATCGGCTTCATCGAACCGAGGAAGGCCGCGAGGCGCGCGTCGTAATCGCTTTTGTGCGACGGGTCGGCGCTCACGAGATATGCGCTCACTGCCTTCGCGACGGCGGGCATCGTCGCCGGGTCGTACCAGAGGTGCGGATTGTCACCGGCCTTCCTGCCGACGAGCTTCGCCACGACGATCACTGTGCGCTTGTCGTTGCTCTTCGATACGGCGAGCAACTTGTCCATCCACGGATCGTAGTCCGCGCCGTTATAGACGACGAGGGCCGCGTGCTGCAATGCGCGCGCGGTTTTCGGGCTCGCTTCGAAGAGATGCGGGTCTTCGTCCGGATTGCTGAGGATGCTCGTCACCTGCACGTGATCGCCGCCGAGCTGCCGGATGACGTCGCCGTAGAAGTTCTCCGCCGCGACGACCGGCACGCGCGCGGTCTGCGCGGATGCCGTATTGCACAAGCCGAGTGCGATGGCGAAGCAGGTCAGGATGTGCGCGAATTTCATCGATTTCCTTTCTGGATGAGTCGTTCTCGACCGAAGCGAATCAGGCGTCGCGATGTTTGCGCTGGCAATCGGCGCACAGCCCGCTCAACTCGACGACCTGGTGATGCACCTGAAAGCCGTGCGCCGGCGGGCTCGCGGACAGGGACGAAGCGAGCTCGCGGCCCTGGATTTCGAGCGTCGCGCCGCATTCGTCGCAGATGAGGAACTGGCTTTCGTGCGGCTTGCCCGCGTCGCAGCACGCGATGAACGCGTTCTTCGACTCGATGCGATGCACGAAGCCGTTCTCGACGAGAAATTCCAGCGCGCGATAGACGGTGGTCGGCGGCACGCGCGCGCCGCGCTGCGGCTCCATCGCGTCGATGAGGTCGTAGGCGCCGATCGGCTTGTGCGCCTTCAGCACGAGTTCGTAGACCTGGCGGCGCAGCGGCGTGAGCGCGACGCCGCGCTCGACGCTGAGCGCTTCGGCGCGGGCCAGCATGGTTTCGACGGATGCGGTCATGTCATCTCGGCCGCGTCGGGACGCGACCCGTGCAAGGGGTTGAACCGTGAGCGGGCGTGCCGCTCGTCGGACGATTTGGAAATGATATAACGTATCGCGTTGACATGCGAGAACTAGAATTGTGCTGAACCGTCTGTAGTGCCGCCCGCGTGATACCGCGCTTGGCTCTCCGACCCGTTGCTACACGGGTTTTCCCGACCTTATCCGCGTTTGCGCGACGCAACATCGAAACCTGTGCCGACGCCTTGACACGACCGCGTGCAACGCCGATCATTCGATCAAACAAAGAGCAATTGTTCACTCGCAGAGCGTTCGCTCACACGAACGGCGATCGAAGGAATCGGAGACATCGGTGAGACTGACAGACAAGGTCGCGGTCATTACGGGTGCCGCGAGCGGCATCGGCGAAGCGGTCGCGCGGCGCTATCTGGAGGAAGGGGCGCAGGTCGTCGCCGTCGACGTGAAAGACGAACACGACATGGCGCAGCGCTTCGCGGACGTCGGCGCGCGCATGCTCGCGCTCAAGGCCGACGTCACGCAGCGTGAAGAGATCGCGCGCATCGTGGCGCGCACGGTCGAGCGTTTCGGAGGCATCGACATTCTCTTCAATAATGCGGCGCTCTTCGACATGCGCCCGATCCTCGATGAATCCTGGGACGTGTACGACCGCCTGTTCGCGGTCAACGTCAAAGGCATGTTCTTTCTGATGCAGGCGGTCGCGAAGCGCATGGTCGAGCAGGGGCGTGGCGGCAAGATCATCAATATGTCATCGCAAGCCGGACGGCGCGGCGAGGCGCTCGTGTCGCATTACTGCGCGACCAAGGCGGCGGTGATCAGCTATACGCAGTCGGCGGCGCTCGCGCTCGCCAGGGAACGCATCAACGTGAACGGCATCGCGCCGGGCGTCGTCGATACCCCGATGTGGAACGAAGTCGACGCGCTCTTCGCGCGCTACGAGAACCGGCCGCTTGGCGAGAAGAAGCGGCTCGTCGGCGAGGAAGTGCCGCTCGGGCGCATGGGCGTGCCCGCGGACCTCACAGGGGCGGCGCTCTTTCTGGCGTCATCGGATTCGGATTACATCACCGCTCAGACAATCAACGTCGACGGCGCCAACTGGATGAGTTGACGCGCTCCACGCCCGCACGCCATGCGGCTTGCAGCGCGGCAGGCACCGTCTATAGTGAAACGGCGTCGCGGCGAATGCGTGCGCGTGAAAACCGAACCTCTACGACGACGGAGGCAGGCGCGGCAAAGGATCAACCCGGCAACCACGCGATCCCCGATCGCGCACCCTCAAAAGCAGGCAGCGGCATACACGGCGCTTGCGGTCATGCATGAGACTGTCCGCCGTGTCCGTGCAAACAAAAAGGAGACGAACCCAATGAAACGCACCCAACGTATCGTTCGAGCACAACCGCGCGCACGTCGCGCCCCGTTCGTGACCGGGGCGCTGTCGGCCGCGCTGGCCGCCGCCGCGCTCGTGCCGCTGTCGGCGCATGCCGCGTCGACCATCACGATCGCGACGTTGAACAACCCGGACATGATCGAGTTGAAGAAGCTCGCCCCGGCCTTCGAGAAGGCCAATCCGGACATCCAGCTGAAATGGGTGATCCTCGAAGAGAACGTGCTGCGTCAGCGCGCGACGACCGACATCACGACCAACAGCGGCCAGTTCGACGTGATCACCATCGGCACGTATGAGGCGCCGCAATGGGGCAAGCGCGGCTGGCTCTCGCCGATGACCGGCCTGCCCGCCAACTACGATCTCGACGACGTCGTGAAAACCGCGCGCGACGGCCTCTCGTCCGGCGGCGTGCTCTATGCGCTGCCGTTCTACGTCGAAAGCTCGATGACGTATTACCGCAAGGATCTGTTCCAGGCGGCCGGCCTCAAGATGCCCGACCAGCCGACCTATGACCAGATCAAGCAGTTCGCCGACAAGCTCACCGACAAGTCCAAGGGCCAGTACGGCATCTGCCTGCGCGGCAAGGCGGGCTGGGGCGAGAACATGGCGTTCGTGTCGACGGTCGTGAACACCTTCGGCGGCGAATGGTTCAACGAGAAGTGGCAGGCGCAGCTCGACACGCCCGAGTGGAAGAAGGCAGTCGGCTTCTACGCTGATCTGCTGAAGAGCGACGGCCCGCCGGGAGCGAGCTCGAACGGCTTCAACGAGAACCTCACGCTGATGTCCTCCGGCAAGTGCGCGATGTGGATCGACGCGACGGTCGCCGCCGGCATGCTCTACAACAAGTCGCAGTCGCAGGTGTCGGACAAGATCGGCTTCGCGGCGGCGCCGATTGCCGTCACGCCGAAGGGCTCGCACTGGCTGTGGTCGTGGTCGCTCGCGATCCCGAAGACGTCGAAGCAGCAGGACGCCGCGAAGAAATTCGCCGCGTGGGCGACGTCGAAGGAATACATCGAGATGGTCGGCAAGGACGAAGGCTGGGCGTCGGTACCGCCGGGCACGCGCAAGTCGACCTACGCGCGCCCCGAGTACAAGCAGGCCGCGCCGTTCGGCGACTTCGTGCTGAAGGCGATCGAAACCGCGGACCCGAACGACGCGACGCTGCACAAGGTGCCGTATAGCGGCATCCAGTTCGTCGGCATTCCGGAGTTCCAGTCGTTCGGCACGGTGGTCGGCCAGTCGATCGCGGGCGTCGTCGCGGGTCAGACGAGCGTCGACAACGCGCTGAAGGCGGCGAACGCCGCCGCGGATCGCGCCGTGAAGCAGGCGGGCTATCAGAAGTAATCTTCCGCGGTACACGGGCCGCATCGCCTGATGCGGCCCGCCGGCATCATCATCGAGAGGTGACACGATGAGTCAACTGAATCCCCCCATCACCGATCATCATCTGGAGGAGTCCGCCGCCGAGCGCGACAAGCGGCGCGCAAAGTCGGTGCGATGGCTGATCGCGCCATCGACCGGATTGCTCTTTCTGTGGATGGCCATTCCGCTCGCGATGACGATCTGGTTTTCGTTCTCGCGCTACAACCTGCTGAACCCCGATGTCAAAGGCTTCGCGGGCTTCGACAATTTCGAGTTCCTCGTCACCGATCCGGCGTTCGGCCCATCCATCGGCCATACGCTGACGCTGATCATTTCGGTGCTCGTCATCACGGTCGTGGGCGGCGTGCTGCTCGCCGTGCTGTTCGATCGCAAGTTCTTCGGGCAGGGCATCGCGCGTCTGCTCGTGATCGCGCCGTTCTTCGTGATGCCGACGGTCTCCGCGCTCATCTGGAAGAACATGATTCTGCATCCGGTGTACGGCCTCATCGCCAGCCTGATGCGCTCGATGGGCATGCAGCCGATCGACTGGTTCGCCGACTATCCGCTGTTCGCGGTCATCGTGATCGTCGCGTGGCAATGGCTGCCGTTCGCGTTCCTGATTCTCTTCACGGCGATCCAGTCGCTCGATCAGGAACAGAAGGAAGCGGCGCGCATCGACGGCGCGGGTCCGTTCGCGATGTTCTTCTTCATCACGCTGCCGCACCTGAAGCGCGCGGTCGCCGTGGTCGTGATGATGGAAACCATCTTCCTGCTGTCGATCTTCGCGGAAATCTACACGACGACGGGCGGCGGCCCCGGCACCGCGACGACCAACCTGTCGTACCTGATCTACGCACTCGGCCTGCAGCAGTTCGATGTCGGTCTCGCATCGGCGGGCGGCATTCTCGCGGTCATTCTCGCCAACATCGTCGCGTTCTTCCTCGTGAGAATGCTCGCGAAGAACCTCAAAGGGGAGTACGAGTCATGAGCACTCAAACGGTTACGGGCGCGCCGCGGACCACCGCGCTCGGTCACGCCAAGAATGTGGTGCCCGGCATCGTCGCGTGGATCGTGTCCATCCTGCTGTTCTTTCCGATCTTCTGGATGACGATCACCGCGTTCAAGACGGAGCAGCAGGCGTACTCGTCGTCGCTGTTCTTCACGCCGACGCTGGAGAGCTTCCGTGAAGTGTTTGCGCGCAGCAACTACTTCGGCTTCGCGTGGAATTCGGTGCTGATCTCGGTGGGCGTCACGTTGCTCTGCCTGATCCTCGCCGTGCCGTGCGCGTACGCGATGGCGTTCTTCCCGACCCGGAAAACGCAGTCGGTCCTCCTGTGGATGTTGTCCACGAAGATGATGCCGTCGGTCGGCGTGCTCGTGCCGATCTACCTCTTGTGGAAGAACACGGGCCTGCTCGATAGCGTGTCCGGGCTCATCATCGTGTACACGTTGATCAACCTGCCGATCGCCGTCTGGATGGCCTACACGTACTTCAACGAAGTGCCGAAGGACATTCTCGAAGCAGGCCGCATCGACGGCGCGACGACGTGGCAGGAAATCGTCTACCTGCTGATGCCGATGGCGCTGCCCGGTCTCGCATCGACGGGTCTGCTGCTCATCATCCTGTCGTGGAACGAGGCATTCTGGAGCATCAACCTGTCGAGCTCGAACGCGGCGCCGCTGACGGTGTTCATCGCGTCGTATTCGAGTCCGGAGGGCCTCTTCTGGGCGAAGCTCTCGGCGGCTTCGCTGCTCGCGGTCGCGCCGATCCTGATCGTCGGCTGGGTCTCGCAGAAGCAACTGGTGCGCGGCCTCACGTTTGGCGCGGTGAAGTGAGGATGCGAGCGTGAACCTCACTCCATCCCACGAGGCCAATCTCGAAGACCGCCTGCTGATCTGCGATTGCGACGGCGTGCTGATCGACAGCGAAGCGGTGGCCGCGCGCATGCTCGTCACCGAGTTGCAGGCGCTGTGGCCGGGCGTCGATGTCGAGCCGGTCGTGATGCCGCTGCTCGGCCTGCGCATCGAGGCGGTGCTCGCGAGCGCCGCCGATACGGTGAACCGCACGCTGACGCACGATCAGGTCGTCGCGATCCGGCATGCCGTCGAAGTCGCGGCGATCGAGGCGCCGGCGGTGCCCGGCATCGCCGAGGCGCTCGCGGCCGTGCCATTCACGAAGGCGTGCGCGAGCAACAGCTTTTCGACCTATGTCGATGCCGTGCTCAAACGCACGGGCCTGCTGCGCTTTTTCGGCGAGCGGCGTTTTTGCGCGGACATGGTCGCGAATCCGAAGCCCGCGCCCGACGTCTATCTGGCGGCGGCGCGCGCGATGCGCATCGATCCGCTGCGCTGCCTCGTCGTCGAGGACAGCGTGACCGGCGTGACGGCGGCGAAGGCGGCGGGCATGCCGGTGCTCGGCTTCATCGGCGGCGGACATGCGACCGAAGGGCAGATCGGCGCGCTCGAAAGGGCGGGGGCGCAGAAGGTATTCGACGACATGACGCGCTTGCCTGCGCTCGTCGAGCAATGGCTGCAGAACGCGACGTTCGAAATCAGATAGCGGAAAGCGCGTGACGCATCGCTAATGAAGACTGGAGACACACATCATGGCTAGCCTGACACTGCGCAATATCAGCAAGCGTTATGAAGAAACCGAGGTGATGCGCAACATCAACCTCGATATCGAGGACGGCGAGTTCGTCGTGTTCGTCGGCCCGTCGGGCTGCGGCAAGTCGACGTTGATGCGCATGATCGCGGGTCTGGAGGACATCAGCGGCGGCGACCTCATGATCGACAACGCGCGCGTGAATGAACTGGCGCCCGCGAAGCGCGGCATCGCCATGGTGTTCCAGTCGTACGCGCTGTATCCGCACATGACGCTTTACGACAACATGGCGTTCGGCCTCAAGCTCGCGGGCGAGAAGAAGCCCGCGATCGATGCCGCCGTGAAGAACGCCGCGAAGATTCTCCATATCGACCATCTGCTCGATCGCAAGCCGAAGCAGTTGTCGGGCGGCCAGCGTCAGCGCGTGGCGATCGGGCGCGCGATCACGCGCAAGCCGAAGGTGTTCCTGTTCGACGAGCCGCTCTCGAACCTCGATGCCGCGTTGCGCGTGAAGATGCGCCTTGAATTCGCGCGCCTGCACGACGACCTCAAGACGACGATGATCTACGTGACGCACGATCAGGTCGAGGCGATGACGCTCGCGGACAAGATCGTCGTGCTGTCGGCGGGGAACATCGAGCAGGTCGGCACGCCGAACACGCTGTATCACGCGCCGGCGAACCGCTTCGTCGCGGGCTTCATCGGCTCGCCGAAGATGAACTTCCTGTCGGGCACGGTCGCGCAGATCCAGAACGACGGCGTGCTCGTGAAATACGCGACGGGCGAGACGCAGCTCGTCGGCGTGCTGCCCGGCAATGCGAAACCGGGCGATGCGGTGACCGTCGGCATTCGTCCCGAGCACTTGCAGCCGAACGCGCCCGACTCCGGCGATTACGGCGTTTCCGCTTCGGCGATGACGGTCGAAACGCTCGGCGACGCCGCGTATCTCTATGCCGAAACGGACGTCGCGCCGGATGGGCTGATCTCGCGCATTCCGCCGCTCGAGAAGCACGCGCGCGGCGAGAAGCTGAAGCTCGGTACGGCGCCGGATCATTGCCATCTGTTCAACGCGGAAGGGCAGGCGTACACGCGCAGGGTCGTGGATTCGTGGCTGCGGGAGCACGCGACAGCGGCCTGAAATTCCGCTGATCGTATGAGCGGCGCCGTTCGGCAGAGCGGCGCCGTTGTTTTTTGCACGACCCGCATACGCGCGATAATCTCGTTTTCGACCAGCCACCCGCGTTGGCCCGCGCCCGTCCCACACGATATCGCCATGCCCGTCCTGAACGAACTCTTCGTCTATCCCGTCAAGTCCTGCGCCGGCATTTCGCTGCGCCGCGCGACGCTCCTCGACACGGGTCTCGAATACGACCGTCACTGGATGGTGACCGATCCGGCGGGCGCGATGTTCACGCAACGCACACATCCGCGCATGGCGCTGATCAGGACCGCATTCGATGGCGGCGATCTCGTCATCGACGCGCCCGGCATGCCGACGCTTCGCACGCCGCTCTGCGCCGAAGCGCTCACCGATGCGCGAGCGATACGCGCGACCGTCTGGCGCGATACCGTCGATGCGCTCGACACCGGCGAGGACACGGCGCGATGGTTCAGCGAATTCATGGACACGTCCGCGCGTCTCGTGCGTTTCGCGCCGTCCTCGCGTCGCGACGTCAGCGACGAATGGACCGCGCCGCACAGCACGCACACGCGCTTCGCGGATCAGTTTCCGCTGCTCGTCGTCGGCCAGGCATCGCTCGACGATCTCAACGCGCGCCTGTCCATCAAGGGCGCGCCGGGCATCGCGGCGAATCGCTTCCGCCCTAATCTCGTGATCGGCGGGCTCGATGCGTACGAAGAGGATTTCATCGGCGACATGCACGTTCGCGTGCCGGGACGCGCTGTGCGGCTACGGCTCGTGAAGCTCTGCACGCGCTGTCCGATTCCATCGATCGATCAGGGCACGGGCGCGCACGATCCATCGTGGCCGCACGAGCCGCTCGACACGATGAGCGCGTATCGCGGCAGCGATCAGTTCGACGGCGCGCTCACCTTCGGCAAGAACGCGATCATCCTGGAAGGCGAGGGCGTCGCGCTGGAAGTCGGGCAGGACGTGGAAGCGGAAATCGACTTCTGACGCTCACGCATCGAGCGCGGCTTTCGCGCACAACTCGTCCGTGACAAGCCCCGACAGCCATTTCCCTTTCAACGCGGCGATGAGCGCCTCGCGTTTGCGCTCGCCGCCCGCGAAACCGATCGTCGGGCGTTTGGGCGGTGCATCGAGCTTGAGGCTCGTCACGCGCGCCCCGGTTTTCGAGGTCACGCGCTTGCCGTTTGCATCGATCGGCAGGCCGAGCCATTCGGCCACGGCGCCCGCCGACATCATCTCGTCGACTTCCGCGCGCGTGATGAAACCGTCCTGGTGCAGCGGACAATTCACGCCCACGTTGCCGATGCCGACGAACGCCACGTCCGCCTGCTTCGCGAGTTCGCTGACGATGCGATACAGCCGGTGACTCACCCACTGCGCGCGCTCGGCTTCGCTGTCGGCCATGAGCGGCGCGGGCAACATGAAGTGCTTGCCGCCGGTCTTCTCCGATAGCTGCTGCGCGACGTCATAACGATTCGATGAACCGTCCTGTGCTATTGCGCCGACCATCGAAACGAAGCGATGCTGCGGCCGGTCGATCTGCCCGATCTGAGCGACGCAGGCCTTCAGCGTGCGCCCGCTGCCGATCGACACGACGAGCGGTTTCTCTTCGAGCAGATAGCGCTCCATCACCTGCGCGCCCGCGACGGCGAGCTTGCGGTCGACTTGCTCGGGCGCGTCGCCGTCGATGGGCACGACTTCGCACATCGCGAGACCGTAGCGGTCGCTGAGCGACTTCGCGAGCGACAGGCAATCGGCGATGCGATGATCGACGCGCACGCGGATCAGGTTCTTTTCGACGGCGAAGGCGACGAGTCGCTGCGCCACCGGTCGCGAGATCTGGAGCTTTTCGGCGATCTCGTTCTGGGTGTTGCCGGCGACGTAATAGAGCCACGCTGCGCGCGTCGCGAGGTCGAGTTTTTCAGTGGACTTGGGCACTGGTGGTTTCGTTTTTTGCTTTGTTGCTTTTTTTAGGGGTGTTTTTGGGGTTTTTTTGGGGTGTTGCCGGATCCCGTGTTGGTGTTGGTTTATTAGCGCTGCCCCTATGCGGGGCGGCAGTCACTTTCTTTGCTGCTGCAAAGAAAGTAACCAAAGAAAGCAGCTCGATAATCCCGCGGTCACACGCAGTTTGGCCAC